>Ga0222420_100341_pt1 | contig 30757 bp, 31 predicted proteins | sample 3A2ome_FD_182470 | JGI IMG/M metagenome (GOLD analysis project Ga0222420, IMG submission 182470) | Enriched microbial communities from leaf-cutter ant dump, University of Wisconsin, Madison, United States - 3A200A (version 2) | ecosystem: Environmental > Terrestrial > Nest > Insects nest > Nest...
ATAATTTTATACTTCTGATATTTTTAAATATTATTGTCTTTTGGAGAAATAATATATGCTTAACAGTAAGGACTCATACAGCAAAGGAACAAAAGTTTTTTGGAAATGGGGTGGAGGTAAGGTTAAAGGTACTGTTAAAGAAGTTTACTTTCATACTATCGAAAAAGAAATTAAAGGAAAACAAATAAAGCGGAAAGCGAGTGCGGAAAATCCTGCTTATTTTATAAAGGAAGATAATAAAGAGAAATATGTTTTAAAGTTATATATTGATCACCGTTTTTTAAAACTGTTAAAGGTTGCCTTATACCATATTCTTTAATAGAAGCACTTAATTCTTTCAATTCTTTATCATTAAAATCTTTTCGTGCTTGGTTATGAAACGGTATTAAAGTATCAGTATATAAAAAGTAAAATTCCCCGACAGCTTCCTCAAGTCCTATACTTTGCCTAGTTGAGGTTAAAGCTTTAGGCCTTACCATCATTTCTAATTCTTTAGATACTGGCTTATATTTAATTTTCCTTGTCATTTCCACTTACTTGCTTAGGCTAAGTTAGCTAAAAATTTAACTGGTGGTAAAGCTTATCTCTCCCAGTTCTATTTATCGACTTACATAGCTTCTCTTATCTTAAATAAGAATTTCTATAAAGTTATTAACAATTCTGTAGATAATAAAGTATATTGCAACCAAATTTCTAAATACTCTCCCCTGATTTTTTATTATTCCACAACAGCTTCATAATTATCATCATAAAAGCACAAGTAAAAGTTATTGAACTTTGAACAATTAGCGGAGTTAAATCTAAAACACTGCCATAAATTAACCATAAAACTGAATCAACACTAATAATAATGTACATGATTAACGAAATACCTTTAACCGAATGGGATTTCCAAGTTTTTATTACCTGAGGAATTAGAGAAACTGTACCTAACATGGCCGCGGTAAACCCTAATATTGCTATGTTAGTTATTACCCATTCCAAAATCGTTTTATCCATATATTAACCTAATTTACTTAACATTTTTAATTAACTTACATTTTAAGACCATAATACTATACTTTATTGAGGAGAGATAAGATAATTCACAAATTTCTTATATTTATGTTTTAACATATATATGTTAAAATGTTTTGATATACTAACATATGTATGTTATTATTATAATAATCCAGGAGTTTCGCAGATGGGATAAAATACGTTAAATTAGAGAAAAAATATTTTTAGTAAGGAATGGCCGCACGTGAACTTTGCTAAGTGCGAAACTTATGTAATCAACTAATTTTCTTCTAAGCCATGCAGCTTATTCAACACGTATAAAGTGTCCATTATATTTTTTTAATTTGAGTCTGTTAATACATTGTATCCACTATTACATTAAAATACTTTATGGTATAGAGTTGGGCTATTTCGCCTTGTTGTTCCAATTCGTCCTTTGCTTTCTGAAGTGACGGGGGAGGAAAATCAAAAGTTTTAGGTGTTAGCGGAGAAGATATTGGAGATGCTTCGGGTGTAAAAGAAATGGGTGATTTACTCATAAAAATCTTTTTTTTATTAAAAATTAACTTTTTGTTATAAAAAGTTATTAACATAAATTAAGAATTTATGCAAGAATAATTAGTATTTATTAATTTATTTGTTAAAGAATAGATTTGTAATGATAAAAAAAGATTATTATTTTAAGAGAAAAGGAGTATTAAACGAAATAAAGCACTTTAAATATAAAAATTGAAAATTAGTGATTTTTAGTAAAAAATAACAGCTTTTTTGTAAGTGTTTTTAATAATTATTTTTTATTGAAAGTTAAAAAAAAATCTAGCAGGGAAAAATTGTTCATATTGGATTCAAGTTATACTTGAAGCATATTAGCTGTAAGAAAAAGGAGCTTATGAATGGTATTAGACGTCCGGAAATATATTTAAATACAAACCAAGATTATACCAGTTAATTAGTTAAATTAGAGATTTTCTTACATCCTTAGTTAAGGATGTAAGAAGTGAAAGTATAACTCTAAACCTTTATAAAAACTTTACATAGACATACTACTCGATATGCTGCTTCGTTTTGATAGTGAAGGAGAAGATGGTCGAGGAGTTGAAGGATGAGAAAGTGCTTCTTCTTGTTTGGCTTTATTAACTTTTGCTCCGATATCTTTAGCTAAATCAATCGGAGTTCTTTCTTTTCCTACTCCAAGTACCACTTTGTCGAATCTCGCAGGATTTTCTTTTCTCATGGCAAGTAAATCTTCTGAAGTAATAGTACTAGCTTTAAACTTAGTTGCTTTAGCTTTTTCAACAGCTAGTTCAGTTAATCTGCTTTCAAATTCAATATTAGTTGGATATAAAGTAGTAAGAGCAGACCGGATCGTACTGACTTCTAACTCATTAGACTTTTGTTGGTTTTTAGCAGTAATACTATCTGATATAATAGCCAAGCTTTCAGTTGAAACTGAAAATGCCATTCCAAATCTATATCCGGAAGATTTATTTTCATATAGCTCTTTTTGTAAATCACTAGATATTTTCTTGCTATTTGTTTGCAAATATTCTGGATCTAATTTTGATAAAGCAGGAGAAAGTTCTTGAGTAAATTTGTCTTTAAGATATTTTTCTCTTTCTGGTGTCAAGCTAACTCCATTTTCTTCTTTCAATTTATCAATAGCATCGTTTATAATTCCATCAATAATAGTAGCTTTTGATTTTTCTTTAGTGGGATTATCTCTACCAAGTACTATTTTATCAAATTGCACTGGGTTTTCCTTTCTCATTTGAGCTAGATCCTTATCTGATAATTTATTTACATCATACTTTACAGCCTTAGCTTTTTCTACTTCTAATTCAGTTAGTTTCTCTGCTATTTGAGAGTCCTTTAAGACATAAGTTCGTAAACTTTCTTCTATCTTATCAATTTGCATTTTATCAGATTTATCTAAGTGTGTGTCTGAGAGTTTATGAACTATTTTATCTAAATTCCCTTCTCTTATATAGATACCGCCAAGTACACTTGCAGTAACTGTACTTTTTGCTACTACCTCTCTTTGGATTTCTCCAGATATAGCCTCAAAATTCTTTTTTAGATATTCAGAATCAAGTTCTGCTAAAGCAGGGGATAATTTATTAACTATCCTCTTAGCTTGATCTTCACTTATAGTATAACCATTTTCCTTTTCTAGTTTTTTTAGAGCTTCTAGGACGGTGAATCTGGGAGATTTAGACAATTCAGCTGTAAATTTTTTTGATAACTCTTTAACCGCATCACTATTGACAGAATGAGGATCTAATGTTTCAATTTTTCTTTTTATAAATTCCTCTAATTCCCTTTTAGCAGTTGGGTCGATTGTATATCCTTGGGATTTAAAGTTTTTTTCTACGGCTTGGATTAAAAATTTTTGTGCATTTTCCTCTAGTATTATATTGGGTTCTGTAGATAACATTTTGTCTTTATGGTTACTAAAAATCCTTCTAAATTCTGCTAATGTTTCCTGGGCTGCTTCTTTAATCTGTTCCTTTTCTGGTTCTGGCAATGCTTGTCCTTGTTTTTTTACAGTTCCTTTAGAAGCGTACTCTTCTAATAAAGTAAGTTTTTCTGGAGATAACTCAGGATGATTTTTTCTCAGTATTTTAGAATACTCTTCCTGAACTTTTTGTCCATATTCAGCAGAAGGAATGTTTTTATTTGCTACAGTAAGCAGTGCTTCTTTCGCGGCAGCAAAGGCCATTTCTCTTTCTTCATCGGTAAGTGGTCTGCTTAATGTTATCTCATCATAAGGTCCTCCTTTAGAAACCGGTAAAGCATATCCCTTTAATGCAGCTTCAGTTTTTGCTGCACTTAACCTTCCTTTTTCGGCATCAATAGGATTGCCTATAAAGGTTCTGTGTACCTCTTCTGCAGCATGTATGTTATTTACCAAAGCTTGGATTTCTTCCGGGGATGAAAAAGACATGAGTGCTCGTGCCCCCAAACCTTCAATTGTACTCATAGATGAGTTATACCTACCTGCAATCATTTCATAGGTAGTAAGGGAACTTTCTCCTATAACCTGTGCTTTAGTGGTATTAGTTACAACACAATTTTTGATATCTCCGACAAGACCTTTTGCAAGTGGTGATAGTTGGGTTTTACTCATAATTTTTACCTTTTTTTATTATTTAGTTATTATTAATATCTAAAAAGACCTCAGAGTTTGTGGATAAGATTCTTAGAGTTTGGATTTATACATTTTAGTAAAACATTTTATAAATTTTTAATCAATTTATAATTGTTTTGCTCTAGATTTAATAAAAATCTAATTGTTGTAAAAAGTCTATGACGGAATAATAACAAGCCCTTTAATAAATACATTATTAGCTTTACAAAACTAAAACAGGCGCATATCAAAACTTCTTGCTATTTAGGATAATCTAATATAGATATCTATTAAATAAAAAATCCGATAATAAATTGCTTACTTAATAATTATGTTTATAGATAAAATTCCAGCGAGAACCAAAGATAATGCTTTTAATGTCATTATTGAAATACCGATGAATGATAATCCTGTTAAATACGAGTTTGATAAGGAAATCGGAGCAATAATGGTGGATAGGTTTATGCAAGCTCCTATGTTTTATCCGTGCAATTATGGATTCATTCCTCATACTCTTTCGCAAGATGGTGACCCTGCAGACGTGTTGGTGATAAGCCAATATCCTATTATTCCTGGTGCTATTATTAAAGTAAGACCGGTTGGTGTTTTAATTATGGAAGATGAATCCGGTATAGATGAAAAAATTCTGGCTGTACCTACTAATAAGATAGATGTGACGTTTGAGAATATTAAAGATATAGATGGTGTTCCGCAAATAATCAAGGATAGGATCAACCATTTTTTTGAAAATTATAAAAAACTTGAAAAAGGTAAATGGGTAAAAATTGTTGGTTGGGAAAACGCTAAGAAAGCACTAGACTTAATTGAAGAAGCGATTACTAGGGAAAATAAAAACCTAAAAAACCACTAAAATCAATGGAATATAGGTAAATGTTATTATTTATTACTGTCCTTACTATCTGTATTATTTCTAGATCAGAAGCAGATTTTTTTATCCCATGCATCCCTGCGCTACAAAAATATTTTGAGTTATCTCCTTTTGGAGTGCAACTTTCATTAAGTTTAAATTTTATTGGTTATTGTATCGGGGGGTTAATAGCTGGTTTTTTAGGTGATAAATTCAATTATCGTATAATAATTATAAGTAGTTTAGCTATATTTGCGGCCGCAACTTTACTCTGTGCGTTAGCTGGAAGCTATGGTTTTGTATTATTTGGTAGGTTTGTCCAAGGTCTTACTATTGCCGGTCCTACGGTACTAAGTTATGTAATTTTAATTGAAACTAGTAAATTCCGGGATCAGCTAACAAGGCTTGGTTTAATTAATGGTACTATTACTTTAATTATGACTATGGCACCAACTATTGGCAGTTACCTTGGGATGTATGCTAATTGGCGCTTTAATTTTTTAACAGTTTTTGTTTTGGCTCTCGCAGCTTGGTCCTTAAGTTATAAGGTAGTAGAGGCCGGTAACAACGTGACTGGTAAGGTCACCATTTTTCTACCGTTTAAAGAGTATTTCACCTTAATTCAGTCCCGAAAATTGTTAATATTTACAGGTGCTTTGTGCTTTATTATAGCGCCTTATTGGGTGTTTATTAGCATGTCTCCTATTTATTATGTAAATGACTTAGGGGTGCCTCTTATTGAATATATGTGGTATAAAAATATATTAGCCATAATATTTGGGGTCATAAGTTTGATGAATGGCATAATAGTGGATAAATTCGGCTGTAGAAATTGTTTTTTGTTTAGTATAAGTATGTGCTTTCTTAGTATAATTTGCCAGTTGATAATTGTATTAATAGGAATAGATGAGCCGAAAATTATTACTGCGGCTATGACCATTTTAACAGTCGGTACCGCCTTTCTAATTAATTTTTTATATGCCAACGCATTAACTGCTATAACAAATCATATGGGTAAAGCTTCAGTTGTAATCCATTCTGTTAGATTAATATTCACTTCGGTTTCACTTAGTATAGTTAGTAAATTATATTACGGTAATTTCTTTGTTATCGGTATTGCTCTTATTATTATGATGCTAACAGGATTATTGATAACATTATATATATACTCCTTGGGTTATCTCAAAGGGATAACTTAGTGCTGTAAAGGTCATAAGCTTTCGTTTGCTTCTGACAGATATTCCCTAATAATCGCTATTTCAGCAGGTGGCAAATCAGTCTCTGTAATAACTGATTCCCTGGCAATTAGCTTTGTAAGGCATAATGGTTCTAAGGACTCTTTAAATGTTTGATTATCAAGAAACAGCTTTAACAAATCAGTAGCTTCCTTATTTTTTTCATGATCTGCAGAATAAATTATTAAATTTACAATTTGTTGTTGTAAATCGGGGGATACGCCTTCCGTAGTAATCCCTTTTTCAATTAGGTTTTTTATATTTTTAAGTATCCCGGGAATCAGAGATTCAACAATTTTCGACATGGTGCTTTTAAGAAAATCATAATCAGTAATTATGGAACGAATATAAACATCCTTAACAATAAAATTAGGAAAAAGCTTTTCCCATTCATTTGTAGGTTCTTTAGCTTTAAAAATTTGGAATGGTTTTCCAGTATCTGGAAATATGGTGGTACTATCTGCCAATGGAAAATTTTTACTCATATAATTAGGGGTTCTTTGCAGGAAAGGACAATTTTTATCGCAAGGGGTCTCTAGCCCTTTGTTTATAACAGCTACAGAGGACAAATTGATTTCAAAATTATAAAGGACTAGTACCTTATAATTGTTTAACAAAATTTTTGATGCTGTCCCTTATATGGATGTTTTTTAAATCCAGTGTAGTTATAAAATTTGCACAGGGACTTTCTAATACCTTAATTAGTTCAGGTATATAGTATTATTTTATACCAAAGTACGAAAAATCTATTGTTACGCTGTAAATCTTATAATACTTGTCAAAACTTAAGTTAAACCCGAGAGCTTTTAATTGTTCTGTAACCTTAGTAATTACTTCGTCAGAAGGGGGTGTTACGGTGCTAGTGCTTCGCATTTTTTCGTCTTCTTTCTTTTTCCCTTCTTCTTTTTCTTTACTCATAAAAACTCCTCGTACTGAAACTGTTAATTTAACGAAATACCACCTTATTAAATTAATCTACAATTATAATTTTAACATTAAACCCAACTTAAGATTGTATAAGTTTTTATCTATAGCAAAAAGTTTTTATTTTGCAAATAGTTTTTCTAAATATTTTGAAATATTTATTATTATTGATCCGTTGACAGTTCTTAGAAGATGGTTTAGCTTGGCTTCCAAATATAGTGATAGATGAATTATAGGGAAGCTTTAATGTCACAAATAGCGCTGTTGTGGACAAGTGTTAGGCATAGTAAGGTAAGGTATATAGTATGGCCGATCCGGTCAAGTGAGCTAAATAAGTTTTTACCAATCGCCTTGCTAATGTTTTTTATATTGCTAAATCAGAATTTAGTAAGAAGTATAAAAGATAGTTTCGTAGTAACCATGATCGGTACAGAAATTCTCAGTTTCATAAAACTTTGGGGCGAAACGCCTATGGGTATATTGTTCGTAATATTATATGTACGTATGTGTAATGTTATGACTACTGAGCAGGTTTTTCGTATAATAGTTACAGGGTTTCTTCTATTTTTTGCCTGTTTTGCTTACATCATTTTTCCTAATACTGAATTTTTTCATCCAGATCCCGAACGAGTTAACACTTACATTACTCTCTTTCCGCATTTTAAATGGTTTATTGTTATGTGGGGAAAATGGAGTTATGTTTTATTTTATATAATTGGTGAGCTTTGGCCGCTAATAATTTTCTGGTTATTTTTTTGGCAGCTTGCTAATAAAATAACTAGAACTGAAGAAGCAACACGGTATTATGTGTTTTTTGGATTGTTTGGCCAGACAAATTTGCTAATTTCCGGTAGTATTATAATTTATTTTTCTCAAGGCCAGCATTTCTTATTACCTTTTTTTGCAGACATTAGCAATTCATCAGAAGTGATTTTAAAATCAATAACAATACTTCTATTAATATCAGGAGTGATTTGTTTGTTATTGCATCGCTATATTGAGGTAAAAAATATTGAGAGCATAAAGGGGATAATTTTTAAAAATAAAAGAACGGATATATTAAAATTAGGGCTTCGCCAAAGTGCTAAAATGGTGTTTACCTCGAAATATTTAGTTATTATTTGTATATTAATGGTTTCCTACAGTACTTCGATAAACTTAATTGAGGGGCTATGGATGTCAAGAACAAAAGCCTTATATCCGGAAACCAAAGATTTTATGGCTTATCAAGGGAATGTGCTATTTTGGACCGGAGTGTGTACATTAGTCTTTGCTTTTATCGGTAATACCATAGTTAGGCTTTTTGGTTGGTTTTGGGGAGCAGCCTTAACTCCAATAGTAACTCTAATTGCAGGCGGAATGTTTTTCGGATTTGTATTATTAGAAGAATACCTAAATCCAATATTTGCCACGTTGTTACATTTATCGCCTTTAATTGTTATCGTATTTATCGGGGGTTTGCAAAATGTACTGGGGAAAGGCATAAAATATTCCCTTTTCGATGCTACTAAGGAGATGGTATATATACCTCTTGATAAAGAAATGAAAACTAAAGGTAAAGCAGCAGTAGATATACTTGGAGCAAAGCTAGGTAAATCAATCGGAGCCTCAGTACAATTTATCACTTTTTTCATTTTTCCAGCAGCCCATCACGAAGATATAGCGGGATTTTTAGCTGCTGTATTTGTTATTGTCTGCTTAGTATGGATTTATGGGGTGGTATTACTAAATAGAGATTACAAAAAAGTTCTAAAAGCATCAACCATATAAAAACTACTGTTGGCATTTAATGATATTATGGCGACGCTACTTCCTTTTATGCTAGAATTGCAGAAAACGGTTAACAGCAGGAGAGGTGTAGAATGTCAGAGATTACCCCAATTACAGTGGCATATGGTGACGGAATAGGTCCTGAAATTATGCAAGCGGTATTGCATATTTTGAGGAAAGCTGAAGCGCAAATTCGAGTTGAAGTAGTTGAAGTAGGTGAAAAATTATATAATAAAAATTATACATCGGGAATTGCGCCTGACACCTGGGAATCTATAGAGCGGACAAAAATTTTACTTAAAGCCCCAATTACAACTCCGCAAGGGGGAGGATATAAGAGCCTTAATGTAACTATGAGGAAAACTCTGGGGCTGTATGCTAACGTTAGACCTTCAATATCTTATTATCCTTTTGTTAGTACTTTGCATCCAAACCTTGATGTGGTGATAATAAGAGAAAACGAAGAGGACCTGTATGCCGGTATTGAATATAGGCATACTCATAATGTAAGAGAATCGGTAAAATTAATTAGTAGAACTGGATGCGAAAAAATAGTCAGATATGCTTTTGAATACGCCGTAAAAAATAATCGTAAAAAGGTTACCTGTTTTAGTAAAGATAATATTATGAAATTCTCTGATGGTATTTTTCATCAGGTTTTTACTGAAATTGCTAAGGAATACTCAACTATTGCTAATGAGCATTATATCGTCGATATAGGAACCGCCAGGCTTGCCACTAAACCAGAAATTTTTGATGTAATAGTAACTTCTAACCTTTTTGGTGATATTATTTCTGACGTTACAGCAGAAATTTCAGGATCTGTAGGGCTTGCAGGATCAGCAAATATCGGCAAGGATTTTGCTTTATTTGAAGCAATTCATGGATCAGCTCCCGATATAGCAGGAAAAAATATTGCCAACCCATCTGGTTTACTTAATGGAACAATTATGATGCTAGTCCATATCGGACAGGGAGACATAGCAGCTTTAATCGAAAATGCGTGGAAGAAAACCATTGAAGATGGAGTCCATACCGCTGATATTTACAATACAGAAACATCTACTAAGAAAGTCGGAACTAAAGAATTTGCAGAGGAAGTGATAAAGAGGCTAGGGCACAACCCTTCCAAATTGACGGTAGCCGCTTATAGTTCATCCACAGGACAAAAATCTAAAAGCTTGGGGTATGAAATTAATACTAATGAGAAAAAAACTTTGGTAGGCGTGGATATTTTTATCGATATGAATGTAAATTCCGCTCATGATGTTGCTGCTAAGGTAAACCCCGTAGATGCAGGCCCTATAGTACTTAGAACTATTTCTTCTAAAGGGTTAAAGCTTTGGCCGCGTGAAGAGAGTTTCTTTATGAACTCTGATCATTGGTGTTGTAGGTTTATGCCTGATTCAGGGGAGATAACCCACCAGGATATTACTAATTTGCTTGGTAAATTAGCTAATGCTAAAATTGATTTTATCAAAGTAGAAAATTTATATAATTTTGACGGTAAGCCAGGTTATTCTTTAGCTCAAGGAGAATAAAGGGGAATAGTTATAATTTAAACTAGATATAATATTTAATTAATGCTAGAATGTTCCTTTTGAGTTTATTATAGCTCCTATAATTTCAAAATGGCAATATTTAGTCTAGTATTTTTTAAAGTCCTTTCATCTCTGTTAAGTGTAGTTATAGGGTATTTGTCAGGTAGGTTTTCGAATGTCGAAAAAGATAGTATAGCTTCGTTATTATTTTATTTTGTAGCTCCAATTGTCTTTTTTGCAATTCCAACCAGTACTGAACTTACTTTTAGTTCCTTAGGAATCACGGGCATTACTTTTATCATATGCAGTTTTTTGGGTTTTTTCAGTTATTGGTTATATGGAAAAATATGGCAGGATAGTCATAGGAATATTTTAGCTTTTTCTGCAGGAACAGGTAATAGCGGATATGTAGTTTTACCTGTAGCAACTAGTATATTTAACGACAATACCCTTAGTATATATGTTCTTGGGCTAATTGGGATTTCAATTTACGATGCTTCTATCGGTTGTTATTTTTGTGCACGAAGCGTAAGTACCTTTAAAGAGAGTATGCTTAAGATTGCTAGATTGCCCTTGCTTAATGCTTTCTTTTTAGGATGTACTTTGAGTTTATTAGGTTTCCAATTGCCTAGTTTTTTTCAGGAATTTGTATCCAATATGAAAGGAGCTTATTCGATTCTTGGTATGGTTATGATTGGCCTTGCTCTTTCTCAAATCAAAAAATTTGAACTAGATTTAAAATTTACTGCCGCAGCTTTTTCCAGTAAGTTCTTATTCTATCCAATTGCATTTAATATTTTTATTATTTTTGATAGATTTTTTCTAGGATGGTATAACAATGAATATTATAATGCGTTACAATTACTTTGTGTTGCTCCTCTTGCTACTAATACAATTGTTCTTGCATCACTTTATAAAATATATCCAGAAAAGGTTGCAACTGCAGTGTTGCTCTCTTTAATTTTTGTACTTATATACATGCCGGTTATGGCTTTAATCTTTTTACAGGATATTACACCGCCTGTTACTCCTGTATGACTAAAATGCGCGGACCTTTAGATGCATAGGGCAATAATATTTCTTAACAATAAAATGCGGTAGAACAATATAGTTACTGAAGCTCGTATAAATAAATCCCAACCGTTTTTTTTAATTGTTTACATTGACACACCTAAATAATGTCAAGTTTATCATTTGCTGATAACGCATTTACGCCGGAGAAAATGTTACCAGCGGGTATTGATGAAGCCGAGGTTACAAATCCTTACACTGGAAAAAAAGAAAAGCAAGAAAAGGGACAGTTGCTGCTACAATAAATAACATTGCATTATTAAATAAACTTCTTTTAGAGCCTATTTCCTCAGTTGCTTCTGAAAAACTTATAAAAGAATCTATTGATGAGATGCGCAAACTAATGCTTTCTTTAAAGGTTATAGGGGTATTCAACATTTTTACCCTTGAAGAATGGTTAAATATTCAAGATAGCAAAAGATATCATAAATAGTGAAATTAAATCACGAATAAAAGCAATAGAGAAAGCTTCCCCTCCTTTAGTTATTACCAACATTATAAATGAGCTGAAGAAGCATCTGAACTAAATCAGTTTCTTGATACTGGCAATTTGAAACCTGCATAGAGAACTTATTATTAAGTTAAAAATAAAAAGTATCTATCCTAAAAAGAATAGTCTAAATTCTAAAACGAATAATCTAAGGCGTTATAAATGTTTAAAACATTTTATAACACTAAGAAATGTTCAAATTTTAAAGACTTAGAAGGAGCATTTTAACTTGATATGTTTTTCCATATTTTCTTTTTTGCTATATAGAAAAATACAGTAAAAACTAAAAGGAAAATCATAACTTTTAGGCCCATGGACTTTCTATGCTCCATCTCTGGTTCCGCCGCCCATTGCAGAAACACAACCACGTCTTTTGCCATTTGTTCTACGGTAGCAGGAGTGCCATCAGAAAAAGTGACCTGTCCTTCGGTCAGCGGCGGCGGCATAGCTATTTGCCCGCCTTCAAAATATGGATTATAATATAGACTTGGCATCAATTTAACGTCAGCCGGCGCGTCTTGATAACCAGATAATAGCGAAAATACATAATTTGGCCCATCCTGTCTTGCTTTTATTATAAGAGATAGGTCTACCGGATATGCACCATTATTAGCAGCTCTTGCTGCTTCTTCATTTGGATAAGGCGAGACAAACCTATCAGATAGTAGAGCAGGTCTATCAAACATTTCACCTTCAGCATTTGGTCCATCCTTAACTATATACTTTTGAGCAAGCTGCTTTATTTCTGCTTCTGAAAAACCTATATCCTTTAGGTTTCTATAGTATAGATTATGATTACTATGACAAGTTGAACAGACTTCAAGATAAACTTGAGCTCCTCGCTGAGCGGCTTGCCTATCAAAAGTTCCGAATATCCCTTCAAACGGCCAAACTAACTGTAAAGGCTTCTTTGCCGTAGCATCAGCAATTGCGCCAAAACTGCTAAATAATATTAACAAAGGAATAATAACTCTATTATACATAATCTGTTCTTTTTTATCTTTACCTAAATAACGTTATTATTCTGCTGATTCCTTTGGGAGAGCGGCAGAGGTTTTTCAATTTTAGCAATCAAAGGTACTAAAATAAGAAAATGGAAAAAATAATAACTAGCTGCAATTCTGCTAACTGTTAGGTAAGGCTCTTCTGCAGGTTTCCCTCCTACATAACCAAGGACTAAACAATCAATTACAAATACCCAAAATGCCCATTTATAAAGTGGTCTATAGTTAGCGCTTCTTACCGGTGATTTATCTATCCATGGCAGAAAGAATAAGATCAGGATGCTACCAAACATTAATACTACGCCTCCAAGTTTTGATGGCACAGCTCGAAGGATTGCATAAAATGGTAGGAAATACCATTCAGGAACGATATGAGCGGGAGTAACTAAAGGATTAGCAGGTATATAATTGTCTGGATGACCTAGGAGATTTGGTTTGTAAAATATAAAATAAGCAAATATCAATAAGTAAATTCCAAAACCAAAAAAATCCTTCACTGTATAATAAGGATGAAAAGGAATCATATCTTTTTCTTTTGGTTTTACTCCTGTAGGGTTATTAGATCCATGAGTATGTAATGACCAAAGATGAAGAATAACGAGACCAACAATAATAAAGGGTAATAAGAAATGCAATGAGTAAAATCTGTTTAAGGTAGGGTTGGCAACTGAAAATCCACCCCATAGCCATGTAACAATGCTTTCACCAATAAACGGTATAGCGGAGAACAAATTAGTGATCACTGTTGCTCCCCAATAGCTCATCTGTCCCCAAGGTAGAACATATCCCATGAAAGCCGTGGCCATCATAGTAAGGAAAATAATTAAACCTATTTGCCACAGTAATTCCCTTGGAGTTTTATAGGAACCGTAATATAAGCCGCGGAATATATGCAAATAAACTGCAACAAAGAACATTGATGCCCCAACCGCATGCATATATCTAATTAGCCATCCGTAATTAACATTCCGCATGATTTTTTCTACACTATCAAAAGCGTGATTGACATGTGGGGTATAGTGCATTGATAATACTAAACCAGTTATTATTTGGATAACAAGTGCAACTCCGGCAATTGAACCTAAATTCCACATATAATTTAGGTTTTTAGGAGTTTTATAAACGGCAAAGTGGGATAAAAATGAAAAAATCGGCAATCGGTAGTTTATCCAAGCAATAACACCTTCAGTTTTAGCTGTATCTTGAACTTCATTGTCCTTCATAACTATCCGATCCTAACTTTGGTATCTGAAATAAACTCATAAGGAGGAATTGCAAGGTTTAGCGGTGCTGGGCCTTGTCTTATCCTTCCTGAAGTATCATAATGGGAACCATGGCACGGGCAAAACCAGCCCAGATAATCACCTTTATTTGCAAGTGGCACACATCCAAGGTGCGTACATATACCGATTGTTATAAGCCACTTATCATGACCTGCTTTAACTCTTGCACTATCTTCCTGTGGATCAACAAGTGCAGACAAAGGTGTTTCTCTAGCTTCTTTTATCTCTTCTTCAGTCCTATTTCTAATAAATACAGGCTTACCGCGCCACTTGACGGTCATAGTGTGTCCCGGTTCAATCGATGAAATATCGACCTCGATTGAAGAAAGAGCTAATACATCTGCGGACGGATTTAATGAATCAACAAGCGGCCAAGCCGTACAAGCAACGCCAACTGCTGCAAGACTACTGGCAGTAAGGGTTACAAAATCTCTTCTTGTAGTTTTGTTTGAACTTTCCGAAAAATTATCGTCTGACATAAACGGTCTACTTACAATCACTATTATACATTCTTGGCATTATATAAATATGAATTTATTATATCAATAAATTAAATCAAATTTTATTTGGAGTTATTCATCATAAGGATTCGGTTTATTTGAATTTATTGGATCTATGATTTTTTTCATTCCTTGTTCTAGTTTAGATTCTTCCTCGCTTGGTACATATACCGGAGGATCTTGTAAGCAGGCCCAAAAATCACCAAAATGAGCTAACTTAGGGATACAATATTGAGCTACAGATTTTGTTTGAATGAGTGCGTCGAATACTACGTCTTCAGCTTTTTTAAGTATGCCTGAATCACTTAAGCCTTTAAAAACCCAGTATGCAACCACAATGCCGGTGATAAAAATAGTAACAAACCATTTACTTAAGATACCGTAAACAAAAACTGTAAACGGGCTTTTAAACAGCATTTTAAATTTTCCTATAAATGAGTCGAACATAACTTAAATCCTATTAAGTTAAATATTATATTAATTACTTAAACTGTTGCCTCCAGTGTAAACTGAATTACTAGTAGAAGAAAAGATATTTTCTTCTACTAGTAAACATTTATGTTTATATGTTGTAAATATTTTCAATTAAGTAGCTGGATAGATAAATAGAAATAGGTACAATAATACAGTTTACTCCGATCAGTATAAGTAGAAGAGAAGAGTTGTTATTATCACTTTGTATAATTATCCCTGAAAGTATAATACTCGGTATAATTAAAGGTAGAAGCAAAGTTGAAAGGAAATTGGTATTTGAACGGAAATAACACTGGATTGATGAAATTAAAATCACTATCCCGCAGCTTGTGACCATTAATAATAGGCCAGTAATAATTACCAAGTTTAGCTGAAATACTTCTATATTAAATAAAAAGCATGAGATCGGTATGTTTAATACAAAAGCTACACTTCCACAAATAAATAGCCCTAGGTACTTAGCTAAAATTATTTGAATAGGTTTAAATGAAGTAAGTAATATTTCTAATGTACCGTCTTCAAGTTCTGTTCTTAAAAAATTAGCAGCAATACCAATTAAAGAAAGTGGTATAGAAATGACCGCAAAAATAATCCCTAAATTAGCAATTTTATCATGTGAACTTACAATAGTTATACTACCGCTACAAAATACGAAAAAGATAAAAAAATACTTGGTTAAGTTACATATTTTGTTTTGCAGTAAAAATTCATGTTTTATAAAGTGTACCATTAAAAATTAGAATTTAATATTTGGATATGGTTTTTATTAGTAGCAGGATTGCATCCTAACATAGCCTCTTAAATAATTTCAAATAATTCTTTACCAATTTAATAAAATAAATATGTTTAGCAAATAAAAGACAAATCTATAATCAAGGCAGAGTTAATTAAGGAATCGGTATGCGAGCTACTTATTATTATCCCACCGTTATTGGCTTTTGAGATAATCAAGTTATTTAAGAGTTCTTTGTTTTGTGTGTCAAGATTGTTCTCAACCTCGTCAAGCAACCAAACATATGAGGAACAGGCAAGAAGTTTAGCTAAGGCAACTCTCTGTTGCTGTCCGGCCGAAAGGGCATAACATTTAGTGTGTATATAATCTTCAAGTTTAAAATAAAAAATTGCTGCAGAAACTAATTCAGGTGAATTATATGTTTTGGCCCAAAACTCTATGTTTTCAATTACGGTTAATTCTGGTTTAACCCCGGTTTTATGCCCGATATAAACGCAGTACGGTTTTGCTAAATCTTCTATTGGTGTATTATTTTTACCAAAAGTAATCTGCCCTGAAGATACCTTTTTTATTCCGGATATTGCACGTAGCAAGGAAGTTTTTCCGCATCCGTTTTTTCCTCTGAAATAGACTATTGCACTTGGCAGAAAAGTTATAGAAAGATTTTTTATAAGCTCAGATTCACTAGTATTTATGGAAACAGAATGCAGAGAGAGCATTTTTATACACTACCGATAATAAATTTTCTTATGAACCCTAAACGTAACTAATAATATTAGTTGTACTTAATATATAGTTTTATTACCATAAATATTGTGCAGGTGCTAATTATAATTCTAAATCAGTGTAAAAAGTTAGGTGAGGTTATTTTATGTCTACTGAACAAAATCGGCAATACAAAAAATCTGTAAAATTTGACGGTAAAAATTATTGGATTTTTGACGTAAAAGAAGCCTCAAAAGATGTTGGTTTAGATATTGAACAATTGCCTTTTTCTCTAAGAGTTTTGTTTGAAAATGTTTTAAGAAACGGAGGAAATCAAGAACAGCTTTCTGCCTTTAAAAAATGGCTTCAGACTAAAACTTCTTCACAAGAAATAAATTTTTATCCTGCACGAGTACTAATGCAAGACTTTACTGGAGTGCCTGCTATAGTAGACCTTGCTTCTATGAGAGATGCAATAAAAATTCTTGGAGCTAGCCCTTATAAAATCAACCCTTTAATTCCGGTAGATTTAGTTATTGACCATTCCGTTCAGGTAGATTCCTACGGTTCATCTGATTCTTTTGCCGAAAACGTTACAAAAGAGGTACAAAGAAATTTAGAAAGATATGAGTTTTTAAAGTGGGGTCAGAAAAGCTTTAGTAATTTTAGGGTAGTTCCACCAGGTACTGGTATTTGTCATCAAGTAAACCTAGAATATTTAGCTCAAACTGTTTGGATAAAAAATGAAATAGAAGGAGAGCTGCTATATCCTGATACGTTAGTTGGAACAGACAGTCATACTACCATGGTTAATGCCTTATCAGTGCTTGGCTGGGGAGTAGGGGGAATCGAAGCTGAAGCGGCAATGCTTGGCCAACCGCTCCCGATGATATTACCAGAAGTAGTAGGATTTAAGCTAATTGGTTCTCTGCAAGGTAATATTACAGCCACAGATTTAGTGTTAACGGTTACACAAATGTTAAGGAAAAAAGGTGTAGTTGGTAAGTTTGTAGAATTCTTTGGTTCTGGTCTTGATAGCCTATCTTTAGCAGATAGAGCCACCATATCTAACATGGCACCTGAATATGGCGCAACTTGCGGATTTTTTCCGATAGATAACGAAACAATTCGGTATTTAGAACTAACCGGCAGGGATTCCCATAGAGTTAAAGTAGTTGAGCAATATGCCAAGGATCAGCTTTTCTGGAGAACTCCTAATGAGGTAACATATACTGATGTTCTTGAGCTTAACTTAACTACGCTCGAGCCGTCTCTTGCCGGTCCTAAAAGACCTCAAGATAGGGTAGCTTTAGGGTATGTAAAGAGTAACTTTAAAGAAACCTTACTATCTCTTGTAGGTAATGAAGCATCTACTGATGTTAAATTTAATGTTAGTCATGCAGATTATAAATTAGGAAATGGTGATGTAGTAATTGCTGCTATTACTAGCTGTACTAATACCTCTAATCCTTCTGTTATGGTTGCTGCCGGTCTAGTTGCTGAAAAGGCTTATAAGTTAGGGTTAAAAACTAGGCCTTGGGTTAAAACTTCACTAGCTCCTGGCTCCCAAGTAGTTACTGAATATCTGAAAAAAGGCGGATTGAATAAATACTTGGATTTTATGGGATTTAACCTTGTTGGTTATGGTTGTACTACTTGTATAGGTAATTCAGGTCCACTAAAACCTGAAATAGAAAAATTGATAATAGATAATCATCTTGCTGTTACCTCAGTTTTATCCGGAAATAGAAATTTTGAAGGCAGGATACATCCCCTTGTGCGAGCCAATTACTTGGCTTCGCCGCCATTAGTTGTAGCTTACGCTATAGTAGGAACAGTAAATATTGATCTCGATAAGGATGCTATCGGAAACGATAAAAATGGTAAAGCAGTATATTTACAAGATATTTGGCCGACGAATACTGAAATCAAATCATATATTGAGTCATGTATTACAAAAGATATGTTTAAAGAAAAGTACAAAAATGTATTTGCAGGTGATAAAAATTGGCAAGGTATAGTGGTTAAAGAAACTGATACTTATAACTGGAATAATAGTAGTACTTATATTAATAATCCTCCATATTTTGAAAATATTAATAAACCGATGCAGGAATTAAGCGATATTAACAATGCTAGAATACTTGCTTTGTTTGGTGATTCAATTACTACAGACCATATTTCTCCAGCAGGGTCAATAAGCAAAAACAGTCCTGCGGCAAAATTTTTGATGGATAGAGGAGTATCTCAAGCTGAATTCAATTCTTATGGAGCACGAAGGGGCAATCATGAAATAATGATGAGAGGAACTTTTGCCAATATTCGTATTAAGAATCACCTATGTCCAAGGATAGAAGGAGGAATAACTGTTAACCATCTAAATTGTCAGCAAATGAGTATTTATGATGCAGCCATGGAATATAAGAAACAATCTATACCATTAGTAATTTTTGCTGGTAAAGAATATGGTACCGGTTCCTCAAGGGATTGGGCCGCAAAAGGTACAAGTTTACTTGGAGTAAAAGCTGTTATAGCTGAAAGTTTCGAAAGAATTCATAGATCAAATCTTGTGGGTATGGGTGTTTTACCAGTTTCTTTTAAGAACGGCCAGAAGTGGACAGATTTATCTCTTAAAGGTGATGAAGAGGTTAGTATTTTGGGTATAAATAGAGATATGGAGCCTTACCAACCTTTGAGGTGCTTAATAAAGCGTAAAAATGGTAAAAATGAGGTATTGGAAGTGATAGTGCAGGTTTATACTGAGAATGAAATAGAGTATATTAAAAGCGGTAGTATACTTGGTGCAGTATTGAAAAATTTAGCAAGTAGCCATGGGGATAATAAATTGGAGGAACTTGGTTAATAATGCGTAATAAAATTAACACATACTTGCAACCGGGAAAACACAATATAATCTTAATATATGTATTATATTTAGTCGGATTGATGAATCCGATTATTCCTTTTTTAGGAGGGGCTTTTGCTTACGGTAACAAGTCAAGTCATAATAAATTGTGGCAAAGCCATTACTTATTCGCACTAAAAAACTTTTATATTTACATATTTTGGGTAGTGCTATCACTATTAAAAAATCTGATTCTTATGGGCTTCGTCTTATATATTGCCGTGTTTGTGTGGCTAATAATAAGAAGTATGTTTGCATTACGCTTTTTATTACAAGATTTACCTTATCCTAATCCTTCTACTTTCTGGATTTAATAGGCGTTAATTTAAATTATACAGCTAACCTAAATACTCCTAATAATTCTATATGAGAGCTCCATTGAAATTGGTCAATTGGAGTTACTTCTTCAAGTTCATATCGTTTATTACGTGTAATAATGGTTGTATCTTGCGCAAAACTTTCGGGGTTACACGATAAATATATGATAGTTTGAACCGTAGAAGTAGCAAGCAGCTTTGCTTGCTCTTTAGCACCTGCTCTTGGCGGATTGATAATTACTACATCATATTTATTTAATTCATCCCACTCTAAAGGCTTCTTAAATAAATCACGCTGATATATCTGGGCTTTTAATTTAGAGCTATTAATTGCTGCTGTTAAAGCATTAACAGCAGATAATTCTGTTTCAAATCCATCTACTTTGCCGAATTTACTTGCCGGAATAGTTAAAGTTCCTCTTCCGCAGAATAGATCAGCAATTTGCAATTCTTTATTATTAATTATTTTTAATTTGCCAAAAATAAGATTGATAAGTTCTGCTAGAATAATATCTGACTCTTTGCTAACCTGTAGGAATCCATGGTTATCGATAGTTACCGCTGTATTTTCAAATAATATATATGGTTTTTCTATTAAATATACTTGATTCCATTTACCGTTATTAATTATTGTAAACCTAATAATTTTATTATTTATTGCAAAATCCTTAAGAACCGGAGCTATTGATAAAGAAAGGTTATCATGTTTTTTTGTTTCAATAATTAAATCTAAGCCGTTATCTGCTTTAGTAATAAATATTTTGCATTTTTCTTTATCTACTAATACCTTTTTAAGCACTAGCTTTAGTTTATCTATTAAATCTGATAATTCTGGAAGGAGTAATAAACAACTATCAATATTTACTATCTGATGCGAATGGAATTTTTTAAAACCTAAGAATAATTGCTCCTGTTTTTTAACTGCTTCTAAGATAGCTCTTCGACGTTTAGAAGTACCAATGGACCTTAGCGGAGATATTTTGCAACTTATATCGTATTTTGTAAAAATTTGCTGTAATGCACTTAACTTGAAGTGCTGATAGTAGTTGACTTCAAGGTGCTGCAAACTACACCCCCCACAAATGGTAAAGTACTTACATGGTGGAGATACTCTGTGTTTCGAAGTTTTTAATATTTCAAAGACGACAAAAGATGAGTGATTTTTATGAAGATGTTTTTTGTATTTTACCACTTCCTCTGGAGCAGTATAAGGTATTTCAATTACTTTAGAAGCTTCTGAAGTATTATTTGAAATACCAATACCAAAACCACTAGGGCTAAGTGCAATGATAGTACAGACATCGCACTCTATCACAGACATGGTTAATCAGTAGGTGTTATTTTTTGTTGTTACAGGCGTCTTTCAGTTTTTGACCAACTTTAAATTTTGGTTGATTATACTGAGCTATCTGAATTGCTGCACCAGTTCTTGGATTACGACCTGATCTTGCTGCTACTTTGCTTACGCTAAAGCTACCGAAACCAACTAAAGTTACTTCTTCGCCTTTTCCAAGGGCACCAATAACAGAACTGGTAAACATATCTATTACTCTCTCTGCTTCTGCTTTTGTACAGTCATGTTTGTCAGCAATAAATGATATGAAATCTCCTTTGTTCATATGAACTTCTCCTTGTTAATTATAATTTTGTTAATCAATCAAACGTTTTGATTCTAACACTACCTTTCTGGCTCTAGTAGAAAAAAACATAGTTTATTATATTTTCTTACTAAATATTTGCTATTACAGCACACCAGTACTCGAAATGCGGTAAGCCCTAGTTTCAAAAGCTTTGATCATTTTATTAGTAGCCATAGAAAAAAACGTTCCTATAACAGCGTCTAGTATCGCCGATTTGAATTCGAAATCAATAGAAAACTTTACTTCACAGTGATTATTTATTTTTCTGATGCTCCAAAAGTTCTTTAGTTTTTTAAATGGGCCAGATATTGCTTCAACATTTATTGTATATTCTTCTGGGGTATCTGTTATTATAACGACAGATGTATAGGTTTCTCTAAAAAACTTATAGCTAATTGTTAACTGGGCTGTAAGTTCTTTTTCACTTTGTAACAATAATTTTGCCTCCGAACACCACGGTAGAAACTCAGGGTATTTTTCTATATCTAATATTATATCCCTAACTAGTTTTGCTTCATAAGGTAATAACCTTGTGTCCTTAAATGAATGCATTTTTATACTTTCACAGGCATAACGACAAAGCTATCTTTTGGATTCTCTAATGTCTTGATAAGGGCAGGGGAAGAAGCATCATTAAGATATATATGCACTTGTTCTTCTTTTAGTGTAGTTAGAACATCCATAATATATTTAGGATTAAATCCAATAGTAATGTTATTACCGGAAAAGCTACAATATGATTCTTTATCATTAGAAAAATTTATATTTTCATTTGCTGCACCTTTTGCTTCACCTGTGGCCGTAATTGTCAGTTGAGTATCATTTAGTGAAATTTTGATTGCTCTGAACTTATCGACAGTAATTGTTGCTACCCTATCTATTGCATTTGCCAAAAGCTTAGTATTAACTATTAACTTACTTTCGTTGGAAGTAGGTATAAAAGTTTCGTATTCAGGAAAATTACCGTCAATTAATTTTGAAATTAACACCAAGTTATTACAAGCAAATTTAATCTTGTTTGCTCCTAAGGTAACAGATATATCCGAATGAATATTTTTTGCATCTTTGGCAATTTTTAACAATTCAACAACGGTTTTTTTAGGGATTATGACGCCGAAGTCGTTAATATTTGGTGCGACTTTACTAGTTGCTATTGAAAATCTATGAGCATCAGTAGCTGCACTTGAAAATTCCCCATTCTTGATATGCAAATAAATACCGTTTAAATTATATCTGGTTTCTTCATTCGACATTGCAAAGCTGGTATATTCAACAATACGAGCAAATTCTTCACAACTAACTTTTAATGATACCTCTGCATCTAGGTCTTCCATTTGAGGGAAGTTAATAGCAGGTAAGGTAAGTAAATCAAATTTATAAGAATTACCTATGATATGAAGATGTTCAGAACCTGCTTCCTGTTTTAAAATTATTTCCTTATCAGGAATTTTTCTTACTAATTCAGATAAAATTTGAGTCGAAACAGTTGATTCTCCCTCTTTTTTTATTTCAGCTCCTATTGTTTGATTTAAATATAAATCTAAGTCTGTGGCGCCAATTTCCAAAATTCCATTTTTGGCAACCAGCTTTACGTTACTAAGTTCTGACATAACATTTCTTTTTTCTACTACGGAAGTAGCAAAGTTAAGCACATGAGCAAGCTCTTTGGTTTGAACTGTTATTTCTAAACTATTGTTATTTACATTTTTAGACATAATTGAAACTAGGTTTTCTTAATTAAAATCAAATATTAATTCTGTAATATACGGGTTAGTAAGTTTACCTCTTCCCGAACATCGGCATCATTAGACATTAACTCTTCTACTTTTTTTACTGCATGGATAACGGTGGTATGATCTTTTTTACCAAATTTAGAGCCTATATCGGCTAGACTTTTTGGGGTAAGCATTTTAGATAAATACATCGCTATTTGCCTTGGTCTTACTACTGTTCTAGCTCTTCTAACCGATGACATTTCAGAAATTTTAATATTGTAATGGTTAGCTACTTTTTTTTGTATATCTTCGATAGTAATTATTCGTTCATTGGAGCGTAGCAGGTCTCGTAGGATATCTTGTGTACTTTCAAGAGTTACTTCTCTCCCGATGAGAGTAGAGTGGGCTATTACTTTATTTAAAGCTCCTTCTAGTTCTCTAACGTTGGAAGTAATTTTTTCAGCTAAAAAGTTTATAACATTTTGAGAAATACTAATGTTCATTTGTTCCAGCTTTGACTCTAATATTCCCACTCGTAACTCATAGGTGGTACTGTGGACATCAGCAACAAGTCCCCATCCTAATCGGGATTTTATCCTATCTTCTATATTATCAAGATCAGACGGTGATCTATCACAAGAAATAACCATTTGTTTATTATTATCAATTATAGCATTAAAGGTATGAAAGAATTCCTCTTGTGTACTATCTTTACCACAAATAAATTGGATATCATCAATCATCAGTACATCGACTGACCTAAATTCCTCTTTAAAAGCCATTATGTCCTTGTTACGGAGAGCTTTTATAAAGCGGTACATAAACTTTTCAGCAGATAAATATAAAACTTTTCTCGTGGGATTTATTTTTTTAGAATGCCAAGCAATAGCATGCATTAAATGGGTTTTACCCAGCCCTACGCCTCCATATAAAAACAACGGATTGGATTTGGCAACTGCTGTTTTAGATTCAGCTACTGCTAGTGCTGCGGCATAAGCAAGTTCATTTGGGGGACCAATTACAAAATTTTCAAAGGTAAATCTTTGATCTAGAAAGGCTAGGGTATTATCTTCTGTTTCTAAATTTAGAGGATTTTTAAATTCATTTTTTCCCGCTTCTGGTAGATCCTCGGACTCTATAGCAGAAAAGCCACCGACTTCTTTGGTAATAATATCAACCGATTTTATTTCGGTATTATAATGAGTAATTAATTTTGTTATGGTTTCAAAATAGTTAGATTTAATCCAGTCCCTAACAAAATTACTAGGAGCTGCTAGCAATAATTTATTGTTTTTCGTTACTTCATAAAAAGTAATTTTGCTAAACCAATTTTTATAAAGAGCAGGACCATAATGGCTTATAAGATCGCTGCTAATTTCATCCCATAAATTATGAGAATTCTCGTTATGTGGGTTATTATGCTTTGATATTATTTCAAGTGGTTCTAATTGTTTCATATAGTTAAATAAGGCTTAAGAAAGTGGTTAACTAACTTGGGTATTTAAACCCAAAATTAGAATTAAAAACTTAACCTGATATCAATAAATTATGTGTATCTATAAAATAGACTTGATGTTTTTTTCATAGTGAGTAAATAATATTACCAATAAATTTTTTTGCAAGATATTATCGATGGTTTTTCTAAAAAGAGAACAGACAATTAAAAAATTACTTTATCGAAGTTGTAATAGAGGATGCAAAGAAACAGACCTTATAATTGGTAGCTTTGCAAGGGAAAATATAGACAAAATGACTGATGAAGAGTTAAAGGTTTTTTCAGAGTTGTTAAAACTTCCGGATGCTGATATTTATGACTGGTACATTAAGAAAAAACCTTTACCAGTAGAAAAAATTAATCCAGTTGTTACTAGGTTATTAAATTTTATCCCTTAGAGAAATGCAAAAAATTTATCTTCCATTCGTCGCAAAATGTTTTTTTGCCTACGAGTATTTTAACAACATCAGAAAAAATATTGTACTGACTTTTTCTGATGAAGAATCCACAATAAAAGCTTATAAACATCTTAAATTTTTGACAGGTAAAGATGATAATGAGAATGTCTTGTATTTTCCTTCATTAGATACATTACCGTATGATCGTATCTCACCCAACCCGGAAATAATTGCAGCCCGGGCAAATGCCTTGACTAATTTGAGTTTAAGTAACTCCCCAAAAATTATCGTTACTAATGCCCAAAACTTAATTATTAAAGTACCCTTGCCATCAGTATTTAGCAATTCGTCAGTTATTATTAGCAAAGGAGATAAATTGCTTATAGAAGAGCTAGCATTTTTTCTAGTTAATAATGGTTTTATTCGGGTGCCAAGTGCTCTGGAAAGCGGAGAATTTGCTATTAAGGGCGAGATAATTGACATAATACACTCCAATAAAAAAGCCTACAGAATTAATTTTGATTGGGAAATTGTAGAATCAATTAAAGAATTTGATGTAAATAGTCAAATTTCGACTAAACCAGTTGATAAGCTTGAGCTATCTTCCGCAAGTGAAGCAATTTTAAACCTTAACAATATAGAAGTGTTTAGAGTCAATTTCTTAAAAAATTTCGGCGTAAATTATGTTAAGCATAATATGTATGAATCGATAATTTCGGGAAAGAAATTCCAAGGTTATGAACATTTATTGCCGCTGTTTTATGATGAATTGGCTAATTTATTGGATTATCTGGGTAACCATGTAGTAATTTATGATAACTTATCCATACAAGCGATTCTTGAATTAGAAAAATCCTATGAAGATTTTTATCACGCAAGGCTTCTTTCTAATAAGGCTAATCCTGATTCATTTTATTTTGCTCTTTCACCTGATCAACTTATTTTTTCAAGTACTTTTGTTAAAGAAATTTTACATCAGGGAGAAAACTTATTTATCGAAAATAGTTCAGAAAAGGAAGACGAATCAGAAATTAGTAATAAATTATTAAATGATAAGGGGGTTTATACAACATTAAAGAATATTCAGTGGCCGCAATCTCTTATTCTTCCTCGTTTTGATTTATCTATTTTACCAACTTTAATCAACGATTATAAAGATAAAATCATCATAATATGCTGTAGTTCGAAAAGTGCGCAGCAAAGGATTAAAAATATTATTGAAAGTCATGAGCATAACGTTTCGGAAGTATCATTTCTCCAGGAAGCTAAAAAATACTTGATAAATATAGCAGTTACACCTCTTTCTCATGGCTTCTTTAATAAACGTTACTTATTTATTTCAGAGCAAGATATACTGGGAGAAAAATTTACCTCTCAAAGTCACAAGCCAAATCGTAGGAAACTCAAAAATATATTAACCGAGCTTGATAATATAACTGAAGGAGAACTAGTAGTTCACAAGGAGCATGGAATCGGAAGATTTGAAAAAGTAGAAACTATATTAGTTAGTGACGTTCCCCATGATTGTTTGAAAATTATTTATTTTAATAACGATATTCTCTATTTACCTGTCGAAAATATCGATTTAATAACAAAATATGGTAATGATGAAGCAGAACTCGATAAGCTTGGCGGAGTAAATTGGCAAAAACGAAAGGCACGCCTTAGAAATCGAATAAAAGACATAGCAGCAAACCTTATTAAAACTACTGCTGAAAGGGAACTATATAAAACATCTCCAGTTAATTTTGACCCCGAATTATATTTGAACTTTTGTAATAGTTTTATTTATAGCGAAACAGAAGACCAGCTTTCTGCAATTAATGATATTGAAGCAGATTTAAAAAGTGGTAAGTTAATGGACAGGCTGATTTGCGGTGACGTTGGTTTTGGAAAAACCGAAGTAGCGATGAGGGCTGCTTTTATGATTGCTTTTGATCATCAAGATGACCATCCACAAGTGGCAATAATTTCTCCTACTACTATTTTATGTCGGCAGCATTATATGAGCTTTACTGAGCGTTTTAGCGGCTTTGATATTAATATTAATCAATTATCCAGGTTAATTAGTAGCACCCAAGCGAAAATAATAAAAAAGGATATAGAAAGCGGCAAAATTAATATTGTAGTCGGAACTCATGCTCTTCTATCAAAAGATATAAAATTCAAGAACTTAAAGCTGTTAATTATTGACGAAGAACAGCATTTTGGTGTAGCCCAAAAAGAACGTCTTAAATCTTTAAAATCGGGAGTACATGTTTTGTCACTTTCTGCAACACCGATTCCAAGAACCCTGCAAATGTCTATGTCAGGGCTTAAAGATTTAAGCCTTATTGCCACCCCACCAATAGATCGGCTTCCAGTAAGAACATCTGTAATGCCATTTGACGGAATAGTAATTAGGGATGCTCTAATGCGTGAACGTTTTAGAGGAGGAAAAAGCTTTTACGTGGTACCAAGAATAAAGGATATTGAGTGGGTTACTAAGAAGCTTATGGAATATGTCCCCGAACTCAAGTTTAAAATAGCTCATGGGCAGATGCTGCCTAAGGATATTGATAATATTATGAATGAATTTTGCGATGGTAAATTTGATGTGTTACTTTCAACTACGATAATAGAATCTGGAATTGATATCGCAGCTGCTAATACAATAATAATTCACAAATCAGATATGCTTGGTCTTAGCCAGCTTTACCAATTAAGGGGAAGGGTTGGTCGTGGTAAGGTAAGAGGGTATGCTTATCTTACCTTAATGAATGACAAAATTACGACAAAACATTCCTGGCAACGACTAGAGATTTTACAAAATATTGACTCTCTTGGGGCGGGTTTTACTATTGCAAGTCATGATATGGACTTACGTGGTTTTGGAAACTTGGTAGGTGATGAACAATCGGGACATATTAAGGAAGTAGGTTCAGAACTGTATCAAGAAATGCTTGATGAAGCTATAGCAGAGCTTAAAAATCAGGATATTAATCAAAAGCAGCTAGACTTTACTCCATCTATTAACCTTGGAATACCCGTTTATATTTCAACTACTTATATTGAGGATAGTTCGATCCGTCTTGCTATATACAGGAGAACAGCTAATCTTAAAAATCGTTCCGAGATTGAAGCATTTAAAGATGAAATGATAGATAGATTCGGGCTTTTACCTGAAGAATTTAATAATTTACTTAAGATAGTGGAAATAAAGAATATGTGCTATTCTCTTAAAATAGAAAGCCTAGATAGTGGAACCGGCGGTTTCGTAGTTAAATTTAATAAAAATTTTGATGTTTCTAATATAGTAATGTCTTTTGTGCAAAAATTCCCAAGGCATGCTAAAATTAAACCTGATAATAAACTGGTTTTTATTAAAAATTTAAAAAATTCATTTGATCTTTTAGAAGAAGCAAAAGAATTTCTCAAGCAATTTCAGTAAGGATGACAGTTTACCTAGAAAGATTAAATCTCTACAATTACCGCAATTTCAAGGAGTTAAACCTAGTATTTAATAACAATATAGTCATTATATTGGGAGAAAATGGTAGCGGTAAAACCAATATTCTAGAATCGATTTCACTACTTTCTCCTGGTAGAGGGTTAAAAGGGGCAAAATATCAAGAGATGGCTTATAATTATAGCGGGAGCTGGAGTAGTGGTATATATTTAAAAAGTAAGGTTGGTAAAGCATTAGTAGAATCTAATTACGTCCTTAACAATAACTCAAGAACAATAGAATACAACGGATCAAAGATCCGAAACACGGAACTTACTACCTTTGCTAATATTATTTGGCTTACCCCTCAGATGGATGGAATATTTTTAGGTTCTGCCTCTGAGCGGAGGAAGTTTCTTGATAGGATAGTTTATAATTTTTATCACGAACACGCTAGTAATATAAATAAATATGACCATTTAGCTCGTGAACGCTTAAAACTTCTTCTACAAAATAATTCGAATTTTAATGACTCATGGTTAAAAATTCTTGAAACAAAAATTGCTGATATAGCTTTAAAAATCATTAAGTTACGTTTAAAGGTTATAAATTATATACAAAAATATATAGATATGGTTGATACCCCTTTTCCTAAAGCTCAGCTTGTAATCAATGAATTATTTGATAAAAGGATAGGAGATGAAGAATTTTTAGAAATATATTCGGCAAACCTCTACAAAAATCGCCAGAAAGACAGAATTACTAAGAGAACAAATTTAGGAATAAATAAACAGGAACTTATTGTAAAACATAAAGAAAAAGATCAGCTGGCAAAATTTTGCTCTACGGGGGAGCAAAAAGCTTTATTAATCTCAATATTAATAGGCCAGATTGAAGCAAATAAGGAAATAGCAAAAACCACTCCTATTTTATTATTGGATGAGCTGTTTGTCCATCTGGACGATATGCGAAAAGATTGTCTTGCGCAATATGTAATAAATAGTAAACTACAAACACTTATAACGGCAACGGATATGGCCGGTCTAAATAGGATTACTGAAAGTGGACAGATCATTTATATTTAACAAAAAACTAATTAAACCATGGAACTAAAAAGGCCAGCGTGGATTAAAGTTAAAGCTCCTAATTCAAAAGAATATGAAAATACCAAATCCTTAATTAGTGAGCTTAAATTAAATACTGTGTGTCAGGAAGCTGCTTGTCCTAATATCGGAGAGTGTTGGCAAAAAAAGCATGCCACAGTTATGATATTAGGGTCAGTTTGCACAAGGGCTTGTGCATTTTGTAATGTAGCTACCGGCCGCCCTGATTTATTGGATCCTCATGAACCAGAAAGGTTAGCTGAAGCAGTAGGAAAATTAGGCCTTGAACATGTGGTAATAACTTCTGTTGACAGGGATGACCTCCCTGATGGCGGAGCTACTCATTTTGCTAATTGTATAAAACAGATACGAAAATCATCGCCAGATACTACTATTGAAATTTTAACTCCTGATTTCTTAAAAAAAGAAGGAGCCATAGAGATAGTAGTGGAGGCTAAACCTGATGTATTTAATCACAATATTGAGACTGTTCCCTCTTTATATAAAAGGATTAGACCGGGAGCTAGATATTTTCATTCTTTAAACTTGTTATATAAAGTAAAAAAACTAGATCCAACAATATTTACAAAATCTGGTATCATGGTTGGCCTTGGAGAAAATAACGCAGAAATAACCCAAGTTATGGATGACTTGCGGGCGGCAGATGTAGATTTCCTAACTATAGGTCAATATTTGCAACCAACGAAAAAACATGCAGAAATTGCTAGATACGTTACACTAGAGGAATTTAAGTATTTTGAAAGGTTAGCAAGGACAAAAGGATTTTTAATGGTGTCAGCTTCACCCCTTACCAGGTCTTCCTATCATGCTGGTGATGATTTTAAAATTATGAAACAAGCCCGTAGTATTCTTAATCAGGCTTGTTAAAATTTTAAAAGTATAGTTTGCTACGTTTCTAATTTACTGAGAACCAAAGCACTACAATTGATTTTCTTAGTATGGCCTTAATGTCTTAGCCCTTGGTTTTTAACTGAGCGTACGTTAAAGCCTATGAGATTTACATGATACTTAG
>Ga0222420_100344_pt1 | contig 30146 bp, 30 predicted proteins | sample 3A2ome_FD_182470 | JGI IMG/M metagenome (GOLD analysis project Ga0222420, IMG submission 182470) | Enriched microbial communities from leaf-cutter ant dump, University of Wisconsin, Madison, United States - 3A200A (version 2) | ecosystem: Environmental > Terrestrial > Nest > Insects nest > Nest...
ATAGGGCAGGACCTTGTCACCGGCGGGGCCGGCCAGCAGGAAGGCGATGGCGAACATCTGGATCGTCGTCTTCCACTTGGCGATGCGCGTCACCGGCACCGAGACCTTGAGGTCGGCGAGATATTCGCGAAGGCCCGAGACGAGGATCTCGCGGCACAGGATGATGATGGCCGCCCAGATCGACCAGCCGGCAATGGTGCCGTCGGCGGCCATCAGCAGCAGCACCGAGGCGACCAGCAGCTTGTCGGCGATCGGGTCGAGCATGCGGCCGATGTTCGACGTCTGGTTCCAGATGCGGGCGAGATAGCCGTCGAGATAATCCGTCACCGAGGCGGCGACGAAAAGCCAGAAGGCCGTCCAGCGGGCGAAATCCGACGATTCCAGCCGCCCCTCGATGAAGAAGCACAGGACGATCAGCGGAACGGCGATGATCCGGCCATAGGTGAGGAGGTTCGGGATGCTGTATGCGCGGGAAGCCATGGAATCTTCAGTCTCTACGATTTTGGGTTAGATGAGGTCTTTGTGACTGTGCCGTCAACCTTTGTTTCCGGCAATTCTTGGCGAATTTACGGAGCCGCGCGTATTGTCGCGGTTTCCGACGCCTTTTGTCCGAAACGGACCGCCCGGGTCAGGTCGGCGGCTTGCCGTCCGTGGTGAAGGTGGCCGAGAAGGCGCCGCCGCTGGAAAGCCTGCCCTCGCAGGAAACGGTCATCGGCCCCTGCATGGGATTGCCGAAGCGGCAGGTGCCCGTCGCGGAAAGGACGTCCGGCTTGTCCGGCGTATCCTTGCGGGTCATGATCACCTTGTCGAGGTCGACCACGTCGGTGTCCGGCGTCGGATTGTCGCCGTCCATGCCGCTGAAGGTGACGATGCGCCCGTCCGCCAGCACGAAGTAGAAGCCGGTGCGGCCATCGGGATAGGTGACGTTGAGGAGCTTGCCCGTGCAGGCGTCGGTCAGCGTCCTTTTGCCGACGACGAGTTTGCCGCAACGGCCGCCCACGCTCACCATCTGCGCGTCGCCCACCGTGGTCTGTGCGTCGGCGGGCGCTGCCAGGAGGAGAAGGCCGGCGGCAAGGGCAGGGGTCTGGTAGGGGCAGGCGGTCATCGGCTTCTCCCGGTGAGGACGTCCACCGCCATGCTAGCACCCGCCCCGGGTCCGGGCCAGCTAACCCGCCGCATCCTCGTGAAAATGGTTGTAGACGAGGCGGGCGACGCTCTCGGAAATGCCGGCGACGGCCATGAGGTCGGCCATCGCCGCGCGCGAGACGGCCTTCGCCGTGCCGAAATGCTGGAGCAGCGCGCGCTTTCGCGTCGGGCCGATGCCGGCGATCTCGTCGAGCGGGTTCCTGACCATCTCCTTCTTGCGCCGCGCCCGGTGCGAGCCGATGGCGAAGCGGTGCGCCTCGTCGCGCAGGCGCTGCACGAAATAGAGCACGGGATCGCGCGGCGGCAGCGAGAAGTCGGCAATGCCCTTCATGAAGAAGCGCTCGCGCCCCGCCTCGCGGTCGGCGCCCTTGGCGACGCCGATGGCGATCACCTGGTCGGTGATGCCGAGCTCCTCGAGGATGGCGCGCACCGCCGTCATCTGCCCCTGGCCGCCGTCGATGAGGATGACGTCCGGCCAGGCGGGGAAGGGCAGGTCCGCCGCCTCCGCGCCCTGATCGGCCTTGCGGTCCGGCAGGCCCTCTTCCTTGATGAGGCGCGAGAAGCGCCGGGTCATCACTTCCTTCATCATGCCGAAGTCGTCGCCGGGGGTGATCTCGGTCGATTTGATGTTGAACTTGCGGTACTGCCCCTTCACGAAGCCTTCCGGCCCCGCCACCACCATGCCGCCGACGGCATTGGTGCCCATGATGTGCGAGTTGTCGTAGATCTCGATGCGGCGCGGCACGTAAGGCAGCTTGAAGGTCGCGGCGAAGCCTTCGAGCAGGCGCGACTGCGAGGCCGTCTCGGCGAGCTTGCGGCCGTGCGCCTCGCGGGCATTGGCCACCACATGGTCGACGAGGTCCTTCTTCTCGCCGCGCTGCGGCACGGAGATCGCGACCTTGTGGCCCGAGCGTTCGGTGAGCGCCTGCGAGAGAAGGTCGATCTCCTCGACGGTTTCGGAAAGGAAGATCTGCCGGGGGCAGGGCTTGTCGTCGTAGAACTGGGCGAGGAAGGCGTTGAGCACCTCGGCGCCGGTGAGCTGCGGGTCGGCCTTGGGGAAATAGGCGCGGTTGCCCCAGTTCTGCCCGGTGCGGAAGAAGAAGACCTGGATGCAGGAAATGCCGCCCTCGTGGTGGATGGCGAAAACGTCCGCCTCCTCCACGCCCGCCGGATTGATGCCCTGGTGGCTCTGGACATGCGAGAGCGCGGCCAGCCGGTCGCGATAGACGGCGGCGCGCTCGAAATCGAGGTCCTCTGCGGCGGCGTTCATGGCCTCGGCCATCTGCGCCTTCACCTTCTGGCTCTTGCCGGACAGGAAGTCCTTCGCCTCCTGCACCAGGCCGGCATAGCCTTCGTCGCTGATCTCGTGCGTGCAGGGGGCCGAACAGCGCTTGATCTGGTAGAGCAGGCACGGGCGCGTGCGCGTCTCGAAGACGCTGTCCGTGCAGGTGCGCAGCAGGAAGGCGCGCTGCAGCGAGTTGATCGTGCGGCCCACGGCCCCCGCCGAGGCGAAGGGACCGAAATAGTCGCCCTTGCGGCTGCGCGCGCCGCGATGCTTGAAGATGGCCGGCGCGCGGCTGTCGCCGGTCACAAGGATATAGGGGAACGACTTGTCGTCGCGCAAAAGCACGTTGAAGCGCGGCCGCAGGCGCTTGATGAGGTTCGCTTCCAGCAGCAGCGCCTCGGTCTCGGTGCGCGTGGTGACGAACTCCATGTTCGCCGTCTGCCGGATCATCTGCGTGATGCGGTTGGAATGGCCGCGGCCCTGCGCATAGTTCGTCACGCGCTTCTTGAGGCTGCGCGCCTTGCCGACATAGAGCACGTCGCCGTCGGCATTGAACATGCGGTAGACGCCGGGGCTGTTCGGCAGGCGCTTGACGAAGAGCTGGATCAGCTCCGCGCCGATGAGGCCCTGCGGCACGTCGCCGCCTTCGTTCCAGTCGATGCCGGGCGTGGCGAGGCCGGATGCGGGCCCGCTTTCGGCCGGGCTTTCGACAAGCTCGTCCTCGTCGTCCGTCTCGTTCTCGTCATAGAGGATGCCGCCATCCTCCACCTTCCGGCTGTTCATTCCGCGATCTCCGCGACGTCGGGGGTTTCCCAGGCGAGATGCTGCCCGCCGTCGAGCGCTATCATTTGCCCCGTAATGGACGGCGTGTCGAACAAAAAGCGAACCGTGCGGCCGAATTCCGCAAGATCGGGCCCGCGGCGCAGGATCAATCCGTCGAGCTGGGCTTGGAAATCTGCGTCGCTCTGCCGCTCGTTCGGCAGCGACGGGCCGGGGCCGATGGCGTTGACGCGCACCTGCGGGGCGAAGGTCTGCGCCATGGTGCGCGTCGCCATCCAGAGCGCCGCCTTGGAGAGCGTGTAGGAATAATAGCGCGGCGTCGGGTTCCAGACGCGCTGGTCGATGATGTTGACGATGGAGCCCGCAGTGCCCGCGGGAAGCTGCCCCACGAAATCGCGCGCAAGGACGGACGGCGCCTTCACATGCACCGCCACATGCCGGTCGAGCAGGGCCGCGTCGAAGGTCTCGACCGTATCCGGCTTGAAGAGGGAGGCGTTGTTGACGAGAAGGTCGAGCGGGCCGACGGCGGCCACCGCCGCCTCGATCAGCCCGGCGGTCGCCGCTTCGTCCGCAAGGTCGCAGGAAAGGGCGGCCGCTTTCACGCCTTGCTCCCGCAGCGAACGGGCGAGGGCTTCCGCCTCTTCGAGCGACGTGTTCGCATGGATGGCGAGCGAGAAACCATGCGCGGCGAGATCGTCCACGATGGCCTTGCCGATCCGCTTCGCGCCGCCCGTCACGAGGGCCGTCTTTAGGGGCTGCATCAAGAAAAGTCCGTCCTGCCGATTCACTTGGTTGACCGGCCAAAGATATAGACATTCGCGCGCAGGCTTAAACTCCCCCGGAGAAAAGGTTTCGGAAAATTTAACCTGAAAGCCATGGAAGAAGTAGATTTAAGTATATTCTGCCGGTTTCCTTCAATATTTGAATTATGGTTAACAAATTCCATGTTGTGGAAAAGTCACATCCAATTTGTGCCGCCTCGCTGCCACAATCATATCACAATTTGGCTCTTCCATTTCCTCAATCTTTATTCAATTTCCCCTCAACCGGGCGGGACTGAATTGGAATGACGATGCCCGATCGCCTCCCAGAAAAGGGCGTCTTCAGTAAAGGAGAATATCATGCGTACACTCATCGCAACCCTCATCGCTTCGACCGTTTCCCTGGCCGCCTTCCAGGTCGCACAGGCTGCCGACGCCATCGACGAAGTTCCGCAGGCTCCGGCCGCCGACTATTCCGAGCCGGTCGCAAGCGGCAACTGGGCCGGTGCCTATGTCGGTGGTACGGCAAGCTGGCAGCGCGCCAAGATGAACGACGCCAAGGGCAATGCCATCGGCGGCGGCGTCTACGGCGGCTACAACATGCAGAGCGGCCAGATCGTCTACGGCGGTGAAACCGACCTGAACTACTCGGGCGTCGACACCCACAACGGCTCCATCACCACCCAGCAGGGCCTCAACGGCTCGCTGCGCGGTCGCGTCGGTATCGACCTCAACCCGGTCCTTCTCTACGGCACGGCCGGTCTTGCGGCCTCCAACATCGAAGTGAAGGGCGCTGGCGGCGCCAGCGACGACCACACGGCTCTCGGCTGGACGGCCGGTGTCGGTGCGGAAGCCTTCGTGACCAACAACATCACGGCCCGCGTCGAATACCGCTACAGCGACTACCAGAAGAAGAACTACGACCTCGGCGCCACCACGGTTCGCGCCGATGACAAGGACCACGCCGTCCGCGTCGGTCTCGGCGTCAAGTTCTAAGCCGAACGGCTCCGCACGACAGGAAAGGCCCTCCGCGAGGAGGGCCTTTTTTCGTTCGGGCTCAGGCCTTGAATTTGGCGTAGTCCGGGAAGACGGCCTCGAAGCGCGAGAGATAGCGCTTCAGCTTCGGCCGGCCGCGCTGCCACTGGCCGGCAAAGCGCAGCTCGATGTAGCGCAGCATGGCGGCAAGCGCGAAATGGCCGCCGTTCGGCTTCTTGCCGAGGCGCGGCATGTTGGCCTCCAGATGATCGAGCGCCCGTTCCACCTTCTGCCACTGCCGGTCGATCCAGCCCTGGTGGATCTTTTCCTCCGGGCGCATGCGCCGCTCGTAGACGATGGAGAGCAGGCAGTCGCAGATGCCGTCGGCCGTCGCTTCCAGGATGTCCGCTTCCGTGCGCTTTGCGGCATTGCGCGGATAGAGCGCGCCGCGCGTCTGGCGGTCGATGTAGTTCATGATCGCCCGGCTGTCGTAGACCGAAAGGCCCTCGTCGGTGACGAGGACCGGGATCTTGCCGAGCGGGTTGACGGCGGCAAGCTCCGGCGGGGTGGTCGAGGTGTCGACGGCGACGGCCTCGGCGGGAAGCCCCGCATAGAGCGCGGCCATGCGCACCTTGGTGGAGTAGGGCGAGGCGTCGGAATAGAAGATCTTCATGGTTCGGCTCCTGAAAGAGGCGGCTAGCGGATGGGCGGCTGCTGGATGGACCCGGCGCGGCAGCCGGCCCGGTCGACGGCGGGGCAGGGGCGGAAGGCAAGGTCGGCCGTCATGCAGATACGCACCTCCTCCAGCTGCCCGTCCGCGCAGGTGACGGCAATCCCGTTGCGTGCAAGGCCCCGATTGGCGGCGGCAAAGGCCTCTTCCACCGCATCGGGCGAAAGGCGCGCGGCCTTGCGCGCGGCATCGAGCTCCGCCGGGACGCGGACGCGCTCGAAAGCCGCGCGGGCGACGGTGAAATATTCCTTCTGCGAAAGGCCGGAGCAACTGCCGTGCTTGCGCCATTCGTGGCCGATCAGGCCCATCGAGGGGATGATGTCGAGCAGCGTGCGGCCGAGGCTTTCGGGCACGCGGTCCGGTTCGCGCGTCGGGCAATATTCGGGGTAGCCCCGGTCGTTCTGCGGCCAGAGCCCGTGCAGGATGAAGCCGTGATCCTCGCCGCGCCGGCATTGCTGCGTGCGGCCGCCGGCATCGTTTTCCGCGCACCAGGTCGGCGACCATGAGAGCGAGAGGACGTAGAAGTCGAAGCCTTTTCCGCGTGGAACCTCCGTCTTTGCCAGCGGCGCCTTGCGGCTTGCCTCCGTCTTCGGCTTTTCCGCCGGCTTCTCCTCGCTGCAGGCGGCCAGCGCGGCAAGGCCGGCGGCGAGCAGGCAGAAGAGGCGGGCGGAAAGCGGCATTGTCGAGGTCTCCGGTTCGGCGGGCGATTGTTGCCGCCGCCGGGCAAAGGTCAAGGGGCCTTCGCCTCGCCCGCGATCCAGAAGCTGCGCGCCGAGGCGAAACGGTCCTGCGCCAGCCGCTCCTTGAGGAACGGCAGCAGCACGTCGAGTTCCTGCTTGAGCGTATAGGGCGGGTTGACGACGATGAGGCCGGAGCCCGTGAGCCCCGTCGTCTCGCGGTCGCTCCGCACGACAAGCTCGGCGCAGAGCATCTTGGGAATGCCCGTCTCCTTCAGCGCCTTGTGGAAGGCGGCGACGGGCGCTCCCTTCTTCAAGGGATACCACAGGCAATAGACCCCGCCGGCAAAGCGGCGCACTGCCTTTTCGAGGCCGTCCACCAGCCGCTCGTACTCGCCCTCGATCTCGAAGGGCGGATCGACCAGCACGATGCCGCGCTTTTCCTTCGGCGGCAGGTGCGCGCCGAGCGAGAGCCAGCCGTCGAGATGGGTGATGCGGCTCTGGAAGTCGCCGTCGAAGAGCCGGTGCAGCGTCTCGTAGTCGTCCGGATGCAGCTCCATGGCGGAGAGCCGGTCCTGCGGGCGGAAGAGCATGCGGGCAAGTTTCGGCGAGCCGGGATAAAGGGTTAGCCCGCCTTGCGGATTCAATGTGCGAACGGCTTCAAGATATGGTGCAAGGATCGCGGCCGCCTCGGCCGGCATGTCGCCGTCCAGCAGCCGGCCGATCCCGTCCTTCCATTCGCCGGTCTTCTGCGCCTCCTGGCTGGAAAGGTCGTAGAGGCCGATGCCGGCATGGGTGTCGAGCACGCGGAAGGCCTTGTCCTTGCCCTGCATGTAGAGGACGAGGCGGGCGAGGACGGCGTGTTTCAGCACGTCTGCGAAATTGCCGGCATGGTAGATGTGGCGATAGTTCATGCGGGATAACGCGCCCTGATGCGACGATGAATTGTTGCGATGGCCGAACGTTTTGCCTTTTGGCCGTTCCGGCTCTGTCCTATAGAAAAGCCATGAACGTTGCGACCCCCAATCTCGGAAAACCGCGCATCGGCCATTCGGCCTGTCCGCACGACTGTCCCTCCACCTGCGCGCTCGATGTCGAGATCAGCGCGGACGGCCGCATGGGCCGCGTCAAGGGCAGCGCCGACAACAGCTACACGGCCGGCGTCATCTGCGCCAAGGTCGCCCGCTATGCCGACCGCCTCTACCACCCCGACCGGCTGATGAAGCCGTTGGTGCGCCGGGGCGAGAAGGGCGGCGGCGACTGGGCCGACATCTCCTGGGAGGCCGCGCTCGACGCTATCGCCGAGAACTTCGTCAAGGCCGAGCAGAAACACGGCAGCGAGGCTGTCTGGCCTTATTTCTACGCCGGCACGATGGGGCTCGTGCAGCGCGATTCCATCGAGCGGCTGCGCCATGCCAAGCGCTATTCCGGCTTCTTCGATTCCATCTGCACCAATCCGGCCTGGACCGGCTTCACCATGGGCGCCGGCACCCTGCGCGGGCCCGATCCGCGCGAGATGGCGAAGTCCGATTGCGTGGTGATCTGGGGCACGAACGCCGTCTCCACGCAGGTCAACGTGATGACCCACGCCGTAAAGGCGCGCAAGGAGCGGGGTGCGAAGATCGTCGTCGTCGACGTCTATGACAACCCGACGATGAAGCAGGCCGACCTCGCGCTGAAGCTGCGCCCCGGCACGGACGCGGCGCTCGCCTGCGCCGTCATGCACGTCGCCTTCCGCGACGGTTACGCAGATCGCGCCTATATGGAAAGGTTCGCCGACGACCCGGCCGGCCTCGAGGCCCATCTTGCAAGCCGCGATCCCGTCTGGGCGGCGGCGATCACCGGCCTCTCGGTGGAGGAGATCGAGGCCTTCGCCGCATTGGTCGGGCGCACGAAGCGCAGCTTCTTCCGCCTCGGCTACGGCTTTTCGCGCGGGCGCAACGGCGCGGTCTCCATGCACGCGGCGCTCTCCATCGCCACCGTGCTCGGCTCCTGGCAGTACGAGGGCGGCGGCGCCTTCCACAGCAATTCCGGCATCTTCCACCTGCGCCGGTCCGAGCTGATGGGCCTGAAGCTCGTCGACCCGGATATCCGCCTGCTCGACCAGTCGCAGATCGGCCCCATCCTGACGGGTGATCCCGTCGCGCTGCGCGGGCGCGGGCCCGTGACGGCGATGCTCATCCAGAACACCAATCCCGCGAATGTCGCGCCCGAACAGCGCCTCGTGAAGCGGGGCTTCCTGCGCGAGGATCTCTTCGTCGCCGTCCACGAGCAGTTCATGACCGATACGGCGAAACTCGCCGATATCGTGCTGCCCGCCACCATGTTCGTCGAGCATGACGACATCTACCGCGGCGGCGGCCACCAGCATATCCTGCTCGGGCCGAAGCTCGTCGAGCCGCCCGCGACGGTGCGCACCAATCTCTTCGTCATCGAGGAACTGGCAAAACGCCTCGGCGTCGCCGACATGCCGGGCTTCGGCCTTTCCGAGCGCGAGCACATCACGCGCATGCTGCCCTATTACGAAACGGACTTCGACGGGCTGAAGGAAGAAAGGTGGATCGACTGCCAGCCGGATTTCGAGGCCTCGCATTTCCTCAAGGGCTTCGGCTTCCCGGACGGAAAATTCCGCTTCCGCCCGGACTGGACGGGAACGCCCGCGCCCAACAAGCCGCCCAAGGTGCTCGGCGCCTTCGGCCCGCACGCGGCGCTGCCGGCCCTTCCGGATTATGTCGAGGTCATTGAGGCGGCGGACGAAGAGCACCCCTTCCGCCTCGCCACCTCGCCGAACCGCTCCTTCCTCAATTCCACCTTCAGCGAGACGAAGGTTTCGCGTGAGCGCGAGGGCCGGCCGGAGGTGATGATCCATCCCGAGGATGCGGCGGCGAACGGCATCGAGGACGGCGCGGTCGTGCGCCTCGGCAACACGCGCGGCGACATCCGCCTCCATGCCCGCATCACGGGCGACACCAAGCCGGGCGTGCTGATCGCCGAAGGCATCTGGCCGAACTCCGCCCATCTCGACGGCGAGGGCATCAACGTGCTGACGGGGTCCGATCCCATCGCGCCCTATGGCGGCGCGGCCTTCCACGACAACCGCGTCTGGCTGCGCAAGGCCTGAGGAGTTTTCATGCCGGCCGAAACCGTTTCGCCCATCCGCATCGTCGAGCAGAACACGGTGTGGAAGCGCTTCATCCACCTGCGCACGCTCGTTCTGGAACAGACCCGCAAGGACGGACGCGTCGAATGGCTCGACCGCGAGGTGCATGACCACGGCGCGGCCGCGGCGATCCTGCTGGTCGATCCCGTGCGCCGGTCGGTCGTCCTCGTGCGCCAGTTCCGTCCCGGCGCCTTCTTCGGCGGCCACCCGGACGGCTTCCTCCTGGAGGTGCCGGCAGGCCTTCTCGACGACGACAGCCCTGAAGACGCCATCGCCCGCGAGGCGATGGAGGAGACCGGCTACGCCGTCTCCGACCTCACCCACCTCTTCGACACCTATTCGAGCCCCGGCACGCTGACGGAGCGCGTCTCGTGCTTCGCCGCGCATATCGACAGCGCGAAGCGCGAGGGCCGGGGCGGCGGCGTCGACGGTGAGGGGGAGGACATCGAAATCGTCGAAATGCCCATCGACGAGGCCTGCGCCCTCATTCCTACCGGCGGCATCGTCGACGCCAAGACGATCATGATGCTGCAATGGCTGATGCTCAATCGGGAGTTTGCGGGCTGAGTGCAGAAGCACCCCCCTCTGGCCTGCCGGCCATCTCCCCCACAAGGAGGGAGATCGGCTGGAAGCGAAGACGGCAATCAATAACAGCGTCAAAGTGTGGCGAAACGCCCCTACATCCAATCTCCCCCCTTGTGGGGGAGATGGCCGGCAGGCCAGAGGGGGGTAAATCCGCGACGACGCGCTTTGCTTCCGCAGGCGAATACCCCTCAAGCCTTGACAAACGAGCCCGTCCATGCGCTTTTCCGCGCGATTTTCTTGGGTAGCTGCGCCGGGTTCCTCCCGCGCGGCCCGTCAGCATTTCAGGATACCACGATGCACCGTTACCGCAGCCACACCTGCGCCGCCCTTCGCAAGTCGGATGTCGGCGAGACCGTCCGCCTTTCCGGCTGGGTTCACCGCGTCCGCGACCATGGCGGCGTGCTCTTCATCGACCTGCGCGACCATTACGGCATCACCCAGGTCGTCGCCGACCCCGATTCGAAGGCGTTCAAGCTGGCCGAGGCCGTGCGTGGCGAATGGGTCGTCCGCATCGACGGCCTCGTCAAGGCGCGCACCGAGGACACGGTCAACAAGGCCATGCCGACCGGCGAGATCGAGCTTTACGCCCACGAGATCGAAGTGCTGTCCGCCGCAAAGGAACTGCCGCTGCCGGTGTTCGGCGAGCCGGACTATCCGGAAGACGTGCGCCTGAAGTATCGCTTCATCGACCTTCGCCGCGAGACGCTGCACCGGAACATCGTCAAGCGCACGCAGATCATCTCCGCCATGCGCCGCGGCATGGGCGAGGCCGGCTTTGCCGAATACACGACGCCGATCCTCACGGCCTCCTCGCCGGAAGGCGCGCGCGACTTCCTCGTGCCGTCCCGCATCCACGAGGGCAAGTTCTTCGCCCTGCCGCAGGCCCCGCAGCAGTACAAGCAGCTCCTGATGGTCGCCGGCTTCGACCGCTATTTCCAGATCGCGCCGTGCTTCCGCGACGAGGACCCGCGCGCCGACCGCCTGCCGGGCGAATTCTACCAGCTCGACGTCGAGATGAGCTTCGTCACCCAGGAAGACGTCTGGGAGACGATGGAGCCGATGATGACGGCCGTGTTCGAGGAGTTTGCCGAAGGCAAGCCCGTCACCAAGCAGTGGCCGCGCATCCCCTATGACGAGGCGATCCGCAAATACGGCTCCGACAAGCCGGACCTGCGCAACCCCATCGTCATGCAGGCCGTCACCGAGCATTTCGCCGGCTCCGGCTTCAAGGTCTTCGCCAACATGATCGCGTCGAACCCGAAGGTCGAAGTCTGGGCGATCCCGGCCAGGACCGGCGGCAGCCGCGCCTTCTGCGACCGCATGAACGCCTGGGCGCAGTCGACCGGCCAGCCCGGCCTCGGCTACATCTTCTGGCGCAAGGAAGGCGAGAAGCTGGAAGGCGCAGGCCCCCTTGCCAAGAACATCGGCGAGGAGCGCACGGACGCCATCCGCACCCAGCTCGGCCTCGATGACGGCGATGCCTGCTTCTTCGTCGCCGGCGATCCGGCCAAGTTCTATAAGTTCGCAGGCGAAGCGCGCACCCGCGCCGGCGAGGAACTGAACCTCGTCGACCGCGACCGCTTCGAAATGTGCTGGATCGTCGATTTCCCGTTCTACGAATGGAACGAGGACGAGAAGAAGATCGACTTCGCGCACAATCCCTTCTCCATGCCGCAGGGGGGCCTTGAAGCCTTCGACAGCAAGGATCCGCTGGAGCTGAAGGCCTACCAGTACGACGCGGTCTGCAACGGCTTCGAGATCGCCTCGGGCTCGATCCGTAACCAGTCGCCGGAACTGATGGTCAAGGCCTTCGAGAAGGTCGGCCTTTCGCAGGCGGACGTCGAAGAGCGCTTCGGCGGCCTCTACCGCGCCTTCCAGTACGGCGCCCCGCCGCACGGCGGCTGCGCCTTCGGCATCGACCGCGTGGTCATGCTGCTCGTCGGTGCGAAGAATCTCCGCGAGATCTCGCTCTTCCCGATGAACCAGCAGGCGCAGGACCTCCTGATGAATGCGCCGTCGCCCGCAACGCCGACGCAGCTTCGGGAACTCGCGCTCCGCGTCGTTCCGTCCAAGAAGGACTGAGCCCGCGAAAGGCCGGGCTTGCCCGGCCTCATGCCCCGGCAGGACAGGAAAAAGCCCGGAGCGGCGACGCTCCGGGCTTTCGTGTTTTCGTGGGGTGCCGGAAGGCTTATTCGGCGTTGGCCGTGACGGAGACGCCGAGGACCTGCGGGATGGTCTGCGGCGCGCCCATGGCGGCGCCCATGATCATCGGGAACGGCACCGGCTCCTTCGGCTCGGCGCTGATCTTCAGGCTCTTCGGGTCGTCGAGATAGGTGTTCACGGCGGCCGAGATCTGGTTCTGCAGGTCGGGCATGTTGAGCTGGGCGATCATCAGCGGCACCATGCCCTTCAGCGACTGCGCGAGCTGGTCGCCCGTCACGCCCTGTTCCTTGCCGGCATAGTCGAGCAGCTTCTTGGTGATGGAGGCGTCCTCGAAGGTGATGGAGGCATTGTTGAAGGTGAGCTGCTGGACGAGGCCCATCATGGCCATGCCCATGGCGGCGTTCGCCTCGTCCTTGTTCGGGTTGGCCTCGGCGGTCTTCAGCGCTTCCTGCACGTTCTTCAGGAAGTCGAGCGTGTAGCCGGAGAAGGCAAGGCTGAGGTTCAGGCGGCCGATATCCTTGAAGTCGAAGGCGTATTCGTCCACGGCCAGCTTGCCGCTCGCCAGTTCCCAGCTCCCCGACATGGTGACTTCGCCTTCCAGCGAATGGATGCCGAGCGTGTCCAGCGCGTCCTTGGTCTTGGGGTCCTCGACCGTCGACAGGTCGGCCTTGAGGTCGGAGAGCGTGGCGTCGAATTCGAGGCCGGCATCGTCGTCCATGCGCGAGAGGTTCGCTTCCACGCCGGACATGGAGAAGACTTCCTTGCCCTTGGCGGTGACGCTGACCGGGCCGGTGGTGGCCGATTCGTACATCATCAGCGAATCGAGCGTGCCGGGAACGACCTTGCCGGGAATGGAAACGCCGCTTACCGAGATATCCTTGGCCGAAACCGTGGTGTCGGGTTCCGTCACGTTGATGTCCTCGAAGGAGACCGTCTCGATCGTGTAGCCGCCGTCGTCGGCCTCCTCGACGCCTTCCATGGTGACGGTGCCGAGCTTGAGCGGCGCCTCGGAGCCCGTGGCCTTCAGCTCTGCGCCTTCCAGCGTGACGGTCGAGCCATCGACGGCGACGTTCGAGGAGGTGACGGTGACGCCGCTCGTGGCATAGGTCGCATTCAGCTTGGCCAGCAGGTCCGCACCGTCGAGTGCGAAGGCGGGGCTTGCCAGGGTGGCGAGCGCGGCGCCCGCAAGAAGGGTGCGGAAGTGGGAGGTGCGCATCATGGATAGGCTCTCTTTCTGATTTCTTGGACGGCTGCCTTGCCGTTACCGCTCCTAGACGGGCGGTGCGGCAAATATATTCATGCCGCATGGACTTTCCACGGGATTCTCTGCCCGCCGCGACAGTTTTCAAACAGCCTTTATAAACCGCTATCCACAGCCCGATCGCCCGGATTCCTTGCCGCGAATCGGCAGGAGGTCTAGTCAAGACCCATGGGACAAAACACTTTGCCGCCCGATGGCGGAGACGACCACATTCAACCCGTCGACCTCAAGGCGGCGCTGGAAGAGCGCTACCTCGCCTATGCGCTGTCGACGATCACCCAGCGCGCCCTGCCGGACGTTCGCGACGGCCTGAAGCCGGTGCACCGCCGCATCATCCACGCGATGAGCGAAATGGGCCTTCGGTCCAATTCCTCCTTCAAGAAATGCGCGCGTATCGTCGGCGACGTCATCGGTAAGTTCCACCCGCACGGCGACCAGTCGGTCTACGACGCGCTGGTGCGCCTCGCGCAGGATTTCTCGCAGCGTTATCCCATCGTCGACGGGCAGGGCAACTTCGGCAACATCGATGGCGACAATGCGGCCGCCTACCGATACACCGAGGCGCGCATGACCGAGGTCGCCTCGCTGCTGCTGGAAGGCATCGGCGAGGACGCGGTCGATTTCCGCCCGACCTACAACGAGGAGGACGAGGAGCCGGTCGTCCTGCCGGGCGCCTTCCCGAACCTGCTGGCGAACGGTTCCTCCGGCATCGCCGTCGGCATGGCGACGTCCATTCCCTCGCACAACGCGCATGAACTGTGCGACGCGGCGCTCCATCTCATCCGCAACCCGGAGGCGGATGTCGAAAAGCTCGTCGAATTCGTGCAGGGGCCCGACCTTCCGACCGGCGGCATCATCATCGACAGCCGCGAGAGCATCATCGAGGCCTACAAGACGGGCCGCGGCGGTTTTCGCGTGCGCTCAAAATGGGTAACCGAGGACCTCGGCCGCGGCGGCTACCAGATCGTCGTCACCGAAATCCCCTACCAAGTGCAGAAGTCGCGCCTGATCGAGAAGATCGCCGAGCTGCTGATCGCCCGCAAGCTGCCGCTGCTGGAGGACATCCGGGACGAATCGGCCGAGGACGTGCGCATCGTGCTGGTGCCGAAGAGCCGCACGGTCGATCCGACGATCCTGATGGAATCGCTCTTCAAGCTCTCCGAGCTCGAAAGCCGCATCCCGCTCAACATGAACGTGCTCTCCATGGGGCGCGTGCCGAAGGTCATGGGCCTCAAGGACGTTCTCGTCGAATGGCTCGCCCACCGGCGCGAAGTGCTCCAGCGCCGCTCGCGCCACCGGCTCGCTGCCATCGACCGGCGTCTTGAAATCCTCGGCGGCTACCTCGTCGCCTATCTCAACCTCGACGAGGTGATCCGCATCATCCGCGAGGACGACGAGCCGAAAGCCGTCCTCATGGAGACTTTCTCGCTCACCGACGTGCAAGCCGAAGCGATCCTCAACATGCGCCTGCGGTCTCTCCGCAAGCTCGAGGAATTCGAGATCCGCACCGAATTCGACAACCTGTCGAAGGAGAAGGCGGAGATCGAGGCGCTGCTTGCCTCCGACGAGAAGCAATGGCAGACCGTCGCCTGGGAGATCGGCGAGGTCCGCAAGACGTTCGCCAAGGCGACAGAGATCGGCCGCCGCCGCACACAGTTCGCGAGCGCGCCCGAGGCCGATGTCGAGGCCATCCAGCAGGCGATGATCGAGAAGGAGCCGATCACGGTCGTCATCTCGGAAAAGGGCTGGATCCGCGCGCTGAAGGGCCATATCGCCGACACGTCCGGCCTCCAGTTCAAGGAGGGCGACGCGCTGAAGGTGGCCTTCCCGGCACAGACGACGGACAAGGTGCTCGTCATGACGACGGGCGGCAAGGTCTATACGCTCGGCGCAGACAAGCTGCCGGGCGGGCGCGGCCACGGCGAGCCGCTGCGCATCATGGTCGACATGGAGAACGACCAGGATGTGCTGACGGCCTTCGTCCACGATCCCGCGCTCAAGGTCATCGTCGCCTCGCAGGCCGGCAACGGCTTCGTGGTGGCCGAGAGCGAGATGGTCGCCAACACCCGCAAGGGCAAGCAGGTGATGAATGTCGGCATGCCGGACGAGGCGAAACTGGTCGTGCCGGTGCGCGGCGACCATGTCGCCGTCGTCGGCGAGAACCGCAAGATGCTGATCTTCCCGCTCGCGCAGCTTCCGGAAATGTCGCGCGGCAAGGGCGTGCGCCTCCAGCGCTACAAGGACGGCGGCGTCTCCGACATCCGCTGCTTCACGCTGGCCGAGGGCCTTTCCTGGGACGACAGCGCCGGCCGCACCTTCGTGCGCACGAAGGACGAGCTCACCGAATGGCTCGCCGACCGCGCCGGCGCCGGCCGCACCGTGCCGAAGGGTTTTCCGCGCAGCGGCAAGTTCAGCGGCTGATCAGCCGGAATAGGGGACGCTGACGTCGCGCAGGAAGCGCGTTGCGCCCTCTTCGTCGATCTCGCCGGCGGCGACGGCGAGGACGAAGGCGATCACATCGGCTTGCGATGCGTTGATCAGGAAGCCGTTCAGGATCAGGAATGAAAACGCGGCCAGGAAGCCCGTCCGTTTGTTGCCATCCGAAAAGGGGTGGTTGCGCACGATGCCGTAGAGATAGGCGGCCGCGAGTTCAAATAGGTCCGGCGCGCCATAGGCTGCCTTGTTGAGCGGACGAGCCACGGCTGCTTCCAGCGCGTTTTCATCCTTGAGACCATCTAACCCGCCATGCTCGCGTAGTTGCTCTTCATGCATGATTTCTACGGCTTGGCGGGTGAGCCACTTGATGTCGCTCATTTGGCAAGTTCGCGAAGCGCGACGCGATATTTCTCCATGCCAAGGCGGGCTGCCTTCAACTGCTCGGCCAGGTCGGTATCCTGCGGAACGAGCTTGATCTCGCCATTCTCTTCCTTGAGGGTCAGTTCATCCCCGGCCTTGACTCCCATGCGGTCAAGGACATCCTTCGGAATGATGATGCCTTCGGAATTGCCGATCTTGCGGATGGTGATGTTCATTGGCTTGGCTCCGTTATAACTGAGTTATAACATCGCACGTCGCCAACCTCAAGTCTCATCCCGTGAACGGAAACTCCGCCGCCGCGTCGCTTTCGCGGGCGGCGCGGGCTTTCGAGCGCATCTGCCAGAGGGAGTGGGCGAGGAGGGCGAGGATGAGGATGGAGCCGCCGATGAGGGTCTGCGTGGTGGGCGTCTCGGCAAAGACGATCCAGACCCAGATCGGCGCGAGCACCGTTTCGAGCAGGTAGAACATGCCCACTTCCGGCGCGGAGAGGTAGCGCGGGCCCGTCGCCAGGCAGAAGAAGGCGAACGGGATCATGACGAGCCCGTTGAACAGGATGAAGCCGGGATGGGCGATCTCGAACCCGGTATCGGGCAGGAGGAACAGCGCGGCGATGCCGGGAACGAGGGCGGTGACGAGCGGCACGAAGCCCATGTCGAGGCCGCTGCGGCGGCTCAGCGTGATGGCGGAGGCGAGCAGGAAGGCCGAACAGGCCGCCATGGCATCGCCGAAGATATTGCCGCTCGCAAGGCCGTCATGGACGATCAGCGCCACGCCGGCGACCATCGCCGCCATCGTGAGGAGCGTGGCGTTGGCGGGCCGCTCGCCGAGGAAGACCCATGAGAGGATCGCCGCGAACATCGACGTGAAGGCGAGGATGAAGACGACGTTGGCCGTCGTCGTGTTGAACACCGCCAGCATGAAGGTCAGCGAATTGATGCCGTAGAAGATGCCGATCAGGAGGCCCATCGGGCCGGGGATCAGCGCCGTGCGCCTGCCCAGCACGAAGCGCAGGACCGACCAGGCGACCATGGCTGTCACGAAGGTGGCGATGCTGCGGGTCGCCAGCACCGACCAGACCTCGCCGGCGGCGGAGCGGATCAGCGGAATGTCGAAGGAAAGGGCAAGGCCGCCCATGGCGGTGATGAGAAGGCCCTTGCGGTGCAGGGCGGGGTCGTTCGTCTGGGACAAGGCGGGGACCGATTCTAGGGCTGGGTTTCAGGCGTTTCCCCGTCATAGCGCTCCCAGCCACGCGGCATCAGGTGCTCCTGCGGCAAAAACTTTGTTTTGTAGTCCATTTTGCGCGATCCCTTGACCCAGTAGCCGAGATAGACGTGCGGCAGGCCGAGCGCCCTGGCGCGGCGGATGTGGTCGAGGATCATGAAGGTGCCGAGCGAGCGGTGGTCGAGGTCGGGATTGTAGAAGGAATAGACCATCGACAGGCCGTCGCCCATCCGGTCGGTCAGCGCCACGGCCATGAGCTCGCCCTGCGGGCGCTCCTTGAGGCCGGAGCCTTCCTCGCGCAGGCGGTACTCGATGATCTTGGTGTGGACGTGCGTGTCCTCCACCATCATCGCATAGTCGAGCACGGACATGTCCGACATGCCGCCCTTCTGGTGGCGGGCGTCGAGATACTGGCGGAAGAGCGAATATTGCTCGCTGGAGGGCTCGGCCGGGTATTCGCGCGAGACGAGGTCGGCATTGGCGGAAAGCACGCGGCGCATGGTGCGCCGCGGCTCGAACTCGTTGACGAGGATGCGCACGGAGATGCAGGCCCGGCAGGTCTCGCAGGCGGGGCGGTATGCGATGTTCTGCGAGCGGCGGAAACCGCCCTGCGTCAGGAGGTCGTTGAGCTCCGGCGCGCGCTCACCCACGAGATGGGTGAACACCTTCCTCTCCATCTCCTGCGGCAGGTAGGGACATGCCGCCGGCGCGGTGAGATAGAACTGGGGAGAGGATGTTGCCTGCGTGTTCATCGGCCGTGGGGCGACTCCGTCGCTGTATGACGTTTCTCTTCCAATACCATGGCGCAGTTCGGCAAAAGGTCAACTGGAGGATTTCGCCCGCGGCTTTTGACGGTCCTCAATACCGGCCGCGGCGAACCATCACCGTGCCGAGCAGGAGGTCGTGCAGCAGGCGGCCGCGATCCGTGAAGAGGCCGATGAGCACGATGAACGGCGTCAGCAGCGCATTGCCGATCCAGAACAGCACGAGGTGGACGATGGCCGTGAGGAAATCGACCGGCCGGCCGTCGACGCGCGCGAGCGCAAGGCCCATGACGTTCATGCCGGCGCTCGCCTGGCTCGGCCCGCCCATCGTCAGGCCGAAATAGAGCATGGCGACGATGGCGAAGAGCGCCGGATAGAGGAAGAAGCCGAGGCCGAAGGTCAGGATGCCGAGGAAGAACACGACCACGGCCGCCGGGACCCACAGGAGCGCGATGATGGCGTAGTCGATCAGAAAGGCGAAAATCCGCCGCGACAGCACACCGCGATAGGCCTGCCAGTCCGTCGTCGGAACCCGCGTCTCGTTGAAGTCTGCGCTCATCTCATTGTCTCCGGAATGGAACATGGCTCACATATGGGGATGTTTTAGGGGAAAACAACGGGTGAGGGTGTGGGGCCACGAAGACCCTCTCTGCCTGCCGGCATCTCCTCCACAAGGGGGGAGAAAGCAAGCTGCTTGCTCTTCCTTCCCCATTTTCCCGCAGAGGGCGCCGCGATGTAAGTCCCTCCCCCTTGTGGGGAGGGGTTGGGGAGGGGCCTTTGGAAAGTCCCTCTGCCTACCCCTTCTTCGCCAGCAGCCGCGCCACGTCCATCGCGAAATAGGTGAGGATGCCGTCGCAGCCGGCACGCTTGAAGGAGAGGAGGGTTTCCAGCATGACGCGCTCGCCGTCGATCCAGCCGTTGAGGGCGGCGGCCCTGATCTGGCTGTACTCGCCCGAGACCTGGTATGCGAAGACCGGCAGGCCGAACGCCTCCTTCATGCGCCAACAGATGTCCAGATAGGGAAGGCCGGGCTTGACCATCATCATGTCCGCGCCTTCCTCGACGTCGAGCGCGGCGTCGCGCATCGCCTCGGTGCCGTTGGCGGGGTCGATGTAATAGGTCTTCTTGTCGCCCTTGAGCAGCCCGCCGGTGCCGATGGCGTCGCGATAGGGGCCGTAGAAGGCGGAGGCGAACTTCGTCGCATAGGACATGATGCCGACGTCCTGGTGCCCGGCGGCGTCCAGCGCATGGCGGATTACGCCGATGCGCCCGTCCATCATCTCGGAGGGGGCGATGATGTCCGAGCCGGCATCGGCCTGGAGGACGGCGGCCTTGGCCACCAGCTCGACCGTCTCGTCGTTGACGATGACGTCGCCGCGCAGCACCCCGTCATGGCCGTGGCTGGTGAAGGGGTCGAGCGCGACGTCGGTGATGACGCCGATGTTCGGCACGGCCTTCTTGATCGCCCGCGTGGCTTCGTTGATGAGGTTGTCGGCCGCAAGGCTGTTGGAGCCTGTCTCGTCGCGCAGGTTCATGTCGATATTGGGGAAGGTGGCGATGGCCGGGATGCCGAGATCGGCCGCTTCCTTCGCCGCCTCGACCAGCCTGTCGACGCTCATGCGGTCGACGCCCGGCATGGCGGCGACCGGATCGACGATGTTTTCGCCCGGCACCACGAAGACCGGCCAGATGAGGTCGTCCACCGTCAGGCGGTTTTCCTGCACCATCCGGCGCGTCCAGTCGGCCTTCCGGTTGCGCCGCATGCGGCGATGGCCGGTGATCTCATCGACGATGTTCATGATGCCATTTCCTTGCATGGATGTTTTTTCGCCTCCTTACCATGCCGGGCCGGCCAATCAAATCGCGTGGGGGAAGGGGGCGCTGCGGCATATGGCCGTGCATGACGCGCTTTGAAGGCTTTATGCGCGCCGGCCTTGCCCTTACTGTCCCCGGATGGTTGCTGATTCTGCCAAGGGCCCGAGACCAAGCCTGACCGAAACGCTGTTCGCGCTGTTCCTGCGGCTGGTGGCGGTGGCTTCCCTGTGGTTCGCCCTGCAATACTGGGCGATGCTCACGGGCTTCTCCTTCGACGGGCGCGGGCGGTTCGATCTCCTGCCGCCGGCCTGGAAGGCGGCCTCCACAGTGCTGGCCGTGCTCTTTCCCGTTGCTGCCGTGGGCCTCTGGCTCCTCGTCTCCTGGGGGCCGGTGATCTGGCTGCTTGCGGCCGCCACCGAGATCGCCATGCACGAGGTCTATCCCTCGATCTTCGGCATCAACCGGCTGCTGGTCGTAACGCACCTTGCGGTCGCCGCCGTCTTCGTCCTTTTCCGCATCGCGCTCTTCCTCCAGCGCCGCCGGCAGGCCCGCACGGTAAGGACTGATTCACCCTGAGACAGGGTCGCCTTCCGGTAAGGCGCTGTTAAGGCTGCGGTTTAAGTAGAATTTTAGATGCATTCGCTAGGTTCTCACTCAAGGCGGGAAACAAACCAACACCGCCAAACGAAACAGTGAGGCAGTAACATGAACACCAAGATCAAGCCGCAGGCGGCTCCCGCCATCGATCCGCAGGAAGACGCGATCCGCAACCTGTACCTCGAATCCCTCCACCTCGTCGAACGCCTGCACCGCCGCCTGCTCGACGTCATCAAGGACGAGTTCGACCGCGCCGGCCGCTCCGACGTCAACGCCGTCCAGGCGCTCCTGCTCTTCAACATCGGCAACTCGGAACTGACGGCCGGGGAGCTGCGCTCGCGCGGCTACTATCTCGGCTCGAACGTCTCCTACAACGTCAAGAAGCTGGTCGACCTCGGCTTCATCAACCACCAGCGCTCGCGCATCGACCGCCGCTCCGTCCGCATCTCGCTCACGGAAAGCGGCCAGGAAGTCGCCGAGACGGTCGCAGGCCTCTACGAGCGCCATATCGGCTCGATCCAGAAGGTCGGCGGCATCGGCGAGGGCGAGTTCAGCCAGATGAACAAGCTGCTCCAGCGCCTCGACCGCTTCTGGAACGACAGCATCCTCTATCGCCTGTAATTCCGGGCTTTTTCCCGACCTCCTCCAGAAAAGCCGGCCGCGTTCCCTGCGCGTCCGGCTTTCGGCGTTCCGACCCCGCCTCCCGGGCCCGAGACACGAATTGGCCATATTGCTGTGACACCCGGACCGTGGGCTTAAGGTATGCGCGGGCGGCGGGGCCGGTTTGCGTTTATTAACCCTGTTCGTGATAGCTGCATCGGGTAAGGACCCCTTGGTCGCCGTGCTGCATGCACCGCGCCGCCATAGCGGCGTTCAGGAGATGGTAGGATAGATGTCTCGCAAAACCGGAATTGATGTGTTCTCGCGCCGCGCGTTCCTGCGCTCTGCCGCAACCTTCGGCGCTGCCGCCGTGGCCGGACAGGCCTTCGCGCAGTCGACACTCGACGACATTCTCAACGCTCCGCGCCGCGGCAACTGGGACGATCAGTTCGACGCCAAGGCCTCGCGCGCCGCCGCCGCCGTCAGCTCCAACAATCCCACCCTCGGCGCCGGCGCCGTGCCGAACATCCAGCAGGCGATCGCCGATTACCAGCAGATCGTCTCCGCCGGCGGCTGGCCGCAGGTCGGCTCCGAGCAGAAGCTGCGGATCGGCGTGGTCGATCCGGGCGTGCAGGCGCTGCGCCAGCGCCTGATGATCTCCGGCGACCTTGCGCGCTCGGCCGGCATTTCCGATTCCTTCGATTCCTACGTCGACGGCGCCGTGAAGCGCTTCCAGGCCCGCCACGGCCTGCCGCAGGACGGCGTGCTCGGCGAATACACGCTGAAGGCCATGAACGTGCCCGCCACCACGCGCCTCAGCCAGCTCAACACCAACCTGGTGCGCCTGCAGACCATGTCCGGCGATCTCGGCCAGCGCTACGTGATGGTGAACATCCCGGCCGCCTCCGTCGAGGCCGTGGAGGACGGGCGCGTCGCGCTGCACCACGTCGCCGTCGTCGGCCGCAGCAGCCGACCGACGCATATCCTCAATTCCAAGATCTACGAGGTCATCCTCAACCCCTACTGGACCGCGCCGCGCTCGATCGTCGAGAAGGACATCGTGCCGCTGATGCGCAAGGACCCGACCTACCTCACGCGCAACAATATCCGTCTTCTCGACGGCAACGGCCAGGAAGTGGCGCCGGAGACGGTGGACTGGTTCGCCGACAAGGCGCCGAACCTGATGTTCCGCCAGGACCCCGGCAAGATCAACGCCATGGCCTCGACGAAGATCAACTTCTACAACCAGAACAACGAATACATGCACGACACGCCCCAGCAGGGCCTGTTCAACAAGCTGATGCGCTTCGAATCCTCCGGCTGCGTGCGCGTGCAGAACGTGCGCGACCTCGTGACCTGGCTCCTGCGCGACACGCCCGGCTGGTCGCGCCAGCAGATCGAGAAGGTGATCGGCGAGCGTGTCAACACGCCGATCAAGCTGGCCGTCGAGGTCCCGGTCTATTTCGTCTACATCTCCGCCTGGTCGGCCCGCGACCGCATCGTCCAGTTCCGCGACGACATCTACGGCATGGACGGCGCCACGGAACTCGCGCTCCAGACCGGCTACGGCATGGAAAAGCCCGCCGGCTCCCCGGACGAGGACCTGCTGCCGCAATAAGGAAGCCCCAGAACGGCTTTCCGGGCCGCGCCCTCGGCAACGAGGGCGCGGCCTTTTGATTCTGTCGCCGCTTGAAGATATGTACTCCATGGAGTACATATGGGCGATGTTCACGCTGATCGCGAGCAGCCGGTTCGAGAAATGGTTCGGTGGTCTCCGCGATCATCGCGCCAGCGCCCGCATTCGCCAGCGGCTGGCACGGCTCGAACAGGGACATGCGGGTGATGCGAAGCCCGTCGGCGACGGCATCAGCGAACTGCGCATCGACTACGGGCCGGGCTATCGCGTGTATTTCATGCGCCGCGGTCCGGTGGTCATCCTCCTTCTCTGCGGTGGGCACAAGGCAAGCCAGCCGCGGGACATCGAAGAGGCCAAGCGGATCGCCCGGGAATGGAAGGAATGAGGATGGAAGAGAAGATCACGTTCAAGCCGTTCGACCTGGCGCAAAGCCTCGATAGTGAAGAAGAGATCGCCGAATTCCTCGCTGCCGCCTTCGAGGAGGGCGATGCAGCCCATATCGCCCATTGCCTCGGCATCGTGGCGAGGGCGCGCAACATGGCGCAACTGGCCCGCGATGTGGGCATGAGCCGGCCGGCGCTCTACAAGGCGCTCAGCGGCGAAGGCAATCCCGAATTCGCCACCGTGATGAAGATCATGCATGCGCTCGGCTTCGGTCTCGCGCCGGTGCTGCGGGACGGCGGCGAGGCCGCCTGAGAAGGCCATGGGTGCGGCAGCGGCCATGTCGTTTTTATCTCATAAGGCACGCGGAAATGGCGCAAACCGTGGAGCGGATATTGCCCTTGCCATGCGAGGACGATAAACACCGTGCCACCTACCCTTAAGGAGCCTCGAGGATGAGCCAGTCTTCCGCCACCGACGTTTTCTTCACGCGTTCCCTTGCCGATACCGATCCGGAGATTTTCGGCTCGATCCAGAAGGAACTCGGTCGCCAGCGCCATGAGATCGAGCTGATCGCCTCGGAGAACATCGTTTCGCGCGCCGTGCTCGAAGCCCAGGGCTCGATCATGACGAACAAGTACGCCGAAGGCTATCCGGGCAAGCGCTACTACGGCGGCTGCCAGTTCGTCGACATCGCGGAAGAGCTCGCCATCGAGCGCGCCAAGAAGCTGTTCGGCGTCAACTTCGCCAACGTCCAGCCGAACTCCGGCTCGCAGATGAACCAGGCCGTCTTCCTCGCGCTACTCCAGCCGGGCGACACCTTCATGGGCCTCGACCTCAATTCGGGCGGCCACCTGACGCACGGTTCGCCGGTCAACATGTCCGGCAAATGGTTCAACGTCGTCTCCTACGGCGTGCGTGAGGGCGACCACCTGCTCGACATGGACGACGTTGCCGAGAAGGCCCGCAAGAACAAGCCGAAGCTCATCATCGCCGGCGGCACGGCCTATTCGCGCATCTGGGACTGGAAGCGCTTCCGCGAGATCGCCGATGAAGTCGGCGCCTATCTCATGGTCGACATGGCCCACATCGCCGGCCTCGTCGCCGGTGGCCAGCATCCCTCGCCGTTCCCGCATTGCCACGTCGCCACGACCACCACGCACAAGTCGCTGCGCGGCCCGCGCGGCGGCGTCGTTCTGACGAACGACGAGGATATCGCCAAGAAGATCAACTCGGCCGTCTTCCCCGGCCTGCAGGGCGGTCCGCTGATGCACATCATCGCCGCCAAGGCCGTCGCCTTCGGCGAGGCGCTGCAGCCGGAATTCAAGGATTACGCCGCGCAGATCGTCAAGAACGCCAAGGCGCTCGCCGAGACGCTGAAGGCCGGCGGCCTCGACATCGTCTCGGGCGGCACGGACAACCACCTGATGCTCGTCGACCTGCGCAAGAAGAACGCGACCGGCAAGCGCGCGGAAGCCGCCCTCGGCCGCGCCTATGTCACCTGCAACAAGAACGGCATCCCGTTCGACCCCGAAAAGCCCTTCGTCACCTCGGGCGTCCGCCTCGGCACGCCGGCCGGCACGACCCGCGGCTTCAAGGAAGCCGAATTCAAGGAAATCGGCAACCTGATCGTCGAGGTCCTCGACGGCCTGAAGGTCGCCAACTCCGACGAGGGTAACGCGGCCGTGGAAGCGGGCGTGCGGGAAAAGGTCGTCGCGCTGACGGGCCGCTTCCCGATGTACCCCTACATGTAAGGGCAGCGGTTCCAGGAAAAGTGTCGCGCGGTTTTCCGTCCGGAACCGCGTGGAAACAAGGAGAGCCCGATGCGCTGCCCCTATTGCGGTTCGGAAGATACGCAGGTGAAGGATTCCCGTCCGGCAGAGGACGGTGCCGCCATTCGCCGCCGGCGCATCTGCCCGGATTGCGGCGGTCGGTTCACGACCTTCGAACGGGTGCAGCTCCGCGAGCTGATGGTCGTCAAGAAGACGGGCCGAAAGGCCCCCTTCGACCGCGACAAGCTCCTGAAATCCTTCGAGATCGCGCTTCGCAAGCGGCCCGTCGACCGGGATCGCATCGAACGCGCGGTCTCAGGGATCGTCCGCCGGCTCGAAAGCTCCGGCGAGACGGAGATCGCTTCCGAGGAAATCGGCCTCCAGGTGCTGGAGGCGCTGAAGGCGCTGGATGACGTCGGCTTCGTGCGCTACGCCTCGGTCTACCGCGACTTCTCGCATGTCGACGACTTCGAGAAGATCCTTTCGGAAGTCGCCGCCAAGATCGCCCGCGACCCGGGCGCGGATAGTTGAGAATGTCCGCCGTCGTGCCGGACGACGAGCGCTTCATGGCGGCGGCGATCCGCCTCAGCCGCCGCAATCTCGGTCTTACAGCCACTAATCCTTCCGTTGCCTGCCTGATCGTCAGGGACGGCGCGGTCGTCGGCTCGGCCGTCACCGCGCCGGGCGGCCGGCCGCATGCGGAGACGCAGGCGCTTGCCATGGCCGGCGAGGCGGCGCGCGGGGCGACGGCCTATGTCACCCTCGAGCCCTGCTCGCACCACGGCAAGACGCCGCCCTGCGCCGACGCGCTGATTTCCTCCGGCGTTGCGCGTGTCGTCGTCTCGGTCACCGATCCGGATGAGCGCGTGGCGGGCAGGGGACTTTCCATGCTGCGCGATGCCGGCATCGCGGTCGAGACGGGCGTGCTGGAGGCGGAAGGCCGCGCGGCGCTTACCGCCTACCTGACGCGCCAGACGAAGAAACGGCCGCATGTGACTCTCAAGCTTGCCGTTTCGAGCGACGGCATGCTGGGCCGGCTGGGCGAGGGGCAGGTGGCGATCACCGGCCCGGTCTCGCGCGGGCAGGTGCATGTCGCGCGCGCCGAGACGGACGCGATCCTCATCGGCATCGGCACGGCGCTCGCCGACGATCCGGAGCTCACCTGCCGCCTGCCGGGACTGGAAAGCCGCTCGCCGGTGCGCATCGTGCTCGACCCGCGGGTGGAATTGCCGTCGGCGTCGAAGCTGGCGCGGTCGGCGCGGGACGTGCCGGTGATCGTGGTGGCTGCGCGGGAGGGGGAGGCGGATGTGCTCGGAACACCCCCCTCTGGCCTGCCGGCCATCTCCCCCTCAAGGGGGGAGATTGGCTGGGAGTCACCGTTTTCCTCTTCAGAAAACGAAGAATCTGCCGCACCGCGGAGCGATGGGAAGGAAACCATCTCTCCATCGATCTCCCCCCCTGAGGGGGAGATGGCCGGCAGGCCAGAGGGGGGTAACCCGGCCGCCGTGCCCGGCGACTGGCGTGCCCGCGCCGCCGCGCTGGAGGCCCTGGGCGTCGAGGTGCTGATCTGCGATCCGCGCCGGCTCGACGATCTTCTCGCGGCGCTGGCGACGCGCGGTATTTCCTCGCTGCTGGTGGAAGGCGGGGCGCGGACGGCGCGGTCCTTCCTCGATGCCGGCCTTGTCGACCGCATAATGCTGTTCACCGGCCCGAAGGCCATTGGCAAGGGCGGGATCGCATCCCCATGTGTGTCGGGGCGGATGCCGCAGGGCTTTGCGCTTCGCCATACGGCGCGCTACGGCGCGGATATTTTCGAAGAATACGAAAGAGACGAGTGATGTTCACCGGCATTGTCACGGATATCGGAACGGTCGAGAAGGTCGAGCCCATGAACGAGGGCGTGCGCCTGCGCGTGCGCACCAACTATGATCCCGCCACCATCGACATGGGCGCCTCCATCGCTCATTCCGGCACCTGCCTCACTGTCACGGCGCTGCCGGAGGCGGGCACGAACGCCCGCTGGTTCGAGGTCGAGGCCTGGGAAGAGGCCCTGCGGCTGACGACGATTTCCGGCTGGAAGGCGGGCACGAGGATCAATCTCGAGCGCTCGCTGAAGATCGGCGACGAGCTCGGCGGCCACATCGTCTCCGGCCATGTCGACGGCAAGGCGGAAATCCTCTCCGTGGAAGCCGAGGGCGACGCCACCCGCTTCCGCATCCGCGCGCCGGAGGGCTTCGAGCGCTTCGTCGCGCCGAAGGGCTCCGTCGCGCTCGACGGCACCTCGCTCACCGTCAACGCGGTCGACGGCGCGGTCTTCGACGTGCTTCTCATCCGTCATACGCTGGAAGTCACCACCTGGGGCGAGCGCAGGGCGGGCGATTTCGTCAACTTCGAGGTCGACACCATGGCGCGCTATGCGGCGCGGCTGGCGGAGTTCCCTGCGCCCAAGGCGTGACGCGGGCGTGACAGGCGGGTGATACGCCTCGTATCGGCACAGGATCGGGCGCTTGGGCCCGGTCTATGGTAACGATATCGATACCTCTCCATCTCTAGGGTGCACCATCCGATGATTGGAGACCGTCCAGCATGACGCCTGACTACACGACCCTGCTTCTGGCGATAGGGCTGTCCGGTTTTTGTCTTTCGGCGACGCTCTTCGCCTCGTGGATGTCCGCGAGGGTGGAGCGCTTCCTGCTCTCCTGGTCGCTCGGCATCGGCTGCATCGTGCCGGCCGTCATCGTCTACAGCCTTTATATCGAGGCCCCCGGCTTCCGCCTCGGCTGCCTTGCCTTCATGCTGCAGTTCCTCGGCTTCGCCTTCATCTATGGCGCGGCCTATCGGTTCCGCACCGGCCTGCGCGGGCGCCGGCGCGTGTTCCTCGTCTTCTCGGCAAGCTCGGCCGTCGCCCTGCCGTGGCTTGCGGCCGGCTATGACGGCATCGCCTTCATCCTGCTCAACCTGCTGATCGCCGCCGCGCTTGCCGCGACGGCCTCGGAATACTGGCGAGGCCGGGTGGAAGCGCCCCTGCCGCTCACCGGCATCGTCATCCTCTACCTGCTGACCGCTCTGTCCTTCATCCTCTGCGCGGCCGCGCTCATTCATGACGGACGGGCGGTGCTCGGCCATGCGCCGCAGAACTGGGCGGAGACCCTGAACCTCGTCGTGGCGATCGTCGGCATCACCGGCATCGGCGCCATGTCGCTGGCGCTCAACCAGTGGCGCGTCGCCGCCAGCCACCAGCGCGCCGCCAATACGGATGCGCTGACGGGCCTCCTCAACCGCCGCGCCCTGTTCGACCGCTACGGCGAACAGGCGATGAGCGACCAGACGGCGGCCATCGCCTTCGACCTCGATGCCTTCAAGTCCGTCAACGACCGCTACGGCCATGCCGCGGGCGATGCGGTGCTGAAGGTCTTCGCCGGGGTCGTGCGCGATGCCTGCGGCCATGCGGCCTGCATGGCGCGCCTTGGCGGCGAGGAGTTCGTCGTCGTGCTGGACCGCACCCTGCCGGACCGCGCGCACCGCATCGCCGAGCGCATCCGCGCCGATTTCGCGGCAAAGCTCATTCCCGCCGGAGGCCGGTCGATCACCTGCACGGTCAGCGCCGGCATCGCCTTCGGCAGCGCGGAGGGCGCGAGCTTCGATTGCCTCCTCAGCAATGCCGACAATGCGCTCTATCTGTCGAAACGCAACGGCCGCAACTGCGTCTCGCTCGCCGCCTGAGCCCTGAAATGGCGTCGTAAAACGGAAAAGGCTTGCCAAGCCCCGCCCGTCGTGGTTTGACCGCCGCCTTATCCCCCATGATGGCGGCACGCCTCCAATTTTCAGGTGACACATGGCCAACACCGACAATCCCCATCTCCTCATCGTGGAAGCCCGCTTCTACGACGACATGGCCGATGCGATGCTCGACGGCGCCAAGCACGCGCTCGATGCCGCCGGCGCCACCTACGATATCGTGACCGTCATGGGCGCGCTGGAAATCCCCGCCGCCATCTCCATGGCGCTCGACGGCATGGAAAACGGCGGCACCTGGTATGACGGCTTCGTTGCGCTCGGCATGGTCATCCGCGGCGAGACCTACCATTTCGACATCGTCGCCAACGAATCGAGCCGCGCGCTGATGGACCTCTCGGTCAGCGAGGCTCTGCCGATCGGCAACGGCATCCTGACGGTCGAGAACGACGAGCAGGGCTGGGCGCGCGCCCGCCGCTCGGAAGGCGACAAGGGCGGCTTTGCCGCGCGCGCGGCCCTCACCATGATCGGGCTGAAGAAGAAACTGGGCGGCGAACAGTGACCGACGAGAAGAACCAGCAGCCGGTCAAGCCGGCCAACCAGCGCGGCGCGGCGCGCCTTGCCGCCGTGCAGGCACTCTACCAGATGGATATCGGCGGCACCGGCGTGCTGGAGATCGTCGCCGAATACGAGGCGCACCGCCTCGGCCAGGAACTCGACGGCGACACCTATCTCAAGGCGGACCCCTCGTGGTTCCGCTCGATCGTCTCGGGCGTCGTGCGCGACCAGCGCCTGCTCGACCCGATGATCGGTTCCGCGCTGCAGGACGACTGGGCGCTGTCCCGGCTCGATTCCACCGTGCGCGCCATCCTGCGCGCCGGCACCTTCGAGCTGCGCGAGCGCAAGGATGTTCCGGTCGCCGTGATCGTCACGGAATATGTCGAGATCGCCAAGGCGTTCTTCGAGGACGAGGAGCCGAAGCTGGTGAACGCGGTGCTCGACCGCATCGCCAGGCAGGTCCGGCCCGACACCCGCAAGTAAACGGTAGGCGCGATGAGCACGGGAACGGTCGAAGGTCTTGAACGGGAGCTTTCGGCCGCGCGCCGGAACGTCTCCCTTTTGATGTTCGCGCAGGCGTTGCTCGGCTCCTCCGGTCCCATCGCGTTCTCCGTCGGCGGCCTTGCCGGCTACGACCTGCTCGGGTCGGACAAGTCGCTCGCCACCGCCCCGCTCACCGGCTTCAACATCGGCGTGGCGCTCGGCGCCGTGCTCGTCGCCATTGCCG
>Ga0222420_100347_pt1 | contig 29534 bp, 27 predicted proteins | sample 3A2ome_FD_182470 | JGI IMG/M metagenome (GOLD analysis project Ga0222420, IMG submission 182470) | Enriched microbial communities from leaf-cutter ant dump, University of Wisconsin, Madison, United States - 3A200A (version 2) | ecosystem: Environmental > Terrestrial > Nest > Insects nest > Nest...
ATCGTCAAGGGCGTGCTGTGGCAGGCCTTCACGGCCGACGAGCCGGTGGCCCTGCTGATCGACGAGATCGACAAGGCGGACATCGAATTCCCGAACGACCTGCTGCGCGAGATCGACCGCATGGAGTTCTACTGCTACGAGACGCGCGAGCTGATCAAGGCCAGGCACCGCCCGGTCGTGTTCATCACCTCCAACAACGAGAAGGAGCTGCCCGACGCCTTCCTGCGCCGCTGCTTCTTCCACTACATCAAGTTCCCCGACGCCGAGACGATGAAGCAGATCGTCGCGGTGCACTTCCCCGGCCTCAAGCAGGAGCTGCTCGGCGCCGCGATGAAGACCTTCTACGACGTGCGCAACCTGCCCGGCCTGAAGAAGAAGCCTTCCACCTCCGAGCTGCTGGACTGGCTCAAGCTGCTGGTGGCCGAGGACATCCCGCTCGAGGCGCTGCAGAGCAAGGACGACAAGGTCGCCGTGCCGCCGCTGGTGGGCGCGCTGCTCAAGAACGAGCAGGACGTGACCCTGTTCGAGAAGCTGGTCTTCATGCAGCGGCACAACCGCTGACGACACCATGCCGCAGGCGCCGCAGCAGCACCCGCCGCGCCAGCTCATGCTGCTGGGCGTGGGCCAGGCCGTCGGCTTCTTCGCCGGCGCGCTGCTGGGCCGCTGGGCGGGGCTCGCGCTGGGCTGGGACGCCCTCGGCCCCGGCGGCTACGACGGCCCGGCGATGCTCGGCATCGCGCTGGTCGGCCTGGGGGGCGGCGCCGGCGTCCACTTGGCACGCCGCTGGTACGTGCGCCGGCACGGCGACCCCCGGCTCTGACTTCGCATCCACCATGGCCTTCGTCGAACCCGTCACCCTCTCCGACCGCGGCATCAAGCTGGTGCCGCTGGCCGCGGCGCACGAAGCCGGCCTGGCCGCCGCGGCGGCCGACGGCGAGCTGTGGAAGCTCCGCGTCACCTCCGTGCCGGAGCCGGAGCACACGCGCAGCTACATCGAGCAGGCGCTGAAGATGCGCGAGGAAGGCAGCCGCTTCGCCTTCGCCGTGACCGAGGAGGCCAGCGGCGCCGTGCTGGGCAGCACCAGCTACCACGACATCGTGCCGGCCGTGAAGCGCGTCGAGATCGGCTACACGTGGTACGCCCGGCGCGCGCAGCGCACGCATGTCAACACCACGTGCAAGTTCCTGCTGCTGCGCCATGCCTTCGAGACATTGCAGTGCCATGTGGTCGGCTGGCGCACCGACAACTTCAACTTCGCCTCGCAGGCCGCCATCGAGCGGCTGGGCGCGCGCAAGGACGGCGTGATCCGCGGCCACGCGCTGCGCCGTGACGGCACCATCCGCGACACCGTGATGTACAGCCTGCGCAGCGGCGAATGGCCTGAAGTGAAGGCGCAATTGGTGTACCTTCTGGACAAGCCGCGATCCGCTCCAGGAGCCTGACATGAGCGCCCTACCGAAAGACCTTGCCCAGCTCGGCGTGCACGAGAAGCTGCAACTCGTCGAGGACCTGTGGGACAGCATCGATCAGGATCTCATGCCGTCCATGAGCGACGAACTCAAGGCGGAACTGGATCGCCGATGGGCCTGGGCGCAGGCTCATCCCGGTACCAGTTGCTCTCTCGAGGAGTTGGCCGCATCGCTGGGTGTCCGTCTCTGAAGCGATGCGCTATGAAATTCACCTCGAGCGTCCTGCGCAGCGCAATCTGCGCGAAGCCTTCGAGTGGTACGAAGCGCGGCAGACCGGGCTGGGCTCGGAGTTTCTGCGCAGCGTGGCAGCGGTCAAGGAGCGGCTCACGCACGACCCGGAGCGTTTTCCGCATGCGATCGCCCCCTATCGCAGCGCGAAGCTGCGCCGCTTTCCCTATGCACTGCACTACCGCATCGAAGGCCAGCGCATCCACGTGCTCGCGTGCGTTCATTTCCGCCAAAGCCCTGATCGGTGGCCTGGAGCCTGAACGATGCTGATCGATTTCTTCTACACCCTGCGCGCCGCCAAGCTGCCAGTGTCGGTCAAGGAATACCTGACGCTGCTGGAGGCCCTGCAGGCCGACGTGGTCGGGCCGAACTCGGACGACGCCTTCGGCATGGACGACTTCTACTACCTGAGCCGCACCGCGCTGGTGAAGGACGAGAAGCACTTCGACAAGTTCGACCGCGCCTTCGCCGCCTACTTCAAGGGCGTGGAGATGCTGACCGACTTCACCAAGGAAGTGCCGCTGGACTGGCTGCGCAAGACGCTGGAGAAGGAGCTCACGCCCGAGGAGAAGGCCGCCATCGAGAAGATGGGCTGGGACGAGCTGATGGAGACGCTGAAGAAGCGCCTCGAGGAGCAGAAGGAACGCCACGAGGGCGGCAGCAAGTGGATCGGCACCGGCGGCACCTCGCCCTTCGGCCACGGCGGCTACAACCCGCAGGGCATCCGCATCGGCGGCCAGGGCAAGAACCGCAGCGCCGTGAAGGTCTGGGAGCAGCGCGCCTACAAGGACTACGACGACAGCCAGGAGCTGGGCACGCGCAACATCAAGATGGCGCTGCGCCGGCTGCGCCGCTTCGCGCGCGAGGGCCACGAGGACGAGCTGGACCTGGACGAGACCATCAGCAAGACCGCGGCCAACGCCGGCTACCTCGACATCAAGATGCGCCCGGAGCGGCACAACAACGTCAAGGTGCTGCTGCTGATGGACGTGGGCGGCACCATGGACGAGCACGTGCACCGGGTGGAAGAACTCTTCTCGGCCGTTAAGACGGAGTTCAAGCACCTGGAGTTCTACTACTTCCACAACTGCGTCTACGACTTCATGTGGAAGAACAACCGGCGGCGCTTCTCCGAGAAGTTCGCCACCTGGGACATCATCCGCAAGTACAACAAGGACTACAAGCTGGTCTTCGTCGGCGACGCGACCATGAGCCCCTACGAGATCCTGCAGCCCGGCGGCAGCGTGGAATACAACAACGAGGAACCGGGCGCCGAGTGGCTGCAGCGCCTGACGCACGCCTTCCCGAAGTTCGCCTGGATCAACCCCGAGCCGCAGGGCGTGTGGCAGTACCGCCAGAGCATCGCGGTCATCCAGCAGCTCGTGAGCCAGCGCATGTTCCCGCTCACGCTCAAGGGGCTGGAAGACGCAATGCGGCTGCTGTCGAAGTAGCCGGCGCCGGCACGGCGCATGTCGCCGGCTCGACATGCGGGCCTGCCGCGCCGGCGGGGCAGATGTATTTTGAGTAATACTTAAGTTCTCATATTGACATGGGAACTCTGCCTTGGCCTCGAACCCCGCGGCGTCCGCCTCCCTCGTTTCGCCGGGCGTCGGCCCACAGCTGCTTCCTCCCGACGTGATCCGGATCCGGGGCGTCGACCTGCCGCTCGACCGGCTGGTGGCGCACGAGCTGCTGGACGCGCAGTGGCAGCAGGAGATGCACCGGCGCCTGATGGCGGCCCGGCCGTTCCCGCACTTGGTGCTGGAGAATTTGTTCGACCCGCATTTGCTGGCCTTGGTGCACGAGGACTTCGACGCCCCTGCCCTGCCCTGGCGAACGCTGAGGACCGACGACGAGTTCACGCGCCGCAGCCAGGCTGGCAGCGCGCTCGGGCCCGCGGCGCAGCTGTATTTCTCCCTCGTCCATGCCGGCTGGTTTACCGCCGCGCTCTCGCGCATCACCGGCATCGCGGACCTGGTGGTCGATCCGCTGCTCTGGGGCGGCGGCCTGCACGAGAGCGGGGCGGGCGCGCATTTCGCCGTGCACCGGGACTTTGCCTACCACCACCAGACCGGCCTGCGCAACGAGATGGTGCTCATCACCTACCTGAACCGCCACTGGGAGGACGCCTGGGGCGGCCAGCTCGAACTCTGGGACGCCACCGCCCACCGCTGCGAGGCCACCATCGCCCCGACCTTCGGCCGCACCCTCTTGTTCCTGCACGGTCCGCGCAGCTTCCACGGCCACCCGGCCCCGATGACGCCGCCTCCGGGCGTGATGCGCCGCTCTGTGGCGGCGTACTACTACACCGGCGACGGCGTACTCGACCGCGAGCAGCACGAACTCAGCTCGGTCTTCTATCAGCGGCGGTGGCACCGTCGCCTGCTTGGCTTGGCGCGGCGCGTCGCTCCGCCCGTCCTCTGGTCCCTGGCGCGCGACGCGATCCGCGGGCCGCGAAGGTGATGCCCCGGCATCCGGGGTGCCTTCCGACATGGCGGGCGCGGGGCCGATGTCAGAATGGTCCACCATGCTTCGGGAGACTCGCTCGTCGACAGGCGCGACGCCGGCACATCCGCCGGCGTTGTTTTTTGTCGTCCTCCTCGCGCTCGCGTGCCTGCTGCAGGGCTGCAGCCTGGTGCCGTGGAAGCGCGACAAGCCGGCCGACGACGCGCCCGGCGCGATCCAGGGCGCGAGCGCCGGAGGCGCCGATGCCGCTGAAAGGCCGCATGGCTTCAGCGTCGAGGTGCGTGGCCCGGACGACGTGCGCGAGCTGCTCGACAAGCACCTGGAGATCCAGCGCTACCGCCAGCTCGACGACCTGGACGTCGCGGAGATCTCGCGCCTGATGGTCGCCGCCGAGGCCAACGCGCGCGAGCTGCTGGGCACCCTCGGCTACTTCTCGCCGCACCTCACGCTCGAGCTGCTCGACACGCCGCAGGCCAAGGCGCCGCACCAGGTGCGCGTCACCGTCGAGCCGGGCCCGCGCACCGCCGTGCGCGCGGTGGAGATCGGCTTCGCCGGCGCCATCGCCGACGATGCCGCCGCGCAGAAGCAGCGCGACGCCATCCGCAGCGGCTGGGCGCTGGGTCCCGGCAAAGCCTTCAGCCAGCAGGAGTGGGACAACGCCAAGACGCTGGGCCTGCGCACGCTGACGGCGCAGCGCTTCCCCACCGGCAGCGTGCAGATGAGCCGGGCCGACATCGACGCCGACGCCGGCACGGCGCGCCTGGCGGTCACCTACCAGTCCGGCCCCGCCTACCGCTTCGGCCCGCTGCAGCTGCGCGGCGCCGAGCGCTACGGCGCCGACGCGGCGCGCCGCATCGCCCGCGTGCCCATTGGCGAGGACTACGACCAGCAGAAATTGCTGGACGCGCAGCAGCGCCTGGCCAGCAGCGGCTACTACGACTCGGTCTTCCTCACGCTCGACACCGAGCAGCCGCCGCCCTTCGCGCCGGTGGTCGCGCAACTGCGCGAGGCGCCGCTGCAGAAGGTGGTGCTGGGCGTGGGCTTCACCACCGACAGCGGCCCGCGGCTGTCGGTGGACCACATCCACAACCGCATGCCGCTCTTGGGCTGGCGCGCGGTCTCCAAGCTCTCGCTGGACCGCGACACCCGCGTGCTCAACACCGAGTGGCTCTCGGTGCCCGGCGACGAGGGCTGGCGCTGGGGCGCCCTGGGCGAGCTCAAGCAGGAGAAGTCGGGCACCTACGACGTCAACAGCGGCCGCCTGCGCTACGGCCTGAGCAAGGACGACGGCCACATCGCGCGTGCCTGGTTCCTGCAGTACGACTACGCCGCCTACGTGGGCAGCGAGGCGCCCTTCCCCTCCGCCTCGGCCCTGAGCGCCAACTGGACCTGGACGGCGCGCTACTTCGACGACGCCGCCAACCCGCGCCGCGGCTGGGGCCTGGCGCTGGAGCTGGGCGCCGGCTACACGCTGACCGGCGAGCGCCTGCCCTTCACCCGCGCCTACGGACGCTGGCTGGGCATCGTGCCGCTCGGGCGCGAGAAGCCGGGCGACACGGCCGCCAACGCGCGCCGCTCGCGCCTGGCGCTGCGCGCCGAGCTGGGCGCCATCACGGCCAGGGAGACGGCGCTGATCCCCTCGACGCTGCGCTTCCTCACCGGCGGCGACACGACGGTGCGCGGCTACGCCTACCGGCAGATCGGCACCATCGACGCCAACGGCGCCACCGTGGCCGGGCGCTTCCTCGGCGCGGCCAGCGTGGAATGGCAGAAGCCCATCGTGCACAACGGCCAGCTCACGGACTGGGAGGGCGCGGTCTTCGTCGACGCCGGCAGCGTCGCCGACAAGGCCAGCGGCCTGAACCAGTGGAAGGTCGGCGTCGGCGCCGGCGTGCGCTGGCGCAGCCCGGTGGGGCCGGTGCAGGCCGACCTGGCCTACGGCGTGGACGTGCGCAAGTTCCGGCTGCACCTGCGGCTGGGCTACAACTTCTGATTGCGCATGCAGGAGCCCCAGGCCACGCCGCCCGTCCCGGACACCGCCGCCGCGCCGCCGCGCCGCTCGCTGCCGCGGCGCGTGCTGCGCGCCGCCGCGTGGAGCCTCGCCGCCCTGCTCGTGCTGCTGGCGCTGGTGCTGGGCGCCGGCTGGTGGTGGATCGGCAGCGACAGCTCGCTGGCCGCGGTGCTCGCCCGCGCGGCGCGCTACCTGCCGGCCGGGCAGACGCTGGAGGTGCGCGAGGTCAGCGGCTCGCTGCGCCGCGGCGGCGCCATCGGCCAGCTGCGCTGGCAGAGCCCGACGATGGCCGTCGAGGTGCAGGGCGCGCGCATCGGCTGGAGCCTCGCGCCCCTGCTGCAGCGGCGCGTGCAGCTGGGCGAGGTGCACGCGGCCCGCATCGTGATCGAGCCGCGCGGGCCGAAGCAGGAGAGCCCGCCGCCCGAGCCGCTCACCGGCCTGGTGCTGCCGGTGCAGATCGAGCTGCCCTTCCGCGTCGACGACCTGCAGTGGAAGGGGCCGCCCGCCGTGCAGGCGGCCGGGCTGGCCGGCCGCTACGTCTTCGACGGCCAGGTCCATCGCTTGAAGATCGAAGGGGTGGACCTGGTGCACCCCACCCAGGGCCACTACAGCGCCGACGTGCAGCTGCAGGGCGCCGCGCCGATGGCGCTCAAGCTGGCGCTGGAGGGCCGCGTGCGTGCACCGCTGGAGGAAGGCCGCAGCATGGAACTGCTGGCGCATGCCAGCGCCGACGGCACCCTGGCCGGCGCCGACGCGCGCCTGGCAGTGCAGGCGCAGGTGCAGCCGGCCGAGCAGGCCGACACGGCCCACCCGATGGACGCCCACGTCGAGGCCCGCATCGCCCCCTGGGCGCCGCAACCCGTGGTCGACGCGCTGGCGAAGATGCGCAACCTCGACGTCGCGCTGCTGTGGCCGCAGGGCCCGCGCACGCTGCTCACCGGCGAGGCGGCCGTCGAGCCGGACGCCGCCACCGGCCCGCAGGCGTGGACGCTGCGCGCCGACATCGCCAACGCCGAGCCCGGCCCCTGGGACGAAGGGCGGCTGCCGGTGGAGGCGCTGCAGGCCGCCATCGGCTACGACGGCCAGCGCGTGCAGGTCGACCAGGCGACGGTGCGCGCCGGCCAGGGCCGCATCGAGGCCAGGGGCGAATGGAGCCCCGCCCCCGACCCCTGGCGCATCGACGCCACCGTGCAGGGGGTGCGGCCGGGCCAGCTGCACGCCGAACTGGCCGGCGCCCCGATCAGCGGCCGCGCCAAGGCGCAGCAGCGCGGCGACGGCATCGACTTCGACCTCGCGCTGCAGGCGCAGGGCGGCGACGGCATGCGCGCACTGAACGGGCTGAAGCTCGAACGCGCGCAGGCCCAGGGCCGCTGGGCGGACCAGGTGCTGGACCTCGCCCAGCTGCGCATCGAGGCCGAGCGCGCCAGCGTGCAGGGCCAGCTGGAACTGCGCGTGGCCGACCAGGCCGGCAGCGGCGCCCTGCACGCCACGCTGCCCGGCGGCACGGCGCAGTTCAAGGGGCGCATCGCCCCGGCGCAGGGCAGCGGCGAACTCTCCGCGAACGTGGACGACGCCGCCGCCCTTCAGAAGTGGCTGGAAGGCCTGCCGGGCCTGGAGAAGGCCTTCGCCGGCGCCGCCGCGCAGGGCAGCGCCCGGCTGCAGGCGCGCTGGCAGGGCGGCTGGCGCACGATCCAGCAGCGCATCGCGTCGCCCGGCGCGCCGCTGCGCGGCAGCGCCGAACCGACGCTGAACGCGACCCTCGAGACGCCGCGCCTGGCGCTGCGCCTGCCCGCCGCCAACGCCGGCGCCGCCGCGCAGGAGATCGAGCTGCGCAGCGTGCACGCCACGCTGGACGGCAGCCTCGCCAACGCCGCGCTGACGCTGCGCGGCCAGGCGCGGCAGGGCACGCGGCAGCTCGCGCTGGACACGCGCGCCAGCGGCGGCCTGGCCGGCGGCGAGCGCTGGCGGCTGGCGCTGGCCCACCTGCGCGCGCAGTTCCAGGACACGACCCGCAAGGAGGCGCCCTGGACGCTGGCCCTGGCGCGCGAGTTCAGCGGCACGCTGCGCGCAGGCGGCGGCGCACTCGAGCTGGACACCACCGCCGGCGGCGCCACCCTCGCCGGCCCGGTGCCCGGCACCGTGCGGCTCGACTGGGAGCCGGTGCGCCTGCGCCAGAGCGCCAGTGCGGGCGGCGCCGTCTTCCGCCTGCAGTCCAAGGGCCGCATGCAGGGCCTGCCGATGGCCTGGAGCCGCGCCTTCGGCGGCGACACCAGCCTGCGCGAGATGGGCGTCAGCGGCGACCTGGTGTTCGACGGCGACTGGGACATCGACGCCGCCGACCAGCTGCGCGCGCACGTGCGCGTGGCCCGCGCCAGCGGCGACCTGCGACTGCAGGCCGGCGAGGCGGCGCTGGTGCGGCGCATCGACAGCCGCGGCACTGGCACGAAGAAGGAGATCACCACCGACTCCACCGACAACGCGCCCTCCACCCCGGCCGGGCTGCGCCAGGCCGAGCTGCGGCTGGACGCCCAGGGCGAGGCGGTGCGCGCCACCCTGGCCTGGGACAGCGAGCGCGCCGGCCACATCGACGTGCAGGCCGACACCCGCCTGGCGCAGCGCGCCGGCGGCTGGCAGTGGGCGCCCGACGCGCCGCTGGGCGGCCGGGTGAAGGCCAGCCTGCCGCAGCTGGGCGTGTGGTCGATGCTGGCGCCGCCGGGCTGGCGCATCGCCGGCACACTGGAAGCCGACGCCACGCTGGGCGGCACGCGCGCCGACCCGCGCTGGAACGGCACCCTCGCGGCCGACAAACTCGCGCTCAAGGCCGCCGTCGAGGGGCTGGACCTGCGCGACGGCCGGCTGCGCGCGCAGCTGGCCGGCAACCGCCTGGTGCTGCAGGAATTCGAGCTGCACGGCGGGCCGGGCAGCAGCGTGCGCATCCCGGGGCGCAGCGGCAACCTGAGCACGGCGGCCAGCGAGGCCGCGGCCGACGGCGGCCGCGTCAGCTTCCGCGGCGAGGCCGGCTGGGGCCCGGCGCAGGCCGGCCAGTCGGGGCTGTCGATGGACATGCGCGGCGAGGTGCGCCGCCTGCGCGCGCTGGTGCGCTCGGACCGCCAGGTCACCGTCTCCGGCGACCTGCAGGCGCGGCTGGCAGCCGGCCAGCTGACGGTGCGCGGCAAGATCACGACCGACCGCGCCGTCATCATCCTGCCCGACGAGACCGCCCCCGGCCTGGGCAGCGACGTGGTGGTCCACTCCGCCGCCAAAGCGGCCGAGCAGCGCGAGCAGGCCGAGCGCGAAGCCCGCGCGCGCGAGCGCCAGCAGGACGCCGAGGCGCGGCCCAACCAGCCGGTGCTGTCGCGGCCGCCGGACATCGCCATCGACTTCGACCTGGGGCGCGACTTCGCGGTGCAGGGCCGGGGCATCACCACGCGGCTGGAAGGCACGATGCAGGTCAGCAGCCGCCAGCTCGCCGCGCCGCCGCGCCTCACCGGAGAAGTTCGCACGGTGCAGGGCCAGTACCGCGCCTACAGCCAGGAACTGGACGTGGAGAGCGGCGTCGCCCGCTTCAACGGCCCCTTCGACAACCCGCAGCTGGACATCCTGGCGCTGCGGCCCAACATCACGCAGCGCGCCGGCGTGCAGGTCACCGGCACGGCGCAAGCGCCGCGCGTCAAGCTCTATTCCGACCCGCCGCTGCCCGACGCCGAGACCCTGTCCTGGGTGGTGCTGGGCCGGGCCTCGGCCACCAGCGGTGGCGAGGCGCTGCTGATGCAGCAGGCCGCCCTGGCCCTGCTGGGCGGGCTGGGCAAGGGCAGCGGCGGCGGCGGGCTGGCCAGCCGCTTCGGGCTCGACGAGATCGGCTTCAAGGGCCCGGGCAGCAACGGCGGCATCGGCGACGCCGCCGTCACCCTGGGCAAGCGGCTGTCCGACGACTTCTACGTCACCTACGAGCGCAGCCTGGCCGGCACGCTGGGCACGCTGTTCATCTTCTACGACCTCACGCGCAACCTGACGCTGCGCGGCCAGGCCGGCGTGCACAGCGGCATGGACCTCATCTACACGCTCAAGTACGACTGAACGGCGGCGACCCGGTGGTTTGCAGCAATGGTCAGGTCGCGTTCAGGAGGGTGGCGGGACAGTGGCAGCCGATCGGCGGTGTGGCTCGATGCCAAGTCTTGTCCCGTCTGGCCGCCGATTCTTGGCCCGCCCTGGTGGCGGGCTTTCTTTTTGAGGCGGCGGCCCGGGGTGCGACGCCGAAGGGCTCGGCGCGCGGGAAGGACGCCGGCTCAGGCGATCGGGCGTTCCAGCGCCAGCACGGTCTGGCGGATGCAGTCTTCCATGCGCTGGTTGAGGGGGCGCCACCCGCGGGAGAACGGCATCGCGAAGCTCATCCACACGATGCCCACGGCACAGAACAGCTCGATCGTCAGTTCCCAGTTCATGACCCGGCTCCAGGTTGAAGAGCGGCGATTCTAGGGATCGCGGAGGCCTGTGCAACATGCGCCGGAAGGCGTACCTCCCTTCAGGGACGGACGCGATGGTGCAGCGATGGAGAAGAGAGGGCCGCGCTGGGGGCCCGGCAGGACTCAAACTGTCCTCGCTAGCCCGCATGAATGCTTGCATTCTGGAGTTCGACTTTTGGACATACCCCAAAAATACTCCGACCCCTGAAAGCTCGGCGTCGGGCGGCCACGGTACGAGCTTCGTCGTGCTTGCGGCGCTGCTCGGGCTGCGCGCCGCGCTGCTGTGACGCGGCGTGGGCTGCATGGCGCGCCGGAAGCGAGCCGCTGAAGCCGCTACGACAGCCCGTGCCGCACGCGCAGCACCGCCGCGGCCCCGGCGATCGCCTGCAGCTTCGCTTCCGCGACACGGTCGCTCGCGATGGGGTTATCGGCGAAGGTCGCGAAGCCGCAGTCCGGATGCAGCAGCACGCGCTCGCGACCGAACAGCTGGATGACCTGCTCGCCGCGCGCGACGATCTGTTCCACCGGCTCGATGGCGGCCTGCTTCTGGTTGCACACGCCGACGCCGATGCGCATGCGGTCCGGCAGGCGGCGCAGCACTTCCATCTCGCCAGCGCGCGGCGTGCACAGTTCCAGCAGCAGCGCGCCGACCTCGAGCCGACCCAGGGTGTCCACCAGCGGTGCGTAGTCGCCGGCGAGTGCCTTGGTTTCATCGGGCGTCCAGTTGCCACGGCACATGTGCAACGCGATCCGTTCCTGCGGGAAGCCGAGCGTCACGGCGTTCACCAGGTCGCGCGCGAACGCGAGTTCGGCCGCTGGGTCGCCGCGCTCCGAAAGCGCGCCGCACATGAAGCTGCGCTGCGTCGCGGGGCCGGCGTACACCACCTCCGACAGCACGGGCTCGTCGAACTGCACCAGCGCGGCGCCGGCGGCGAGCAGGAAGGCCAGTTCCTCCCGCAGCACACGCACGACGTCGCGCGCCAGGTCCTCGCGGCTGGCGTACGCGCGGTCGGAAATGCATTCCATCCACATCGTGCGCGTCAGCAGGTAGGGCCCGGGCAGGGCGACCTTCACCGGCGCACTCGTGACGCCGCGCACGAAATCGAGCTCGTGCACCGCGAGCGGGCGGCTGCGGCCCAGGGGGCCGAAGACGGCCGGGTGCCGCACCTCGCCCGCCGGCACGTCCAGTGCGCGCAGCTCCTGCTCGAAGGCCTGCGGGTCGTCCACCAGCGGCAGCAGATCGGTGAGGGGGATCAGCTGGCAGTTGTCGAGCCGCCCGCCGACGAAGCTGGCGTAGCTGTCGCGCCGTTGCTCGCCGTCGCTGACCACGTCGACGCCGGCCCGCAGCTGTGCGCTGACGGCAAGGCGCACGGCATCGTCCGCCGTCGCTGCGAAGCCCGCGTCGTCGAGTCGGCCTTCGTTGTGCTCGTGCAGGGCCTGCAGCATCCAGCGAGGACGCGGCCAGCTGCCAATGCCCATGACCGCGAGCGGCCGCAGCGGGGCGACTGGTGCTGGCGCAGGCAGGCTGGCCGGGATCATGACCGGCCGCACCTGCATGGCCACGGGTACGGACTGCACCGGCACGGCGATGGCGCGCTCCGAGAACGCCCCCTTGCAGACAAGGAAGCTGCGCTGGCGACCCGTGCGCGTCCACGAGACCAGTTCGTTGCCGGTCATGCGGCACCAGGCCGGCAGGTCCTCGTCCACGGAGATCTCGGTGGAGCGGATCTCCAGCAGGCCACCGCGGGACAGCGGGTCGATGTGCCTGCGGATCAGCAGCAGCAGGCCGTTACCGCAATCGAGGTCGCCGCCGTCGAAGCTGGTGTCCGGTGCATGGGCGTGCTGCTCTACCGGGGTCACGCCACCTCCACGGGCTCACGCCGTTCGCGGCGGGCCGGGGCCGCCACGGGAGATGGAGGCCGGAGGCCGGCGGGCGGGACGGCCGGGGCCGCTGCCCCGCCACGCCGCCGTCCCAGCTCGTAGCCGACCCCGGCCAGCGCGACCGCCAGCACCGCGAGGCCTCCCAGCAAGGCAGTTGAAGGCCCGTTGGCGGCACTGCTGCCGACCTGTGCCTGTTCCAGGGCCGCGTAGTTGCGGACATTCAGTGCGCGGCCAACGTCCGTGAGGAGCGCCTGCCCCGCCACGCGCCCCTGTCCCAGGACGAGGTCCACGTTGGAGACGGCCGGTCCGCCGAGGTTGGCCGAGCGGTTGCCGGCCTTGTCCTCCACATGCCATGCCAGCACGTTGCCGCCTTCGATGCGGTCGACCGCGATGCGGAAGTAGCCTTCCGGCCCCTGCGCGCTGGCGCCCGGCGCGATGCGGATCTCCTCGCGGTTCACCAGCAGGAAGCCGAAGTTGTGGCCGGTGGGACAGCCCACGGGATAGACCGCGAATCGTGCATCGCCCGCATACGTGTCGCCGTAGCGCAGGCTGCTCGCCTTGCCGTAGATCTTGAGCTCCGCCCCGCCGTCGCGGAACGTCGTCTTGCCGGGCACCAGGAAGCCGGCCACGCCGCCTTCTTCGAACACCAGCGCCTTGCGGGCTTCCGTGTCCTCCAGCAGGCGGTCGGCGCGGATCGGACCAAGGGTGCGTTCCAGCTTGATCTCGCCGCCCTCGAGCACCTGCACCTTCACTGTGCCCTCGCTGGCATCGACCGCGGCCAGCTTGATGGTGCGCGTGCCGCTCTGCCATTCCTGGCCGGCCCTGGCGACGCCGGCGAAGACACGCTCGTCGGCCACCAACAGGCGGTCCATGCGCACGCCCGAGAGCCAGTCGAACACCAGCTTCTGCGGGCCGACCTCGCGTGCCTGCCCCTGGTTGTACAGCTGCGCGAAGCGCATGCCCCACCAGCCCGGCTGCGTGGACGAAAGCACGGGGTTGCCGAATGCCCACTCCCAGTCGGTGCCGGCGATAGTGCGCACGTGCAGTGCATGGTTCATCGTCTGCTCGTGGCCGACGGTCGCATAGTAGTAGTAGATCTGGCCGCCGACCGCGACGCTCTGCCCCGCGGGAATCTCCACGTTCTCCTTGACCACGATGCTCATGTCGTAGTCGACGTAGGTCGTCATGCGGCCGAGGACAGGCATCGGCTCGCCCTTGAGCGCCACTTCGCCGCCCCATGTGTCTTCGAGGTAGGCGAGGCCACCCGGTGGGATAACCACCTGCCCGTTCTCCACACGGCTCTTGCGGATGAACACGCCGTCGAACTTGGGCCGCTTGGTGCCGTAGTCGTCGACGACCGTCCGTCCCTGCGGCAGGCCTGGCAGCGACGCGACATAGGCGGGGTCCTTGGGACGATCCGCCACCAGCGACAACGGCGGCGGCGGGATGTCGTTCGCCGCGATGGGATGCGCGAGAGGCAAGCCGGGGCGTGCCGGTGTCAGCAGGACGGCGTAGTCGGCGGCGGCCGCGGAAGCGGCGGTCGTGCAAAGGGTGAGGCTAGCGGCCAGGACGAAGCCGCCACCGGGAAGGCGTTTCATGGTTGTGCTCCTTGCGTTAGTGGGCAGCGGCGGGCACGCAGGCGACCGGACAGGCCGCGAGGCGGCGCGCCATGAACATCGTTGCCCAGCCGGTGAGCACGAGCGTGTTGACGGCCAGCAGCCACTTGGGAATGCCAGCAAGCAGCGAGACGGCGAAGCCCAGCCCTGCAAGCGAGAGCACCGGCGCGAGGCAGCCGATGCACAGCGCGACGAGCGCCAGCAGGCCACCGCCGACGGCTGCTCCCCCGGCCACCGCCGCGCCGAGGCGGCGCATCGCCGTGAGCGCGAAGGCCGCGAAGGCTGCGGCCAGGCCGGCGGAGAAGGCATTCCAGTATTCCTGCTTGCGCACGAAGCTGGTCCACCAGGCCTGCGTGGCGGGCATCTCGATGCGGCCCGAGGGCGCGAAGTCCGCGCCGGTGAAGCCGCAGGCCTCCGCCTCCTCCAGGTTAGCCGGGACGGTGAAAGCGGTGCGTCCCACGCCCACGTAGAGCGCGGCAGCGATCACGAACACCACCAGCATCAGTCGGTACGGGATCATCGGGCGCCTCAGTAGCTGAGGCTGGGGCAGGCTTCCCCCATGAACTCGACCAGCTTGGCACCGCCAACCACGAGGGCGCCGGGGATGAGGTTGTTCTCGTCGAGGTCGCGCTTCTTGAAGCACGGCGAGCAGACGTAGAGCCGGCCGCCGGCGCCGACGAAGTTGTCGATCAATTCCTTGAGCGGCGAGAAGCCGGCTTCGTGGATGTCGTCGGCGTAGCCCTTCTGCGACAGGCGCGTGCCCTCGACGTTGAGGAACACCACGACCTCCTTGTCGCTGGCGAGAGCTGCGTTGGCAACAACGAAGGCGACGGTGGCGCGGTCGGCGTCTTCCTTGGCGCGGGTGAGGCTGATCACGAATCTTGCGGGCATGGAAATCTCCAGATGGGTTGGGGTTCAGCGGATGCGTGCTTCGATCCAGTAGGCCTTCGCCGCCGGGTCTTCGCGCAGCAGGCGATGGCCCGTCATGCGGCAGTAGGCGGGAATGTCTTCGGGGGCGCCGGGGTCGAGCGCGACGAGTTTCAGCACTTGACCGGGCATGGCGCGCAGCCGCTTGCGTAGGCCAAGCATGAGCTCGCCGCAGCCGAGGTCGCCGGCATCCCACTCGGCGTGGGCCGGGACGGAGTCGTCGTGAAGCATGGTTCGCGGGCGTGCGGTGCACGCGGCGGGTTGCGGAAGCCGGTCAGGGAGCGGCGCGGTGGGGCGACGCAGACTGCACGAGCCCGCTTCAGAAGCCGGAAGGAGGATGGACGTGGATCGAGCGGGCGGCGATCGCGCCAGACGCGAGCAGCATCTTCACCTCGATCATGCGATCCACGGTCTTCTGCATGGCGCGTGGATGATAGCCGCTTGCGGATGGGCGGCCACGGCGCAATCACCAGCGCCGCGGTGGTGACCGCCGTGACGCCCATGGAGACAGGGCCGGATGCGTTGGCTGCGGCCGGGCCTGCGCCGTGGTCTCGCCGACACCGCTCAGGAGGAGCTTCACCGAGACGAAGCGAGGAGGATCGTGGAGGTCCGCCTCAACGCCTGCACGCGGTGTGCGACATGTCGTTCGAGGTCGCCCGCGGCACCCGGGACATCGTGGGCGAATCGGCCATGGCGCGCGCCATGCCGCTTTGAATGAACCTCATGGCGGCAACGTGCGTTCCCCTTCGAACCCGTCTCGGGTGACTCGAAACCCCGAGAAATGCTCGAAGCCACGAAGCATTCTTTCAGACAGAACATTCGTTCTGGTTTATCCGCATAGGCTTCCTCAGCCTCACCCACATAGCATTTGGTCAATCGACCAAATGCTATGGATTTGAAGCACGCCACCCCTCGCCATGCCGCTGTCCCGCCATCGCTTGCCGGCCGCAGCGAAGACGCACGCCATCGCCTGCTGGACGTGGCTGAAGAACTCTTCGCCCAACACGGTTTCAGCGCGACCAGCACACGCATGATTGCCAAGGTGGCCGGCGTCAATCTGGGCAGCCTGCACTACTACTTCAACACCAAGGAGGCGCTCTACCTCGAGGTGTTTCGCCGACGCGGTGTACCGCTGGTGGCCGAGCGCATGCGCCGGCTTCGCGAGGCGCGTGTGCGTGCCGGCAACAGCCCGGTGCCCGTGCGCGAGTTGCTTCACTGCTTCGTACAGCCGTTCCTCGAGACTTCGCTCCGATCGGCGCCGCCCGCATTCACGCAGTTGCATTGCCGCCTGGCGTCGGAGCCGATGGAGCTCGCGATGCTGGTGCGCGGATCCATCTACAACGAATCCACCCGCGCCTTCGTGCAAGCCTTCGCCCGGACTTTGTCGCACCTGCCCGAGGAAGTGTTGTTCTGGCGGCTGCATTTCATGATCGGCGCCTACAACTACACGCTGATGCGCTCGGGCCGGCTGGAGTTCATTTCCGAGGGCCGCTGCGAGTCGACCGACCTCGATACCGCCTACCGGCAGATGCTGCCGTTCCTCGAAGCCGGCCTCACTGCCGCGCTTCCCTGACCTGCTCCACCATGATGACCCCAGCCGAGACCATGTCCGGTGGCGCGCAACTCGCCCGGATGTTGCGCGACTACGGGGTCGACCACATCTTCTTCGTCGATGCCATCCTGCGTCACATGCTGGCGCATGCCGAGCAGCACGGCATCCGCCGGATCCTTGCGCATTCCGAAAAAGCAGCGGCGTACATGGCCGACGGCTACGCGCGCGCCACCGGCCGGCCTGCCGTATGCATGGCGCAATCGGTCGGCGCGGCCAATCTCGCCTCGGGGCTGCAGGACGCATGCCTCGCGGGCGCACCGGTGATTGCCCTCACCGGCCGCCAGGTCGCGGAAAAGCAGTACCGCCACGCGTACCAGGAACTGCCGCACGAGCCCATGTTCACCTCGGTCACCCGGTTCTCAGGGCGGATCGAGACGCCGTTCCAACTGGGCCATCTGATGCGGCATGCATTCCGTGTTGCCACCAGCGCACCGAGCGGGCCGGTGCATCTCGACGTCTCAGGCCATACCGGCGATGTGGCGGAGAACTGGCAGATGGCCGAGCCCGTGATCGTGGAGGAGGCACACACCCGCATGCCGGCCTTCCGCCCCCCGCCCCCACCCGAGGTCATCGAGGCGCTGGCCCGGGTGCTGGAAGAAGCGGACGCCCCCATCCTCGTGGTCGGGCAGGACGCGTGCTGGAGCCGGGCGACCGCCGCTCTGCAAGCCCTGGTCCGCCGCCAGCAATTGCCTGTCGGTTGCGGTCCGGACGCGAAGGCGATGATGGCCAGCCTGCCCGAACTCGATGCCGGCGTGGTCGGGACCTACGGCACGGACGCCGCGAACCGGTTGATGGCAGAGGCCGACTTCGTGCTCTTCGTCGGCTCAGAAGCAGGCGACCAGATCACCTCCAACTGGAAGCTTCCGCTGCCGGGCGTGCGCGGGGCGCAGATCGGCGCCGATCCTGCCGACCTGGGCCGCAACCTCCCGGGGGCGCTGCTTGTGCACGCCGATCCACGGCTCGCGCTGGAAGCGCTCGACGCCTGCGCGAAGCCGCGCCGACGCGATGCATGGCTGGCTCGCATGCAGGCACTGAAAGACCAGTGGTGGACCGAGCACGCGCCCCGGCTTGCCTCCGATGCAGTTCCGGTTCGTCCCGAGCGCATCTGCGCCGAAGTCACACGCTGGCTGCCTGCCGATGCCTGCGTGGTTGCGGACACCGGATTTGCATCTCAGTGGAGCTCGCAACTGCTTCAGTTGCGGCATGCGGATCAGCAGTTCCTGCGCGCGGTGGGCTCGCTGGGCTGGGCCTTCCCGGCATCCCTGGGCGTCAAGTGTGCGCAACCCCATCGCCCGGTGGTGTGCTTCACGGGCGACGGCGGTTTCATGTACCACCTGCCCGAACTGGAAACCGCAACGCGCTGGGGCCTCAACACGATCACGGTCGTCAACAACAACGGCTGTCTGGCCCAGGGTCAGCGCAGCCTGCGCGCGGCACAAATCGGTGGCGTGCGCATGGCCGACTGCTATCAGTTCGTGCAGCAGGACTTCGCTGCCATCGCGCAGGCCTTTGGATGCGTCGGGCTCAGCGTACGCGATCCGCGCGAACTGGAAGGGGCGCTGAACCAGGCGCTGCGCGAAGACCGGCCCGTCGTCATCGACGTCCACACCGATTCCGCCGCAATGTGCAAGGTGCCGTGGATGCCCGGCGCCGCATGAGCCATCCGCGCGGCCATCGCGCCGCGCCCCTCCATCACAAATCCAGGAGACACAATGAAGCGATCCACCTGTCTGAAGGCGCTGCTCGCCACCGCGCTGGCCGCCGGCGCATTCAGCGCCGCTGCCCAGGATGACTTTCCGGCCAAGCCCGTGCGTTTCGTCTTTCCATCGACCGCGGGCGGCTCAGGCGTGGGCTTGATGCACATCCTGGGGCAACAGCTCAGCGCGAAGTGGAAGCAACCTGTCGTGGTCGAACCGCGGCCGGGCGCGAACACGGCGATCGGGACCGACTTCGTCGCCAAGGCAGCGCCCGACGGTTACACGATCCTGCTGGCGTCGAGCCAGCATGTCATCCTGCATCACACGATGCGCAACCTGCCCTATGACGCGATCCGCGACTTCACGCCGATCGCCGCCGTGGCGCGCATGCAGTACATCATGGCCGCCAACCCGGCGCTTCAGGCGAACACGTTGCAGGAGTTCGTCGCGCTGCTCAAGGCGAGGCCCGATCACTACACCTTCGGCTCAGGCGGGGCAGGTGGTCCCGGCCACCTGGCGATGGAGCAGTTCATGAAGATGACCGGCACGAAGCTGCGCTACATCCCGTACAACAACAAGGGGATGGCGGCGGTGCTGAGCGAGTTGATGGGCGGCCAGATAGACATCTACGTGACGCCGCCCGGCATCGGCGGCTATGTGAGCGCGGGCAAGCTCAAGGCGCTGGCGGTGTCCGGAGAGAGCCGGTCCAGCACGCTGCCGAACGTGCAGACCTTCCGCGAAGCGGGCCTGCCCGCGCTCGACGCCAGTGCCTGGTATGCCGTGCTCGGTCCGGCGAACATGCCTCAGCCGCTGGTGGAGAAGATGGCGGCGGATTTTGCCGACGTGCTGTCCATGCCGGCGGTGCGCGAAAAGATCAGGGCGCTGGAACTCGAGCCCTTCAGTGCGGGGCCCGCCCAGTTGGGCTCGCTGATGAGGGAAGACAAGGAGCGCTACACCAGGATCATCCAGGACGCTGGCTTGGTCCTCGGAAACTGAGCAGAGCTCCCCGCGCGGAGATCTCACTCACGCGTCCGTCCCTGCGCTGCAGGAATCGGGCCGCCACGCAAAGTTCAGCGAAGCCATCCACAGAGCCGACATCACCAAGGATCGCGTGCCGAAATGAAAAAGAATTGCGCAATCATCGCTGGAGCCTGGGAGCATCCGGCCCGCCATGCACCTGACAAGTCCACGGCGCAACTGCACGCCGAGTGTGCGCGAGGCGCACTGCAGGACGCAGGCCTGACGATTCGGGACGTCGACGGCTACTTCTGCGCCGGCGATGCCCCCGGGATGGGTGCATCGAGCGTCGCAGACTACATCGGACTGTCACCACGGTTCATCGATTCGACCGATACGGGTGGATCGTCCTATCTCCTGCATGTCCATCACGCGGCGCTTGCGATCGCGGCGGGCAAGTGCGATGTCGCACTGATCACGCTCGCCGGCCGTCCGCGCAGCGAAGGCGCTACCGTCGCCAAGCCCCGCTCTGCCGATCCGGCCGTCCCTGAGTTCGCCTTCGAGCGGCCGTACGCACCCACGATCGCCAACAGCTACGGCATGGTGGCAGCGCGCCACATGCACGAATATGGGACGACGTCCGAGCAGTTGGCATGGATCAAGGTGGCCGCCTCGCACCACGCGCAACACAACCCGAACGCCATGCTGCGAGAGGTGGTGAGCGTGGAAGATGTGCTGAATTCACCGCTCATCTCCGATCCGCTGCACAGGCTCGACTGTTGCGTCGTGAGCGACGGTGGCGGTGCCATCGTCGTCACCCGGCCGGAGATCGCGCGCTCGCTCGGCCGTCCGATGGTCGCCGTGATCGGCGCCGGCGAGGCCCTCAAGGGCCCGAGCGGCGGCCACGTGGACCTGACCTACAGCGCGGCGCGCGCATCGGGCCGGGACGCCTTCGCAGAGGCCGGCATAGCACCCTCGGACGTTCAGTACGCATCGATCTACGACAGCTTCACCATCACCGCACTCGTGCAACTGGAAGACCTTGGCTTTTGCGAAAAGGGCAGCGGCGGCCACTTCGTCGCGGACGGCAACCTGATCGCAGGGCATGGGCGCCTTCCCTTCAATACCGATGGCGGGGGGCTGTGCAACAACCATCCCGCCAACCGGGGCGGCATGACCAAGATCATCGAGGCTGTACGTCAGCTCCGAGGACAGGCACATCGAGCCGTACAGGTCCCGAACTGCACGCTGGCACTCGTGCAAGGCATCGGCGGCGCGCTCGGCGCGCGCCATGGCAGCGCAACCCTCATTCTCGAAAGGCAGTGATCTTGACCACCCCCTACCAGGCCCGCGACTTCGAGGCGCCACCCGTGACTCCCGAAACCGCCCCGTACTGGGAAGCCGCCGCGCGGGGACAACTGCTCCTCAAGTGCTGCGAGGCGTGCGGCGCCGTGCATCACTATCCTCGTTCGCTGTGCCCGAGGTGCGGAAGCGATCGCACCAGTTGGAAGACGTCCTCGGGGCGTGGCGAAGTGTATGCAGTGAGCGTCACCCGCCGCGGCACGCCTGTGCCCTACGCCATGGCCTACGTGCGCCTCGAGGACGGCGTGACGTTGATGAGCAACATCGTGGACTGCGATCTGGACGCGATCCGCATCGGAGACCTGGTCGAGGCGGTGTTCGTCGCTGCGCCGGGCGGACGGCAGCCGGTCCCCATGTTCCGCCCGCTCGCCAGCGGAGATCGCCGGCATGATTGACAAGGTCGCAGACTCCATCGAGGCCGCGCTAGGCAACGTCGCGGACGGCTCGGTCGTCCTGCTCAGCGGCTTCGGCGACGCCGGCATGGCGCATCGGCTCATCGAAGGACTGGTCGCCCAGGGTGCGCGCGATCTGACCGTGGTGTGCAACAACGCCGGCGCGGGGGAAACCGGCCTCGCTGCGTTGCTCAAGGCCGGCCGGGTGCGGAAGATGATCTGCAGCTTTCCCCGCACGGCCACCTCGTACGTATTCGACGGGCTCTACCGTGCGGGCCGTGTCGAACTCGAACTGGTCCCGCAGGGCACGTTGGCGGAGCGCATCCGCGCGGCCGGCGCCGGCATCGGCGGGTTCTTCAGTCGCACCACGTTCGGCACGCCATTGGCCGAAGGCAAGGAAGTACGCGTCATCGACGGCGAGAACTTCGTTTTCGAGCGGCCGCTGCACGGCGACCTCGCGTTGATCGGGGCCGACCGTGCCGATCGCTGGGGGAATGTGGTCTATCGCAAGGCAGCGCGCAACTTCGGCCCCGTCATGGCGTGTGCCGCGACGAGGACGATCGTCTCGGTGAACGAAATTGTCCCCTTGGGCGCGCTGGATCCCGAGCATGTGATGACGCCCGGGATCTTCGTCGACCAGGTCGTGCACGTTCCCCGCGCACTCAACGTTCCGGGAGCGCTTCAATGACCTATGCAAGACGCAGCAAGTCCGAAATCGCCAGACGTGTGGCCCAGGACATCCCGGACGGCGCCTACATCAACCTCGGCGTTGGCATGCCGACCCAGGTTTCGAACTTCCTGCCGCCCGATCGCGAGATCGTTCTTCATAGCGAGAACGGCATCCTGGGCATGGGGCCGAACGCCGCCTCCGGAACGGAAGACATGGACCTCATCAACGCGGGCAAGGAGCCGGTCACGCTGCTTCCCGGCGCATCGCTGTTTCACCACGCCGACAGCTTCATGATGATCCGGGGCCGGCATCTCGACATCAGCGTGCTGGGCGCATACCAAGTTTCGACGGCAGGAGACCTCGCGAACTGGAGTACCGGCGAGCCCGGCGCGATACCAGCCGTGGGCGGTGCCATGGATCTGGCCGCCGGCGCCAAACGCATCTGGGTGATCATGGACCTGCTGACGAAAGACGGGCGTTCGAAGATCGTCGAGACCTGCACCTATCCACTGACGGGTGTGCGCTGCGTCTCGCGCGTCTACGGCGACCTCGCGACGCTCGAGTTCACGCCCGACGGGCCTCGCGTCGTCGACCAGGTCGAAGAGCTTTCGCATTCCGACCTCGAACAACTGCTGGGCATCCGGCTTCTTCGGGCCGCCGCCGATTCATAACCTGAGGAGACATTGCCATGATGAAGAGCCTTCGGTCGCTCCTGTTGTTCGCTCTTTCCGCGCTCTCGCTGCAAGCCTTCGCGCAGTATCCGGACAGGCCGATCCGGCTGCTGGTGCCTTACCCCGCCGGAGGGGGCGGCGATGCGATCGCCCGCATCCTGACCCAGGAAATGAGCAAGAGCTTGGGCCAGCCGTTCGTTCTCGACTTCAAGCCCGGTGCCGACACGCAGATCGCCAGCAGCGAACTCACTCGCGCAGCGCCCGACGGCTACACGCTCCTGCTGGGCAATGCCGCAGGTCTTTCCTATGTGCCGGCCTTGCGGAAGATTCAGCCTTATGACCCCGTGCGCGACTTCACGCCCATCTCTCAGGTCGTGATGACGACGTTCGGCGTCTTCGTTCATCCGAGCGTCCCGGCCAGGACGCTTCGCGAGCTGGTGTCGTATGCGAAGGCAAACCCAAACAAGCTCGCCTACGGCACGCCGACCGCCAGCGCGGTGCTTCTTGCAGCGGTATTCCTCAAAGACACGGAGTCGCAAATGGTGCATGTACCTTTCAAGGGGGACGCGCAGGCGGTCACCGAGCTGCTGGCAGGACGAATCCAGATGGTGGTGGGCGCGCCGGGAGCGTATCTTCAGCATGTGCAGGCGGGCAATTTGCGGGCGCTGGCCGTCACCTCCGCGGCACGCTCGTCCAAGATGCCCGACGTGCCGACGTTTGTCGAAGCCGGCTTCGCTCCCATGAAGGTGAAGTCGTGGAACGGTCTGTTCGGCCCGCGCGGCCTGCCGAAGCCGGTCATCGAGCAGCTCTCCCACGCGGCACAGGCAGCAATGGCGAAGAAGGAAGCAAGAGACCAGTTGGAGACGCTTGGCTTCGTCGCGGGCGGATCGTCGCCCGACGAACTCGGTGCCATGGTCAGTGAGCAACTCCAGGTATGGCGCGCTGCCGTCCAGCAAGCAGGCCTTGTAGCGGAATAGCCAATGAAAGTGCCCGGCTTGGTAGCTGGTCCCGCAAGAGGCGCAAACTTGACTGACGGTCGCTGCGCAGGCGCTCGAGCTTGATCCCCCGGGGGCCATAGAAGTGCGATCGGCTCGCCCTAGGGCATGCGTGCAGGCGCCGCGCGGGCGATCAACCGGATCTGCTCGAAGTCCAATCGGTCCAGCGCATGGCGGATCACCTGCACGAGAGGCCGGTACTGGTCCTCGGCGCCCAGGCGGCTCACCCAGTCGTGCAGGTCGCTCCAACGTCCGTCGCGCGCGAGCATCTCCAGTTCCTTCTTCTGCTGCGGCGACAGCGGCGCCGTGGTGGGCAGCGCGCCCGTGCGCACCTCTGCCCCCCTGCGCGTCGCGCTGACGCGGACTGCCGGCTCGGCGAGCGGAGGATGGCGTTCCGGAGGAACCTGTCTCGCCTTCAGCGAGAACGCGACCCGGGTACCGACGCCTGCGCCGCTCCGGATCGCCAACTGTCCGCCCATTCCCTGGACGATGCGTTGCGCGATGACCAGCCCGAGGCCGCCCTGCACGCCGGGTGCATGGTCGGCCAGCGCGCGCTTCATGCGGCCGAGTTGCTCCTCGTCGATGCCGGCGCCGCTGTCCGTCACCTCGAAGTGCAATCGCCACGCATCGCCCGCCGGCTGCGCCCGCACCCGCAGGCCGATGTGTCCGTCGCGCGTGAACTTGGCCGCATTGGAAAGCAGGTTGAGAAGCGCTTGCTGCACGCGCTTGCTGTCCAGGCCGACCGCCTCGGGCAGTGCACCCTCGATGCGCAGTTCGAAGCCGTTGTGCTGGCGCTGCGCCAGCGCGTCGGCATACTGTGCGATGTCGTCGACGAGCGTTCGCAGGCGGACAGGTCTTTCGTCGAGGGCCAGCGGCCCCAGGTCGCCCTTCGAAAAATCGACCAGATCGTCGATCAGGTCCAGCTGGTAGGTCGCGCTGCGCTCGATCGCCGCCAGCCGCTGCGCATCGGGATGCTCGCCGATGCTGCGCATCGCCCGCACGTTGCCGATGATGGTGGCCATGGGCGCGCGCAGGTCGTGGCTGATGTAGGCCAGCAGTTCCTTCTGCTCGCGGGCCCGCCGCTCCGCCTGGTCCAGCGCTTCGCTCAGCGCATGGGTCTTGCGCCTGACTTCCCCCTCCAGCCGCTGCTGTTCGTCATCCTGCCACTGCGCCAGCGCGCGCTGCGCCGCCGACCGCTCGCGCGCCTCCTTGTAGGACCAGCTCGTGATGGCGAACAGGCCGACCAGCATGCCGGGCACGGCGAGCGTGTAGAGGTCGACGCCGGATGCCAGCCGCGGACCGAATGCCAGCGCCGCGATACGCAGCAAGCTGCCGGCACAGATGACGAACATGACGATCATCGCCGGCTGCTCGCCACCGCCGGCGAGCCGCTGGCGGCGCCAGTGGCAGACGGTCAGCGCCAACACGATCAGGGGCGCATTGACCATGCCGATGGACGCGAATGCGGCATAGGGCCCCCACAGGGTCCCCATCAGCACGATGATCTCGACGGCGGCCAGAATCGCCAGCAACGGCCTGCCCGGCATGCGAACCGGGCTCCTGCGGCTTTGCTCGTGGAAGTAGAGCATCAGGCACAGGACGGCGCCCGTGGCCGTCACGCCATGCGCGCGATAGCTCCAGTCGGTGCTCCCTGGCCACAGCGCGATGCGCGCGTAGCCGCTGTAGGTGGCTTCGTACAGCGCCAACAGGGCAAGCCCCATGGCCTGGAATGCCAGCACGGGCCTGCGCGAGATCCACCAGAGCGCGATGGAGTACACGCAGAAAACCAGCAGGCCGCCGAGCAACAGGCCGCTCAGCAGTGCGTGGTTGCGCTCCAGGCGATGCCACCGTTCCGCAGAGTGCAGTTCCAGGGCCAGTTTGCTCTGGGTCGCGCTCCTCACGCGCGCCAGCACGCGTACCGACTCCCGCGGCGACAGGTCGATCGCCAGTTGAGGAACGCGGTCATGGCGGTGCGTGGCGTCCATCGGGTCGGAGACGCCCGCCTGTTCGTGCGTCCACACGGCCCGTCCATCGCGGTGGCGCAGCAGATAGAAGTCCACGTGCTGCAGCCATGTCACGTTGAGCGCCAGCCGGGCGGACCGGACGTCGTCGGCATCGTTGGCGACCGACAGCCGCAGCCAGAAGGACGATTTCGAGAAGCCCTGGGAGAGGCGCTCGGACGTGGCGGGCTGGAAGCCATCCGGCGGGCCGCCCGGCAGCTCGGCCACGTCCTGCAGCGTGCGCACGCCGCTCGAGTCCTCCAGGAACTCGACCGAGGTGGCAAGCACCGTGATCCCGCGGTCCACGTCACTCATCTTGAACGGCGGCATGGCGGCAGCGGCGCAGGCCCATAGGCTCAAGGCAAGGCCCAGCAGGCGTGCGCCGACACGCGTGGCGGTCCTCATGACGGCGTCGATCCCGCTGCTCGTGTGCGATGGAGCCGAGGCACGCCGTGTCCGGTTGGCGAAAAGCCGGAGGCGTCAGACGAAGAGCTTGCGGGAAGGCGCGCCGGAACAGGCAGCGGTCGAGCCGCCGCCAGCACAGCACCCACGACCGCAGGCGCATCGCCGGTTCTGACGCTCAAGGGCATGGTCGATTCACCCACTGCTCAACGGTGCCGAGGCGACTCACCCGACCTGCCTCCGCTGACATGGGGTCGTGCGCCGGAGAGTGTCATCCCGTGAATGCCTGCCAGACCTTCGCCATGACTGTTCGCAGACAGCGAACGGTTCAGCCAAAGCGTCGCGATCGTCCCGCATTCGATGCAGCCGGCCACGTCGCAAGCCGACGCCCATCCGAGAGACTGGACCATTGAAAGCAATAGATCGGCCACTTCTACGGGTTTCACCCACCATCACGGGCTGCGGTTGACGCTTGCCGCGGTCACGCGACCTCCGGCACGCTCTGCATTCAGTGGCAGTGTTCGCTGCACGGGCTGAAACGCCACAACGCAACTCGCCAGACTGCTCATTATGGGTGGGCTGCCGCCATCGAAGCAACGACCATGAGGCAGGATCGATGTGTCCGCGTGCTCACCGAAGGCTGCACCGGCCACGTCGCCGGCAATGCCACCACGCAAGCCGCCGATGACGGCGATGACGTCCAGCGGAGGCGTGGTGCGCAGGCTGAATCCCTGCTGCCGGCCCAACACCGTCCCTTGTGACGCATCGGCGGATGGGAAAGCCTGAGATGCGGCGAGCGGTGGCGGCCCTCCTCAGGCCTTGATGCCGCGCTCGGCGATGAGCCTGCGATAGCGCTCCTGCTCGCGCGCCGCGAACGGCCCGAACTCGCGCTGCGGCATGAAGCGGGCCGCCACGCCCAGCGCCTCGAGGCGCTCGCCGACCTCCGGCTCGCGAAGCACCGCCTGGACGTCCTCCTGCAGCCGGTCGGCATGGCGCTGGGGCAGGCCGGCCGGGCCCATGAGGCCATACCAGATCGTGACGTCGTAGCCGGGCACGCCCGCCTCGGCGATGGTCGGCACCTGCGGCAGCGCGGCCAGCCTGCGGGTGCCGCTGATGCCGATCGGAACCAGCCGGCCCTCCTTCACGTAGGACAGCGTGGTCGCGGGCGCATCGAAATAGACGTCGACCTCGCCCGCCAGCATGGCCGTCAGCGCCGGGCCAGCGCCCTTGTACTGGACCAGCGCCATCCGGATGCCCGCCATGGCATTGAGCAGCTCCGCCGCCACATGGGTCAGCCCACCCACGCCGTGCGTGCCAAAGTTGAGCTGGCCCGGCCGCTTCCTGGCCAGTTCGATGAACTCGGCCAGGCTGCGCACGCCCAGCCTGGGCGCCGCCAGCAGCAGGTAGTCCGACGTGGCGAGCGTGCAAACCGGCGTGAAATCGCCCAGCGGGTCGTAGGGCAGGCTGGGCATCAGCAGGGGACTGATCACGTGGGTGTTGTTGGCCACGAGGAAGGTGTGGCCGTCCGTCGCCTGCCTCACCGCATTGGCGCCGATGACCGTGCCGGCACCCGGCCGGTTGTCCACGATCGCCTGCTGGCCCCAGCGCACGGCAAGCTTCTGGCCGATCAGGCGCGCCAGAACGTCGGAAGTACCGCCGGGCGCGTAGGGCACGACGAAGCGCACGGCATGGCGGGGGAATGCACCGCCCTCGCCCGACCCCGGCGTCTGTGCGCCGGCCGGCGCCGCGGCCCAGGGAAGTGCGGCCAGCACGCCCAGCGCGCGCCGCCTGTTCATCGGAAATGGCCTCATCCCGTGTCTCCTTGTCGTTCCGGATGCCTTCAGACCCGCACGAAGCGCCGCCGCCGATGGACGATGCCGCGCGTGTCCAACACGGTGGCCATGTACGCGCGCCGGTCCGGCTCCATCCGGCGCAGCATGGCGGCCTGCGCTGCCCGCGTGCGCGGATTGATCATCAGGCGGTAGTGGGTCATGGCATCCACCGAGACCAGGCGCACCAGCCCGTAGGCCTCGCCGACGGCGAAACGGCGCTCGGCGTCGCCTTCCGTCGCTTTCACCCGCGTGCGGAAGGACTCCACGGCCTGGCGCGCGTCGGCCGCCGTGCTCACGATCTCGCGCACCAGGTAGGGCGTCCACGCCGGGTCGTCCCACCGGGCCGCATAGCCCATGCGCACCACCGGCTGGTCGCCGTACAGCACCTCGTAGTCCTGCACGCCGTCGTGCTCCCGGATCGTGATGACCTCCTGGCCCACTTCGTCGGGCACGTGCGCCTGCCGGCGGTCGTCCCACACGGTCGAGGCCGAGAGATCGATCGTCCACCGGCCGATGAAGAGTTCGCCCACGTAGCTGTCTCCTTGTCCTTGCGTTGCTGGCCGAGCCATCGTGCGGCGGCCATCGCGCCGGCGCAAGCGGGGCGGGGTGTGGCAGTTCCACCTGGTGAGCCGGCGCCCGCCGTACAGTCGGGCATGCCCGCGAGCAACCGTTCCCTCGAGCGGGGCCTGTCGATCCTGGACTGCTTCAGGCCCGGCCTCCACGCCCTGACGCACGGCGACATCGCCGCGGCCACCGGCCTGCCGAAGGCGACCCTGACGCGCCTGCTCGGCACCCTCGTGGCCCACGGCTACCTGTGCTTCGATCCGGCCGCACGCGCCTACGGCCTGGGGCCGCCCTGCCTGAGCCTGGCCTGGACGCTGACGCGGGGCAGCCGCCTGCACGAACGGATCGCTCCCGCCGTCCGCCAGCTGGCGCAGCGCACGCAGTCGATCATCGGCTTCGGCACGGAACACCAGGGGGACATCGTCTACCTGGTGGCGCACAACGGCGATCCGGCCCGGCCGCACCGGGTGGTGGGCACCGGGATGCGGGCGCCGCTGCTGACGACCTCGGTCGGCCGGGCCTGGCTGGCCGCGCGTTCAGCGGGCGAGCGGCGCGCGCGGCTGGCACAGCTGCGCCGGGACGGGGCGCTGCCGCCGGCCTTGCGCACCGAACTGCGTACCGCGTTCGAGCACTTCGACCGCGAGGGCTGCTGCCTGGTGGCGCGCGACGAGGGCCGGCAGGTCGCCGCCGGCATCGCCCTGCCGGTGCCGGGCGCGCCGCTGCATGCGGCGGGCTGCGGCTACCGCCTGCCCGCCGGCACCGACCCCGAGCGTGTTCCCGTGCGGATCCTGGATGCGCTCGCCCAACTGCGCGAAGCGGTCGCGCTCGCGGCCGCGGAGCCGGACTGAAAGGCTCGCCCCTGAACAGGCGGACCGAACGAGCGCGCAGGGCCCCGCGCGCGAGGGCCCGAGGCCTTGGACCCGCACGGCCCCGACGACGAAGGTGGCGCGCAGCGCTGCCCGAAAACCGGCCGCACCTCGTGCCGTCCACGCCCTACCATGGCGAGCACGAACAGCGATGGCTCAAACCTGGGGAGCAGCCAATGAAAGAACAGCGCATCGATGCGTTCTTCCAGCGATACCAAGACTTCTTCCGCCAAGGGCTGAAGAACGAAGCGGACATGGAGCAAGTCGCCTCGTCCTACGCCACCGCCTTCATCGCGGCCTCGCCGGCAGGGGTCATGACCGGCCAGAACGACGAGCAACTGAAACAGGTCATGCGACAAGGATTCGAGCGTTACCGCCGGATCGGCACGAAGGACATGACCCTGCGCGGTGTTCGCATCGACCCCATCGACGAGCACCATTGCCTCGCGCACG
>Ga0222420_100358_pt1 | contig 28123 bp, 23 predicted proteins | sample 3A2ome_FD_182470 | JGI IMG/M metagenome (GOLD analysis project Ga0222420, IMG submission 182470) | Enriched microbial communities from leaf-cutter ant dump, University of Wisconsin, Madison, United States - 3A200A (version 2) | ecosystem: Environmental > Terrestrial > Nest > Insects nest > Nest...
AAATGGCTGGTCTTCGGCGGCTCCTGGGGCTCGACGCTGGCCCTCGCCTATGCGCAGAAACATCCGGAACGTGTCAGCGAACTCGTCGTGCGCGGCATCTACATGCTGACGAAGGCGGAGCTCGACTGGTACTACCAGTTCGGCGTCTCGGAAATGTTCCCCGACAAGTGGGAGCGTTTCGTGGAGCCCATCCCGCCGGAAGAGCGCCACGAGATGATGCTGGCCTATCACCGCCGCCTGACGAGCGAGGACAGGGCGACGCGCCTCGCCGCCGCCAAGGCCTGGAGCCTGTGGGAAGGCGAGACGATCACGCTTCTGCCCGAGCCGGCGACGAGCGATCCCTTCGCCGAGGAGGACTACGCCCACGCCTTCGCCCGCATCGAGAACCATTTCTTCGTCAATGCCGGCTGGCTGGAAGAAGGGCAGCTCCTGCGCGAGGCACACAAGCTCGCCGGCATTCCCGGCGTGATCGTGCATGGCCGCTACGACATGCCGTGCCCGGCAAAATACGCCTGGGCGCTGCACAAGGCCTGGCCGGACGCCGAATTCCACCTCATCGAGGGCGCCGGCCACGCCTATTCCGAACCCGGCATCCTCGACCGCCTGATCTACGCGACCGACATGTTCGCGGGTAAGGTCTAGCGCCGTGCGTGCCGCTTTCACCCCCCTCTGGCCTGCCGGCCATCTCCCCCCTTGAGGGGGAGATGGCCGGCAGGCCAGAGGGGGGTATCGCATCCGCATACCTGAAAGATTGCCTCCCGGGAGGGAACCCATGAGAAAAGACCGTATCCACCTCTTCGACACCACGCTTCGCGACGGCCAGCAGACGCCGGGCATCGATTTTTCCGTCGAGGACAAGATCGCCATCGCCGCCATGCTGGACGAGTTCGGGCTGGACTATGTCGAGGGCGGCTATCCGGGCGCCAATCCGACGGATACGGCTTTCTTCGCGAAGAAGCGCACGGGCCGCGCGAAATTCGTCGCCTTCGGCATGACGAAGCGTGCGGGCGTTTCCGCCTCCAACGATCCCGGCCTTGCCGCGCTCCTCGATTCGAAGAGCGATGCGATCTGTCTCGTCGCCAAGAGCTGGGACTATCATGTGCGCGTGGCGCTCGGCTGTTCCAACGAGGAGAACCTCGAAAGCATCGCCGAATCCGTGAAGGCCGTCGTCGCCTCCGGCCGTGAATCCATGGTGGACTGCGAGCATTTCTTCGACGGCTACAAGGCCAATCCCGCCTATGCGCTCGCCTGCGCGAAGACGGCGTTTTCCGCCGGCGCGCGCTGGGTCGTCCTGTGCGACACCAACGGCGGCACGCAGCCCTCCGAAATCCGCGACATCGTCGCGGCGGTGATCGCGGCCGGCGTGCCGGGCGAAAACCTCGGCATCCACGCCCATAACGATACGGGGCAGGCCGTCGCCAATTCGCTTGCCGCCGTCGAGGCCGGCGTGCGCCAGATCCAGGGCACGCTCAACGGCATCGGCGAGCGCTGCGGCAACGCCAATCTCGTGACCCTCATCCCGACGCTCGCGCTGAAGGAGGCCTACAGCCGCCGCTTCGAGATCGGCATCGACACGGAAAAGCTCGCCGGCCTCACCAAGCTCGCCCATACCTTCGACGAGTTGCTGAACCGCTCGCCGGAGCAGCAGGCCCCCTATGTCGGCGCCTCCGCCTTCGCCACCAAGGCGGGCATCCACGCCTCGGCGCTCCTCAAGGACCCGCGTACCTACGAGCATGTGACGCCCGAAAGCGTCGGCAACCTGCGCAAGGTCATGGTGTCGGACCAGGGCGGCAAGGCGAATTTCATCAATGCGCTGAAGCTGCGCGGCATCGCCGTCGCCAAGGACGATCCGAAGCTCGACCGCCTCATCCAGATCGTCAAGGAGCGCGAGGCGACCGGCTATGCCTATGAGGGTGCGGATGCGAGCTTCGCGCTGCTCGCCTACCGCACGCTCGGCTCGGTGCCGGATTTCTTCCACGTCGAGAGCTTCCGCGTGATGGTGGAGCGCCGCTACGACGTCAACGGCCAGCTCAAGACCGTCTCCGAGGCGGTGGTGCGGCTGATCGTCGACGGCGAGACGATGATGTCCGTCGCCGAGGGCCACGGCCCGGTCAACGCGCTCGACCTTGCGCTGCGCAAGGACCTCGGCAAGTACCAGAGCGAGATCGCCGACCTCGAGCTTGCCGACTACAAGGTGCGCATCCTCAACGGCGGCACGGAGGCCATCACCCGCGTCCTCATCGAATCCGCCGACGCCACCGGCGCCCGCTGGTGGACGGTCGGCGTCTCCGACAACATCATCGACGCCTCCTTCCAGGCCCTGATGGACTCGATCGTCTACAAGCTCCTGAAGAACCGCGGCGAGGCGGGCCGGGTGGCGGCGCAGTAGCTGCGGTTAAGCGCGGTTCATCCTCCCTTCACCGGAATGAATTGGTGCATTCACGGGTGTTGGAGTATTCCGGCGCAAATCCGATGTTTTGATGGGAAACGACACGATGGCCGATGAAAACGCCTCCGGCGCCACCCAGACCGGCGATTCGCCGCGTGGTTTCATGTTCGCGCTGGTGGCCTATCTGCTCTGGGGCTTCCTGCCCTTCTTCATGAAGGCCGTCGCGCATATTCCCGCGCCCGAAGTGGTGGCGCACCGTATCATCTGGTCTGTGCCGCTCGCCGGCCTCGTGCTCGTCTGGCTCGGCCGCACGTCGGAGGTGAAGGCGGCGCTGCGCTCGCCGCGCATGATCGCCATGGCGACGCTGACGGCCGTGCTGATCACCGTCAACTGGGGCATCTATGTCTGGGCGATCGGCGCGGGCAGGGCGATCGAGACGGCGCTCGGCTACTACATCAATCCGCTCTTCTCGATCTTCCTCGGCGCGGTGCTGCTCAAGGAAAAGCCGAGCCCGGCGCAGATGGTGGCGATCGGCCTTGCGGCCTGCGCCGTGGCGATCCTCGCCTTCGATGCCGGCGGCCTGCCGTGGGTTTCGCTCGGCCTCTGCTTCTCCTGGGGCTTCTACGCCTTCTTCCGCAAGACGCTGCCGATCGGGCCGAACCAGGGCTTCTTCCTGGAGGTGCTGCTGCTCAGCGTTCCGGCGCTCGGCTATGTCGTGTGGCTGGAGGTGACGGGGCGCGGGCATTTCGGCGACACCGGCACGGCCGACGTCCTGTGGCTGCTGTCCTGCGGCATCGTCACCGCCATCCCGCTGATGATCTATGCCAACGGCGCGAAGCTCCTGAAGCTCTCCACCATCGGCATCATGCAGTACATCGCCCCGACGATGATCTTCATCATCGCCGTCTTCGCCTTCGGCGAGCCCTTCGGCACCACCAAACTCGTTGCCTTCGCCTTCATCTGGGCGGCGCTCTTCCTCTATTCGGGATCGATGCTGCGCATGGCGCGCGCAAAGCGGCTTGCTCCGGCGGAGTGAGCGGGGCGGGAGTGTGGGTATCCGGCTTGGATGTGCTTGTCCGAGCTCGCATCCCTTACCGTCGTCATGATCGGGCTTGACCCGACCATCCATGCCGCGGGTGCCGTGTGGATCCCCGGGTCGAGCCCGAGGATGACGATGGAGAGGTGTGTAAGGATGACGGAAGAGAGGGATGCGCGAGGCCGCTAGGCGCCGGGCGCAAGGCCATCAGCGCCAGGTTGCGAAGCTTGGAGGGGCTAAAGCCGGGCGATGATCTCGGCTTCGCCCTCGCGGTCGACCTGGCTGGCCCAGTGGTCGAGGAGGGCGCCGACGATCTCTTCCGGCTCGTCGATGACCATCGGCTGGACGAGATGGGCGGTGTGGATGAAGCCCTCGTCGGCCATGTGGCGGATGAGTTTCAGCATCGGGTCCCAGAAACCGCCGGTATTGGCGAAGACCATCGGCTTGCGGTGGCGGCCGAGCTGCGCCCAGGTCATCACCTCGACGATCTCCTCCAGCGTGCCGATGCCGCCCGGAAGCGCGATGAAGGCGTCCGCGCGGTCGAACATCTTGTGCTTGCGCTCGTGCATGTCGGGCGTGACGATGAGTTCGCTGAGCTGGCCGAGGGAGTGCCGGGTGGCCTCCTTCTCCATGAGGAATTGCGGTATGATGCCGGTGACGCGCCCGCCGTTGGAAAGCACGCCGCTGGCGACCGCGCCCATCAGGCCCTTCGTGCCGCCGCCGTAGACGAGGCGCAGGTGGTTTTCGGCCATCGCCTTGCCGAGGCGCCGGCCGGCGTCGACATAGGCGGAATCGCGTCCCGGCTGGGAACCGCAGTAAACGCAGACGGATCGAATCGGTAGGGTATGTTCGCTCATGGCCGGATTCAGCCACCCGGCCGGCAGCCCGTCAAGGATAATGACGGGAAAAGCGGCGGCGAGGGCCGCCGAACGGCCCGGCAACCTTGTGCAAGACACTGGAAATCGATAGCAATTTCGGCAGGGACTCCCCGGAAAACCGGGATAGATAGAGAGTTGAAGATGAAGAACAGGACTGGCCTCGTGGCCCTGATCGTGCTGGCGGTGGCGACGCTGCTCATGGTTTTCTTCGTGCTGCCCAATATGAACAAGGACAAGCCGGCGCAAACGCCCGTCGCGACCCTGACCGACAAGCCGGCCGAGACCGGCGGCGAGACGACGACGGCCGGCGGCAAGCAGGCCCGCACGAACGCGGCAGGCGAGGCCGTAACGGGGGCCGAGGCGACCGCCACGCAGGAAAAGCCGACCGAAAGCACGACGGGCGCGGAGACCGCGACCACCGAGACGGCGAAGGCGGAAACGGAGAAAACCGAGGCGGCGCCCGCCGACCCGACCGCGGGCTGGGTGACGCCGGGCTTCGACGTGCTGCGCGTCGAGCCGGACGGTTCCACCGTGATCGCCGGCCGCGGCCAGCCGAACACGACGCTGGAGATCCGCAACGGCGACACGGTCGTCGCCACGGCCGATATCGGCCCCAGCGGCGATTTCGCGGCCGTCTTCGACCAGCCGCTCGCCGCGGGCGACTACGAGCTCACGCTGAACACCAAGGACGACAAGGGTGACTCCAAGGCCTCCGAGGAGGTTGCGACGGTTTCCGTGCCGAAGGACGGCAGCGGCGAACTGCTCGCCATGGTGTCGAAGCCCGGCGAGGCGAGCCGCCTGATCACGGTTCCCGATGTCGGCGGCAAGAAGGCCGTCGCCGAGACGGTGGAAGCGGCCAAGGTTGCCACGGACGACGTCGCCGAGGCGGCGAAGTCGGTTGCCGGCGATGTCGCGGAAGCGACGGGCGAGGCGGCGAAGGCGGCCGGCGAGGCGCTGGCGGACGCGACCGATACGAAGGCCGGCACCGAAGCCGCAGGCACCGAGACGGCGGCTGCGACGCCGGAGGCTGCCGCAACGACGACCGACGCCGCGACGCCGGCAGGCGACGCTAAGGCGCAGATCCGCGTTTCGGCGGTGGAGCTCGAAGGCGACCACATGTTCGTCGCCGGCACGACGAAGCCCGGCGCGCTCGTGCGCATCTATGCCGACGACAAGCTGGTGGGCGAAGCGAAGGCGGACGAGGCCGGACGCTATGTCGTCGACGGTGCCATCACGCTTTCCGTCGGCCGCCATGCGGTTCGCGCCGACGTGATGAGCGCGGACGGCAGCAAGGTGGACCTGCGCGCCTCCGTGCCCTTCGACCGGCCGGAGGGCGAGCAGGTCGCCGTCGTGGCGCAGGACGACCATGCCGCGGCTCCCGATACCGATACGGCGCTCGGCCTCATCGGCGGCGGCACGTTCGACAAGCTGCGCGGCGAGGCGGACAAGGCGCTCGCCCTTCTCAAGGGGCTCTACGCCAACGGCCGCGTGCCGGGGGCCGAGGAGCTGGCCGCGGCCCGCTCGGCGACGGAAATCGCGTTGAAATCGCTCGCCGAGTTCCGGCCGGGCGACGAGGAGGGCGCCTCGGCCCGCCAGATGGCCGCCAAGGCCTCCGCCGCGGCCGCGGCGGCGCTCGCCCGCCTTCAGGCGCTGCCGGCGGATGCCTCGGCGGTCGGTGCGGCCCTCGGCTCCATCGAGACGGCCGTGGCCGATGCATTGGCACCCGCCATCGAGAAGGCCCATGTCGCCGCCGGCGACGTCTCGGCCGCGACCGACGACACGATCGAGGCGCTGACGGGCCGGGCGACCACGCTGCGCCAGCAGTTCGCCGGCCTCTTCGCCGACGGCCGCAACGCGACGTCCGGCGAGATAGAGACGGCCCGCAGCGCGCTCGAAGGCGTGCTGAAGCGCATCGTCGGCTTCGCGCCGCCGGCCGGCACCGCAAGCGATGTCGCCGCGGCCATCGAAGGGCTGAAGGGCTGGGCCTCGACGGCGCTCGACCGCCTTGCCGCCGTTCCGGCCGGCGCGGGCCGTGAGGCCTACCAGCAGGCGCTCGCCGCGCTCGAAGGCATGCCGTCGCTGACGGCCGCCGCCGAGGCCGTTGCGACGACAACGCAGGATGCCGCCACGGCCGTGACCGCCGACAACGGCGCGGCCAGGACCGAAAGCGGCACCGCAGCCGGTGCGGCGACGGCCGGCAGCGAGAGCGCCGCGACGGCGGAAGACAAGACCGGGGGCGAGGCGGCGGCCGACGAGCCGCAGACCGTCGAGCAGGCGCCGCTCCAGGCGAGCAAGACGTCGGTCATCATCCGCCGCGGCGATACGCTGTGGCAGATCTCCCGCCGCATCTACGGCAAGGGCGTGCGCTACACGACGATCTACCTCGCCAACGAGGACCAGATCAGCGATCCGGACCGCATCATCCCCGGCCAGGTCTTCGGCATTCCGGACAAGACGATGGAAAGCGACGCCGAGGCGGAAGAGATGCACCGCAAGCACGTCCACGGCGATTGACGCCCATCAATTTCCCGCCGGCCGTTGCGAAGCGGCCGGCGAGGTCCTATCTGCATCCTGCGGCGCCCCGTCGGGCGCCGCATTTTCATTCGGGCAACCAGACATGAGCCGGGCAACACCCGGCGGAGGCCAGCGTGGCGACGACGACGAAGAAGACGATTTCGGCCGACAGCAGCAATCCGTTCCACACCCTCGTGAACCTCTGGCCCTACATGTGGCCCTCCGACCGGCCGGACCTGAAGATGCGGGTCGTCTGGGCCTCGGTCTTCCTGCTCGCCTCCAAGATCGTGCTGCTGCTCGTTCCCTATTTCTTCAAATGGGCGACCGATGCGCTGAACGACAAGCCGGATGCCGTCAGCCTGCTGCCGACGTTCCTCCTCGGCGCGGTCATGCTGGTCTTCGCCTATAACGGCGCGCGCATCGTGCAGGCGGGGCTCAACCAGCTTCGCGACGCGCTCTTTGCCAGCGTCGGGCAATATGCGGTGCGCCAGCTCGCCTACCGCACCTTCGTGCACCTGCACCGGCTGTCGCTGCGCTTCCATCTGGAGCGGCGCACGGGCGGTCTTTCGCGCGTCATCGAGCGCGGCACCAAGGGCATCGAGACCATCGTGCGCTTCACGATCCTCAATTCCGTGCCGACCTTCATCGAGTTCCTTCTGACCGCCGTCGTCTTCTGGCGCGGCTACGGCCTGCAATATCTCCTCGTCACCGCCGCAACGGTCTGGCTCTATATCTGGTTCACCGTCAAGGCGAGCGACTGGCGCATCTCCATTCGCCGCTCGATGAACGACAGCGACACGGAGGCGAACACCAAGGCCATCGATTCGCTGCTCAACTTCGAGACCGTGAAGTATTTCGGCAACGAGGAGATGGAGGCCCGCCGCTTCGACCAGTCGATGGAGCGCTACGAGAAGGCGGCGACGCAGGTGTGGACCTCGCTCGGCTGGCTGAACTTCGGCCAGGCGTTGATCTTCGGCCTCGGCATGGCGGTGATGATGGCGATGTCGGCGATGGCCGTGCAGCGCGGCGACCAGTCGGTCGGCGACTTCGTCTTCATCAATGCGATGCTGATCCAGCTCGCCATCCCGCTCAACTTCATCGGCTTCGTCTACCGCGAAATCCGCCAGGGCCTCACGGATATCGAGCAGATGTTCGAGCTCCTCGAAGTGGAGGCGGAGGTGCAGGACAAGCCGGATGCCCGCGAACTCGTCGTCACCGACGGCGCGATCTCCTTCAAGGACGTGCATTTTGCCTACGATCCGGCCCGGCCGATCCTGAAAGGTATCACCTTCGACGTGCCGGCGGGCAAGACCGTCGCGGTCGTCGGCCCGTCCGGTGCCGGCAAGTCGACGCTCTCGCGCCTGCTCTACCGCTTCTACGACGTGCAGGAGGGGACGATTACCATCGACGGGCAGGACGTGCGCGACGTCACGCAGAAGAGCCTGCGCAAGGTCATCGGCATGGTGCCGCAGGATACCGTGCTCTTCAACGACACCATTGCCTACAACATCCGCTACGGCCGTCCGGGTGCGACCGACGAGGAGGTGGCCGCCGCCGCCGAGGCCGCGCAGATCGGCCCCTTCATCCGCCACCTGCCGGAAAGCTTCAGGGCGATGGTGGGCGAGCGCGGGCTGAAGCTCTCCGGCGGCGAGAAGCAGCGCGTCGCCATCGCCCGCACGATCCTGAAGAGCCCGCCGATCCTCATCCTCGACGAGGCGACCTCGGCGCTCGATACGCGCACGGAGCAGGAAATCCAGGCCGCCCTCGACGTGGTCTCGAAGAACCGCACCACGCTCGTCATCGCCCATCGCCTGTCCACCGTCATCTCGGCGGACGAGATCATCGTGCTGAAAGACGGCGTGATCGCCGAGCGCGGCACGCATGGCGAACTGATGGACCGCGAGGACGGCCTCTACGCCTCCATGTGGAACCGCCAGCGCGAGGCCGTCGAGGTCGAGGAGCGGCTGAAGCAGGTACGCGAGAGCGACGAGCTCGGCATCGTCCTGCGCGGCGCGCCGGCGGCGGAGTGACCGGCGGGGAGCTGGGCAATCGCTTATGGATTGAAGGCCCCTCCCTAAATCCCTCCCCACAAGGGGGAGGGACTTGCCGTGCGCACTCTCGGCGCCCAGGATTGAAGGAAACGCAGGCTGCCAGCCTTTCTCCCCCCTTGTGGGGGAGATGCCGGCAGGCAGAGAGGGCCTTCATATGCGCTTGCTCCCCGTCGAGGAGGGAGATAGCGGAGCGGCACGCCTTGCCGAAGCCGCCGCCGCCAGTGGGCTAATCGCCGCGCCGCATTGCCCCCATCGCCATTTCACGCTAGGTCGATGGCGTGAAATCATCAGGAGATGTCGGAAGATGAGTTTGGTCGATACGATACGCAGCACCCTGGTGCCGATCCATCGGGAAGGCTGGAAGTTCGTGGCCGGCTTCTTTGTCGCCTCGCTCGTCCTCGGCGCGCTCTGGCAGCCGCTGATGTGGATCGGCTTCGTGCTGACGGCGTGGTGCGCCTATTTCTTCCGCGATCCCGAGCGCATGACGCCGCAGGACGACGACCTCGTCATCAGCCCGGCGGACGGCCGTGTCTCGGCCATCGCCATGGTGACGCCGCCGGCCGAACTGGAGCTCGGCGACCAGCCGATGATGCGCATCTCCGTCTTCATGAACGTCTTCAACTGCCATGTGAACCGCGCGCCGATGCGCGGCCGCGTGACGCGCGTCGCCTATCGCGCCGGAAAATTCCTCAATGCCGACCTCGACAAGGCGAGCCAGGAGAACGAGCGCAACGGCCTCGTCATCGAGAGCGCGCACGGGCCCATCGGCGTCGTGCAGATCGCCGGCCTCGTCGCCCGCCGCATTCTCTGCTGGACCGAGATGAACGACAGCCTGGAAACGGGCGAGCGCTTCGGCCTCATTCGCTTCGGCTCGCGCCTCGACGTCTTCCTGCCGGCCGGCGCCGAGCCGCGCGTCAGCCTCGGCCAGACGGCGATCGCCGGCGAGACGGTGCTGGCCGAATTCGGTTCCGCCAAGGGGCCGGTCATCAGCCGGCGCGGTTAGGACCTCGCTCATGGACACGCCGTTTCCGCCCTATGAACCCAATGGCCCGAACGACGAGGCCCGCGGCCCGCGCCTGCGCGAGATCCCGCTGCGCATCATCATCCCCAATGTCATCACGGTTCTCGCCATCTGCGCAGGGCTGACCGGCATCCGCCTTGCCTTCGAGAACCGCTACGAGCTCGCCGTCGGCATGGTGCTGCTCGCCGCCTTCCTCGACGGCATCGACGGGCGCGTCGCGCGGCTCCTCAAGGCGACGTCGAAATTCGGCGGGCAGATGGATTCGCTCGCCGACATCGTCAATTTCGGCGTGGCGCCGGCGCTGGTGCTCTATGTCTTCATCCTCGACCAGGCGCGCTCCTTCGGCTGGATCGCGGCGCTGATCTACACGATCGCGGCGGGCCTTCGCCTTGCCCGCTTCAACGTCATGGCCGAGCGCGAGACCAAGGCGCAATGGCAGAGCGAATACTTCGTCGGCGTGCCGGCGCCGGCCGGCGCCATGCTGGTGCTGCTGCCGGTCTATATCGGCTTTCTCGGCGTCGCGCCGAGCCCGCTCTTCGGCTTCCTAGCCTCCGGTTACACGGTGCTGATCGGCTTCCTTCTCGTCTGCCGCCTGCCGGTCTGGTCCGGCAAGTCGGAGGGCAGCCGAATCCGTCGCGACCTCGTGCTGCCGGCGATCCTTCTCGTCGTGATCTATGTCGCCACGCTCATGAGCTTCACCTGGGAGACCATGGTGGTGACGGTCGTCGCCTATCTTGCGACGCTGCCGTTCGGCGCGCGCTCCTGGCAGCGCAAATACGGTGGCTGGAGCACGCCGCAGGTCCACGGCGCGACGGAATTCCCCGAGGAAACCGACGGCCACTGACGGGCGCGCACGCCGCTCTGCCATCACGTCCGTGTGAGAATTGCAAAAGCCCCGCCGCGGCACCCGCGGCGGGGCTTGCTTTTTAATTGCAGGTCGATTAATTGGTGGGCAAATAGATAGCAAGCTAATAGTATTTGGACTACCAAGATGACTGCCACAGACCCCCGCGAACGCATCCTCGACGACCTTTCCCGCGTGCAGCGCAAGATGCGCGCCCTGTTCGACGCACGCGTGAAGGAGCGGGGGCTGACCCTGCCGCGCGCCCGCGCATTGCTGATCCTCGGCCGCGGCGCCCAGCTCAACCAGCGCGAACTTGCCGACGAGCTCGACATCGAGACGCCGACGCTCGTGCGCCTGCTCGACGGCATGGAGAAGCAGGGCTTCATCGAACGCCAGTCGGTGGAGGGCGACCGCCGCGCCAAGCAGATCGTCATGACGCCGCACGGCGCAAAAGTGGCCGACGAGGTGCTCGACCTCGCCCGCTCGCTGCGCGCCGACGTGCTGGAGAGCATTTCGGCCACCGACATGTCGACCACCGTCAAGGTTTTCGCCGCCATGGCCGACAACATCGCCAAGAGCTGTCGGGAGAGCGTCGAGGCATGAGCACCGTTCCCGCCACCGACGCGAGCGGGCCGGAGGACGAGCCGACACGATCGGCGGGGCAGGGGGCCGTTCCCCCGGCGCCCGCGCCCGTAGCCCCCTCCCGCGCCGCCGCCTGCATCGCCGCTTCCACCCTGCTTGCCATGACGCAGGGCTTCGGCATGAACCTCGTCGCCGCCAACATCCCGCAGATGCAGGGCCCGCTCGGCGCGACGAGCACGGAGGCCGTCTGGCTGATGGCCGCCTACATGGCGCCGAACGCCTCGCTGTCCATCGCCCTCATCAAGATTCGCAACCAGTATGGCCTGCGCCATTTCGCCGAGCTCGGCATCGCCGTCTTCCTCGTCGTCGCGGTGCTGCACATCTTCATCACGGACCTTCGTTCCGCGCTGGTGCTGCGCTTCTTCGCCGGCATCGCCGCCGCGCCGCTTTCCTCGCTCGGCTTCCTCTACATGCTGGAGGCCTTCACGCCGGCGCGCAAGCTGACGATCGGCATCTCGCTGGCGCTCACCAATATCGGCCTTGCCCCGCCGCTGACCCGGCTCATCTCGCCGCTGCTGATCGATATCGGCAACATCCGCGCCCTGCTGCGGCTGGAGCTGGCGCTCGCCATGCTGTCCTTCGCGGCGATCTACCTCCTGCCGCTGACGCCGATACCGCGGGCGAAGGTCATCGAGAAGCTCGATATCGTCAGCTATCTCCTCATCGCCGTCGGCTTCGGCTCGGGCGCTGTCATCCTCCTGACAGGCCGTACCTACTGGTGGTTCGAAGCCCGCTGGATCGGCGAGTTGCTGGTGGTCATGATCGCCGCGCTGACGCTTGCCGCCGTCATCGAGCTCAACCGCGAGAAGCCGCTGATCGACCTGCGCTGGCTCGTCAGCCGCGAGATGGTGCATTTCGGCGCGGTGCTGGTGCTCTTCCGCCTGATGCTCGCCGAGCAGACGGCCGTCGCCGGCAATTTCTTCCAGGTGATCGGCCTGCAGAACGGCCAGCTCATGCATCTCTACGCCATCGTGGCGCTGGCGACGGCGGCCGGCGGGCTCATCTGCGCGGCGGTGCTGAAGCCCGGGCGAGAGCCCGGCCTTCACATGGTCGCGCTGCTCCTGATCGGCGTCGGCGCCTTCCTCGACAGCCGCGCGACGAACCTCACGCGGCCGGCCGAAATGTATCTGAGCCAGGGGCTGATCGCGGCCGGCGGCAGCCTGTTCCTGCCGCCCGCCATCGCCGCCGGCTTCACCATGGCGCTGAAGAAGGGGCCGCAATACATCCTCAGCTTCATCGTCGTCTTCCTCGTCACGCAGAGCCTTGGGGGGCTCGCCGGCTCGGCGATCTTCGGTTCCTTCATCACGTTGCGCGAGAAATTCCATTCCAATGTGCTTGCCCAGTCGATGACGCTCGCCGATCCGCTGGTCGCCGCCCGCGTCTCGCAGCTTTCCGCCGCCTATGGCCGCACGATCACCGATCCCGCCGTGCTGAAGGCCGAGGGCGTGGCGCTGCTCGGCCAGCAGGTGACGCGCGAGGCCAATGTGCTTGCCCATAACGACGCCTTCCTCGTCATCGCGCTGCTGGCGGTCTGTGCCGCGGCCGCGCTTGCCATCCACATTCTCTACGTCCGCATCCGCGACGCCCGGCCTGCCGTTCCGGCGGCCGCAGAAGGTTGAGAGCCATGAAGACATACATCCGCAACACCGCCACCACGCTCGCCCTCATCCTCGGCCTCGCCGGTATCGGCGCCGTGCTCTACGCCTGGCAGCTTCCGCCCTTTTCCAGTGATGTGCAGACGACGGACAACGCCTATGTGCGCGGCTATGTGACGTTGATCAGCCCGCAGCTCGCCGGCTACGTCACGGAGGTGGCGGTGAAGGACTACGAGACGGTGAAGGCCGGCCAGGTGCTCGCCCGGCTCGACGACCGCATCTATCGCCAGAAGGTGGAGCAGGCCAACGCCACGCTCGCCAGCCAGAAGGCGGCGCTCGCCAATTCCGAGCAGCAGGAAAAGGCCGCCAACGCGCGTATCGGCGCGAGCGAGGCGGCGCTTGCCAGCGCCAGCTATGCCAAGCGCCGGGCGGAGGAGAACCGCAACCGCATCGAGGAGCTCTCCGACAAGGGCATCGCCACCGAGAGCGACCGCGAGCAGAGCCGCACCGCCTTCGACCAGGCGGAAGCCGCCGTCACGCAGGCCGCAGCCAACCTCGAGGTGACGAAGCAGGACCTGCAGACGATCATCGTCGCCCGCGATTCCCTGCGTGCGGCCGTCGCGGGGGCGGAGGCCTCCGTCGAACTGGCGAAGATCGACCTCTCCAACACCGTCATCACGGCCCCGCGCGACGGCGCGGTGGGCGAGGTGGGCGTCAAGCTCGGCCAGTATGTCGCCGCCGGCACGCAGCTCATGGCCGTCGTGCCGCGCGATACCTGGGTCATCGCCAATTTCAAGGAGACGCAGCTTGCCTACATCAAGCCGGGGCAGGCGGTGGAACTGACGGTGGACGCCTTCAAGCATGCCGTGCTGAAGGGCCATGTCGAGCGCTTCTCCCCCGCCGCCGGCTCGGAATTCAGCGTCATCCGGCCCGACAACGCCACCGGCAACTTCACCAAGATCGCCCAGCGCATTCCCGTGCGCATCACCATCGACGAGGGGCAGGACCTTGCGAAGTACCTCGCGCCGGGGCTTTCGGTGGAGGTGCGGACGGTGGTGGGGGAGTGATTTTGTGAACACCCCCCTCTGCCCTGCCGGGCATCTCCCCCACAAGGAGGGAGATTGGCAAGAGGTGAGACCTTTGCTCAATCAGCGACGTCGGAGATAATCGGATCGGTGCTCCATCCGATCTCCCCCCTTGTGGGGGAGATGCCCGGCAGGGCAGAGGGGGGTGCCTCGCCCTTTGCGCCGCCACCTCACTCCGGCAGGCGATATTCCACCAGCCGTCCCTTGCGCATGTCGAAGAGCTTGCCCGTCTCGGCATAGTCCGGCGAGACCAGCGGCAGGATGGCTTTCGCCACCTCGGAGGGGTGTTGCACCGTCTCGGGGTCCTCGCCGGGCACGGCCTGCGCGCGCATGGCGGTGCGGGTGGCGCCCGGGTCGAGCGAGGTGATGCGGAGCGCCGTGCGCTGCGTCTCGCCGGCCCAGGTGCGGGCAAGGGCTTCCACGGCGGCCTTGGAGGCGGAGTAGGGGCCCCAGAAGGGCTTGCACTTGTGCGCGGCGCTGGAGGAGAGGAGCACGGCGCGGCCGGCATCCGATTTCAGCAGCAGCGGTGCGAGGGAGCGGATGAGCCGCCACGTCGCGGTGACGTTGATCGTCATGACCTTCTCGAAGACCTTCGCCTCGACATGGTCGATCGGCGAGATCGTGCCGAGCACGCCGGCATTGGCGACGAGGATGTCGAGCCTGCCCCAGCGCTCGAAGATCGAGCCGCCGAGCTTGTCGATGGCCGCCATGTCGGCAAGGTCGAAGGGCACCAGCGTCGCGCTGCCGCCGAGTTCCTTGATCGCATCGTCGAGTTCTTCCAGCCCCCCGACGGTGCGGGCGCAGGCGATGACATGCGCGCCGGCTTTCGCCAGTTCCAGGGCGGTGAAATAGCCGATACCGCGCGACGCGCCGGTGACCAGCGCGAGGCGGCCTTTCAGGTCGATGCTCATGATTGTCTTCAATTATCCGTTGCTTGCCAGAACCGAGAGCTTCCGTCCCATCGTCTCGCCTTCCTTGTCAAGGAGGCGCGTCGGATAGTCGCCGGTGAAGTAGTGGTCGGTGAACTGCGGGCGGGCGGGATTGCGGTCCTCGCCGCCGACGGCGCGGTAGAGGCCGTCGATGGAGATGAACTCCAGCGAATCCGCGCCGATATGTTTCGCCATGGCTTTCACGTCGTTGTACTGGTTGGCGAGCAGCTTGTCGCGGTCCGGCGTGTCGATGCCGTAGAAGTCCGGGTAGAAGATCATCGGGCTGGCGACGCGGATATGCACTTCCCTGGCCCCGGCATCGCGGATCATCTGTACGATCTTCAGCGAGGTCGTGCCGCGCACGATGGAATCGTCGACGAGGATGACGCGCTTGCCGTCGATCATCGCGCGGTTGGCCGAGTGCTTGAGCTTCACGCCGAAGGCGCGGATCTGCTGCGTCGGCTCGATGAAGGTGCGCCCGACATAGTGGTTGCGGATGATGCCGTATTCGAACGGGATGCCGCTTTCCTGCGCATAGCCGAGCGCGGCGGGCGTGCCGCCGTCCGGCACGGGCACGACGACGTCGCCCTCGACCGGATGCTCCTTGGCAAGGTTGATGCCCATGTTCTTGCGCGCCACATAGACGCTGCGCCCGCCGACGACCGAATCCGGCCGGGCGAAATAGACATATTCGAAGAGGCAGAGGCGCTCGGGCTGCGGATTGCCGGATTTCTTCGCCTCGATGGTGATCGAGCCGTCCGGCTGGATCTCGCAGACGACGATCTCGCCGTTCTCCACGTCGCGGATGTATTTGGCGCCGATGATGTCGAGCGCGCAGGTTTCCGAAGCGAAGATCGGCTTGCCGTCGAGTTCGCCCATGACGAGGGGGCGGATGCCCGTGGGGTCGCGCGCGGCGATGAGCTTCGTACGGGTGATGCCGAGCATCGAATAGCCGCCTTCCATCTGGCGGATGGCGTCGATGAAGCGGTCCGTCGTGGAGGTGTAGCGCGAGCGGGCGATGAGATGCAGGACGACTTCCGTGTCGGAGGTCGACTGACAGATCGCCCCGCCGGCGATGAGCTGGCGGCGCAGCGTGAGGCCGTTGGTGAAGTTGCCGTTATGCGCGACGGCGATGCCGCCGACTTCGAGCTCGGCGAAGAGCGGCTGCACGTTGCGCAGCGCCACTTCCCCGGTGGTGGAATAGCGCGTGTGGCCGATCGCCATGTTGCCCGGCAGTTTCGCCAGCGTCGCCGGGTTCGTGTAGTGGTCGCCGACGAGGCCCATGTGCTTTTCGGTGTGGAACTGCTTGCCGTCGAAGGAGACGATGCCTGCCGCTTCCTGTCCGCGATGCTGGAGCGCGTGCAGGCCGAGCGCCGTCAGCGTTGCGGCATCCGGATGGCCGAGAATGCCGAAGACGCCGCACTCCTCATGAAGCGTGTCGCCGTCGAGATCGTCGTCGTGGCGGCCGGGGAACAGGAAATCGCTCATTGCTGCAAGCCTTTGCTCGGGACCTAGGAGGTTGCACGGGGTCTTCGTCGTCCTCGGCCATGCCCATATGGGTATTACCGAAAGCATTTGCCACCGAGGCCCGGGAGCGTCAGTGGCGATGTCTCATCCTACCAAAAAACCGGGGAGCCCGCCTTCGTCATTTTTCGCGAGCGGCGGCTCCCCCGGTCGATCATCCGTTGGTGGCGGGCGTGTCTTCGGCGGGCGCCTGGTTCGTGCCGCCGGTCGCCGCGTCCGGGTCTTCCGTGTTGCCTTCGCCGCCGGCGGGCTTGCCGCGCAGGCGGTCGAGGATCGTCGCGTCCGCATCCTCCGGCAGCAGCGCCACGAGGCGCGAGCCGAGATTGTCGAGCAGCGGCTTGGACTTTGCCGTCGTTACCCAGGTCGGCTGCTGCTGCGGGGCCACCAGCCAGTTGAAGAACAGCATGGCGACGACGACGAGCAGGATGCCGCGGGCCGCGCCGAACAGGAAGCCGAGCGTGCGGTCCAGCGCGCCGATGCGGCTGTCGATGATGAAGTCGGCGATGCGCATGGTGATGAAGGAGATCACGATGAGCGCGACGAGGAAGACGGCGCCGGCCGAGCCGACCATGGCGACCGTGTCGCTGGTCGTATAGTCCTTCGCGTAAGGCAGCAGCACCGGATAGAGGAAATAGGCGGCTGCCGCGGCACCCACCCAGCTTGCGACGGAAAGCACTTCACGCGAGAAGCCGCGCACCATCGCCAGCACGGCGGAGAACAGCGCGACGCCGATGACGATACCGTCGAGAATTGTGATGGGCATGTTCGTCCTACTCCAAACCCTGTGCGGAGCGCACATTAGCGGAAGGCGCCTTCGCCGTCTCAGTTCGGCACGCGTTTCCCACAGGGGCGTTGCGCTGCCGGAGGGCGTCAGACGTCCTCGTCTTGCCGCGTGAGGGCGTTCTTCGAACCGGCAATGCGCGCCACCAGATCCGGCAGGCCCTCGATCTCGTTCCAGCGTCCGCCCGTGCCCTTGGGCAGATCGGCGGAACCGGCGGGCAGAACGGCCTGCGAGAAACCCAGCTTTTCCGCCTCCTTGAGGCGCTGGGCGGTGTGCGCCACCGGGCGAACGGCACCCGACAGGCTGACTTCGCCGAAATAGACGCAATCGGACGGAAGGGCAAGACCGGCAAGCGAGGAAACGAGCGCGGAGGCGACGGCAAGGTCGGCCGCCGGCTCCGAGATGCGGTAGCCGCCCGCCACGTTGAGGTAGACGTCGTGCTGGCCGAGCCGGACGCCGCAATGGGCCTCCAGTACCGCGAGGATCATCGACAGCCGCGCCGAATCCCAGCCGACGACCGCGCGCCGCGGCGTGCCGAGCGAGGTGGGGGCGACGAGCGCCTGCACTTCCACCAGCACCGGGCGCGTGCCCTCCATGCCGGCGAAGACCGCCGCGCCCGGGGCTTTCGCATTGCGCTCGCCGAGGAAGAGCTCGGACGGGTTGGAGACTTCGCGCAGGCCCATGTCGGACATTTCGAAGACGCCGATCTCGTCCGTCGGGCCGAAGCGGTTCTTGACGGTGCGGAGAATCCGGTAGTGGTGGCCACGGTCGCCCTCGAAATAGAGGACGGCGTCGACCATGTGCTCGACGACGCGGGGGCCGGCGATCTGGCCTTCCTTGGTGACGTGGCCGACGAGTACCATGGCCGCACCCGTCTGCTTGGCGAAGCGGATCATCGCCTGCACGCCGGTGCGCACCTGCGTGACCGTGCCCGGCGCGGCTTCCGCCGTGTCGCTCCACAGCGTCTGGATCGAATCGATGATCACGAGGTCCGGACGCCTGCCTTCGCCGACGGTGGCGAGGATATCCTCGACATTGGTTTCGGCGGCGAGCAGCACGTCGGTCTCGTGCGCGCCGAGGCGCTGGGCGCGAAGACGCACCTGCGCCACCGCTTCCTCGCCCGAGACGTAGATGATGCGGTGGCCGCGGCGGGAGAGGGCGGCGGCGGACTGCATGAGCAGCGTCGACTTGCCGATGCCGGGATCGCCGCCGATCAGCACCGCCGAGCCGCGCACGAAGCCGCCGCCGGTCGCCCGGTCGAGCTCGGCGATGCCGGTGTGGATGCGCGGGGCTTCCTCCGTCTCGCCGGAAAGCGTGGTGAGCGCGACGGGGCGGCCCTTCTTCGGCACCTTGCCGGGGCCGGCGCCGATGCCGCCCATCGGGTCTTCCTCGACGACGGTGTTCCATTCGCCGCAGCCCTCGCATTTCCCGACCCAGCGGGAATGCACGGTGCCGCAGTTCTGGCAGACGAATTGGGTGCGGGCTTTCGCCATCAGGTCTCGCTTTCCGGAGCGTCGGTGGAATCGCTTCGGAAGCCCTTAGCACAAAACGGGAACATGTCCTATTTTTTCGCCAGCTCGTAGCGTCGTTCGTAGCGGCGGCCGAGGCTCGTCAGCAATTCGTAGTCGATGGTGCCGCCGGCGCGCGCGACGTCGCTGACCGGCATGGAGCGGCCGAAGAGCTCGATGAAGTCGCCGGCCCGCACGCTGCCGGCCGCAAGGTCCGTCACGTCGAAATGGGTGAGGTCCATGGTGACGCGGCCGATGACCGGCACGGCATGGCCATGCACGACGCCCTGCGCGCCCGGAATGTTCGCCTGCCGCACCGGCACGCCGGAGCCGGAAAGGCTGCGCATGTAGCCGTCCGCATAGCCGATGGCGGCGACGGCGATGCGCGTGTCGCGCGAAACGACGGCGGTGGCGCCGTAGCTGACGCTCTCGCCGGCCTTGGCCTCGCGCACCTGCAGGATGCGGGCCTCGGCGGTGACGACCGGCTTCATGGGATTGGCGACGCCGTTCACCGCCGCCCCGCCATAGAGCGAAATGCCCGGGCGGGTGAGGGTGAAGTGATAGTCCTCGCCGAGGAAGATGCCGGCCGAATTGGCAAGGCTCGCATCGATATCGTCGTAGGCCGAGACGACGCTGCGGAAGCGCTGCAATTGCTGGCGGTTGAGGATGTGCCCGGGATCGTCCGCGCAGGCGAGGTGGCTGAGGAGCATGATCGGCGAGAAGCTCGCCGGCCGCGCCGGGTCGTCCGCGAGCGCCAGCGCGTCCTCGACCCGCAGGCCAAGGCGGCTCATGCCGGTATCGACATGCAGCACGCAGGGAAGGTCACCTCCCTCGGCGATCGCCGCCATGAAGACGACGAGCTGTTCTTCCGAGGCGATGACGGGCACGAGGTCGAATTCGAAGAACAGCCGCTCCGAGCCGGCCCACATGCCGGACAGCACGTAGATGCGCACCTCGGGCAGGATGGCCCGCAGCGCCGCGCCTTCCGCCGGGGTGGCGACGAAGAAATCGCGCGCGCCCGCCTGGTGGAAGGTCCTTGCCGCCGGCTCCAGCCCGATGCCGTAGGCATCCGCCTTCAGGACCGCGGCGGCGCGGGCCGCGCCGGAGCGGCGCGCCATGGCGCGCCAGTTGTCGGCGAGCGCGGAAAGGTCGACGGTCAGGCGGGCATGGTCCTCGCCGGCAACGGGAAGGCTGGAACGGGCGGGCGTGTGCTGCGTGCTCATGGCTTTGAATACAGCCTGTGGACCATGGCGGCAATATGCCCGCCGGCCGCATTGCCGCCGGCGGGAGCGGCCTCTATGGTGCCGGCCGAAACGGGGGAACCATGCGGCGCACGGCGGGAACGATGTTTTGGGCGGCGGCCATCGTGCTCGCCTGCCGGATGCCGGCGGCGGCGCAGGAAACGCCGACCGATGCCGAGATGCGCCAGACGCATGCCGTGCTGCTCGGCCTTGCCCAGGACGGCGCCCTGCCGGAACGCGACAACAGCGGCGACATCTACTATTCCGTCGTGGAGAACCCCGATGCGCCGCGGCTGGCGACGCGGCTCGAAGTGTCCGGCGCCCCCTGCCGCGCCCGCACGATCTCGGCCCTGCAATTCCCCGACAAGTGGGCGACCCTGACGCTCGGCCTCGTCGACCTCGCCCGCATCACCTCCGTCACCGCCTATGCCTCGGTGGAGGACATGATCGCCGAGACCAACCCCGTGCCGCTCGATTCGGAGGAGGCCGTGCAGGTCGTGCTTGCGGGCGAGGGGCTCTACTGTTCCAGCCGCATGTCGCTCTCGGGCGAGGCGGCCACCGGCGAGACCTGCTCCGACCGCCTCGACCTGCCGATGATGGACGCCGAGCAGAAAGCCCGCGCCCGCCGCGCCCTCGCCATCGTCGCGGATTTCTGCAAGGCTCCTGGGTTTCGCAGGAGGTGAGGGGGCGGGCAAACGCGATGCGTCGACGATGGTGAAAGGAGCGCCGAACGGAGGCCCCTCCGCCCGGCACCCCTTCCGCCTCAATGCTCGTACTGCGTGAACGACGGGTCCGCGAGGTCGGTGAAGCGGGTGTATTCCGACTGGAAGGCGAGTTTCACCGTGCCTGTCGGCCCGTGGCGCTGCTTGGCGATGATGACATCCGCCGTGCCCTTCACCTTCTCGAACTGCATCTTCCATTCTTCGTATTTCGGGTCGAACTCGTCGCGCGGCTCGAGGTTCTTCACATAGTATTCTTCGCGGAACACGAAGAGCACCACGTCGGCGTCCTGCTCGATGGAGCCGGATTCGCGAAGGTCGGAGAGCTGCGGGCGCTTGTCCTCGCGGCTTTCCACTTGTCGGGAGAGCTGGGAGAGCGCGATGATCGGCACGTTCAGCTCCTTGCCGAGTGCCTTCAGGCCCGTGGTGATCTGGGTAATTTCCTGCACGCGGTTGTCGCTGGATTTGCCCGAGCCGGTCATGAGCTGGATATAGTCCACCACCAGGCAATCGAGGCCGCGCTGGCGCTTCAAGCGCCGCGCGCGGGCGGAAAGCTGCGCAATCGAGATACCGCCGGTCTGGTCGATATAGAGCGGCACCTTCTGCATCATCTGGCTGCAGGCGACGAGCTTTTCGAAATCGGCCTCGGAAATGTCGCCGCGGCGGATTTTTGACGACGACACTTCCGTCTGTTCGGAGATGATACGCGTGGCGAGCTGTTCGGAGGACATTTCGAGCGAGTAGAAGCCGACGACACCGCCGTTCCTCGCCTTGAACGAGCCGTCCGCCTGCACCTCCGGTTCGTAGGATGCGGCGATGTTGTAGGCGATGTTGGTGGCAAGCGAGGTCTTGCCCATGCCGGGGCGTCCGGCGAGCACGATCAGGTCCGAGCGCTGCAGGCCGCCCATGCGGGCGTCGAGCGAGTGGATGCCGGTGGAAATGCCCGAAAGCGAGCCGTCGCGCTCGAAGGCGGCGCCCGCCATGTCGATCGCCTGCGCCACCGCGTCGTTGAACGACTGGAAGCCGCCGTCGTAGCGGCCGGTCTCGGCCAGCTCGAAGAGGCGGCGTTCGGCGTCCTCGATCTGGTTCTGCGGCGGCATGTCGAGCGGCGCGTCATAGGCGATGTTGACCATGTCCTCGCCGATGGTGATCAGCGAGCGGCGCAGCGCCAGGTCGTAGATCGCCCGGCCGTAGTCTTCCGCGTTGATGATCGTCACGGCTTCGGAGGCGAGGCGCGCGAGGTATTGCGGGATCGTCAGGTCGCCGACCTTGCCGTCGGCCGGCAGGTGGGTCTTCAGCGTGATGGTGGTCGCGATCTTGCCCATGCGGATCGTGTCGCCGGCAAGCTCGTAGATCTTGCGGTGCAGCGGCTCGTAGAAATGGATGGGCTTGAGGAAATCCGAGACGCGGTAATAGGCATCGTTGTTGACGAGGATGGCGCCGAGGAGCGCCTGTTCGGCCTCGACGTTGTTCGGCGCCTCGCGATGATGGGCTTCCGCCGGCTCCCGGCCGGCCTGGTTCAGCTTGCGCACCGCGTCGTTCATCGCTGCGAATCTCCCCGTTGCTGTTTGCGAAGGCCGGTGGTTTCCGGTCTTTCGGGCCGGGGGTCAAGCGCTTCCCGCCCGGTCGGCGCTTTAGGCCCGCTGTTAGACTTTTCCACAGGCCCCGGGGATGCGGCAAGCGCGGATTTGCCCGCGCCCGCCTCTTCCGTGTTGACAGGCCTCGAATCTCAGAGCGAGGCCTCCTTCGGGAACTGCCGCGCGCCGCGCTGGGCGCCCTTCGCATCGCCCTCGTGCGCCCGCAGGCAGTCCTCGCCGCGCCCGATATAGTCGCGCGTCAGCGGCACGGCCTGCTGGTCGTGCACGAGCTGGATCTGGAAGACCACGAGGTTCTGCCAGCGGAAGGCGCTTTCCGAGGCCGCGAGATAGAACTCCCAGATGCGGCAGAATTTTTCGTCGTAGAGGGCCTTCGCCTCCTCGCGCCGCGCCATGAAGCGCTCGCGCCAGTGGCGCAGCGTCTCGGCATAGTGCAGCCGCAGGATCTCGATGTCGGTGATGGCAAGCCCGCTCTTTTCCACCGCCTGCATCACCTCCGAAAGGGCAGGGATGTAGCCGCCCGGGAAGATGTACTTCTCGATGAACGGGTTGTTGGCCGTCGGCCGGTCGGTGCGGCCGATCGTGTGCAGCAGCATCACCCCGTCGCGCTTCATCAGCGCGGCGCTCTTCCTGAAATAGGTGAGGTAGTTCGGCCGGCCGACATGCTCGAACATGCCGACGGAGACGATGCGGTCGAACGGGCCTTCCGTGTTGCGGTAGTCCTGCAGCAGGAACTTCACCTCGTCGGAGAGCCCGGCATCGCTCGCCCGCTTGACGGCGAGCGCGTGCTGCTCGTCGGAGAGCGTCACGCCCGTCACCTTCGCGCCGAGCTGGCGGGCGAGGTAGAGCGCCATGCCGCCCCAGCCGCAGCCGATGTCGAGCACGCTCTGGCCCGGGCGGTTGATGTTGAGCTTGGCGGCGATGTGCCGCTTTTTGGCGAGCTGCGCATCGTCCAGCGACAGGTCCGGCCGCTCGAAATAGGCGCAGGAATATTGCCGGTCCTCGTCGAGGAAGAGGTCGTAGAGCGCGCCGGTCAGGTCGTAATGGTGCTGGACGTTGCGGCGCGAGCGCACGACGCTGTTCTTCTGGCGTAGCCAGCGGAAAAGGAAGCGGACCCGCTCCAGCGTGCGGTTCCAGCCGGTGTCGTAATATTTGAAATCGGGATTGCCAGTGAAGACGGCCTTGAGGAGGCCGTACATGTCGCCCTCGACGATGTCGATATCGCCGGTGCCGTAGTAATGGCCGAGATAATAGGCCGGATCGAACGCGATGCCCCACAGGGCCTTGCGGGTGTTGAGGCGCATGTGGACGGGATTGCCGGTGCCGTCGCCATAGGTCTGGCTGGTGCCGTCGGGGTAGGTAATCTTCAGGTTTCCGGTCTCGACAAGGCGGGAAACGAGCGTCTGTACAATGAATTTCATTCGGTAAACTCCGTCACGCTTAAAAAATCTGGCGGAACGGGTCTGGTCGGAAACCGGCCTGTAGAAGCGGCCCGACCGCCAATCCAGTCTAACGAAGTATAAATATTAACGCGCTGGCCGGGATTTCAACCCGTATTTTTTGGCCTTTGACAAAAGCGAACGGGCCGGCAGAGCCGGCCCGGAATCACTGCATAGGGAAGATTGGAGCAAGGCGCCCCGAAACGAATGAGCCGGCAGGGCCGGCTCACCGTCTGTCTCAGGCTTCGTCTTCGCCTTCGAGGTCGGCTTCCGGATCGAAGAAGTCGGCGGCCGTCAGGGCGTCTTCGTCGACGCCGTAGATGGCGTCGGCCGAGGTCAGGCTTTCGCCCTTGGCCTGGCGTTCCGCTTCGTCGGCCGAGCGGGCGACGTTGAGTTCGATCGCGATCTCGACTTCCGAATGCAGGTGCAGGACGACCTTGTGCAGGCCGATCGACTTGATCGGGGTGTTGAGCTCGACCTGGTTGCGGCCGATGTTGAAGCCTTCGGCAGCCAGCGCCTCGATGATGTCGCGGGCAGCGACCGAGCCGTAGAGCTGGCCGGTTTCGCCGGCGGAGCGAACGACGATGAACGACTTGCCGTCGAGCTGTTCGGCGACCTTCTGGGCTTCCGACTTGCGCTCGAGGTTACGGGCTTCCAGCGTCGCACGCTCGGATTCGAAGCGCTTCTTGTTGGCTTCGTTGGCGCGCAGCGCCTTGCCGAGCGGCAGCAGGTAGTTGCGGGCAAAGCCGTCGCGAACCTTTACGGTTTCGCCCATCTGGCCGAGCTTGGCGATGCGTTCGAGAAGAATGACGTCCATTTTTCAAGTTCCTTTCTAGAGTTCAGGTATTCCGGTTGTCTTTCCCGGCCGGGCCGGCGGGCGTGAGCGCGATGGAGCGCCGCGTATCCGAAAGGCCGAGGACGAGGATGGCGAAGATCGGTAAGGTGAAGAGCAATACCGAGGCATAGGCGAACCACAGGGCGAGAGGCCGCCACGGCTTGCCGCGCGTCCTGAAATGCAGGCTCGCGAAGCCGGCGAGCACGAAGCCGGCCCCGAAGGTGCCGCACACGAGTGCGCCGACGATCGCCGGCACGCCGCCCGCGAAGGCGAGCACGAGACCGGCGAGAAAGAGGAAGATCGCATTGCGGGGCATGCGCAGCGAGGAGGGCATGTCCTCGCGCGGGCGAAGCCCCTTGCCCGAGACGCGCACGATGAAGGTGGCGACGTAGTAGGCCAGGAACAGCAGGAACACCCACAGCGCGCCCTGCACGAGCGGCAGCGCCAGCGCGAAGATCGACTTGAGCTGCGCGATGGAGGCGGCATCGGGGTTGTAGAGCGGTTCCTGTTCCTTCAGCGTCTCGATGACGATGTCGACGAGCTTGCCGGCCATGGCGCTGTCGTAGCCGACGATGGCGCCGACCGCGATCATGCCGAGCGTCACCATGACGGCGAGGTGCACGAGGATCGAGGAGAGCGGATACCAGGCGAGCGCATCGTCCGGGCCGCCGAGCTCGGAGGCGGGGCGGGCGAGGTTGGCGAGGTTGCTCAGCCAGCCGGCCGGGATCAGCGTGATGATGACGATGAGCGCGGCGAAATAGGACGAGACCAGCACGGAGGCGATGGCGCCGCCGGCGATAACGGCGATGAAGGCGCTGGCATTGCCCCAGCCGAGGCCGGCGATCAGGATGGGAAGGGCGGACGCTGCGTAAAGCACGATGGCGAGCGACGACTGCGCGTTCGCGCTCAGCGAAAGCAGAGCGGCGGTCAGGCCTGCGATCAGGCCGGTCGCAATCGAGGTCGGCGTCAGGGTCTTCACGTTTCGCTGTCCTGTCCGATGAGACAGTTAGAGGAGTTTCCTGACAATCTGATTCAGGACCGTCTCCCCAACATGGGATTTTTGGCTTTACAAAGCCGGCGGCTCCGATCCGCGCCCACCGCGGAAGGGAAACGGGGAAGGCGGCGAGCCGTCTTCCCCTTGAGTCATGTGCCCCGGCCCGACGCTGAGTCAGGCCGCGGTGTCACGTCCTTACGCTACGACGTAGGGCAGCAGGCCGAGGAAGCGGGCGCGCTTGATCGCCTTGGCGAGTTCGCGCTGCTTCTTCTGGGAAACGGCCGTGATGCGGGACGGAACGATCTTGCCGCGCTCGGAGATGTAACGCGACAGGAGACGGACGTCCTTGTAGTCGATCTTCGGAGCGTTCGCGCCCGAGAAGGGGCAGGTCTTGCGGCGGCGGTAGAACGGACGGCGTGCCGGAGCGGAAGAAATATCAGCCATTGTCTTAGTCTCCTTCTGCTTCGATTACGCGCGGTCTTCGCGGGCCGGGCGGTCGCCGCGCGGCGGACGGTCGCCGAAATCGCGGCGCGGGCCACGATCGCCGAAGTCGCGGCGCGGGCCGCGGTCGTCGCCGTCACGGCGCGGGCGGTCGTCGCGGTCGCGCTTCTGCATCATCGCGGACGGGCCTTCTTCGTGGGCTTCGACGGCGATGGTCATGTAACGAAGGACGTCTTCGTTGATGCGCATCTGGCGTTCCATCTCGTGGATGGCGGCGGCCGGAGCGTCGATGTCCATCAGCGCGTAGTGTGCCTTGCGGTTCTTCTTGATGCGGTAGGTCAGGGACTTGAGGCCCCAGTTTTCGACCCGGCCGACCTTGCCGCCGTGTGCTTCGATCACGCCCTTGTACTGTTCGACGAGAGCGTCGACCTGCTGGGCGGACACGTCCTGGCGGGCCAGGAATACATGTTCGTAGAGAGCCATGTGGCTTTGCCTTTCTTGCGTTTGATCCACACCCGAAACCGGCGCCAAGCCTCAACGACAGTTCTCAAGGGCCTGAGCCCGAAGCAAGAAAAGCGTATCATCCAGACGGTCGAGAGCGGAGACACGGGAGGCTGGAGCCCTTGGCCCCAAACGGCAAATCCGAGGATGTGCCGGCCCTCCGTTCAGCCACCAGCCGGTGACCCGGGTGTTTTGAACAGCGCGCTTATACGGATTTTTCGGCCGAAAGCAAGGCCTGCGGGGCAAATCGGCTGTGCCATTGCGGAACGGTGCGGGAACCAAAGCAGGAATGTCGCGTTGTTCCGGCAACCCAACCAGATGGAGTGACAGACATGCAAGACCCCAACCTTGTCAATCGTCCCCCCGAAGATCGCTACGACCGTCCCGTGGAAGACCGCGGCCCGACCGTCGTCAACGCCCGCAACGGCAGCGGGACGGGCGGCTGGGCGGTGGCCGTGATCCTCGCCGTCCTCGTCGCGGTCGGCATCTTCTATTTCGTCGGCAGCGGAACGCCGGGTGACGGCGTCGACACCAACGCCAACACCTCGGCCATCACGCAGGACAGCGCGCCGGCCGGCGGCACGGCAACCGACGGCCAGACGGGCGGTGCGACCGGCACCCAGCCGATGGACGCCCAGCCCGGCGGCAGCCAGCCGGCCGAAGGCGGCGGCGCAACCCCGACCACGCCGTAACGTCACCCGCATGGGGCACGAGAAGAAAACCCGCCGGAAACGGCGGGTTTTTCGTTTGTGAGGGGTGGTGAAGCGGTCTTTGTTGAGGCGGTTTTGTTTCTGAAGGAAAGCGTGAGCGGGTTTGTTCGCGACAAGCCTTGCCTCTCTTCACCCCTTTGCCGCCGCTTTGCCTTCATGCTCCTTCACACCTTACCCTCTCACTCCTCCGTCATCCTCGGGCTTGACCCGAGGATCCACGCCACAAACTCAACGCGTACCGTGGGAATGAATCCTCGGGTCAAGCCCGAGGATGACGGAGGGGAGGGAGGTGCGGCCCGCATATCGAATGACACGGCTCGCGGCGCGGTCTTTCTTGCAGACGGTCTTTCTGCTGCCGGTCTCTCTTCTTTCGCCCCCTCGATCCGCCGCTTACATCGGCGCCGGGTAGAGGCGGTGGATACGGCGGATGCCGTTCATCACGTCGGGCGAAAGGGCAAGGTCCTTGGCCGCGATGTCCGTCTTCAACTGCTCCATCGAGGTCGCGCCGATAATGACGGAGGCCATGAAGGGGCGCGTCAGGCAGAAGGCGAGGGCCATCTGGGCGGGGTCGATGCCGTTCTCCCGCGCAAGCTCGACATAGGCGCGCACGGCCGGCTCCTGGAGCGGCTGGTAGCGGCCGCCGAGGTCGCCGTTCTTCGTCAGGCGCGAGCCGTCGGGCTTGGCCCCGTCGAGATACTTGCCGGTGAGAAGGCCCGCGGCAAGCGGCGAATAGGCAAGCAGGCCCACCTCCTCGTGATGCGAAACCTCGGCAAGGTCGAGGTCGTAGGGCCTATAGAGGAGGTTGTACTCGTTCTGGATGGAGGCGACGCGCGGCAGGCCCTTTTCTTCCG
>Ga0222420_100363_pt1 | contig 27698 bp, 23 predicted proteins | sample 3A2ome_FD_182470 | JGI IMG/M metagenome (GOLD analysis project Ga0222420, IMG submission 182470) | Enriched microbial communities from leaf-cutter ant dump, University of Wisconsin, Madison, United States - 3A200A (version 2) | ecosystem: Environmental > Terrestrial > Nest > Insects nest > Nest...
CACCTCCGAATCCGTCTCCGAAGGGCATCCCGACAAGGTTGCCGACCAGATTTCCGACGCGATCCTCGACGCCATCTTCACGCAGGACCCCAACGCGCGCGTCGCAGCCGAAACGCTGTGCAACACGGGCCTGGTCGTGCTGGCCGGCGAGATCACCACGAACGCCAACGTCGACTACATCCAGGTCGCGCGCGACACGATCCGCCGCATCGGCTACGACAACACCGACTACGGCATCGACTACAAGGGCTGCGCGGTGCTGGTCGCCTACGACAAGCAATCGCCCGACATCGCCCAGGGCGTGGACCGCAGCTCGGAAGACTATCTGAACCAGGGCGCGGGCGACCAGGGCCTGATGTTCGGCTACGCGTGCGACGAAACCCCCGACCTGATGCCGGCCCCGATCTGGTACGCGCACCGCCTGGTGCAGCGCCAGAGCGAACTGCGCAAGGACGGCCGCCTGCCGTGGCTGCGTCCCGACGCCAAATCGCAGGTGACGTTCCGCTACATCGACGGCCGTCCGGCGGAAGTCGACACGGTGGTGCTGTCGACCCAGCATTCGCCCGAAGTCACGCAAGAGACCATCCGCGAAGCGGTGATCGAAGACATCATCAAGCCGAGCTTCCCCGAAGGCCTGATCACGCCCAAGACCAAGTTCCTGGTGAACCCGACCGGCCGCTTCGTCATCGGCGGGCCGCAAGGCGATTGCGGCCTGACCGGCCGCAAGATCATCGTCGACACCTACGGCGGCGCTTGCCCGCACGGCGGCGGCGCGTTCTCGGGCAAGGATCCCTCCAAGGTCGACCGCTCGGCCGCCTACGCCGCCCGCTACGTGGCCAAGAACATCGTGGCCGCCGGCCTGGCGCGCCAGTGCCAGGTGCAGGTCAGCTACGCCATCGGCGTGGCCGAGCCCATCAACATCACGGTCTACACCGAAGGCACCGGCGTCATCCCCGACGACCAGATCGCCAAGCTGGTGCGCGAGCACTTCGACCTGCGTCCGAAGGGCATCGTGAACATGCTGGACCTGCTGCGCCCGATCTACTCGAAGACCGCCGCCTACGGCCACTTCGGCCGTTCGGAACCGGAATTCTCGTGGGAAGCCGCGGACAAGGTGCAGGAACTGAAGAAGGCTGCCTGAAACCTCTAAACTGGCTGGGCCGCAAGGCCCTCCGTTGCTCTTGAACACCCCGGTGTCGATTGTCGATGCCGGGGTGTTTGCGTTCATGGGCATTTTGCAGTAGATCGTTTCGAGCCAAAACCGGCTCGTTTTCTTGCTCTGAGACAGTTTTCAGAATTTTCCTGCATGGCTATGACTTGACGTTCCCTAGGAAAATCTGTTGGACTTTGTTTCATTTAGAATCTACTCCCGGGGGGAGCATGGAACAGGTCCGGGCCTCTGATTTGAAGAGCATCCTGCATTCCAAGCGGGCAAACATCTACTACCTGGAGCATTGTCGGCTCCTGGTTAATGGCGGTCGTGTTGAATATGTGACGGATCAGGGAAAAAAGCAGTTGTATTGGAATATTCCAATTGCCAATACCACCAGCATCCTGCTCGGGACGGGGACTTCAGTGACGCAGGCGGCGATGCGTGAATTGGCCAAGGCCGGCGTGTTGGTGGGGTTCTGCGGTGGCGGAGGTACGCCGTTGTTCAGTGCCAACGAGGTTGATGTCGACGTGGCCTGGCTATCGCCGCAGAGCGAATACCGGCCGACTGAGTATCTACAGGCATGGGTGCGATTCTGGTTCGAAGATGGCTTGCGCTTGCAGGCGGCAAAACGACTGCAGGCGGCGCGACTCCAGCGCTTGGAGGATGCATGGACTGCACGCGCGTTGCGCGAAGCCGGTTTCGATGTGGACGGAGAGCGTTTGTCTGCATTGCTGCTCAAGGCCGGTCCAATGATCGAGCAGGCACGGGACGTTACTGGCTTGCTTGCCGGCGAAGCGCAGTTGACAAAGGCGCTGTTTAGGCTCGCGGCAGATACGGTGGGCTACGGCGATTTCGTGCGCGCTAAACGCGGAACCGGTGCGGACGCTGCCAACCGCTATCTCGATCATGGCAACTATCTGGCATATGGCCTTGGGGCTACGGCGGCCTGGGTGCTGGGTTTGCCTCATGGTTTGGCCGTGTTGCATGGCAAGACACGGCGCGGCGGCCTGGTGTTTGACGCCGCCGACTTGGTCAAGGACGCGGTGATTCTGCCGCAAGCTTTTCTCTCGGCCATGCGCGGCGATGACGAACAGCAGTTCCGGCGTCAGTGTATCGAGGTCCTGACGCGTAACGAGTCGCTGGATTTCATCATTGAGACGCTCAAGCTTATTGCTATGGAGATGTCAGGCTTGGCGAATTCGCCCGTTCCCACGGAGTGCCGGCCATGAATGTTCTCTTCGTCTCTCAATGCTCCAAACGGGCGTTGACCGAAACGCGCCGTATCCTGGATCAGTATGCCGAACGGCGCGGAGATCGGACCTGGCAGACACCCATCACCCAAGCCGGCCTCGATACAGTACGCAAGCTGCTGCGCCAGCGCGCACGTAAGAATACTGCCGTGGCCTGCCATTGGATACGGGGTCGAGACCATAGCGAGCTGCTGTGGATTGTTGGTGATGCGCGCCAGTTCAATGCCGAAGGCGGGGTGCCCACCAATGCCACCACCAGCAATGTCCTGCGAGCCGAAGACGAAAACAACTGGCATCACTTGCCGCTGATGACTGCGCTGGCGGCTTTAGCCGCTCTGTTGCACGATTTGGGCAAAGCCACGGCAGCATTTCAGGATCGCTTGAAGAGTCCCGGTTCGCGGGAGCGCAACCACTATCGCCATGAATGGGTGTCGGTTCGCCTGTTCCAGGCATTTGTGGGCAATGACGACGATGCGGGTTGGCTTCAAAGGTTGGCCTGCAGTGCCGACGAGAATCTGCGAACGGCAGCTTTCGAAGCCCAATGGCTGGATTACGGTGGCGGTCGCTTGCTGCGCGACGGTATGGACGAACCGCAAGCCAGTGGCCGTTTGCCTTTCGCCACCCTACCACCATTGGCGCAAGCTGTGGCATGGCTGGTGCTGACCCATCACCGGCTGCCTTGCATGCCGGTCCGGCAACAGTGCGACAGTGATGAAGTCGACATCGATCAGCCGCAGTGTCGTTGGCGCCGTTTTGGCGCCCGTCCGCAGTTTGTGAATGCCTCTGATCTACAAGGGTTGTTACAGCGTATCAGCGCTGATTGGAACGAACCGCGCGAGGAGGTTTCCACCACGGCTCTGCGCACCCATTGGGAATTTCCGCAAGGACTGCCTGTTGGTACTTTAGCTTGGCGCAAGCAGGCCGCTCGCTATGCCCAAAAACTGCGGGAGTTGTCTAATCGGCCGGGCCAGCGGGCGGTGCTGGCCGATCCGTACACGCTGCATGTTTCGCGCATGTGCCTCATGCTGGCCGACCATCACTATTCGAGCATCGAGGATGAAAAACGGCGTAAGCCCTACCGCAATGCCAGCTATCCACTGTATGCGAACACCGCAAGAATCCGGGGCGGGCAGTTCGAACAAGGCGAGCGTTGCGGTTCCGTCTTGAATCAGACCCTGGATGAGCATCTACTTGGCGTACAGGCTCATGCCACGCTGGTAGCGCGCTCGCTGCCTAGTTTGGCGCGCAGCCTGCCGGCGTTGTTGAACCATCGTGGCCTGAAGAAGCGCAGCAGCGATGTGCGTTTTCAATGGCAAGATAAAGCTGCGGATCTAGCAGCCAGTGTGCGCCACAATGCGTCGCTGCGGGGGGCATTCATTGTGAACATGGCGTCCACTGGCTGCGGCAAGACGCTGGGCAACGCACGTATCATGAATGCGCTGGCGGACCCTAGCACGGGCATGCGTTGCGCCTTCGCCATCGGATTGCGCACGTTGACGCTGCAGACCGGGCGCGTGTTCCAGAACGATCTGGGCTTGGGCGACGAGCAGCTTGCCATCAAGGTTGGGGGCATGGCCAGTCGTGCATTGTTTGAATATTGGGAGGCGCGGGCCGAGGCCACGGGTTCGGCATCGCGGCAGGCCTTGCTGGACGAAGGCGGACAGGTCCTGTTCGAGGGCAATGATCAGCATGCGCTGCTGCAGCGCCTGGCCGAAGACGCCCAGGTGCGTTCGTTGATCGCCGCGCCTGTGCTGGCCTGCACCGTAGATCATCTCGTCCCTGCCACGGAAAGTTTGCGTGGTGGCCGTCAGATCGCGCCCATGCTGCGGTTGATGACGAGCGATTTGGTGTTGGATGAACCCGACGATTTCGACATGGCCGATTTACCCGCGCTTACGCGGTTGGTGCACTGGGCAGGGTTGTTGGGATCACGTGTGTTGCTGTCCTCGGCTACTTTGCCGCCAGCATTGGTGGAGGGGCTGTTCCTGGCTTATCGGGCCGGGCGCGCTGTCTACCAGAAACATCGTGGCGAACGGCCTGGAGAGCCCGGCGCTATCTGTTGTTTGTGGATGGACGAATTTCATCATCAAGCCCAGGATTGTTTCATCGACGCGGAATTTCGCGCAGGCCATGAGAGCTTCGTGAAAAAGCGCGTGGCACAACTTGGCAAGGCCGAGGTTCGGCGATGTGCGAGTATTGCGCCATTACCCACAACTTGGCACGGCATGGAGAAGTCTGTTCGACGCCGGGACTTTGCCCGGTGCATGCTGGAGAACGCATGGCAACTGCATCAGCGTCCGCAAAACCACGCTGTCGATCCGGTCAGCGGAAAGCGCGTGAGCTTCGGTTTGATTCGCATGGCCAACATCGATCCGCTGTTCGACGCGACGCTTGCGATATACAGTGGCGAGCCGCCTGTGCCCGGCGTGCGCGTGCATCTGTGTGTTTATCACTCGCAGTTTCCGCTATTGGTGCGCTCCAGCATCGAGCGGCAGCTCGACGCCATACTGGATCGGCGCTCTTCGAATGGTGTGGATCCAGTCTTTCAACGGCCAGACATCCGTGCGTTGATCGATGCCCGCCCGGAGCCACATCACCTGTTCGTCGTGTTGGGGTCGCCCGTGACTGAAGTGGGGCGAGATCATGACTACGATTGGGCCGTTGTCGAGCCGTCGTCCATGCGGTCGCTGGTTCAGTTGGCGGGACGCGTGCGGCGCCACAGGTCGGGGGGTGTGGACGAGGCCAATATCCTGGTGTTGGACAGCAACCTGCGCGCTTTTGAACAGATGGGACCGGGCAAGGCGGCCTTCTGCAATCCGGGTTTCGAGATGAACGAGATCAGGGAAAAGACCGAGGATACGGCCCGGCACTTTCATCTTCGATCGCACGACATGAAATCGCTATTGGCCAAGCACACCAAGGGCGAACCCAACTGGCCCGTCGATGCGCGCGCTCGTATCGAAGTGGCCAAGGACCGGTTCAATCCAACCAGGAATTTCGTGGATCTTGAACATGCCCGCATGCATGACACCATGCTACCGCGTCCGGAGGAAGGCACGGCTATGACTCCGGTATTGCGGGCCGCCAGCTTGCATTGGGCTAGCGTTGAGAATCTCTGGATGACCGGATTGTTGCCGCAGTTTCAGCGCTTTCGCCACGACGCGCTGGCGAGGGTGGATGTGGCGTTCCTGCCGGACGATGAGGAGCGTTTTCACTTATACCGCGTGGTTGACGATCCACGTCGCGGCGACAAGTTGTATGTGCTGGTGGAGCAAAGCCTGCTGCACTCGGAATCACTGGATATGGACGAGAAAATGCCCATTACGCCGTGGCTGCGCGTTGACCTTATGCAGGAGTTGATCGCCTTGGCGGAGGAGAAGGGGTTATCGCTACCTGCTTGTGCGGTAAGGTATGCCATCGCCAGCTTGTCAGATTCGACGCAAGGCTGGCGGTTTCACACGAATGTGGGATGGACCGTAAAGCGATGAAATGGCGCGCCATGTGCTTCGCGCATGCCATGGTTGCTGGCTCTGCTACCTACGACGAGGCCACTTCACGCTCCGCCTGCTCGATCACTTCCGACGGGACGCCATGGCGCTTTAACGCTTCGATTAGGCGTGCATGCGTGACCGCGGCAAACTGTTGTTCGTCACGGCGCAAGCCTTCGCTAAGGTACGACTTGAGCAAGGTCTGGTATCCGGAGAATCCGCGTTGTGGCGCAATGGTTTTCATCGATTCGACGACATCTACTGGAATGCGCAGCGTGATCGAGGTCATGGGGCGATTCTTGGTTAAACGGATTTTCAAGCGATCAGTCAACATAGAGAGCCTCCTCGCGAGGTTCCGCGCGACGCGCAGAAATGATGCGTATGCACGATGCTTCGATCTCAATATGCACGACGAACAGCATTCGCGCTTTGAGATCGAAGCCGATGACCGCATCGCGTGCTTCATCATTGCGGGATGCGTCCGTAAGAACGAAATACGGGTCACCGAACACATAAGCCGCATCTTCAAAGCGTACGCCATGCTTGCGGGCGTTCCGCTCGGCTTTGTCCCGGTTCCAGACGAACAGATCGCCGTTGATGACGTATTGAACGTCCCTGGTAGGCATGATAGTGGTTGTATTTACTTTGTCAATACATTCGAGTGAAGCTGCCTGTTCGGCAGACAAGGAAATGTGAGAGATGCCTCTCATCATTTGCTGAGCCACTTTTTCAGCGGATATTTAGAGGGGGCAGGGCTAGTAGGAAAGATTCCTCTAATCATGGCAAGCAGTCATTTTTTATTACGACAAGGAGAGAGAGGTAATGCCGCCAAATTTACGCGTAACGCGTTGGCGTGACGCAATCACTACCTTTATCCAGGACCGTCTCCGATCCCGGCTGGACAAGTTGATCGAGGACGATCCCAAACGCCAGGATCTGCTGGCCCTGCATCAATACGATGTCTGGCTGGAAGATGCCGCCCGTCGAGTGATGCAGATCCAAGCCGTCACCCACTCCCTCAAACCCATACATCCCGACGCGCGTGGCACCAATCTTTATGTCGAGCCGGCCAGTTTGCCGCCATTGCGGGAACTGGGCAGCCATGCCCTGGGGCAGTCCTTCGCAGTCGACGTGGTGGGCAACGCTGCGGCGCTAGATGTCTACAAGTTGCTCAAGATCGAGGTGGACGGGATCAGCCTGTTGGCTGCATTGCAGGCGGATGATGGGGCCGCGCTGCAGGCGCTGCATAGCAATCCTGAACGAGCCAGGGGCTTAAGCGATGCCTTCGTGGGTCTTATCCAGCCGCGTGCGGGAAAAGTCAGCTCGCACACGCGAGCTAAGCAGTTGTATTGGCTGGCGGGGGATGATGCTTGCGCCGATGGCGATTACGAACTGCTGGCGCCGCTGTATGCCACATCGTTGGCGCATGCCGTGCATGCTCGGGTGCAGGAAGACCGATTTGGCGAGGCCAACAAGGCGGCCCGCCATGCGTGGCACGAGCGTAAGGAGCATGAAGGCGTATTCCATGATTATCCGGGGCTGGCCGTTCAAAAAATGGGAGGCACCAAGCCACAGAACATATCGCAGCTCAATAGCGAGCGCGGCGGGGTGAACTATTTGCTGGCCTCGCTGCCGCCCCTGTGGCGCAGCAGTGAAATACGGCTCCCGGTGCATGTCAATTCCGTCTTTGACAAACTGTTCATCGCGCGCCCTGGAGTGTATCGAAGCGTTCGCGAACTGCGCGAGTATCTGGCGACCGACCCCGAGCCTAATCTGCGGACGCGTCAACGCCGCGATGCGCTGATCGATGCGCTGATCGACGAAATGGTGTCCCTGGCGAGTGAGCTGCTGCGGGCGCTGCCCGCTGGCTGGACTCGCGACGTTGGACGTTTCGAAGCACTGGCGTTCGAGGAGCAGCTATGGCTTGACCCATTGCGATCGGAGCTGCCTGAGGAAACGGACTTCGCCAGCAAATGGCTGTGGCTGGATTGGCCAGACAAAGTGGGAAAGCGCTTTGCAAACTGGCTCAATGGCCAGCTCGCCGGCCAACTGCCCGTAGGGGACGCCGAGGCGCGTGAATGGAAGAAAGAGCTGCTTGCTGATGAGGACGGCTTTGCGTGGAAGTTGCGCGAACAACGCAGGCGCTACGGCAAGGGAGGTGGTTTGCAATGAACGACGCGTCTTCCACCGCTCTCCTCATGTTCCCTCATTTGCGCGTGCAAAACGCCAATGCCATTTCCAGCCCGTTGACGCATGGCTTTCCCTCTGTCACCGCTTTCACCGGCCTGATGTGGGCGCTGGAGCGTAAGTTGGCTCAAGCGAATATTCCGCTGCGCCTTCAGGCTGTGGGCGTGATCTGCCATCACTATCAGGAGCAGGCGACCCAGGGCTACGTGCGAAGCTTCAACCTCACCCGCAATCCCGTGGATAAGGATGGCAGCACGGCCGCCATCGTGGAGGAAGGCCGCATCCATCTGGACATTACTCTGTTATTCACCGCGATGGAGAAAACTGTTCCCGGCGCCACCCCCACTCTAGTGCGGGGCTCCGAGGACCGTATGCAGCAATGGGCGGATGAGGCGGGGGAGGTTTTGTCGCGAATGCGTGTGGCTGGCGGTAGCTTGCTGCCGTCGCGCGCCGCGCCAGGCCGGCGCGTGCGTCCCAGGCTGACGGTGCTGGCCGATGACATGCCGCAGCGCGAGAATCAGTTTCGGCAGTGGCGCCGCCAGTGGTTGCCTGGCTATGCATTGGTGGGGCGGGACGACCTGTTGGCACACCGTCTATGTAGGTTGCGGGACACGATAGCAAACACCACGTTGCTCGATGCTTGGCTGCATGCGGCGCGCTTCAACCTCGAGCCGCTGAAACCGGACGTGGGGCAGTCTGCTCCCGCAGGCAAGCAGGTGTGGGCTGATCCCTGGCGCGGCGCCGGCAGTGGTTGGACCGTACCGATTCCTGTGGGCTATGCGGCGCTCTCGCCCCGGCATGTGCCCGGCGAGGTACTCAATGCCCGCGACGCGACGGTGCATCTGCGTTTTGTGGAGTCGGTGTATTCGATGGGTGAATGGATCAGCCCGCAGCGTCTCACGCATCTGGACCAGTTGCTCTGGTACGCCGAAACCGATGAAGCTTTGGGGCTATACCGCTGCCGTAATGGTTATGCGCCCGATCCGGTTCGGCGGCCTTCTTTGGGTGGCGACTATGACCCCGTCGACACCAATGGCGACGATGTCTATCTCTATCCCTGATTGCTCACCTGATTCTGCTCAACTCCACTTCTCAGTGCCAAAGGATTGAATCAACATGTCGAACACTCTCAAGACCGCCTCCGTCCTTGCGTTTGAACGCAAGCTCGATCCTTCCGACGCCGTTTTTCATGCGGGCCGGTGGGAAGACCAATCGGCAATGTCCTGGACTCCCCTGAGGCTGCGCGAGAAGTCCGTGCGCGGTACGATCTCCAACCGCCTCAAGACCAAGGACCAGGATCCGGCCAAGCTCGATGCCGCCATCGAGAATCCCAATCTGCAGACGGTGGATGTGGCAGCCCTGCCCGCCGATGCCGATACGCTAAAAGTGCAATTCACGCTGCGCGTGCTGGCTGGAGCCGGTACGCCGTCCGCCTGCAACAATGCCGAGTATCAGGCCAAATTGACACGAACTGTACGGAATTATGTGGCAACCAATGGTTTTGCCGAACTGGCCAACCGTTATGCGGCCAACCTTGCCAATGGCCGCTTTCTGTGGCGCAATCGTGTCGGCGCGGAGCGCGTGCAGGTAAACGTGGCGCAGATCAAGGACGGCAAGGCGGATAGACTATGGTCTTTCGATGCGCTGGCGCAGCACCTGCGCAAGCTGGATGCGCTTGACGATCAAGTCAAATCGCTGGGAGCCGTGATTGCCGACGGTCTGGCAGGCACGGGCCATGTATTGCTGCAAGTCATAGCTTATGTGCGCCTGGGCGCAGGCCAGGAGGTCTTTCCCTCCCAGGAACTGATCTTGGACAAGGGCAGTACCAAAAAGAGCAAAACGCTCTACCAGGTAGGTGAAAGAGGTAGGGAGGTTGCCGCCATTCATTCCCAGAAAATCGGCAATGCCTTGCGCACCGTAGACACTTGGTACGAGGGCGCGCAAGATCTCGGGCCGATCGCCGTTGAGCCCTACGGCTCTGTCACCACTCAAGGCAGGGCTTATCGGCAGCCCAAGCAGAAGCAGGACTTCTACACGTTGTTGGATGATTGGTTGCTCAAGGACAAGGCGCCGCCGACCGAGCAACAGCATTTCGTGATGGCGGTCCTGATTCGTGGCGGTGTGTTTGGCAATGCGAGCTGACTGTCATGACGACGCACTATATCGACATTACATTGCTGGTCGATCCCGAGTTCAGTCACGCGCATTTACTGGGCGCGCTGATGGCTAAGCTGCATCGTGCCCTGGTGGAGCTTGGTTCAAGCAGCATCGGCATCAGTTTTCCCCAATACCGGCTGCGCCCGCGTTCCTTGGGTTCGACGCTGAGGTTGCACGGCACTCCTGATGCCTTGCAGGACTTGATGGCCCTGACATGGTTGCAAGGTATGCGCGACCACGTTCGCCTGACCGATCTGGCGGCGGCGCCACCTGGTGCTCCGCATTGCGTTGTGCGGCGTCGCCAGTTCAAGACCAGCGTCGAACGGCTGAGGCGTCGCCGGATGCGCCGAAAAGGTGAAACTACCGAACAGGCTGCCGTTGCCATTCCCGATAGCGTGGAGCGCCAAGTGGATCTGCCCTTCGTGCGCTTGAGCAGCGTCAGCACCGGCCAGCCGTTTTGCTTGTTTCTCGCCCAGGAGCCGGCGCACGAGGTCCGTGAGGGAATGAGTTTCAATGCCTACGGTTTGAGCCAGGGGGGGACAGTGCCTTGGTTTTGAACCTTTTTTTTGGCCTGGATAAAAGTATCTTTAAATTCAAAGTGTTATAAATCCGGTGGAAATTTGGGGGAAATGAGATTCCGTTGGAATGTTCTTTAAAAATCAATGGGTTGTTGATTTTTTCAGACAGTTCGCTGCCGCATAGGTAGCTAAGAAATGCAACGTGGCCGGGTCTGACGACTGCGCAACGTTCGCTGCCGCATAGGTAGCTAAGAAAAATCGAAGCCCACGCAGAACGCATGGGAAGCAGTTCGCTGCCGCATAGGTAGCTAAGAAAAGCCGCAACGTCGTCAAATCTTCCACTGCGTCGTTCGCTGCCGCATAGGTAGCTAAGAAATGGCGATGAGGCCGCCTATCTTGCGATGAGCAGTTCGCTGCCGCATAGGTAGCTAAGAAAAATGATCCGTCCGGTCGGCGGAAGGCCACGACGTTCGCTGCCGCATAGGTAGCTAAGAAAATGGTCGTCCAGTTCGGGTAGCTGGTACGCGTGTTCGCTGCCGCATAGGTAGCTAAGAAAAGTCGAAGCCCACACAGAACGCCTGGGAAGCCGTTCGCTGCCGCATAGGTAGCTAAGAAATTTCCCTCGATATGCGGCGATCGAGGCGCACGGTTCGCTGCCGCATAGGTAGCTAAGAAAGACGCCAGATGCCGATACGGTCGCTGGACTTGGTTCGCTGCCGCATAGGTAGCTAAGAAAGTAGCGCACGACGCGGCCCTGGTCATCCTTTAGTTCGCTGCCGCATAGGTAGCTAAGAAAATGGCAAAAAGGTAGCCGCCGTATGCAACCGCGTTCGCTGCCGCATAGGTAGCTAAGAAAAGCACCCAAGAGGCCATCGGGACTAGCATGGGGTTCGCTGCCGCATAGGTAGCTAAGAAAATTGCCGCAACGCACAAGGTCCTGGAAGACGAGTTCGCTGCCGCATAGGTAGCTAAGAAATCGGTATTCCTGAGGGCCTTTCGGGCTTCCTCGTTCGCTGCCGCATAGGTAGCTAAGAAAGTTCGGAAAGCCCGTTGTTCGGCGATTCGTGCGTTCGCTGCCGCATAGGTAGCTAAGAAAAGACGTGGTTCGGGTGGACGCTGGCCAGTGTCGTTCGCTGCCGCATAGGTAGCTAAGAAAAACAGATATAGAAGCCTCATGGCCTCCTTGTCGTTCGCTGCCGCATAGGTAGCTAAGAAAACCGATGGTCGTCAGGGCCTCGCCAAAGTGCAGTTCGCTGCCGCATAGGTAGCTAAGAAAAAAAGGCCGCCATCAAGCGCCGACGCTCCCGTGTTCGCTGCCGCATAGGTAGCTAAGAAATAGAGCAGAGCTTGACTGGATGGGGATACAACGTTCGCTGCCGCATAGGTAGCTAAGAAAAATCCGAGCGGTACTTGATTGCGTTCGGGCGCGTTCGCTGCCGCATAGGTAGCTAAGAAAACTCACCGTTGTTGATGATCTGCCGCAACGGGGTTCGCTGCCGCATAGGCAGCTAAGAAAAAGCTGCGCGCCCCTGTAGCCGATGAGCCTGCGTTCGCTGCCGCATAGGCTGCTGAAATTCATGCAATTCGATGCGCGCGCTGCCTTCGATAGACGCGTGGAACACGTGGAGGCGAGGCTGGTGCTGCGGCCGTTCCGGGCGCGCCGGGCAGTGGCGCATCCAGGCCCAGGCGCCGGAGGTCGCGGCCGAATCCGCGCCCGCCCAGCCGCCCGCGGCCCTGACCGAGCCGGAGCAGCGTATGGCGGCCCACCTGATGCGCGACGGGTGCGTCCTGAGCTTCCGCGTGGAAGTGGAGCCGGTGCTGGTCGGATTCCCGCTGGAGGCCGTGATCTCGGTGCAGGTGCGGCCGCAGGCGGTAGACGCGCTGGCCGCACACCTGGCGCTGGATCCGAACACGTGCTGCCTGTTCGGCACCAGCGGCGCGTCCCAGCTCTTCTGGCACGTGCTATGCCGCGACAGCCTGCACTTGTGGGAAGTGGTCACGCGCCGCCTGGGCGAGCTCGACGGCGTCTTGAACAGCGAGGTCGGCGTGGTGATGCGCGCACACAAGCGTTGCGGCATCGTGCGCGCCGGTGCGCGGCTGGGGACCGACGCGCCCTAGCCGCCCAGATACGCGCGGGCCAGCGCCCCGTCCTGCGCGATTTCCCGGGCCGTGCCCTGCGCCGCCACGCGGCCGGATTCCAGCACATAGGCGCGGTCGGCCAGCGACAGCGCCAGCGCCGCCATCTGGTCCACCAGCAGGATCGTCATGGACTCTCCGCGCAGTCGGTCCAGCGAATCGAACAGTTCGTCGATGATCTTGGGGGCCAGGCCCAGCGACGGTTCGTCCAGCAGCAGGATCACGGGCTTGGACATCAGGCCGCGCGCGATCGCCAGCATCTGCTGTTCGCCGCCGGACAACAGGCCGGCGCGCTGGTGCAGCCGCTCGCGCAGGCGCGGGAACCGCGCCAGCATTTCCTCGACCCGCGCCTCGCGGTCCTGCGGATGCAGGAAGGCGCCCAGGCGGATGTTGTCCAGCACGCTCAGGCCCGGAAAGACCTGGCGGCCTTCGGGCACGAGCACCAGGCCGCGCGCCACGATGCGGTCGGCGGCCAGGCCGTTCAGCTCCTGTCCCTGCAGGTGCATGCCGCCTTGCGCGGGCCGGTGCAGCCCGGCCAGCGTGCGCATCAAGGTCGATTTGCCGGCGCCGTTGGCGCCCAGCAGCGCCACCATTTCACCTTGCCGCACTTGCAGGTCGATGCCGTGCAGCACGGGATTGGCGCCGTAGCCGGTGACCAGATTGCCCACCCCCAGCACCTCCGGCGCGATCGCGGCGCCCGCGGGCCGCTGCCGGGCCGCCGGGGCGCGCCGGGCGGCCTCGTCGCCCAGATAGGCCTGGCGCACGGCGGGCGCCTGCTGGATGTCGGCGGGGCTGCCCTGCGCCAGTTCGCGGCCGGCGTCGATGGCGACCACGTGATCCGACACGCCCATCACCAGCCCCATGTCGTGCTCCACCAGCAGCACGCCCGCGCCGGCTTCGGCGATGCGGCGCAGCAGGCCGGCCAGCCGCGCCTTGTCTTCGCGCGACAGGCCGGCGGCGGGTTCGTCCATCAGCAGGACGTCGGCGTCGGTGGCCAGCGCGCGGGCGATCTCGACCAAACGCCGGTCGACGTGCGGCAGGTCGGCGGCGGGGGTATCCAGCGCGCCTTCGTAGCCGCAGAACGCGAGCAGCGCCCGCGCCCGTTCGCGCACGTCCGGCGCCAGGTAGCGGCGGGACGCCAGCAGCCCGCCCAGCCGGCCCCGCAGCATGCCCAGCGCCACGTTGTCTTCCACGCTCAGCGTGTCGAACAGTTGCGAGGTCTGGTAGGTGCGGCCGATGCCGCTGCGCGCCACGCCGTAGGCGGGCAGGGACGCCAGCGGCGCATCGCCCAGCGCCACCGCGCCGCCGGTCGGCTGGTAGTAGCCGCTGAGCATGTTGATGACGGTGGACTTGCCCGCGCCGTTCGGTCCGATCAGCGCCGTCACGGCGGCCGGGGCTACCGTGAACGACACGGACTGCACGGCGCGCACGCCGCCGAACGTCATGGTCAGCGCGTCGGCGCGCAGCGCGCGCCGCGGGCGGCCGCCCGCGGGCAGCGCGCTCTTGTGGCGCGGCGTCAGCGCCTGGCCCGCCGCAGCGCGGCGCCAGCGCGCCAGCATCCCGGCCACGCCTTCCGGCGCGACCCATAGCACCACCAGCAGGAAGGCGCCGAAGAACAGCAGGCGGTATTCCTCCAGGCTGGACAGCAGTTCGGGCAGCAGTCCCACGACGACCGCGCCCAGCAGCGGCCCGGCCAGCGAGCCCGCGCCGCCCAGCGTCACCGCCAGCACGAACAGGATCGACTGCATGAAATTGAAGTTGTGCGGCGTGATCATGCCGGCCTGCGGGGCGTAGAGCCCGCCCGCCAGTCCCACCACCGCCGCCGACACCATGAAGGCCACGGCCTTGACCGCCAGCGGGTTGATGCCGATGGATTCGCTGGCCGTTTCGCTGTCCTTGACCGCGCGCATCGCCGCGCCCCAGGTGCCGCGCGACAGCAGCGCGTAGCCCGCCAGCGCCGCGAACACCGCCACGACGGCCAGCATGGCCACGCCGCGATCCCCGCCGATGCCGGCAAGCGAGGGCTGCGCGATCCCCATCAGGCCGTTCTGGCCGCCGGTGAGGTCGCCGCCTTCGATCAGCGCGTGTTCCACGATGAAGCCGAAGGCGATCGTGATCATCGCCAGGTAAGGGCCTTTCACGCGCAGCGCGGGCAGCGCCAGCAACAGGCCGAAGGCGCCGGCGACGAGCGCCGCCGCCGGCCACGCCAGCCAGAAGCTCCAGCCGGCCTGGCCGGTCAGGATGGCGACGGTGTACGCGCCTATGGCGTAGAAGCCCGCATGGCCGAACGACATCTGTCCGGTCAGTCCCAGCAGCACGTTCAGCCCGATGCCGGCCAGCGCCAGCAGCGCCACGTTGCCCAGCACGAAGACGTAGTAGCCGTTGACGGTGGCCGCCAGGGCCAGGCCGGCGGCGGCCAGCAGGGCGTAGAGCGCCAGCGGCAGCCAGCGCGATGCAAGTCGCTTATTCATCAGACCTTCCTGACATCGGCGCGTCCGAACAGTCCGTTGGGACGCACGGCCAGCATGACGATCACCAGCGTGAAACTGATGATCTGGGTGTATCCGGAGCCCAGGGCCACGGTGATCAGCGCTTCGACCACGCCGAACAGCAGGCCGGCGACCATCACGCCCCAGGCGCTGGTGATGCCGCCCAGGATCGCGACCACGAAGGCCTTCAGGCCGAAGAGCGTGCCCATGTCGGCCTGCACGTTGAACAGCGGCGCGACCAGCGCGCCCGCCACGCCGGCAAACAGCGTGGACACGGCAAACGCCGCCATGATGGCGTGGCGCACGGGAATGCCCATCAGCCGCGCCGCGCCGGGGTTCTGCACTACCGCCAGCAGCGCCACGCCCCAGCGCGTGCGGCGCGACAAGGTGTGCAGCGCCGCCGCCAGCGCCAGCCCGACCAGCGGGATCAGCAACTGCAGCGGATAGACGCCCAGGCCCAGTCCGCCGATTTCAAGCGGCGCCTGGGCCAGGGGCGAGGGCAGGCTGCGCGGCTCTTTGCCGAAGGTGAACATCACGACGTTGTCCAGCACGATGCCGAGCGCCACCGTGGACATCAGCCAGGCGTTGGAGCCGCGGCTGGCGAACGGCCGCACGGCCAGCCGTTCGACCACCAGGCCGTACAGCGCGCACAGCGCCAGCGCCGCCAGCAGGGCGGGCGCCAGCGGCCAGCCCAGCGTCTGCGCGAACGTATAGGTCAGCACGGCGCCCAGCATCATGGAACTGCCCTGGGCGAAGTTCACCGTGCCCGACACGGCATAGGTCAGGTAAAAGCCCAGCGCCATGAGCCCGTACATGCTTCCCAGGCCCAGGCCGCTGACAATGGCGGACATCAACAACATGCGCGTCTCCCGCGTGGTTCCGCCGGCTTACTGCACGCCCTTGACGGGCAGGATGCGGTTGTCGATGAAGTGCGTCCACACGTAGTCGTCTTCGCGCAGCGCGTCGTGCGACGCCGGCGTGAAGGGCTGTTCGTACGTCTTGATCAGGCCGTCGTACCTGCCGATCTTGTAGAAGCCCTGGCGCACGGCGTCGCCATCGGTCGATCCGGCCTGTTCGATGGCCAGCGCGGCCAGTTGCATGCCGTCGTAGGCGTTGGCCACGCCCACGGCGGGCGTGATGTCCTGCGGGCCCTTGATGTCGGAGTACTTGGCTTTCAGCGCCTGCATCACCTTCTCGCCCACCGGCCCCTGCTTGCCGAAGAAGCTGTAGGTCTGCACGAAGTGCACGTTCTTGGCGTTGGGGCCGGCCAGCTCGGTAAAGCGGCCGCCCGCGGGCCCCCAGTGCGACACGATCGGCACCTTCCAGCCCATGCGGTCCAGCGACTTCACCACCTGCGCCGACGGACCGACGTTGCCGACCAGGAACAGCGTGTCCGCGCCTGCGGCCTTCAGGCGGCTCAATTGCGGCACCACGTCCAGGTCGTTGGGCTGGAATTTCTCGACGCCGGCGGGCGCGACCTTGGCCGCGGCCAGCGCGGCATTCAGGCCCTTCTCGTTGGATTCGCCCCAGGGGTTGTTCACCAGGATCATGCCCGGCCTGGCGGTCTGGAAGGTCTTTTGCGCGTACTGGACCATCGCGCTGTCCACGATTTCGTCCATGGCCGACACGCGGAACACGAAGTTCGGCTTGCCCGCGTTGTGGGTGATGGCCGTGCCGGCCGCCCAGGGGCCCATGAACGGCACTTTCTCCTGGTTCACGATGGGCACGATCGCCATGGACACCGGCGTGTCCAGGCCGCCGAACAGCACCGCGACTTTCTCCTTGAAGATCAGTTCGCGCGCGGCGGCCATGCCCTTGGCGGGATTGCCTTCGTCGTCGCGGCGCACCAGCACGACCTGGCGGCCGTCCAGCAGGCCGCCCTTCGCATTGATTTCATCGATGGCGATGGCCATGCCGCGGGTCAGGGCCTCCCCCGCGCGCGCCGACTCGCCGGACAGCGCCGTGATCAGGCCGATCTTGATGGGGTCGGCGGCAAACGCCGGTTGCAGGGCGAGGCCGGCCGTGCAGAGGGCGGCGGCGGTGGCGCGAAGCAGAAAGGAACGGCGGGTCGGGACCATCGGGCACTCCTGGAAAAGTGGAACGGATCTTGCATGGGGATCAGTGCTGCTGCGCTTCTCCATGCAAGATCCGTGCCATCCGATCCGCTTCGGCCCGCAGGCGCCGCTGCCAGGGGAGGCGCCGCCGCTGGAGGCGGTTTGTCGGCGCCGGATCTCGATTTCGTTTCCAAAGCGCCACAGATTTTGTCAACAATCATGCATCAGGATTTGCACCAAAATGAATCCAGCCTTGCTTTCAAGCACTAGTCCGGGGCGCGGCGACACGTCCGCGTGGACGCCCGCGCCGCTGGCCTGCCATGGCCGCTTCGCCTATCGTCCGATCGCCGGGCGGCCGGACTACGCCTGGCCCAATGGCGCGCGCCTGGCCGTGTATCTCGGCTTCAACATCGAGCACTTCGCGTTCGGGGAGGGGCTGGGGGCCGAGCTGGGGCCGGCCTCGCCCCATCCGGACGTGCTGAACTACGCCTGGCGCGAATATGGCAACCGCGTGGGCGCGTGGCGCTGCCTGGAACTGTTCGACGAACTGCGCCTGCCGGCCGGCGTGCTGGTCAATACCGCCCTGTACGAGCATTGCCCCGAATTGATGGACGCCTTCCTGGCGCGCGGGGACGAGCTGATCGGGCACGGCTACAGCAATGCGCATCGGCAGGGCGGGTTGCCGGAAGCCGAAGAAAGCGCGCTGCTGGCGCATTGCCGCGACCGCATCCGGCGGCATACCGGCAGCGCGCCCGCCGGCTGGCTGTCGCCGTGGATATCCGAAAGCCGCGCCACGCCCGACCTGCTGGCGGAGGCGGGCTACCGCTACACGCTGAACTGGTGCCATGACGATCAGCCCATGCGCATGCGGACCCGGGGAGGCGGCCTGTGGGCCATTCCGTATCCGCAGGAACTCAACGACATTCCCATGATCATGGGACGCAAGATGGACGCGCGCGACTTTGCCGACATGATTCTCGACCAGTTCGAGGAGATGCGCACGCAGGCCCTGCGCCAGCCCCTGGTCATGGGCATTGCGCTGCATCCTTATATCGTGGGCCAGCCATACCGGCTGCGGCACCTGCGGCGCGCGCTCGCGCCGCTGGCCGCCGCCCGCGACCGGGGCGAAGTCTGGTTCACCACGCCAGGCGAGATCTGCCGGCACGTGGACGGCCTGCCGCCCGGCGTGATCGCCGCGCCCTGATGCTTTTTATCCATCCGTCCGTAAGAACGAGTCCTCCATGCCGACACGCACCCCCTCCAAGACCCGCGCCAGGCCCGCCGCCCGCGGCCGGCCCGCGGCCGACCCGACCGCCCCGGACGTCCTCGACACCGACATGGAGCGCCGCATCTGCGAAGCCGTGTATGAAAGCGTGATGAGCCAGCGGCTGACGCCCGGCACCAAGCTGCCCGAGGCCGCGATCTGCGACCTGTTCGGCGTATCGCGCTCGGTGGCGCGCAAGGCTTTGCAGCGGCTGGCGCACGAGCACGTGGTGGACCTGCACCACAACCGCGGCGCCGTGGTGGCGGAGCCCACGCCCGAGGACACGCGCCAGATCTTCCAGGCGCGCCGCGCGCTCGAAGCGGCGCTGCTGCCCTTGGCCGCGGCCCGCGCCGGCAAGGCCGACTACGCGTCGCTGCGCAAGCAGCTACGGGACGAGCACGCCTTGCTGCACCGCGCCGGCCAGCCCGCCTGGGCGCGCCAGGCCAGCGCTTTCCACCTGCGGCTGGGCGAGCTGTCCGGCAACGCCATCCTGCAGGGCTATCTGGCTGAGCTGGTGTCGCGGTGTTCGCTCATCGTGGCGCTGTACGAGCCGCCCGGCAACGCCGCATGCGAACATGGCGAGCACGTGCTGATCGTGGACATGATGGAACGGGGCGACGTGGCCGAGGCCGTGAAGACCAACGACAACCACCTTGCGGACCTGGAGCGGCGCATCAGCCTGGAGCGCCCGCAACCCGCGCAAACCCTTGCCCAGATGCTGGGACTGGCCTGATATGGAAATCGATTTCGACGCAATCACCGAATACCAGCGCTACAAGCTGATGGCCAGCCTGATCGTGCCCCGGCCGATCGCGCTGATCACCACCCTGTCCGAGACCGGCGTGGTCAACGCGGCGCCGTTCAGCATGTTCAACATGCTGGGCGAGGACCCGCCCATCGTCATGGTCAGCATCAACCGCCTGGAGGACGGCGGCTTGAAGGACACGGCCCGCAACATCGCCCGCGACGAGGAATTCGTGGTGCACCTGACCGACGAGGCCATGGCGGAGCGCATGCACCGCTGCGGCGACCGCCTGCCCGCGGATGTCAGCGAGCTGGCGCACGCGGGCCTGGACGCGGCGCCCAGCCATCACGTCAGGCCGCCCCGCATCGCGCAGGCGCCCGTGGCCTTCGAGTGCACGCTGCACGAAACCATGGAAACCGCCAGCCGGCAGATCTTCATCGGGCGGGTGCGCTGGCTGCACGCGCGCGACGGCCTGATCGACACGGCGACCTGGCGTGTGCGCTTGCAGGACTACTTTCCGGTGGGACGATTCGGCGCCAGCTTCTACGTCACGACGCGCGACCGCTACGCCATCGGCGAGAACGGCGCGCCGGCGGGCGCGGGCGCCAGCACGGCGATCGACGAGATCTGAGGCAGCGTCTTCACCACACGGTTTGTTGCCCGCCCGGCGCCCGTAGATGCCGGGCGAAGCGCTGCGACAGGAATTCCACGAACGCGATCGTCTTGGCCGGCAGGTTCAGGCGTTCGGGGTACAGCGCGTGGATGTCGGCCGGCGGCGTGCGCCAGTCGGCCAGCACTTCGCGCAGCCGGCCGGCGCGCAGGTAGGCGGCGGTCTCCCATTCGGACCGCATCACGATGCCGTGGCCGTCCAGCGCCCATTCCAGGGCGCTCTGGCCGTCGTTGGAGCTGACCGGCCCGCGCACCTTCACGGTTTCCGCGCGCAGGCCCGATTCCAGCCGCCAGGTGCCGTAGGCCACGTCGTTCTCGCGCACCACGATGCAGCGGTGGCGCTGCAGGTCGAGCGGCGCCCGCGGCTCGCCATAGGTGTCCAGGTAGCGCGGCGAGGCGCAAAGCAGCCGCCGGTTCGAGGCGATCTTGCGCGCGGTCAGGCGCGCGTCCGGCAGGTCGCCGAAGCGCACCGCCACGTCGAAGCCTTCCTCGATCAGGTTGAGCGGCCTGTCCGTCAGCCGCATCTGCACTTCCACCTCGGGATATTGGCGCGCGAAGTCCGACACCGCGGGCACGATGTGGGCGCGTCCGAAGCCGAAGGTGGCGTTCAGCCGCAGCAGGCCCTGGGGCTGCGCCCGGGCGCTGGACACCGAGCGTTCCAGGGCTTCCAGGTCCGCCAGGATGCGTCCGCCCTCGGCCAGGTAGAGCTCGCCTTCCTGCGTGACGCTGACCCGGCGGGTGGTGCGGTTCAGCAGCCGCACGCCCAGGCGCTGCTCCAGCTTGGCCAGCCGGGTGCTGACCGCGGGCGGCGTCAGGCCCAGCTCGCGCGCGGCGGCGGACAGATTGCCGTGCTTGACCACCAGCGAGAAGAAGGCGAGATCCGAGAGGGCGTCCATGGGCTTATTTATAAATCAAATTTAATAAAGCTTTAGCTGTATTGTTAATTATAAGAATCCAACAGGCCTATACACTGACCTGACCCTATAGAGCCGCCCATCGCGGCCACACGAGGAGACCAGGAATGAAGATCAACACCGCGGCCGGCGCCCTGTGCGCGGCCCTTGCCGTCGCATCCTGTTGGACCCAGCCGGCCGCCGCCGCCGGCGCTTTCCCCGAACGCGCGGTGACGCTCATCGTGCCGTTCGCGCCGGGCGGCAGCGTGGACATCGCCGCGCGCCTGATCTCCGACGCCTGGGGCCGCGCGCTGGGGCAGAGCGTGATCGTGGAGAACCGCGCCGGCGCCTCCGGCAACATCGGCATGGCCGCGGTGGCGCGCGCCGAGCCCAACGGCTATACGCTGGCCATCAACACCATGTCGCTGGCCATCAACCCCGCGCTCTTCCAGAGCATGCCGTTCGACACGAAGAAAGACCTGCGTTCGGTAGGCACGGTCGGAACGTCGCAGCACGTGCTGACGGTGACCAACGGCCTGCCGGTGGCCAATGTCGGCGAACTCCTCGCCTATGTGCGCGAGCGGCCCGCCAACGACCTGAGCTTCGGCTCGGCGGGCACGGGCAGCACCTTCCACATGGCGGCGGAATTGTTCAAGTCCGTATCGCGCACGCAGATCCTGCACGTGCCGTACAAGGGCGGCGGTCCCGCCATGCTGGACACGATCAGCGGCCAGGTGCAGATGAGTTTCCCGGTGCTGTCCGCGGCCAAGCCGCAGGTGGACGGCAAGAAGCTCCGCGCGCTGGGCGTGACCGGCAGCACGCGGTCGCCGCTGCTGCCGGACGTGCCCACCATCGCGGAATCCGGCCTGCCCGGCTACGAGTTCAATACCTGGTTCGTCATCAGCGCGCCCGCGGGCACGCCGCAGCCGGTGATCGACACGCTGAACGCCAAGCTGGCGCAGGCCCTGCGTTCGCCCGAACTGGCGCAGCGCATGGGCAAGGAGGGTTTCGATCCGCTGATCTCCACGCCCGACAAGACCGACGCCATGGTGGCCGACGAAATGACGCGCTGGGCCGGCATCGTCAAGGACGCCGGAATCCAGGCCAACTGAGCGCCCACGATACGCGCCCCGCGCGGGCGCAATACTTTCAGGATGCAAGACATGCCCGGCATGACGCTGTACGACAAACTGGTGGCCAGCCATGAGGTGGCCCGCATCGACGACGAGCACGTCCTGCTCTACGTCGACCTGCACATCATGAACGAATACACCAGCCCGCAGGCCTTCAGCGGCCTGGCCGCGCGCGGACGCGAGGTGCTGCGTCCCGGGCAGCAGATGGCGGTGGTGGACCACATCATTCCCACCCATCCGGTGCCATCGGCGCTGCGCGTGATCGCCGACGAGGCGTCGTCCCGGCAGGCGCTCAACCTCAAGCGCAATTGCGACGCGCAGCGCATCGCGCTGTTCGACACGACGGATCCGCTGCAAGGCATCGAGCACGTGATCGCGCCCGAGCACGGCATGGTGCTGCCCGGCATGGTGGTGCTTTGCGGCGACAGCCACACCACCACCTACGGCGCGCTGGGCGCGCTGGGCTTCGGCATCGGCACCTCCGAAGTCGAGCACATCCTGGCCACGCAGACGCTGGCATACCGGGTGGCGCGCAATATGCGCATCCGCGTCGACGGCGTGCTGCCCCGCGGGGTCACGGCCAAAGATCTGGTCATCTGCGTGGTGCACCGCATCGGCGCGCAGGGCGCGCGCGGCCATGCGGTGGAGTTCTGCGGCGAAGCCATCGACGCGCTGTCGGCCGAGGCCCGCATGACCCTGTGCAATATGACGGTCGAGGCCGGCGCCCGCGCCGCGCTGATCGCGCCGGACGCGACCACCGACGCCTACGTCACCGCGCACGCGCCGCAGTTGCAGGGCGAGGCCCTGGCGCAGGCGCGTGCCTGCTGGGCCGGACTGCGCTCGGACGACGGCGCCGTGTTCGACGTGGAGCACGCGCTGGACGCCGCCTCGATCGCGCCCTTCGTCACCTGGGGCACCAGCCCCGACCAGGCCATGCCGATAGACGGGGTCGTGCCCGATCCGCAGGCCGAGCCCGACGCGCTGGCCCGCCTGGCGCTGGAAAAGGCCATGGACTATATCGGCCTGCAGCCGGGCGCGCCGATAGCGGGCCTGCCGATAGACCGGGTGTTCATCGGGTCCTGCACCAACGGGCGCATCGAGGACCTGCGCGCGGCGGCGAGCGTGGCGCGCGGACGCAAGGTCGCGGCGGGCGTGCGGGCCATGGTGGTGCCGGGATCGGGCGCGGTGCGCGCGCAGGCGGAGGCCGAGGGCATCGCCGCGCAACTGATCGCGGCGGGCTTCGAATGGCGCCAGCCGGGCTGTTCGATGTGCCTGGCCATGAACGACGACGTGCTGGCGCCGGGCGAGCGCTGCGCGTCCACCACCAACCGGAACTTCGAAGGCCGGCAAGGGCGGGCGGGGCGCACGCACCTGATGAGCCCGGCCATGGCCGCCGCCGCCGCGCTGGCCGGCCGCATCGTCGACGTCCGCGAATGGGAGCCGCGCGCATGAACCCGATACTGGAAGGCGTGGCCGCGCCCTTGCCCTTTTCCAATCTGGACACCGACCAGATCATGCCCAAGCAGTTCCTGCGCATCATCGACAAGTCGGGGCTGGACCGGGGCCTGCTGCACGATCTGCGCTTCGACGCCAGCGGCGCGCCGCGCCCCGGTTTCGTGCTGAACCAGCCGGCCTATGCCGGCGCGTCCGTCCTGGTGGCGGGGCCCAACTTCGGCTGCGGCTCCAGCCGCGAACATGCCGTGTGGGGCCTGCAGCAGTTCGGCATCCGCGCCGTGATCGCATCCAGCTTCGGCGAGATCTTCTACTTCAACGCAGTGAACAATGGGCTGCTGCTGGTCACCCTGGCGCCGGCCGAGGTCGACGCCTTGCTCGCCCGGGTGTCCAATACGGCCACGAACCGCGTAGGCATCGACGTGGCGGCCGGGCGCGTGAGCGCGGCCGGCGGCTGGACGGCGGACTTCACCCTGCCCGAGCGCCACCGCCGCATGTATGCTCAGGGGCTGGACATGGTGGGCGCATCGCTGCAGCGGCTGGACGAGGTGGCGCGCTTCGAGGCCCGGCATTGGGCGCGCCATCCGTGGATGAAGGACGTGGCGCGCCGGGTGCGCGACCGCCTGGACCACGCCGACTGAGGGAGACCCATGACCGATTTCTTCGACCTGCCCGTGCGCCGCATCGAGGCCAACGGCATCCGCATCGCCGCGCGCATCGACGGGTCCGGCCCGCCGATGCTGCTGCTGCACGGGCATCCGCAGACCCATGCCATCTGGCATCGCGTGTGGCCGGAGCTCACCCGGCATCGCACCTGCGTGGCGGCGGACCTGCGCGGCTACGGCGACAGCGACAAGCCGGCCGCGGCCGCGGACCACTCGGCGCATTCCAAGCGCGCGATGGCGGCCGACATGGCCGGCCTGATGCGGGCCCTGGGCCATCCGCGCTTCGAGGTGCTGGCGCACGACCGCGGCGCGCGCGCGGCGCACCGGCTGGCGCTGGACCATCCCGACGCCGTCAGCCGCATGATGCTGCTGGACATCGCCCCGACCCTGGACATGTACGAAGGCACCACGCGCGCCTTCGCCCAGGCGTATTTCCACTGGTTCTGGCTGATCCAGCCGGCGCCCCTGCCGGAAACCATGATCGAGCGCGACCCCGTTTTCTACCTGCGTTCGGTCATGGGCGGGCGGCCCGGCGGGCTGGCGCACTTCTCCGATGCGGCCATGGCCGAGTACGAGCGTGCCGCCCGGCAGCCGGGCTGGGCCACGGGCATCTGCGAGGACTACCGCGCTTCCGCCACGCTGGATCTGGAGCACGACCGCGCGGGCCGCGCCGCGGGCGAGCGCCTGCGCCAGCCGCTGCGGGTGCTGTGGGGCGAGCGGGGCGCCGTGGGCAGGAATTTCGATGTCCTGGGCCTGTGGCGGGCGGTGGCGGACGAGGTGTCCGGCGGCCCGCTGGCGGGGGCGCATTATCTGGCCGAGGAATGCCCCGACGCGCTGCTGGCGCAGGTCCGGGAGTTCTTCGGCTGGGACCAGGGGGCGGGCCGATAGCGGCTGGGGCGCGGGCTGTCAATCAAGCCTGGACGGGCAGTAGGGCCATCCAAAAAGGGACGCAGCCCCGGTGTTAACCTTCGCCCCATGAACCGCTACTTCGCCGACCTGTCCGAACTGCCCGCCGCCGAAGACGCGCAAAGCGCCTTCAAAGCCACGGATTCGCCCTGCGTAGCGGTTTGCTCCACGCTGTTCGACGACATCTGCCGCGGCTGCGGCCGGACGGCCATGGAGGTCGCCAACTGGGTCTTCATGACCGAAGAGGAAAAGCGCGAGGTCTGGGTGCGCATCAAGGCGCAAGGGTATCCCCGCCGGAATAACTAGAGCCGTCTTGGGCGTGTCACATGGCGCGGGCTAAATCGCGCTTGTCGCCCACTTCCGGCTCCATCATGCGCATCGTCCTGGTCACGGATGCCTGGCATCCGCAAGTCAACGGCGTCGTCCGAACCTGGACGACCATGCAACAGATCCTCGGCGAATGGGGCCACGAGCTGATCGTGGTGAACCCCCAGGGCAGCCGGACGGTGCCGGCGCCGTCCGAGCCGGACCTGCGCCTCTGCCTGCAGCCCGGGCGGCAACTGCGCCGCATCCTGGGCGATACCGTGCCGGACGCGCTGCACATCGCCACCGAAGGCCCGCTGGGCCTGGCCGCGCGCCGCATGGCGCTGGCGCGGGGCTGGCGCTTCACGACTTCGTTCCACACCATGTTCCCGGACTACCTGCAGGCGCGCATGGGCATACCGGCGACCTTGCCCTGGCGCTACCTGCGCTGGTTCCACCGGCCCTCGCAGCGCGTGCTGGTGCCCACGCCCACCGTGCGCGACATCCTGGTGCGGCGCGGGCTGGCCAACCTGCGGATCTGGTCCCGGGGCGTGGATCCCCGCAAGTTCCGGCCCGGCCCCAGCACGGCGTTCGAGGGCCTGCCCCGTCCCGTATTCCTGAGCGTCGGCCGCGTCGCGCGGGAGAAAAACCTGGACGCCTTCCTGGCGCTGGACCTGCCGGGCAGCAAGGTGGTCGTCGGCGCCGGACCGGACGAGGCGCGCCTGAAGAAGCGCTTCCCCGGCGCCATCTTCATGGGCATGCAGCAGGACGGCGCGCTGCCGGGGCTGTACGGCGGCGCCGACGTATTCGTGTTCCCCAGCCTGACAGACACTTTCGGCCTGGTCATGCTCGAGGCCATGGCCTGCGGCACGCCGGTGGCGGCGTTCCGCAGCGAGGCCCCGCTGGCCGTGGTGACCCCGGGCGCGACCGGCTTCGTGGACGAGGACCTGGGCCACGCCTGCCGCGCCGCGCTGTCGCTGGACCGCCATGCGGTGCGCGAACATGCGCTGACCCGGAGTTGGGACGCGGTGGCGTCCGACCTGCTGGCGGCGCTGGTGCCGCTGGACGGCACCGCCCTCGGCGCGGCCCATGCGGACGCGTCCTGCGTTCCGGAAGGCGCGGTTAGCGGGTACAATGCCCGGCAATCCTGAGGAGCGTTGCGACGACCCTGCGGTTCGCACGGCACAGCCTGCCGGCGGAACCCGGCTCGCCAGGCTCAGGAATCCTTGTTCAAGCGGCGCGCCTTGCGCGGCGCTACAGCAACGGCGCTCACCTTTATCGTATATGGCGGAAAAGGCGGGCACTCGACTGTCGTGGTGTTTTCGCGTTGTCCGGCCATCTTGCGCGCCGTTCGTATTTCACGTGGAGCCTACACACCATGAACGCTGTGACTGACAAATCCTTTACCGACTACGTCGTTGCCGACCTGTCGCTGGCCGGCTGGGGCCGCCGCGAGCTCGCCATCGCCGAAACCGAAATGCCCGGCCTGATGGCCATCCGCGAGGAATTCGCCGCCCAGCAGCCGCTCAAGGGCGCCCGCATCGCCGGCAGCCTGCACATGACCATCCAGACCGGCGTGCTGATCGAAACGCTGGTGGCCCTGGGCGCCGAGGTGCGCTGGGCCTCGTGCAACATCTTCTCCACGCAGGACCACGCCGCCGCCGCCATCGCCGCCTCGGGCACGCCGGTCTTCGCCGTCAAGGGCGAGACGCTGGAAGAGTACTGGCAGTACACCCACAAGATCTTCGAATGGCCCAACGGCCAGAACGCCAACATGATCCTGGACGACGGCGGCGACGCCACCTTGATGCTGCACCTGGGCACCAAGGCCGAGAAGGACATTTCGGTGCTGGCCAACCCGGGCAGCGACGAAGAGCGCATCCTGTTCGCCGCCATCAAGGAAACGCTCAAGCGCGATCCCAAGTGGTATTCGACCCGCCTGGCCCTGATCAAGGGCGTGACGGAAGAAACCACCACCGGCGTGCACCGCCTCTACCAGATGTCGCAGAAGGGCGAACTGGCCTTTGCCGCCATCAACGTCAACGACTCGGTCACCAAGTCCAAGTTCGACAACCTGTACGGCTGCCGCGAATCGCTGGTGGACGGCATCAAGCGCGCTACCGACGTCATGGTCGCCGGCAAGATCGCCGTCGTGGCCGGCTACGGCGACGTGGGCAAGGGCTGCGCCCAGGCCCTGGTTGCCCTGCGCGCGCAGGTCTGGGTCACCGAGATCGAT
>Ga0222420_100365_pt1 | contig 27273 bp, 31 predicted proteins | sample 3A2ome_FD_182470 | JGI IMG/M metagenome (GOLD analysis project Ga0222420, IMG submission 182470) | Enriched microbial communities from leaf-cutter ant dump, University of Wisconsin, Madison, United States - 3A200A (version 2) | ecosystem: Environmental > Terrestrial > Nest > Insects nest > Nest...
TCCTTGAGGCCGCGGTCGCTGGCGTCGGAGTCCGGGTCGACGGAGGAGACCGTCAGGCCGTCGTCGCCGGGCGTCACCGAGATGCCGAGGTCGGCGAGCGCCTGTTCGCTGTTCTCCTCGGCAGGTGCAGCCTCGTCGGTGCTCGTCGAAGCCTGGATCTGCTCGCCGGCAAGCGTGCCGATCTCGACCGGGACGTTCTGGGACTTGCCGTCGCGCCACAGCGTGACGTCGACCTTCGTGCCGGGGGCGATGTCGGCCACGCGGCGGGCAAGGTCACGCGGGTCCTTGACCGGCTCACCGTCGAGCGCCGTGATCACGTCGCCCTTCTTGATGCCGGCCTTGGCGCCGGGGGAATCGGCCTGAGGCTCGACGACGAGGGCACCAGCGGCATCCGCAAGGCCGAGCGAGTCGGCGATGTCGCGGCTCACCGGCTGGATCTGCACGCCGAGCCAGCCGCGATCCACCTTGCCGTCCTTCATCAGGTCGGCGACGACGCCCTTGGCGACGGATGCGGGGATGGCGAAGGCGATGCCGACATTGCCGCCCGACGGCGAGAAGATCGCGGTGTTGATGCCGACGACCTGGCCGTTGAGGTTGAAGGTCGGGCCGCCCGAATTGCCGCGGTTCACGGCGGCGTCCACCTGGAGGTAGTCGTCATAGGGGCCGGAGCCGATGTCGCGGCCGCGGGCCGAGATGATGCCGGCCGTCACCGTGCCGCCGAGGCCGAACGGGTTGCCGACGGCCACGACCCAATCACCGACGCGGATCTGGCTGTCGTCGGCAAAGCTCACATAGGTGAACTTGCGCTTGTCCTTCTCGTCGACCTTCAGGACCGCGAGGTCCGTGCGGGTGTCCTTGCCGACGAGCTTGGCGGCGAGCTCGGTGCCGTCGTTCATCACGACGGTGAAGGCCGCGCCGTCCTTGACGACGTGGTTGTTGGTGACGATGTAGCCGTCCTCGGAGATGAAGAAGCCGGAGCCCTGCGCGGTCGGGCGCAGATGCGGCTTGTGGGCGGGGCCGCGGCGATCGCCGAAGCGGCGATCCGGGCCACGGTCGCCGTGCGGATCGTCCTGGCCGCCGAACTCACGGAAGAAGCGCTTCAGCGGGTGGTCGTCGGGAAGCTCGTCGAAGCCGCGGCCGCCGAAGTTGAAGGAGAAATTGCTCTCGTCGTTGGCCGGCTTCACGTCGGACTGGACGCGGACGGAAACGACGGCGGGGGAAACGGCCTGCACGACATCGGCGAAGCTCGCGACCTGCGGAGCCTGGACGGAAACGGGATCGGCGAAACTCTGGCTGATGCGCGCGGGAATGCCGGTGGCCAGCATGACGGCCGCAAGGCCGGCGACCGTGGAGGTCTTCAGCGCGGTCTTGAGGCCCGGACGGAATGCGGAGATCTTTGACATTCTTGCACCTTTTCTCTTGTCTCGTGGCTGCGTTCGGCAACCGATGGAAAAGAGATAGGCCGGGACACATTACGGTGCACTATCCGCGGCATGAATTTTTCGTAATGTTGGGAAAAACCTAGTCGCCGCGCAGGGCGCGTTCCAGCTCGGCCTTTTCCGTCTCGGAAAGCGGCGTTCCGGTCGGCTTGCCGCCGCGCCGGCGGGCGAAGAGCAGCATGGCCGTCGCCCCGGCGAGCGCCAGCACGACCGGCGCGCCCCATAAAAGCAGCGTCTCGCCGCGAAGGCGCGGCTTCAAAAGCACGAACTCGCCGTAGCGCGAGACGACATAGTCGATCACCGCCTCGTCGCTGTCGCCGTTCTTCAGCCGCTCGCGCACGAGTAGGCGAAGGTCGCGGGCAAGGTCGGCGTTCGAGTCATCGATGGACTGGTTCTGGCAGACCATGCAGCGAAGCTCGGCCGAAAGTGCGCGCGCACGCGCCTCCAGCGCCGGGTCGGCCAGCACCTCGTCCGGGTTGACGGCGAAGGCGGAGGGGAGCGCAGAGAGGAGGAAGACGGCGGCAAGGACGAGGCGGCGCATCACTCGGCCGCCTCCAGCACGGGCTTGACCTTGCGCACCTTCTGCGGCGCGCCGACGCGCAGCCGCCGGTCGAGGAGCGAGACCGCGCCCCCCGCCATCATGATCAGCGCGCCGATCCAGATGCACAGGATCATCGGCTTCCACCAGACGCGCACGACCATGCCGCCGTCGGCCATCGCGTCGCCGAGCGAGACATAGAGCTGGCTGAGGCCGAAGGTGCGGATGCCGGCCTCCGTCGTCGGCATGCGCCGCGCCATGTAGAGGCGCTTCGAGGACCAGATGTCGGTGACGGTGACCCCGCCGCGCATGACATTGAAGTGGCCGGATTCTTCCGTGTAGTTCGGCCCCTGCCCCTGCCGCATGCCTTCGAAGACGAGCGTATAACCGCCCGATTCCACCTGCATGCCCGGCTTCATCTCCACGACATGTTCCGTCTGGAAGGCCGTCGCCGCGACGATGCCGATCACCGTCACGCCGATGCCGATATGGGCGAGTGTCGTGCCAAAGGCCGAGCCCGGCAGGCCGATGAGCCGGCGGAAGGCGACATTGCCCTTGACCTTGCCGATCCCGGCGCGAAGCCACAGGTCCGTCACCGCGCCGGCGATCATGTAGAAGCCGATGGCGAGGCCGAAATAGGCGAGCACCGGCCCGCCGCTGTGGATGTAGAGGACGACGGCCGCCAGCACGAGGCCGACGCCGGCGGCCGCGAAGAGCCGCTGGCCGGCCGCGAACACGTCGCCGCGCTTCCAGGCGAGCAGCGGGCCGAACGGCACCGCAAGCAAAAGCGGCAGGATGAGGCCGCCGAAGGTGAGGTTGAAGAAGGGCGGGCCGACGGAGATCTTCTCGCCCGTCAGCGCTTCCAGCACCAGCGGATAGAGCGTGCCGGTCAGCACGGTCGCCGCCGCGGTCGTCAGGATCAGGTTGTTGAGGACGAGCGCGCCCTCGCGCGAGATCGGCGCGAAGAGACCGCCGGCCTTCAGCGTCGCGGCCCGGAAGGCGAAGAGCGAGAGCGCCCCGCCGATGAAGAAGACGAGGATGCCGAGGATGAAGACGCCGCGCGTCGGGTCCGTCGCGAAGGCATGCACCGAGGTCAGCACCCCGGAGCGCACCAGGAAGGTGCCGAGCAGCGACATGGAGAAGGTGAGGATCGCCAGCAGCACGGTCCAGATCTTCAGCGCCTCGCGCTTTTCCATGACGAGCGCGGAGTGGAGGAGCGCCGTGCCGGCAAGCCACGGAATGAACGAGGCGTTCTCCACCGGATCCCAGAACCACCAGCCGCCCCAGCCGAGCTCGTAATAGGCCCAGTAGGAGCCCATGGCGATGCCGGCGGTCAGGAAGCTCCAGGCGGCGAGCGCCCAGGGCCTGACCCAGCGCGCCCAGGCGGCATCGATGCGCCCGTCGATCAGCGCGGCGATGGCGAAGGAGAAACAGACGGAGAAGCCGACATAGCCGAGATAGAGGAGCGGCGGGTGGATGGCGAGGCCGATGTCCTGCAGCACCGGATTGAGGTCCCGCCCCTCGGCCGGAGCCGGTGCAAGGCGCAGGAACGGATTGGAGGTGAGCAGGATGAAGAGCGCGAAGGCGACGGAGATGAGGCCCTGCACCGCCAGCACGTTGGCGCGCAGCCGTTCCGGCAGGTTGGCGCCGAAGGTCGCGACCAGCGCGCTGAAGAAGGACAGGATGAGCAGCCACAGCATCATCGAGCCCTCGTGGTTCCCCCACACGCCCGAGATCTTGTAGATCAGCGGCTTCAGCGAGTGCGAGTTCTCCCAGACGTTGGCCACCGAGAAGTCGGAGACGACATAGGCGAAGGTCAGCACGGAGAAGGAGAAGAGCACGAGGAAGAAGCCGGCAAGCGCCGCGGCGGGCGCCACGGCCATCAGCGCGCGGTCGCCGCGCGCCGTGCCGATCACCGGCAGCACGAACTGGACGATCACCGTCGCCAGCGCCAGAACGAGGGCATAATGTCCGAGCTCGATGATCATTTGATCGTTTCCTTGCCGGAAAGTTCGACGCCCTGCGCCTTGAGGCGGTCGGCCACGTCCTTGGGCATATAGGTCTCGTCATGCTTGGCGAGTACCGTGTCGGCGACGAAAAGCCCGTCCGTGCCGAAGGCGCCCTCGGCCACCACGCCCTGCCCCTCGCGGAAGAGGTCCGGCAGGATGCCCGTATAGGTCACCGGCACCGTCGCCAGCGTATCGGTCACCGTGAAGGTGATGGTCGAGCCTTCGCCGCGCCTGACCGTGCCGTTCTCCACGAGCCCGCCGAGGCGGATGCGCGTTCCGGGCGCGACATTGGCCTTGGCGAGGTCGCCCGGCACATAGAAATAGGCGATCGACTGGCTGAAGGCGAACATGACGAGCAGCACCGCCGCCACGAGGAAGGCGACGCCGCCGCCGATAACCGCCAGACGTTTCTGCTTGCGTGTCATTGTCCGCTACCCTCGGCCGAAATCGACAGGTCCCGGGCGAGCGCCAGGAGCTGTTTTCCGTTTTCGCTGTCCGCCGGGAAGGTTTTCAGCGCCGTCCTTAGCGCCGCCTGCGCCTTCGGTTTTTGATTTAACACAACATAGGAACGGATGACGCGCATCCATCCCTCGAAATTGTCGGGATTTTCCTCAAGCTTCGCCGCAAGCCCCTCGACCATGCCGGCGATCATCTGCTGGCGGTCGCCGGCCGACATGTCCTCGGCCGCCGCCACGTCGTCGGCGGTCGGGTTGCCGGGCGCGCCGTCCGTCTGCGTGCCGGCCTTTCCGTCGAGCGCCGCGATATGGGTCTCGACGAGCGGCAGCCAGGCGGCGTCCTTCGGCGAATCCTTCACCAGCGCCTCGAAGGCGGCGCGCGCTTCGGGGCGCTTGCCCTCCTGCTCCAGCGCGAGCGCGAGATAGTAGCGGGCGCGCGGATTGTCCGGCTTCAGCTTCAGCGATTCCTCCAGCCGGGCGCGCGCATCCGTCGTCACGATGCCGTTCGAGAGCGCGATCAGCGCCTCCGCATAGCCGTCGAGCCGGTCGGTGGTCGGGCCGAGAAGGCGGATCGCCTGCTGGAAGGCGTTCGCCGAATCCTCCATCCGCCCGCTGCGATAGTAGATCGGCGCGAGAAGGTCCCAGCCCTCCCCGTCGTCGGGATTGGCCGCAAGATGGTTCTCGGCCTTCGCGACGAGGATGCTGATATCGCTGCCCGGATGGGCGAGGCGCTCGGCGAGCGGCTGGGCCGGAAGGCCCGGCTGGCCGGTCGCGAGATAGAGACAGAGGCCGATGGCCGGCAGCACGACGATGATGAAGGCCTGCGCCAGCCGGTTGCGCCGTGCCGGCGCGTCGCGGCGGCTTTTCTCCGCCTTCGTCGCCGTGATCAGCCGGCGCGCGACTTCCGCGCGAGCAAGCTCGGCCTCGCCGGCGGCGATGAGCCCGGTCGCCTCGTCGCGCTTCAGCTCCTCGAGCTGGTCGCGGTAGACCTCGACGTCATGGCCGGTGTCGTCCGCCGCCGCCCCGGGGCGCCGCAGAAGAGGAAGAAGCAGGATGGCGGCGACGGCCGCCGTCAGGAAGGCGACGAGAATCCAGAACAGCATGACCGTTCAAATACTGGAAGCGCAGGACGTTTCCAATTCCCAAGGGAACAATGACGCAAAATTGAGGCGTTTCGCCGCAACGGCCCGCGATTGTCAGGAAAGCGGCGTCCACGCACCGTCCGCATTGCGGCAGGCCGCCCCGCGCGTCGTCGTCTCGCGGCCGGAGACGGTCAGCGTATGGCTGTACTGCCGGCAGTTCTGCGAACCGACCTGGTAGGGCGCCGCCGCCACGACCGAGCCGCTGACGCCGCTGCCCTGCCAGGTGACGGGCTGGCCGCCGGGGGCGGCCTCCAGCGCGCGGTACTCCGCTTCGAGCGCGCGCTGCGTATCCGCCTTGGAAAGCTGGGCGGCCGCATTGCGGCTGACGAGCCCGCCCTGCAAGGCCGTGATATAGACCGCCGGCCCCTCGGGCTTCCTGGAAAGAAGGCCGCCACCGCCCGCCGGGCCGCTGCCCGACGTCGTTGCGCATCCCGAAACCGAAACTGCCAGAAGGAGGGGGAAAAAGGCGCCGCGCAAACCCGTCTTCATCCGCTGGGACCGTCTCTCTCATGCCGGGGCGGACAGGCCGCGCCGTGGTTCCGTCATCCCGCGGTCCTCATTCCCGCGGGCCTTATCCTTTTTGCATTGTCCGCCGCCTCAGGCAACATCCTTTGTGACGGCAGGCAGGACGAGGCGCGCCATCAGCCCGCCGCCGGCCCCCCGGGAAAGCCCGAAGGTCCCCTGGTATTCGGAGGCGATCTCGCTGACGATGGAAAGGCCGAGGCCCGTGCCGGGCTTGCTCTCGTCGAGCCGCTTGCCCCGCTTCATCGCCTCGCCGATCTCCTCCGGCTCGAGGCCCGGCCCGTCGTCCTCCACCTCGATGACGATCCAGCCCTTGCGCGCATCGTCGCTGCCGCGCGTGTCGGCGGGCGCGGCGAAGGCGCGGGTCGTGACGGTCGTGCGGGCATGGCGCGCGGCGTTTTCGAGGAGGTTGCCGACGGTCTCCTCGATATCCTGCTGCTCCATCGCCAGCACCAGCCCCGGCGGATCGACGCTGAGCGGAAACTGCTTGTCGGCGTTCAGCCGCCGCATCACCCGCACCAGCCGCTCCAGCACCGGCTGCGTCTCGGTGCGGGCAAGCACGGATTCGCGCTGGGCGGCGATGCGCGCGCGGTTGAGGTAGGATTGCACCTGGCTCTGCATCGCCTCGGCCTGCGTCTTCACGAGCTCGCCCTGCGGGGCGGATATGAGGCGCGATTCGTTGAGCAGCACGGCGATCGGCGTCTTCAGCGAATGGGCAAGGTTGCCGACCTGCATGCGCGCGCGCTCGACGATGCGGCGGTTGCTGTCGATCAATGCATTCACTTCGCTCGCCAAAGGCAGGATTTCCCTCGGGAAATCGCCGTCGAGCTGTTCGCTCTCCCCCGCCCGGATCTTCTCCAGCGCCTTGCGCGCCCGGTCGAGCGGCTTGAGGCCGATGAGGATCGCCGCCGCGTTGAGCAGCAGGCTGCCGAAGCCGAAGCCGGCGAGCGCGAGATAGAGGCTGCCGGAAAAGTCCTTGATGTCCGCCTCCAGCACGTCCCGGTTGCCGACGACGCGGAAGCGCGCCGTGCGGCCCTCGTCGTCGAGCACCACTTCCGTCTCGCCGACCTCCACCTCGTTGCCGAAGGAATCGACGGTCGTGTAGAAGCGCTCGTAGCGCGTATCGAAGGGAATGCTGTCCGTGTCGGGAATGGGAATGCTGCCGCTGCCGAGCGAGGAGGATGTCAGCGCCTCGCCCTCCAGCGCCCCGCCGATGGGCTCGACGATCCAGTACCAGCCCGATTGCGGCTGGAAGAAGCGCAGGTCCCCGAGCTGCGGCGTGCCGGCAAGCCGCGTGTTCTCGCCCGCCGAAACCGAGTTGATGACGTTGTAGAGCTGCGCGCGCAAAAGATCGCGGAAGCTCTTCTCCGCGCTCTGCCGGTAGAGCGTCGAGATGACGACGGCGATGACGACGAGCGCCACCGCGGCCCAGAGGGAGGCGAGGAAGAGGACGCGGAAGGTGAGCGAGCGGGAGCGCCTGGCCTTATTTTCCATTGGCCGGCGCTTGCATCCGGTAGCCGAGGCCGCGCACGGTCTCGATCAGGTCGACGCCGATCTTCTTGCGCAGGCGTCCGACGAAGACCTCGATGGTGTTGGAATCGCGGTCGAAATCCTGGTCGTACATGTGCTCGACCAGCTCGGTGCGCGAGACCACCTCGCCCATGTGGTGCATGAGGTAGGAGAGAAGGCGATATTCGTGGGAGGTGAGCTTCAGCGTCTCGCCGTTGACGGTCGCCTTGGAGCCCTTGGTGTCGAGCCGCACCGGCCCGCAGACGATGTCGGGGCTGGCATGGCCCGCCGCCCGGCGAATGAGCGCCCTTATGCGCGCCAGCACCTCCTCGACATGGAAGGGCTTTGCCACATAGTCGTCGGCCCCGGCGTCGATGCCGGCCACCTTGTCGCTCCAGCGGTCGCGCGCCGTCAGGATCAGCACGGGCATGCCCTTGCCGTCCGCGCGCCATTTTTCGAGAACGGTGATGCCGTCCATTTCCGGAAGGCCGATATCGAGGATGATGGCGTCATAAGGCTCGGTGTCGCCGAGATAGTGGCCTTCCTCGCCGTCGAGGGCCTGGTCCACCACGTAGCCGGCTTCCTTCAGGGCCTCGCTGAGCTGACGGTTCAGGTTGACGTCGTCCTCGACCACCAGAATGCGCATTCGCCCTCTTCCTATCCCCTGTTACACGCCTTGCCCTGCGGCCTTACATCGGTACGCGAACGGTCACCTTGCGCGGCCGCGCATTGCCGTTGCCGGGCACCAGCACGGTCACCACGCAGCTATCGCCGTCCGGCTTGGCGGAAAGAAGCTCGCCGCCGGTCTGCGCCACCACACGCTGCGCCGCATTGCTGCAATCGCCGCCAACGCGCACGACGCTCCGCGCAGCGCCCATCTCCATGGGGGCCGGAAGCATCAGGCTGGCCGCAAGCGCGGATATGAGAAGTGGCGAGGCCATGAACATACTTTCAGGTGCGGATCACTATGATGCAAGCAATAAACGATCCACGCTGAATGGCAAATGAATGCGGCCGCCGGCCGCCCGAAGAAGGCAGCCGGCGGCCGGATCGTGCATTGAATTCAGGGGATTACGAGGCCCCCCGCACAGTCCGATTCAAGGATGCGGCCCTCACATCACCCGGTGGCGCGCCGAAATCCGCCCGAAAAGGGCGACGAGGCCGCCGACGGTGCCCACCGCCGCGACGATGAGGTCGGCAAGGTCGCCCTCGTCGCCCGCGGACATCTCGAAGCCCGCCACCTTGGCGAGCGAAGCGAGGATGGCGATGAGGGCGCCCCAGACGGTGCGGGACTGATACCAGGCTTTCATGTCGGTCATCGGCTTTCCTTTCCTAGAGCGGGAGAATGGCCTGCGCCGGCAGGCCGAGCGGGATCGCCCGGCCGAGCTGGCGCACGCGGATGGCAAGGCTCGTCTGCGGCGCGCCGAAATCGGCAAGCTCCTCGGCGGCCGCATAGAGATGGGAGGGCGCGGCGGTCTCGACCGTGCGCACCGCCGTCGCGCCCGAGAGGATTTCCAGGCGGTAGGCTTCGTTCGGCTCGTCGAGCGGGATCTCCGTGGCGAGCCAGCTGTCCGAATCGATCCGGCCGCGACGGATCCATGTGAGGAGGATCGCCCCGTCCGCCCCGCGCCGGGCGCGCAGGTGCACCGGCGAGAGCGGCGTCAGCGCCCGCTCCCCGCCGGCAAAGGCGAAGGGGCCGGCCTGCCCCGGCGGCGTTCCGATGGCGTCGACGAGCCAGTTGGATTGCCGCCCCACCTCCTCCACGTCGAGCCCCAGCGGGCGCACGGCATCGTCGAGCAGCACCGCCGTCGCGCCGACAGCATGCCCCGCGGCCATCGCGTCCTCCGTGCCGCAAAGCGCGCGCAGCAGGCCGGAAAGCCGCCAGCGCCCCGGCGCGATCTCGCTCGCCTCGCGGAAGCCGACGATCTCGAAGGCGCCGTTTGCGGCAAGGACCGCGATGCGGTTCGCCCCGTTCAGCACCGCCAGCGTGTCGACCGAGGCAAGCCCGCCGGCCGGAAGGTCGATTACCAGCGGACGGTTCACGTCGAAGCGTCCGACGACGCCCGGCTCCAGTGCTTCCGCAAGCGTGCCGATGCGCGCCGGCCGGTCGAGCCGGGTGCGCACGCGATACCCCTCGCTGCTGTCCGAGCTGGAGACGACCATGGCGCGCCAGGGCTGTGCATAGGCCGCGACGCGCGCAAAATCCTGCGGGCCGCCCGAGCCCAGCACCGGCAGGTCGAGGAAGACGACCTCCGGCGCGAAGGCATCGCCCGGCCCCGCCCCGTTGACCGGCTGCTTTTCCTCGCCGTCCGGGGCCGGCGCGCCGCTGTCGCCCGCCGCGATGGCGCGCGCCTCCACCTCGCGCATCAGCCCGTCCGTGATTTCCGTGATAAGAAAGCGCCCCGCCGGCCCGTCCTTCAGGCGCACCACGTCGCCGGGCGTGAAGGAAAGCGCCGTCGGCGGCAGGCGGAAGGTGACGCGCCGCTGGCCGGAACGGTTGTCGCGCAGCGCCGTCTCGACGCTCGCCGCCGCGGCCCCCGCATGCAGCACCGCCGGAAGCGAAAGGCGCAGCACCCGGTCCGTGTCGCCGGCCATGCGGCGCGAGCGGGCGGTCACATGCGCATAGGCGTCCGTGTCGTCGAAATGATCGAGGATCGCTTCGCCGGCAAGATCGCTGATATGCGCGCGGGTCTCCTCGAAGAGCGTCTCGTCCGGCCGCTCGGCGAGCACGTCGAGCGTTGCCGGCGGCAGCGCCGATTTCAGCCGCGAGCGGAAGTGGATCCTGCCGTCCGCCTCCAGCGCGTCGATCTGAAAGGCCTGCATGATCGGCTCGATCAGCCCGCGCGCCGAAGCCTGCTCGGCCTGCACGAAGCCCGGCAGGTCGCCGGCAACGCCCGAGACGTCGAAATCGGTGAAACCGTGGTCGGTGAGGATGGCGGCGATGACGTCCGCCGCCGTGCCCGCTCCGAGCCGGCCGGTCAGCCAGTGCCCGCGCTGCCAGTTGCCGCCGTCCGCCCAGAGGCCGGCATTCTCCGGGAAGGCCGGATAGGGCCGCGCGTCCCAGGTCCAAAGGAAGATGCGGCCGGGATCGACCATGCCCGGCTCCGGCCCGTCGCCCTGCCACCAGGCATGATGGGCGTCGAGGAAGCGCCGCTGCACGCCGTCGCTGCGCGCCCCGCCGGAATGGTAGGGCAGCGCATTCTCCGCGCTCTTCGGGTCGACGAAGACGTTCGGCTGGTTCGCGCCCTTGTCGACCGCCGGGCAGCCGAGCTCGGTGAACCAGATCGGCTTGGAGCGCGGCACCCAGGCGGTCGGCGCGGAAAGTTCCGCCCCGCCCGGCGCCCGCTCGTAATGCGGCTTCGTCCACCAGTTCCGAAGGTCCTTGTAGCGGAACACCCAGGGCTTTCCCGCCGCCCCGTCGGCAATCGGCGTGCGGATGCGCGCCTGCCGGTCGGCCGCGCTCGCATAGTACCAGTCGAAGCCCTCCCCGCCCGCAATGAGGCTGCGCATCGCCGCCGCGTCCTCCGGATGGCGGAAGCCGTCCGGATTGCCGGCGACGATATCGCCGTCCTGCCAGTCGGAGAGCGGCATGTAGTTGTCGATGCCGACGGCCGAGATGGCGGAGGAGGCCCAGAGCGGGTCGAGATGGTAGCGCACCTCGCCGCTGCCGTCCGCCGGCTGGAAGCCGAAATACTCGCTCCAGTCCGCCGCGTAGGTGATCTTCGTGCCGGGCCTGAGGATAGCCCTCCGCCCTGGTCAACAAGATCCCGGAGCTGGAGGCCGCGATCAACCGTTACGGCAATGCCGGCGGCACGGTGATGCGGGATTTCGAGACCGCGACGGATAATGCTGGCGAGGCGTGGAACCGCTTCTCCAGCAACATCCAGAACAAGGCGGAGCAGATCGGCAGCAGGTTCCTGCCCGCCATCACCGACGCGATGAACCACGTCTCGGAGGCGATGGAGACAGCCGAAGCCCGCCGCACTGGCGAGGAAAAGGTCACCGGCGGCGACTGGAGGATCGGAAAGAACACCCGCGACCAGTTCCTGAAGGAGTACAAGGCCGAGCTTGAGAAGGAGGGCGTCGGCAATCCAAAGCGGACTGCGCTCGCGGGAAAGGCCTGGGAAGAGGCTCTCGCGAAATACGGCGCTAACGAAATCGCGAATGTCTTCCAGCCCATCCGCGACATGCAGGACCGTCGGCGGAACCGGGAGGCCTATCTGTCTGGCAAGGCGCGGGCCTCGGTCGGTCGGCACAGCGCATTCCTCGGTATATCGACCAACACGATCCCCGTCCCAGGGAGCCGCGCCGACAACCTGCCGGCGGAGCCCGGTTCAGCACGTTGGCTCCAGGAGCGATACGGTTACGGGACCGGACGGGAGCGCGTCGGCGATTCAGCGGCAAGGCTCGAAGCCGAGCGAGAAAAGAACCGGCCACCGTTCTGGAAACGGTTCCTGTTCGGCGCGGCTGCGGACGACAATTTCGACGTTCGCGAGCATATGGGGATCAAGCTGCGGCCGAGCGGGGCGGGAAACGCCGGCAAAGGTTTTGCAAGCGGCGTCGAGGAAGGCGGCAGGAAGGCGGAGCATGCGATGGATGCCTCCGCCCGAAAAGTCGAGCAGATCGCAGATAGCGTCAACACCTATGACGCCGGGAAAAAAGCAGGCGATCAGTTCGCCGCCGGCCTTGCAGCATCGGCCGACGCCGTCGCGGCGGCCGCCAACAAGGCGCTGGTCAATCCCGTGGCGAACCGCGTTCCGCAGAGCCCGGCGAAGATCGGCCCGCTGCGCAATCTCCCATCGATGGGCCGCAAGATCGCCCAGCAGCTCGCCGGCGGCATGGAGGGCGAGAAGAGCCCGGTGCAGGCAGCGGCGGGCATCGCCCGCAAGATCGCCTCGGCATCCGCTGCGGGTGGCAAGGATGCCGGCGCAGGCGCGGCTGCCCCGGTCGGAAGGCAGATCGCCGGCATCCAGATCGGACAGATTTCCATTTCCGGCGTGAAGGACGCGGCGGAAGCCGCCGATAGCATCGGCATCGAGCTTGAAAGGCGGCTGGCGGGAACGCTGGCCGATGTAGGCTGACATGTCGACGCTCCTTCAGTTCGGCTCCTTCACCTTCGAGCTGCGCGGCGTCTCGCCGAAGCGCGTCACGCGTTTTGACGAATGGCGCTGGCCGTCGACCGAACGGCTTTCCGGCGAGAATGCCATCCAGTTCCTCGGTCGCGGCCCGGGGGAGTTGACCATCGAGGCGGTGCTATTCCCGCGCCATCGCGCCGGCCATAGCGAGACCGCCATCGACGCGCTGCGCGCGGTGGGCGATGCCGGCATGCCGATGCCGCTTATCCGCGGCGATATGCGCATGCTCGGATGGTATGGCCTCGGCTCGATCGAGACGGATGAAAGCTATCTCGACCGGCTCGGCCGGCCGGGCATGGTCTCCCTGGTAGCAAGCCTCACCCGCTACGGCCGAGACGGTCCCGGCGCCGGCGGCCTTTCCTTCTTCGGGATCTGACCATGGCGCGGATCCACACGACGTCCGACGGGGAGATGGCCGACGAGATCGCCTGGGCAGAATACGGCGACCGGCCGGAAGGCCTGATCGCGCTTCTGGAGGCGAACCCCATCCTCGCCCGCTCGCCGCCGATGCTGCCGGCGGGTCTGCGCCTCATCCTGCCCGACCTTCCCGAGAAAGAGCCGTCCCCGGCCGCCACGATCAGGATCTTCACCACATGAAGGGCTTCACGCCGCAGATCTTCTGCTCGATCGACGGGCGCAATGTTTCCGGCCTGGTCGCGCCGCGCCTGATCCGCGCGACCGTCACCGATGGCACCGGCATCGAGAGCGACGGCGTCACGGTCGAGCTCGACAATGACGGTGACCGGATCGACCGCCCGCAGAAGGGCAGCACGCTCGTCTTCGGGGGTGGATACAAGGAGACAGGTGGGCCGCGCCTCTTCGGCTCCTACACGATTGAGGATGCCGAGAAGAGCGGGGCAAAGCGGCGCCTCACCGTCATCGCCCGCGCGGGCAGCCCCGCCGAGAAGATGAAGGAAAAGCGGAATCGCGCGTTCGAGGATATGAAGGTCCAGGACATCATCTCCAGCATCGCGGGCGATGCCGGCCTCACGCCCGCCGTCGATCCGGACCTCGCCGATATCGTCATTCCCTACCGGGCCCAGCTTAACGAGAGCGACCTTCATCTCCTGACCCAGATCGGCCAGCGGTTCGGTGCGATGCCGGTCATGAAGGACGGGCACCTCGTCTTCGCCCGCAAGGGCAAGGGCGTGTCGATCAGCGGCATGATGCTTCCCGTCGTCGAGATCGGCCCGGACGATCTGCATGGCGAGGACGCATGGCGCCTGCGCGGCACTGCCCGCGCGAAGTACGGCACCATCCGCGCCCATTGGCACGATCCCGAGGACGCCACCCGCAAGAAGGTCGAGGCAGCCGGTGACGGCCCTGTCTACGAAATCCCGGAAATCTTCCAGAGTGAGGCGGAAGCACAAGCGGCAGTAGAGGGCCAGCGGAACAACCAGGACCGCGAGGAAGAGAAGCTGAGCCTCACCGTGATCGGCAAGGAGACGCGGCAGGCCGAGGCGAAAATGTTGGTCGAGGGCATCGACCGGGACGCCGATGGAGAGTGGTCGATCGACAGCATCACGCATGTCTTCACCGGCACCGCCTCCTACACCAACGCCATCGAGGCAGTCAGAAAGGAAAAGAACTGATGGACGGAAACATGAACGATCTTCTGAGGACAGTCGCATTCCTGCTCGGCGTAGTCTGCGGGCTTCTCGGCGCAATGGCCGTGTTGCTCCTGGTGTCGGTCTTCGTTGACGTGAACCTGACTACGGCGTCCGTGCTGCAGATCCTCGCCGGCGCCGGCGTTGGCGGCCTCTCTTTGTGGCGCACGGCCTGACCGAGTGGATAAGGCGCTGATCGTAAACAGCAACAAGCTGCGGTTTCATTCCTGTTGCAGCGTGGTTGGCAATTCCACCGTGTTGGGTCTAAATGACCAAAGGTTGTAGGGGTAGAGGGGGTTTGAATGCGACTTACAGCAGGACTTTGTACCATTCTTCTGTTGTCGAGCGCTCCGGCGATGGCTGGCTTTGATAGCTGGTCGGCGGAGAGTGAGGACGATCCGTTTTCAGGCGGCAACAGAACCACGGTTGATTATTTCAGCTCCTCGCGCTCAGGCGTGCTGATCATCTGTGATACGGCTGAACCGGGACTTATGGTCCGGGCAATCCCCGGCTTCGCCTTCGATGACAGCTTGTCCGGCTATACGCCGGAAATGGAATTTGCCGTCGATGGCACGCGCGTGCTTGGCCAGTCAGGACGCGTCGGCGCCGTTGGTGACAACGTCGCAGCAGCAGAGACCCAGTTATCCAAGGAGAATTCCGAGGCCTTCGTAAAGGCCTTTGCCGGCGCCAAGAAGCAGGTGGCGATCAAGGACGGTATAAGTGATCGCCCGTTCCTTCTCACTGCAAGGGGCTCGACCAAAGCCGGCGCCGCCCTGGTGAGATGCATGGCGAACCAGAAGTGAAACGACACTGGAGGGCGCGCGATTGCTGCGCCCTCTCTGTCAAAATTTTGCTGCCAAATGAAGTTGCGCGCCGCGCCATTCGATTTTGCGCGCTACAGAAAGCCGCATGCGGCAGAGCCCGGCATGAAGCGCCGCCTCCCAGGGGAAGGCCGGCGCCTCATCGGGCGCGCCGGATGCGGCGCTCAAGGGCGCGGCGAAGCCGCCTCCCCGCCCGGCCCGAAGGTCGCGTGCAGCAGTTCGGCGGCGATGCGCGCGAAGCCCGCGAGCCCGTCCGCCACCGCCATGCCCGCCACGTCCTCGTCGGAGAAAAGGTTGCCCGCCCCGCGCAGCCCCGCGCCGATGATGCGGATGAGGTCGTCCGCCCTCAGCCTTCCGGAGGAAAAACGTTCGGCCAGCCCCGTCAGGCTGTCGACCGCAAATGCCGTCTCCAGCTCGGCGAGCGCGCCGAGCGTCAGGCACAGCACCCTCGTCTCGCCGTCGAGATGGGCTTCGATCTCGCCGCGATGGCGGTTCGCCCGCGCGCCCATCACAGCGCCTCGAAGGTCAGCGCGCCGGCCGATTCCAGCGCGATCTCGAAGGCCACCTCGCCGTCATGCGCGCCGGAATATTCGAGCGCGGCGATCTGGAACGGCCCGGCGACCGTGCCGAAATCCGGTATGACCACCTGCCAGCCGGCAATGGTTCCGGCGAAGAACAGCGAGCGCACCAGCGCGTCGGACGCCTGGTCCTTGAAGATGCCGCTGCCGGAGACGGCCGCGCGCTGCACGCCGGCCCCGCCGAGCAATTCGCGCCAGCGCCCGGCCGATTCCGCATCCGTCACGTCGACGAGCTGCGCATTGAAGGCAAGGCGCTTCGAGCGCAGCCCCGCGGCCGAAACGAAGCCCGCACCGTTGTCGATCTTGAGCAGGAGGTCCCGCCCCTTCTGTGCCGTCATTGGCAAGGTCCTTTCCTAAAAACCGTGGTTCAGCTTTCCGGTTCCGTCACCGCACGAAAACGCATCTCCGCCCGGTGGAAGCGCGATTTTTCCGAGCGCCGCAGCCGCGTGTCGCGGTGGAGGAGCAGCACGAGAGAATGTCCTTCGAGAATGAGCGGCGCATCGTGCAGTGCGTCCCGCACCAGGGCGGCGATCGCCTGCGCCTCGCGGTGCCCCACCGCCCCGGACCAGACCTCCAGCGTCACCGAATGCGCCTCGCCCGCCTCGCTGGCGGTCGAATGGTCGGTGCTGTCGATGCCGGCGATCACCACCAGCGGCGAAGCCGGTGCGTCGATCCGCCAGTCCGTGATCCCGTTCGCGCCGACGAGGGCCGCCAGCGCCGCGTCGCCCGAAAGCCGGGCGAAGATCGCCTTCTGCAGGGCCGATGCCGCGCTCATGGTTTTGCCTCCTCGCAGTCGCAGACGATGTAGCGTCCCGTCTCGTCGGGATCGCGAAAGGCGAGAACCGTGAAAATCCGCGCGCCCTTGCGAAAGCGCATGCCGCCCGCAAGGTCGGCGCGATGGCGCAGCCAGATGCGGTGCGTCACCGTCACCGGCAGCGTCCCCGCCACCTCCACGGCACGCGCCGAAACCGGCTCGATGCGTCCCCAGACCGTCGCGAGCGCGGCAAAGCTCCGCTCCACCCCGCCCTGCCCGTCCGGCGTCTCCTCCGGCCGCTCCAGCACCAGCCGCGCGGCAAGCGCGCCGGGATCGATCGCCCGCATCACAGCCTCCGCATCCGGTAGGGTGCGACCAGCCGGTCGTAGCCGGCGGGCACCGTTCCCGGCTGGTCGCCGGGCGCGACCGCGCCGCGAAGCTCGAACATGGCGGCGACGTGCAAGAGCAGCGCCCGCTTCAGCATGTCCGGCACCTCCGCGCCCGTCTCGCCGAAACCGGCGGTGAAATCGATCTCGATGCCGTTCAGCGCCCGTTCGGTCGCAGGCTTTTCCGCAAGGACCAGCCGGGCCGGCCGCGCCGTCCCGTCGAGCACATGGCCGCTGGCATCCACCTCGACCGGCGCGCCCTCGGCGTCGTAAACCGTCACCAGATCAATGGTTTGCACCGGCCCTCTTACGATCTGAATCACCCGCCCCTCCGGCCAGTCGTCAAGATAGAGGCGCAGCGGCCGCGCAATGAGGCAGAGCCCCGTCGCGGCCTCCAGATATTCGCGCGCGGCGCGGATGAGCGCTGAGACCAGCGCATCCTCCTCGTCCGTATCGAGGCGCAGATGCGCCTTCGCCTCGGCAAGCGTGATCGGCTCCGCCGCGGGCGGCAACAGTTCGGCAATGGTCATGATCGGCCTTTTCGCTGAAGGAAGGGTGCGGGCGCGGCCGGGAGGCAAACCGCGCCCGCGGCACCGGCCGCAGGGAGCCGCCGGTGCGAGAGAATTCCGAAAGAGGAAGGAAGACCCTCTCTGCCTGCCGGCATCTCCCCCACAAGGGGGGAGAAAGCAGGAGGCTTGCTCATCGTTCAAAATGGAATGCCAAGGGGGAGGCGCATTAAGTCCCTCCCCCTTGTGGGGAGGGGTTGGGGAGGGGTCTTTCCTCCCGCCCGCTCAGCTCACGGCGAACTTCACCAGCTTGATCGCCTCGAAGTTCTGCACCCCGCCGCCGACGCGCTTGGTGGTGTAGAACAGCACATAGGGCTTGGCGGAATAGGGATCGCGCAGCACGCGCACGCCCGTGCGGTCGACGACGAGGTAGCCGGCGCGGAAATCGCCGAAGGCGATGGAGAAGCTGTCGGCGGCGATGTCCGGCATGTCCTCCGCCTCCGCGATGGCAAAGCCCATCAGCGAGGCGGCCTGCCCGGCGGAAGCCGGCGGGCGCCAGAGATAGTTGCCGTCCGCATCCTTGAACTTGCGGATCGCCCCTTGCGTCTTGCGGTTCATCACGAAGGTGGCGTTCTGCCGGTGCCCGGCCTTCAGGGCGTAGATCGTGTCGATCAGCGCGTCGGAGGGATTGGAGGCCTTGAAGCCGCCCGCCGCCCCGGTGGCGACATAGCCGAGGTTGCCCCAGCTCCAGCTCGCATCGGCGACCGCCGTGTAGCTGAGGAAGCCCGCCGGCTTGTTGGTGCCGTCGCCGGAGACGAAGGCGGTGCCCTCCTGCTCGGCGAAGACCATGTCGACCTCGGAGGCGATCCAGCTTTCCACGTCCACCGCCGCGTCATCGAGCAGCGCCGGCGTCGCCGCCGGCATGGCGTAGAGCTCCATGGTCGGGAAGGAGAGTTCGGCAAGCTGGGCATTGCCGGTCTGCGGGCGGGATGCCGTCTCCGCCACCCAGCCGGCCGCCATGCCGGAGGTCGCGAAGGGCTTCTTCAGCACCGCGCCGGAGACCTGGCGCACGGTCGCCAGCGCACGGATCGGCGAGGCGGCGGAAAGCCGGCGGCCGATATCGGTATCCGTCTCGGGCGGCACGAGATAGCCGCCGTCCGCCGCCGAGCCGACGGACATCGCCTTCTCCTCCAGCGCCCTCAGCGCGCTGTCGTCGCCGCGGCGCATATAGGCGGAGAAGGCCGCCTTGTGCTCGGCCGCCTCGAAGCTCGTCTCGCCGCCGCCGAGCGCCGGGCGTGCCTTCTTCAGCGCGAGCTGGTCGAGCGCGCGCTTGTGCTCGTCCATGGCGCGGTTGATGCGGTCGACCTTCTCGCGCGTCACGACGTCGGCCGTCAGCTTCTGCTCGATCTCGCCGAGCCGCCGGTCGTTCGTCTCCTTGAAGGCCTCGAAGGCCTCCATGAAGTCGTCGAAGGCGGCGGTCATGGTTTCCGGCACGGCCTTGGTCTCCGGCGCGGTCTTCTGCAAATCGCTCATGCGTTCTCTCCGTTAGCGTTTCATCATCCGGGCCGCCCGGCGCATGGTGCGCACGAGCTCCGTTTCCCTGTCGCGGAACCACCGCGCATTCTTCACGTTCGACACCCGCGCCGAAGGCAGCATCGGGAAGGTGACGATCGAGATCTCCCAGAGGTCCGCCTCCAGGATCCGACGCACGCCGCTTGCCCGCTCGGTCTTCGAGCGCACCGTCTGGAAGCCGATGGAAAGCCCGTCGAGCGCGCCGGATTTCATGAGGCTCAGCACCTCGCGCGCCCGCGCCACGCCCGGCGACAGCACGCCCTCGACATAGAGCCCGCGCGCGTCCTCGCGGATCGTCCGCCAGCGCCCGATGGGCTCGGCCGGATCGTGCTGGAACAGCATGCGCACGCCGGAGGGCCCGCGCTTTTCCAGCGAGCGCACGAAGGCCCCGGGCGCAATCGCGTCCTTGCCGAGGTCCACCTCGCCGAAGAGGCTCGCATAGCCGGAAAACACCCCGTCGCCGGAAACGCCCGCGAGCGTCAGATCGGCATATTTCTTCGTCCGCCAGACCGGCAGGTCGTCGGTTGTCATTGGTCTCTCCGATGATGTGATTGAAAGCGCGCGGAAGCGGCCGCTATTCCCGCAGCCGTTCGGCAAGCCGCGCCAGCACGCCGAGCCCCCACCAGGCCGAAAGGCTCGCCGCCGCCGATCCCGCCAGCAGCATTTCCGAGGGCCCGAGATAGGCGGCGATGCCGAGCCTGACGCCGATCCACAGGCCCGCCGGCCCGCCGAAGACGAGCCCGCAGGCCAGCCCCGTGAAGAACCGGCACCCCGCCTCGCGGCGCGTCTTGGGCAAAAGATAGATGAGAGAAACCGCCGCCCCCGCGGACGCCCCGATGAACCGGGCCGTCCAAAGCCCGCCGTCATTGCCGAAGTCAGCCATTGTTAAGCCTTTCGGATTATTATGGAAAACAGCAAGAAGCGGCCGCACGGACCGCAAACCTGCCCCCTCACGCGGAGTCGGGCAGCGGAAATTCACGAGTCTTCCGAATCCCTTGCGAAGATTTCCTCGAATTTCGATTCAGCGCGTTCAAGCGAAGAATCCGCAGGACGGCAAAGTGATTCAAGGCGTCAAGCCAATCGCCTGATTTCCTACAGAAATCGCCCCTCACCCTACCCCTCTCCCCGCAAGCGGGGGGAGAGGGCACCTGCCCCACCAAAGTTCATTGTTTGAGGAAACCAGCCCGGCATACCCCTTCGCCCCGCCTGCGGGGAGAAGGTCGTGGCAGCGGGATGAGGGGCAATCGCCTATGAAGACCCTCTCTGCCTGCCGGCATCTCCCCCACAAGGGGGGAGAAAGGCTGGCAGCATGCCTTTCCCTAAAATCTTCCGCCGGGAGTGCCGAAATGTAAGTCCCTCCCCCTTGTGGGGAGGGATTTAGGGAGGGGTCTTCCCTCCATATGCGATACCCCTACCCGCAAGAAGGAGATGCCCGGCAGGGCAGAGGGGGGTGAAAGCCACACCCGCCCCACTCCCTCAATACCCCACCGCCCGCCGCTTCTCCTCGTCCGTCAAAAACCCCGCCGCCGCCACCCGCGTCCAGAGCTCGGAGCGCTCGGCGACAAGCCCGCTCACCTGGTCGAGGTCCGGCACCAGCCGCAGCCCCGCGCCTTCCCCGTCCAGCCATGCCGCGAAAGACGCCGCCGTGCGCTGCACCAGCGGCAGCACCGTCAGCCGCCAGAACGCCCGGTTGGCCTCCTGGTAATTGGCATAGGTCGCGTCCCCCGGAATGCCGATCAGCATGGGCGGCACGCCGAAGGCGAGCGCGATGTCGCGCGCCGCGCCGTTCTTCGCCTCGACGAAATCCATCTCGCGGGGCGAAAGCCCCATCGCCTTCCAGTCGAGCCCGCCTTCCAGCAGCATCGGCCTTCCGGCACGCGCGGCGCCCGAATAGCCTTCCTCCAGCTCGCCCTTCAGCCGGTCGTACTGGTCGGGAGAAAGGTTGCCGCCCTCCTTCGGCTGGTAGACGAGCGCGCCGGAAGGCCGCGCCGAATTGTCGAGCAGCGCCTTGTTCCAGACCGCCGCCGCATTGGAGAGGTCGAGCGCCATGGAGGCGGCCTCGAGCGGCGCAAAGCCGAGCCGGTCGTCGAGCGGGTGGAAGAGCCGCAGATGCAGGATCGCCTCCCCCTCGCCCGCCGCATGCCGGCGCACATTCGTGCCCGTGCGGTATTCATAGGCGACCGGCCACCCGTCCCGCCCCTCGACGATCTGCACCCGGTCGGGCCGCAGGAGGTGCAGCTCGCGCAGCTCCTCGCCGAGCCGCACGCCCTCGACGAAGGCGTTGCCGGAAAGAAGCAGGTGCCCGTAGAGCGTCTCGAAGAAATCCGTGCCCGCCATGCGCGCGTTCGGGCGGGCAAGCAGCGCGAGGCGCGGATCCTCCGGTCGCTCCGCCTCGCCCTCATAGGCAAGCCAGGGCACCGAGGCCGCCGCCTCCGCGATCATCCGCACCGCCCGGTGCGCCACCGGGTTCTTCATGAACCCCTCGCGCGACAGCGAGGCATAGGACCGGCTCGACCAGTGCGCCCGCCCCTCGCCCGTCAGCGTGAAGAAGCCCGACGCCTTGGTCTCCGCCGCCCCGCGGCGGCGCGTGAGGAAGGAAGGTAGCTTCATGATGGTCCTCGATCGTGTGAATTGATTGAAGCGCCGTGCCGGATGGGTGGATCCTCGGGTCAAGCCCGAGGATGACGGAGGGGAGGAGAGGTCAACCGTCCATCGAGCGGCAGGGCACATGGAGCCGTTGTGACTATCCGCCATCCTTCTCGTCTTCCGTCATCCTCGGGCTTGACCCGAGGATCCACCCACCCGGCACGCCCCTACCCGCCAAGCGCCGCAAAAAACGCCCGCCCGTATCCCGCGACCAGCTCCGCCCGGTCCAGCCCGTTGACGATCCGCCGCGCGCCGATCCAGTCGGCCTCGCCTACAAAAAAATGTTCCGCCAGCCGCCGCCCGGTAAAGGCCCCCGCCAGCATTCCGGCGAACAGGATCTCCACCGCCGGCCCCGTCTCCATCGCCAGCTCCGGCCGCGCGAGGAGGTCGAGCCCCGTCAGCGCCGCCAGCTTTTCGTAATTCCGCCGATGCGTGATCTGCACCAGCCCCCGTCCGAGCCAGCTATGGCCCGTCTCGTCGCGCCGCCAGTAGGGCGCGGAGACCTGCGGCAGGCGCCCCGCCGCGAAGGCCGCGTCGAGCCGCGCGATGGCCGCATCGTCGGTGGCGGCAAAGGTCTCGCGCACCGGCCGCATGCGCCCGCCCGTCTCGTGGTGGGCCGTCGCCAGCATATAGGCGAGGAAGCGCCGGTCGGCCGTCCTCCCGTCCCGCTCGAAGCGGTCGAGGAACGCCGTCATGCCGGCCACCTGCCCGCGCGACAGCCGTCCGCCGTAGAGCGGCCCGCGCACGGCGCCGAAGAAGGCCCTGCGGTCGATGCCCATCGTCAGATCCCCCGCACCCGCGGCTCGCCCAGCCGGTCGAGCACCAGCGCCGTCAGCGCCCAGACGAGCGCGTCGAGCCGGTCCGGCGAGCGGCCGGCGGAAAGCCCGTCCGGGCCGAAATCGCACATCTGGTCCTCCAGCTCGGCGAAGGCGCCCGCATGGGCGACGCGCCCCTGCTCGTAGAGCGCGGCCACCGGCTCGGCGCGCAGGAATTTCCCGCGCGTCGCCCGCACGGTCGAGACCGGCAGGCCCGCGTCCACGCTTTTCAGCATCGCCGTCACCATGTCGCCGCCCTGGTTCACCTCGGCCACAACCCGGTCGGCGTCGAACCGCCGGAAGGCGCGCACCACCGCGCCCGCCCAGCCGGCGGGGCTCGCCCCCGTCACCGAGCAATCGGCCAGCACCACCGCACGGCCCGCGCCGTCCAGCCCCGCGACGACAATGCCGCAGACGGAAGCAGCGGATGCCGTCGCCGGCGGGTCGACCGCCACGACGATGCGCGAAAGCGGCCCCGGCGCCTTCAGGCGGATCGCCTCCAGCCGCGACCGGCTCCACAGCGCGTCCTCGCGGTCGGCGATCAGCTCGCCGTCCAGCTCCTGCCGGCCCAGCCGCGTGCCGCCGTAGCGGTCCGCCATCGCCGCGATGAAGCCGGGCGAAAGATTCCTGGCATTATCGGAGGTCGCGATGCGCCGCACCGCCGTCCTCGCATCGCCGGCCAGCGCCCGCAAAAGCGGCACCGGCCGCGGCGTCGTCGTCACCAGCACGCGCGGAACCTCGCCAAGCCGCAGGCCGAATTGCAGCATGTCCCAGGTCTCCTGCGCGTGTTTCCATTTTCCCAGTTCGTCGCACCAGGCGAAGTGGAACTGCGGCCCGCGCAGGCTTTCGGGGTCCTCCGACGAAAAAATCTGCCCGATGGAGCCGTTCGGCCAGACGAGCCGGCGGCGCGAAGCCTCGAAGTCCGGCCGCGCCCGCCCGGCGATGCGGCAGATGCCGGAAACGCCGTCGATCATCACCTCGCGCGCATCGCCCAGCGTTTCGGCGACGAGCGCGATGCGCAGGTCCGGGCGCGAAAGCGCCAGCGCCTGCACCCATTCCGCCCCCGCCCGCGTCTTGCCCGACCCGCGCCCGCCCATCAAAAGCCAAACCCGCCAGTCGCCGGAAGGCGGCATCTGCGCCAGCCGGCAAGTGAAGTGCCATCGCCGCAGCTGTCGCAAAGTGCGCAGCCGCGCTGGCTCTTGCAGCGCCGTGATGCCGGAAGGCTCGCCCCTCATCCCCCTGCCGGGACCTTCTCCTTGGCTGCGGGGAGAAGGCAGGGAGGAAAGGCCTTCCTTTCCATCGTCACCAGAAGAGCAGGACTGCGCCCCATCCCCCTTCTCCCCGCCTGCGGGGAGAAGGTCCCGGCAGGGGGATGAGGGGCCATCTCCGGCATCCGAAGCCTTCCGACCCAGAAGTCCCGCCTCCAGCCTCCCGGCTGCAATTTCCAAGGCCTCACGCGCCCGCCTGTCCTCGATCATTCCCAAGCCCGTGGCCAAAGCCTTCACCTGCGCATCTATATCCTGCCGAATGATCCGGCCGGCCCGCCGCCCCTTACGGTCCGGCGCGCGCTCCGGCGGCAGCATCGCCGCAAGGCCCGTTTTCCCGCAGCCAGTCTTCCTTCGCCGCATCCAGCCGCTCCTTCACCCGCATCTCGACCAGCCGGTCGAACGCCTCGGCCAGCGCCGCCTCGTCCTCCGGCACGCCGGCTGCGGCCTCGGCCTCCACGCGCTCGGCGATCAGCGTGCGTTGCAGGCTGTCGATCTTCTCCAGCGTGCGCACGATCAGCGACACGGCCTCGATGGCCGCCTTGGCGTCCGTCTGCGCCAGTTTGCGCGCGGCCTCGTCTCCGGCCGCATCCGCATCCCCCTCGGCCAACGCCTTCTGGCTCTGGAAACGCTGGAAGCGCTCGCGCAGCTCCTTGGTCATTTCGAGCAGCATGGCCTGCATGTCGAGGAAGGGATCGCAAGGCGCGGCCGCCTTGGTGTCGAGCAGCACCGCCGCCCCGCCCGCAAGGTCCGCCCCGCAGCCGCGAAACCCGTCATAATCCGCTTGCGGCTCCACACCGAACAGCGCCAGATCCTCATCCATCGCAAAGCCCCAAACGAAAAAGCGCCCGGACCCAATGGGCCGAGCGCCTGTCAAAACCTATCTCAAAGCCGGCCGCGGGCAGAAACCGCCAACCCCTTCCAGCCTCCGGAAAGCCCGGCGATCCCTTCCGCCCGCACCTTTCCGACTATGCCATAACTCTACCAGACGACCGTGACGCCGTCAAGGACTATTTTCCTATATTTTTATCAGAGGCCCGCCGCCTTGCGCAGATCGTCGTTCATGCGCGCCTGCCAGCCTTTGCCGGTTGCCTTGTAGTGCCTGATGATATCGGGGTCGAGGCGAACCGAGATCTGCTGCTTCGGGTTATCCATTGCCGGGCGTCCGCGCTTGGCCTTCGCGCGATCGATCGCCGCGGCAAGCTCCGGCAATGCCTCGCGGAAGGGCCTTGCCTTGCGAAAATCGTCTTCGGTCCATTCGGGACTGTCCGGATCCTCGGCAATGCCCTTGCGGATATGATCTTCCTCCGCATCGGAAATGTCATGGGGACGTTTTGCGATAGTGCTCATAGAGCCTCCTCTCGTTCCGGCTTGCCGCCCGCATGGAGATCAGCGAAACGGCCTCGTGGCCGAGCGTGGCGAAGACGACGACAAGCGTGCCGTCGCGAAAGAAGCCGATCGCCTTCCACCGCCCCGAATGGGCGGGAACGATCAGCGCATCCTCGAAGAAATCCATCTCCAGCACGGCGAAATCGTGGCCGTGCTTTTCAATATTGCCGAGCCGCTTCACGTCGTCATAGAGGATTTCCATGGATTTCCTGTATCACATTTAATCCTCGCATGGAAGATATAGGATGAAAATCCTATTTCCCCTCGCCCACTTCCAGCGGCCAGGTCACGAGGTAGTCCTCGTAGTCCTCGATATCGATGCCCTCCTCGCTCACCGTGCGGCCGCGGGCGGAGATGCCGGCCAGGTGCACGGTGTCGGGATCGCCCGAGACGAGCGGGTGCCACCAGTAGAGGTCGTGGCCGTCGCGGATGAGGCGGTAGCCGCAGGTCGGCGGCAGCCAGGAGATCTCCGCGACGCTCTCCACGGTGAGGCGGATGCAGTCCGGCACCGTCGCCTGCCGGTTCTCGTAGTCCTTGCAGCGACAGCTTTCCCCGTCGAGCAGCACGCAGCGGATGGAGGTCCAGGCGATCTCGCCGGTCTCCCAGTCCTCCAGCTTGTTGAGGCAACAGAGCCCGCAGCCGTCGCACAGGCTCTCCCACTCGCCGTCGGTCATCTCGGCGAGCGTCTTGGTCTTCCAGAACGGCAGGTCGTCCGTCTTTGCGGCATCGTTCGTCGTCATGCCCGACCCCTGGACCCCTCGGGCGCAAAGGTCAAGAGCGGGCGGCGGTAACCCTTCCCCGCAAAATCCGTTCTGCTGCCGTCAAAAGCCTGATATCGTACTAGAATAAACCGATGGTGACAGGACGTTAACCGGCAGGCCGTCAGTGTCACGGCGCGAGGGACGAGAAGCAAGAGACCGCGATCGTGGAAGACGACGACCAGGAGAAGACGAAACCGCGCCGCCGCCGGCGGCACATCTTCCTGCGCATCGATTCCTGGATCGATTCGGCGGTGTGGAACGCCGGTTTCCGCGCGGGCGAGATCTGGGAGGAGATCACCATCTTCTCCCGCCGCTTCCATGCCAAGGGCTGGAAGAAGGCGGTCTTCGAGGTCGCCGGCGAGGCGATGAACCTCGGCACCGCCGGATTCATCCTCCTGCTCGCGCTCGCTCTTCCCGCCTTCGAGGAGACCAAGGGCGACTGGCGCGCCCAGAGCGATTTCGCCGTCACCTTCCTCGACCGCTACGGCAACGAGATCGGCCACCGCGGCATCATCCACGAGGATTCCGTGCCGATCGACGAGTTGCCCGATAGCCTCATCAAGGCGGTTCTGGCGACGGAGGACCGCCGTTTCTTCAGCCATTTCGGCATCGATTTCCTCGGCCTTGCCCGCGCCATGAACGAGAACGCGCGGGCGGGCGGCGTCGTGCAGGGCGGCTCCACGCTCACCCAGCAGCTCGCCAAGAACCTGTTCCTGTCCAACGAGCGCACCATCGAGCGCAAGATCAAGGAAGCCTTCCTCGCCCTCTGGCTGGAGGCGAACCTTTCCAAGAAGGAGATCCTTCGCCTTTATCTCGACCGCGCCTATATGGGCGGCGGCACCTTCGGCGTGGCGGCGGCCGCGCAGTTCTATTTCGGCAAGAACGTGACGGACGTGAACCTTGCCGAATCCGCCATGCTCGCCGGCCTCTTCAAGGCCCCGGCCCGCTACGCCCCGCATGTCAACCTGCCGGCCGCCCGCGCGCGCGCCAACGAGGTGCTGACCAACCTCGTGCAGGGCGGGCTGATGACGGAAGGCCAGGTCATCGCCGCGCGGCGCAATCCCGCCAGCGTCGTCGACCGGGCGGAAAAGACCGCGCCCGATTTCTTCCTCGACTGGGCCTTCGACGAGGTGCAGCGCATCGCAAAACCCTTCCACCAGCATTCGCTCATCGTGCGCACCACCATCGACATGGGCCTGCAGGCCGCCGCCGAGGAGGCCATCGAGACCGGCCTTCGCCAGTACGGCGAGAGCTACCGCGTCAAGCAGGGCGCGCTGGTGATGATGGAGAACGGCGGGGCCGTGCGCGCCATGGTCGGCGGACGCGATTACGGCGAGAGCCAGTTCAACCGCGCCACGCGCGCGCTTCGCCAGCCGGGCTCCTCCTTCAAGGCCTATACCTATGCCGCCGCGATGGAGGCCGGC
>Ga0222420_100368_pt1 | contig 26809 bp, 44 predicted proteins | sample 3A2ome_FD_182470 | JGI IMG/M metagenome (GOLD analysis project Ga0222420, IMG submission 182470) | Enriched microbial communities from leaf-cutter ant dump, University of Wisconsin, Madison, United States - 3A200A (version 2) | ecosystem: Environmental > Terrestrial > Nest > Insects nest > Nest...
CTGAGCGGCCATGCCAAACCCTTGAGCGTTCACGGCTTCACCCTCGAATAAAGAAAACAGTCCCGGCCGTCAGCCGTATAGCAGCGCATCAGGCCTTCCCTCTGAAACCCAAGACGCTCAGCCCAACGGATGGCGGCCAAGTGGTTGCGATCGACGGCGATTTCGACTCTCGCCCACGGGGCGTCGGCAAGCACCGATAGCCCCATGCGGTGAATGGCGACGAAATTCCGAAGCGCTGCTGCCGAGAACATCGCCCACCCTTGCGCGCGCTGTTCCCATATTTCCAGAATCCCTGCACAGGCAATCGTCTTGCCATCCAACACGGCGGCCCAAGCGACGCCCTTCTGTGCCAGCAGATCGGATGCATACGCCTGGCTAAGAGCCGGCTGCAAATACGATTGCTGATCCTGTAGCTCTAGGCTGACCAGATGGTCTATCCGCAACCGTTCGATATCCAGGCTCATCGCGCATCCTGCGTCTGAATGCTGGGGAAGATTCCCAGCAGTGCCACGGGTAGCGGCTGGTCGTTCTCGTAGCGGATCATGCCCGCAGTCTCGTATCCGCCCTCCCATGGAATTGGTTGCGTGTCACCAGACAGGAGCGGCACGGCCTGGTCCATTGGATCCAGCGGCTCCCGCAGTTCGATTTCGGCCAATTGCTCGCCCTGGCCGCCGGGGCCCACTTTGCCGCCCAGCGAGCGCAAGAACCGAAGCACCACGTTTGTGATGCGCTTGGTCTTCCCTTGAGCCGTGCCATCTGCTGCGCCAGCTTCCAGCCGCATGGTCTGCATGGCGCATGGCGCCGGCAGGCCAACATGGATAATCGTGCCCGGGTTCTGCAACGCCACCACCCCGCCAGACACCGTGCGCTGAGGGTGAGTTGCTCCGTTTACCAGAATGTCGACCACTTGCCCTTCCAGATGGGTCAAGCCTGTAACCGCCTCAGTAGTCGGCCCTCGATAAGTCAGCCCACAATCTACATAGAATGCTTCTGCGGACGACACGGACGTATCCTCGTAGGGTAGCGGGCGTTCCAAGTATTCGACGTATCGGACAACTTGGCCATTGATCTCTCGGCGAACTATCAGCCAGAGATCGTCATACGTTCCGTCAGGGGACGGCATACTCTCCACAGCCTCGACGATGCCATTGGTCAGCGGATGAGGATGCCATCCAGCCACGTCGCTGCGCTCTGCCTCACGGTCGAATGTCAACCCAATCAGAACGCCGTCCGCTCGGACAGCCCAAAGGACGGAGTCGGGCTCCTGGCAATAGGTCAAGTCCAGAACCCCAGCCATCACTGCGGTCATACTGCTAGCGCCATCGCTATAGGTTTCAACACGGCGCCCCACCGAAATCTGATCCGCCAGTTTCGTCGTATCCGTGGACTGGTAGTTATCCTGGGTGTAGTCGTACTGGTAGTCCCGAAGCTTCCTTCCGCTGGCTTGGACGAAGAGGACACGGCCTCCTACTTCAGCCGGCTGAATGGATTTCGACCCATAGATCGTGCGCTTGGCCGCGCGAATATTGGTAGGGCCAACGGCCTGATTGTTTTGTATTGGGCCGATGACCCACTCGTCACCGTTCGTTCCGATGATCAGATCGTCAGCCTCAACCATCCATAAGATGCGGTTGATCTGCTTTGCGTTGAGCGTTTGGGTAATTGCCGAATCCGCTTTGACCTCGTCCGGATCTTTGGCAGCGAAGTTCTCGAAATCCGCAGTCACAGACATCGCAATCTTTCGATCTCGCGCGAGCACGAGGCGTTCACGCCAGAACACCCCATGCTCTGGCCAGCCCTGTGCGTCCCAGAACATCGGATCGGCCCATTTGTGCGTGGTGCCCGACACCACGTCAGCGGGGAGCATACTGATTACCTCCCCGGTCACGACCGTGCTGCTGGTGAACCCAGTGATGCGCACAATACCGTACCCAGAATGGAGGTACTCCCATTCCACGCCGATAGGCCCAAGGTCGCCATCGCCAGTTACGTCGAGGCCGTCGCCGTCCCATGCCCGACCCTCGACATGCGTCGGCGTCTTGGAACCCGTATATGTGTCCGGTCGATCTGGATTTGTCACCGTTCCCACGGCAGTGCATTGATACACCCGGGAATCTACTCGGCGAAGCTCTCCAACCGTCATGGGCTTTTGAACTTCCCACGGTTTGACTGCAGAGAAATCCTTGGATTCGAGGTAGAACAATCCGCCAACGTGAGCAGCATTGAAACGCGCAACATTCGCCGTTAGGGTGACCGCTCCCGTCTGGGCGCTCGCGCTCACTGTGACGCCCTTATCGGCGTTTACTGTTTCAAATGGCCCCCCCGTGAACATTGCCGTCTCAAGCGAGAATGTAGTCGCACCGGTGCGAAGCAGTTTTCGGGGAGAATAATTCCGATGAAACAAGTACATCACGTCGGCGGATTGCGCCACGCGCAGGCGGAAAGTCCCATCGGGTGCAGTCAAGTCCAGCCAACTATAAGGAGTCACAACCTCTACTGGCGCACCGCCTTCAATTAGCTGCCCGTGGTTGGCGTAGAACCTGATGTAGAAATGCCCGAACTCCATCATGTAGGAGATCGTCTCGGACACTTGAAAGCGAACAAGCCATGCTCGGTGCCAAGGGAATTTGGTTCCTTCCACATAGCGCAGACCAGCACGGCGAACTAAAGGCCCCTGCACCTTCGGTATGAAATTGCGGAGGTCCGAACAACCGTTGGGGTACTTGGCCAGGTCAATGCGCGCACCCAGTAGCGGCGAGAGTAGACCCGCATCAAACGTAACAAGCGCGGGGGACGCCTTAGGCATAGCCTACCTCCGGGATTCGAGCCAGGTATCGTCGTTAATTGCCTGGGTTGGACGCTCCACCGCGTTTGCGCGGATGGCGCCAGCGAGAGCGCGGCTGTACATCGTCGCAACCTGCTGAAACTTCGTCTGGCTCTGGGTCAGATCCTCGCAAGACTCAACCGCTAGACGGCACGCCAGCACCTCAACGAACAGCGCATCAAACAGGTTGGGATCGGTCACGCGCGTGATGAACTCGATCCGAAGCGGAGCCTCCACGTCGGTCAGGATTCGACGCCCTTCAATGCTGTATAGGCCTTGGATCGTCGGCTTTGGGTAAACGTGGAAGTTAGCCAGCCGCAACAGCCGCAGGTGATCAGCCGGCAATTGGTACTGGCGCCGATACCCAAATTCCGGCGTGTCGGACATAGCGGGCAATGTCGCCCTTGCGCGGGAAAAGCTCCACACATGCTCGCGCAGCTCGGCGTCCCGGATGGCACCGAACATCGAACTGATGGTTTCGGCGGCCTTCTTGCGGTCCTCAAGCGAAATGATGCGCGCTTGACCAAGTTTGGTCAGCGCGCGATTTGCGATGTCGACGGTGGAGGTCACAGGCGTCTACTCGGTTACTGCGAATCGTCGTCTTTGTTTTCGGCGGCTAGCGACTGGCCGGTTGACGAATCGCCCGGCTTCGTCTGGGCGCCCGACGTCGCGCGAGCTTGCCGCCCCGGCTTCGTCTGGGCGCCACCATCGGCCTTTCCCTGCTCACCGTCGATCTTGACGAACCAGGATCCTTTCTCGCCGTCGCGAACGTCAAACTCTTCGCCGACCTCCCGCAACTTCCCGTGAAAGCCGACTTCAATAGCTTTGACCCGCATGCTTTTCTCCTGTTGACCGCCCTACTACAGCGGGTAGGTTTCATCGTTGCCCATCGTCACGCCCGCCGTGACACGACCTGCGGTCCCAGTGCCTGCGACGGTGTAATTCAGCCGGAGATACCGGCCCACAGTGCCGTACGGGAATGTGGTGAAACCCCAGCGCGCGCCCGCACCCAACTGGGCCACCGGGATCGTCTGCGTGCCCAGAGTGGTTACGCCGGAACCGAAGGTCGGGTCGTTCGAACTTTGCAGTGCAACTGCCAAGCTGGTAGCACCGGTGAACGTTTCGGTCACCTGAACCAGCAGAGGAATCTTCACGCCCTTGGAAATGTCCCGCACCAACGGCGTGGTGTTGTAGGGCACGGTACCAGTGGTGCCCAAGTCGATGATGTTGGTGGAGGGTGCGGACGCGAGCAGTTGCTGATCGTCCGAGAACAGATTTTCGTTGTCCAGAATCATGGTTTGCTCCAGGGTCTATAAAGGGATGAGCCGGAGCAGCCCTAAGACCGCTCCGTACTGGGTCAGACCACGCGGGCCTCGGTGTTGAGCAGCGCGTCCGTCTCGCGAATGGGAATGCCGCGGTAGGTCAGCACCTCCTTGCCTTCGATTTCCATCGGGCGCAGACGGACGAAACTATCCGTCGCGCCGGCGTTGGTGGCCAGAGCGTCCAGCGTCTCCAACACATCGCGGTTTGCATAGATTGCGGCGCGGCCGCCGGTGACAACCCGCTGGCGCAGCTTGTAGTAGGCCTTGCGCATGAAGTCGTACAGCTTCACGTTGCCGGCCTGCATTTCGCTGACGTCGATGTTCGCGATCCGCGACACATAGCGCCAGTCACGCACCGACAAGCCCAGGTCCCACGAGAACTTCTCGCGATAGACGTCATATACGCCGTCAGCCGTCTCTTTGGTCTGCTTGCCCTTGTCGTCGCGCTGAATGCCGGCGCGGCTGCCTCGGGGGTACAGACCATGAACGGTGTTCTCTCCCCAAACCACAAACCAGATAGACGTGTTGTCGGAGCCAGTACCGCCAGCGTCGACAATCTGACCGCCGTTCTCAGCGGCCTTCGAACTGAAGCGCGGCGCCAGGCCGAGGAATTCTTCCGGGTCGGTGACCGTATTGCCGTAGAAAATACGCTGAGCGGCGGTCTGGTTCAGGCCCTCCAAGAAAGCCGTGGCCTCCGACAGGCGAAGCGCTCCAGGGTTTCCCGACAGCTCAACCAGCTTGGCGTCGATCTCCGACCAGTTCTCGATCATGCCAGTCGCGTCACGGACCTGCTTGGTCGTGGACTTGGTGGGCTGCACGGCTTGGTACAGCCGGCGGAAGGTGCCCTCCGGAATACCGGTACGCATCGTGGTCAGATGCGTGGTGCCGTCATTGCACTCCACCGCGATCATGTCATCCAGGATCGGGTTGGTTTGCGCAAGCAACTCGATAATCCGAGCGATCTGTTTTTTGTCATCCTGGCGCTTGTACAGATCGGCCAGGGTCAGGTAGGTATTACCCACAATAGCCATGATTTACCTCACTTGGAGTTTCCGTACAGGTCGCTGGCGATATCGCTCATCGTGTTGCCAGTTCCCTGCTGGTTGCTAGACCCGGAAGCCCCGGGGTTAAGAGTCGATTCGCCCATTGCTGCGCCAATCGACTTGAAAACCTTGATCACCTGCGCGTCGCCGGCAGCACCCGCAAGCTTGTCCACGACCTCAGGCGGCACGCCAAACGTGCGCATCGCCTTCCGCCCCAGCTCGACGTTGGCGTCGTATTGACCGCCCCACTCCGCGCGCAACTCGTTGATCGCCTTTTCGCCGGCCTGCTGCTGGGCAACTTGCTGGGCCTGAACCTGGGACGCAGCGAACGCGTTCCACTTCTCTGCCAACTGCTTTGCTGCCGCCGCCGGGATTCCTGCTTCGTGCATCCAACCAGCCGCCTGTTTCGCAAATGCGCCATCGTCGCCCTGAGGCACCGGGAGCTGGTACTCATCCGCCGTCTTTGGCACCGCATACCGGCCTTCCAACTCCTGCAATGCCTTGGCGGCCTCCGCCACGTCTTTAAAGCCCTTGCCTTCCACAAACTGGCGCAGCCCTTCGTCAGCGATAGATTGCGTCCAAGGCTGCGTAGTCTTCTGCGAATCGCCGCCAGATGGCTGCTCTATCGCGGCAGCGCCAGCACCTGTCACCGCTTGTTGGCCCTGGCCACCGTCGCCGGTACCGGCACCTGCACCTTGACCGCCGTCGCCAGCGCCTTCCATCAATCGGTAGTTACGACGTTTCATTTCCCTGCTCCTGTAGTTGCGCTACTTCTGCTTCACTGAGATTCGAGTAATAGAAGATCCGGTTGAACACTTCGCGCCGCCCCTCGCCCATGAACGTCGCAGGCACATCGGTGGTGCGCGATACGGGCGATACGATTGCGGTTGACGATCGCGCCCGGCAAAAGCGAGCAAGATCGGCCATGACGATGGCCGCTGCCTTACGGTGATCCATCAAGGGCTCACCGCCGAACACCGTCCGGTATGCCCGACCGCGGCTGATGATCATCCGCATTCTTTCTGTCAATGCCATCAGACCCTCGCGTTTTGCATGTTGATTGCGGCGGACGACAGATCCTTAGCAGCGCCGGCCGCAATGGGAGCGGCTTCCAGCACCGCGGCGGATTGCGCCGCATCAGCGGTGGCCTGCTGCTCTCCCTCAATCTGTTCTGGGGTCTTGAACCAGTCCCTCGGGACGGCGAATACATCCCCCAGGCCTCGGCCGGTCTTCTGCGTGTCGATCATCTGGAATACGGTTGGATCTATCTGCGCGAGCGGTGCCATAGCGTTGAACCAGTTCAAAAGCGCAGTGCCGTCCTCTGCTCGCATGGCCCGATTGAGCGGGCTGTCGTATTCGATGGTCACCTCGCCGCCGCGATCCATTAGGACAGCAGGCATTTGCGGCAGAAGCCCGTAAGATTGGGCGATGTCCAGTTCGCGCTCGGTGGTCGGCCCCAGCATCTCCGACTGCACGCGACTCAAGGGAGGTGCCAGCAAGATGCCCTTCTCTTGCGCGCGCTGTAGAACCTCGGTGGCCGTCATCTGGTGGTTGTCCACCAGGATCTGAAACAAAGTGACGTAGAAGGCCAGGTTCACGCTCTCACGCTTCTGGTTGGCGTAGTCAATACCGAGCGGGACGTTCTTACCCATATCCAGCGGGCGAACGGTCGGGTTGCCTTGAGAATCGACACCACCGTAATTCAGGGCGCCCGACCGCAGATCGAACGCCTCCAGGATGCCGTCCTCGGGCAGCAGCAAAGGCGGGTCAACTGCCTTCTGCGCGCCCTTGATGTTCGTATGCTCCATATCGTTGAGCATCTTCACGTCCGGCAGAGCGTCCATGGCGGGCGAGTAGCCGTAGGCTGAGCCATCCGTAGAGTAGAAGCGCCCGATGGCGGCCGGGAACGTGCGGAAGCCGCCATGTTCAATGACGTCGTCATTCCAGAGCCACACCGATTCGAACCGCATATTTCGACTATCAAGCTTGCGCTCGTCTCGCTCGCGACGTGGGCGAATGCAATGCAAGAAATCGAAGGTTTGCTCCGGACTGCGCTCCAGCGCGCTCTGGATAGAAGGGGGCAGAGCATTGCGGCCCCAGCGTTGCCCCGCCTGGCGCGCGGTCAAGCACCAGCGGATGTGGGCCTTGTCGCAAATCCCTCCAGCGTTTTCGGCATACCAAAGGTCGTTCAGGCGGATATTGCGGTAGCGGATCGGTTGACGGGGGTTACCCGTATCCTCGATCATCAGGCCGCCCGACCCAAACGCGCTCTGCCCGTAGTAGTACTCGCTCATCTGCGTAGGGAACATCGACTCCCACCGATAGCGGATGCGGAACAAGGTGTTCGTTACCTGCTCCAAGTAGCGCTTGAGTTCGTCGTCCTCGGACAGATCCTCATCGGAAGCGATCAGCTTCTGATAGCGCTGCGTGCGAGGAGTGATCATCGAGTCCTGCGCGGCCGCAAAGTGACGCAGCGCCATGCCCGCTGTTGCGTCGAAGATCTTCTGCGTGCGCTTTTCGCCGGGCCGACCCTTTTCGGTGCCGAAGCGCTGGTAGCGGGGGATCACGAGATCGATAATCTCGTTCCATTGGGGCTCGAACGAGCGCCGGTCCTCTTCCATCTTGGACTGATCGGCCCGAAGCTCCGACACCAGCTTGACGTCATCGTTCGTCATTACTGGCCTAGGAGAGTCTTAGTAGCCACGGAGCTGCTTGGAACCACTGCAGAGTCGCCCGCAAGAACGGTCGAAGCGGTACCGCGGCGCCGGCGCAGACGGTCGGCCTCGGCATCAGCAGCCGCGACCGTATCCGCCGATGCGGGCGGTGCCGGTGGTGCCGGAGGGTCAGGGACCTTGGGAGCCTTGTTCGAGAAGGGGTTTAGCCCGCTCATAATTGCCTAGGAGACGGTTATCGTTCCATGGCAATCTACGCAGGCGCGCGCGCAGTGGACTGCGAAAATCAGTCCATAATGGCGCGCTTGGGCCTGGCGCACCCAGCCGGTCGTTTAATCGTCACCAGAGGCTTGTGCTCCCCGCCGCCCACCAGCAGATACTGCGCCGCCTCGGCCACGTGGGAGAACATGTTCTTTACCGGAGCGTCGGCATAGCGCTCACCGGATACGGCCAGCCGCCGATAGCAGTAGCCTCCCGCCCAGGCCTTGCGCAAAGTCTTGCAGTCGCTGTGCACGAGCAGGCCGGGCTCGCCATCTATGATCCGCGTCAGCGCGCCGTCTACCGCGCCGCATCGCAGGAGCGGGTCATTGGTGGGCGCCGGCACGGCCGGCAGATTAGCGGCCTTGAGGATGCGGAAAGGGGTGTTCTCATCTGTCTGGGCGCGGATGTCGCCGGATGGGTCACCCCAAAATCCGCCGATGTGGAATCCCTGATAGCGCTGGGCCAGGTGCAGGTGGATTTCCTGGGCGAACGCCTGGGCGCCCATATCGCTGGCCACCAGTTCAGACCGGATCCTCCACCCTCCCATGGGCCGGCGCTGGCCGAACACCGCCGCAGGCGTCAGGCCAAAGTCCATGCCGATGAGCAGCGGCAGCCGAGGATCGAGCTCGAAGTCGCGGCAGTGCATCGAGTCCTGGTAATCCGGGTGGATCGGCTTGCCGTCGACCACGAAGCCATACTGATTGCCCAGGTTGACCTTGATCCAGTCCTCTTTCTTTCCCTGCATGCCCCGCTCGTAATACCCGGGAGGAAGGTTGCTGAGGTTCTCCGCTTCCGGGTTGACCTGCCATTTGTCGCCCACTTTGATGACGCCGCCCGGTTGCCGCAGGAACACCCAGCCCTCGGGCCGCTCTTCCTCCGCCAGCTTGTAGTACCAGTGGTCACTGTCCGGGGCGTTGGTGTCGCCAAATAGGCCGAACCAGGTGGGCCGGACGTCCTTCGGATATCGGCCGACGCGCAAGTCCAGCATATCAACGATAGCTTTGACCAGCTCCTTGACCTCGTTCAGCCACGCGAAGGTCAACTGCAGGCCGCGCAGTTTTCGTTCATGCTCCGGCCGATCCAGCGCGATGAACACCAGCTCCGCCTCCACGCTAGTGCCGTCGTCCAGGTCGAAAGAAAGGTAGTGCGTGGGCGGCTCCAGGCCGCCTGCCACCCAACGCCCCAGGTCGCCGAACATTTCCAGCCAGTCCTTGGTAGTGGTGCTCATCAGGTCCGGATAGGTGTTCCGGATGGCGGCACCCCGCGATCGGCGCACGCCCTGCGCATCTGGCTCCTGTTCGCACATGATGTCCATGGCGCGCCAGCAACTGGCGTTCGTCTTGCCACTGCCCAGCGGACCCATGATCATCGTCCGCGGCGCGCGCGAGGCGATGTACTCGGCCAACACTGGGCCCTGGGCGGCATAATCGTAGTGGATCTCCGGCTGCATCAACCCTGCCCCCCATCCTTGCGTCCAGTCAGGTCACGCCGGACAACCCTGGGTCGCTGGATGGTCAGCTTGTCGTTCAACATGCCCAGGTGGCGCATGGCCAGGGCGAGCGCGGCATCCTTGCTGAAGGTCTTGGCCTTCCTGGTCATCCCGATAACCTCGCGGTCTTCTCCCCGGCCGGCAAACTCTTCCAGGCTCTCCAACTGCGCCACCGCGGCTGCGGTGTCGTCGTCCAACTCATGCGGCGCCTTCAGTTGGCCGTCCTCGTGATATAGCCGCCTGATGTCGAAGAACGCCAGACGCGCCAGCTCCTGTAGCACCCGGTCCTGGGTGATATGGGTGCGCTGCTCGCGGGCCTTTTGACCAGCGCGGACCGCCTCGGCGACGTGAACATTTGTCAATAGACGATTGCCAATGTGGCGCGCGGTCTTCTGGCTATACCCGGCGCGGATGGCCGCCTGCGCAGCGTTCAGATCAACTAGGTACTCGGCCACGAATCGGGCCTGCTTTGGGTTCAGTTTGGTCATTCTTCGAATCCCGGCAGGGAGAGGGTTTCCCCGGACGCAACGACGCGACGCGGGCGTTTGTTCAGCAGTTGCAGCAGCGCGGGCACGGATAGGCCGAACGCCTGAGCTACTGCAGGTAGGTGTTCGGTGGGCATGTGGCTGGCCTGGCGGCTGCGCGGGCGGCGCTCGGCGATGCGGCGCATTTCAGCCGGCCGGCGCGGGGCGGCGATTCGGTCGCGCCCGGTACGCTCTTCCCAAAGGGACAGGAGGATTTCCCCACGCCAGTGCGCCGGAGAAGCCCCGGCCAGGTACTGGCGGACCATAGACTCGCCCACGGCATGCCCCATGCTACGGGCAATCTCATGCTGGCCCATGCCACAACGGCGCAGGTCCAGGATGATTTCGGGCCAATCGAAGTCCGTCAGGCGCATGCGTCAGGCGCCTCCCCGCCGGCCGCCCGAGAGCGACGGCGTCTTCGGCTGCGCTGCCAGCGCTCGGTCACCGTTCAGGCGCAGGCCGACCGATGACAGGCTGAGCGCTGGACGCGCCATGGCATTGCTGGTGCGCGGCGCAGCGACGAAGACCGGGATATCCAGGTCCAGCGCCTTGGTCTTCCGCGGCCTGGTGCGGACGCGCTCCCGCTTCGGTTTGGGCAACTCCACAATCGGCTCCGCTTGGCCGTAGTGCACCAGTCCCTCGCGGATAGTCGCCTCCAGCCAGCGGTTGAAGGCTGCGCGAGGGGTCGGGCCCGTGCTCATGGAATCGTCGGACTGGCAGCGCCATACGCCACCGATGAGCTTGATGTGCGGTTTGTTCATGCTTTGCGCTCCTGTTCCACCGCGCCGCCCTTGCGCTTGGCCTTGGGCTTGGCCGCAGGAGCGGACCATTCCCCTTTCTCGCTAGCGATGGCCAGATGCAGGATCGCCAACGCGTCGGCGTTGTTGTCGTCCACGGTCCGGAAGCCGCGCACCCTGGCCTGCGCCACCATGTCGTCCTTCTTGGCCACGCCGGAGCCGGTCCAGTGCTTCTTGATCTGCCCGACGCCAAAGGGGACGAGCGCCACGCGGTGCTGGTCGGCCACCATTTCGAGCATGGCGCGAAAACCGCCGTAGGCGTGCGCGGCCAGCACCTGGCCCGGGCCGTGGCGCTTGACGTCCTCGAATGCGATCTGCGTGATGTTGTGCTCGGTGATCGTCGTCGACAGCCAGGACCTGAAGCGCAGCCATTTCTGGCCCGGAGCCCAGCTCGCCCGTGGCGTGAAATCCTCCGTACCGTGCAGCAGCGTGGCGTCCCGGCGGCGCAGCGCGAAGCCCGTTTTGGCACCCAGGTCCAGGGCCAGGATATTGACGTTTAGGCCCGGGGTGGGCGCCACCGTAGAACCAGCATCGGCGTGGCGTGGCGAGGCATCGGGGGCTGTTTCAGCACCGCCCTGCGCCCACGGGTCCAGCGCGCGCGCGAAGCTGTCCGATGCGGCACGCAGTGCGCATGGGCAAAGCTTCTCTCCCGGCTGCGGGCCGACGCAATGGCAAGGCGTGGGGACGTTCGTCGGGCCGGGCAGGCTCCGGGAATCCGGCGCGAAGCTGTCCGGGGCTGTGCTGCGAGCCAGCGCCACCAGTTGCCCGGCACGCTGCATTGTCATCCCGATCGGCACTCGTAGCGCCTGCTTCGGATCAGCATTGCGGGCCTTCTCGAGGAACTCTCGTTCGTGCTGCGAGGCCAGCGTGCCCTGCATCGGATCCAGCGCCACGTCGGCGGATTGGGGGGTGAGGTTGGGTGGGGTCATGCAAGGCTCCCGATCATATCGATGGGTTGGCGACGCTTGTCGCTGGTGAATTGCAGGCTGTCGGCGTGGCGCCAGAGGTTGATGCGCCCTTCCCACTCGCCGTGGCGGTTCTTGTCGCAGATGAGCACCGTGTCGGGCAGATCGAGTGTGTCGGCGGATACCTCGCCGCTCAGACGCAGTTCGGATTCGGCCGTGCGCTCCTTGCGCTTGTTGCGCCACACGGTAAGCATCTGGTCCACCTGGTCGACAATGGCGCCCGAACCCTTGGCAGAGAACTTGCCCGGTACGGCGTCTTCGTTCTCACCCTTCTTGGCGTGGTGCACTAGGTGGATGTGCATGCCCAGGTCTCGCGCCAGCGTGCAGAGCATGTCCACGAAATCCTTCTGGCCGTTGTAGTCGTCCTCGCCGCGCACGCACTTCATCAGGCTGTCAATGACCAGATGGCGCACCTTCAGGCGGTCAGCGCAGTACCGTGCCACTGCGTAGAGCATGGCCGGCTTGACCGTGCCCTGTTGGTCGTACAGCCAGAGGCGGTCCCGCGACCAGTCGATGAGACGGTCAACGGCCTGGATGCTCGGGCGGTTGTTCATCGCGGTTTGGCGCAGCATGCGCTTGAGGGTCGACTGGGGTTTCATTTCGAACGAGGCGATGCACACGCGCTCGTCCTGGGCGGCAAAGCCGATGCAAGCCTGGCCCAGCAGTTCGCTCTTGCCGTGGCCGTTGATGCCCTGCCACAGTGACACCTCGCCGGCCCGGAAGCGCAGCAGGTCGTGCGTCTTGGCCCACGGCAACTTCGCGCCAGTGATCTGCTCGCCGTGCTCGACGGCACGCGCCAGATCGTCGCGCCAGGCTTCGGCGGCCAGCACCTTGGCCTGCGGCTCCGTGGCTTCCATGTACGCCTGGAAGTCGATGTCATCGGGGGTGAGGATCTGGCTCATGCGGGGAACTCCTGGGTGTCTTGGGCCGGCTGCCAGACGATCAGCCCCCACTGGCCGGAGGCGATGACCTTGGCCGGCGAGCACTCGGACACGCGGCGCATCAGTTGCAGGGCGCGCCGACGATTCGGCGTGAGGATGTGGACGACGAGGCCAACCACCACGCGCAGGTCCAGCGCCGCGGCATTCTCGTCGTCACGGATGTGGATCTCGGGCAGGCCAACCCAGCGGCCGTTCGTCATCCGGCCAAGCTGGGCCTCGGGATGCGTGAAGCTGCCGTAGGCCTGCTCGGTCGGCAGGCAGGTCAACCAGACGTCGGCCGGCTGGTAGCCCGCCATGCGGGCAGCGATGAGGGATTGATGGCCGATCACACTGCCCCCACCCATGGCTGGTCGTTCCCCAGGACGCCCTGTGGCGCCGTTTCTGCCTTCGGGGCGTAGAACGTGTCCCAGGCGTGCAGGATCGACTGGTCCAGCATCGTCGCCACGTCGTGGCCAGCACCGCGCAGGGTATCCAGCTTGCTCACGGCCAGTTTGCGGGCGGCGTCGGTCATCGGCTTTTTCTTCCGCCGCCGCATTTCCTCGAACTGCTTCCAGGGTTCGGCAGGAACCCACCCCGGCAGCGTCCAGCCCTCTCCCCCCGCCGGGGGGTTAGGGGGATTATCTTTTCCCGAAGGAGAAGATGAAGATGAAGATGAAGAGCCGTCACCAAAGGGGGGCTTAGGTGAAGCCTTGGATGGTTTCTTTGGTGCTGCCTTAGATGCTGCATCATTGCCTTCACCAAAGCGCGAACCTTCTCCGCGAATGGTGCGGACATACTCGTCCTTCACCATGCGACTTGAGTACCAGATTGGCCCCGCTTGGGGGGTGATGAGATCGACCGGCTCGCCGTTCTTGCGACCGCTGCGCGGGGTATAGACGAAAGCCTCGGTCAGCTCTGCATCATCGCCCTTGAGCACGCCCTTGGACACCAGCGCCTTGACCAAGGCCACCGGGCAGCCTGCGGCCAGGGCGATTTCCTTCAGCGGCCAGCGCAGCACACCGTACTCTTCCTGGTCGTGCATCAGGCACATGATGTCAAGCCATGCGCCCTTCTCGGCGTGCGTGCAGCGGCGCAGGTTGCTGTTGCCGGTCCAGTCGCCGGGATAAAACTGAAAGGACGGGCGCTTCATGCCGCCTCCGGATAAGCCATGCGGGCGGAATAGCCATCCCAGGCGGGGTAATGCTTCGACCCGACCTTGCGCCCGCAACAACGGGCACTGATAGTGCTTCGGTCTACACCAAGCGCTTGGGCGGCTAGCGTTGACGATCGATACTCGACCCCATTGATGATCCAGCGCTTGGACACGCGCTTATTGCTGCTTTGGACGGACCAATCGGCCCAGCAGCAGTTGTCCTTGCTGTAATTGCCATTGGTGTCTACGCGTTCAATGGTCATTCCCGCCGGCGCCGGACCCATGTCAGCCAAGAACTCCTCGAATGAGGCCCAGAGCACGCATATCCCGCGCGCCCCGTAATTCTTGAAAGACGGGTCGTTCGGATTGCCGCACCGGCTCTGCATCGCTTGCCAAGCCTTGTAGGTCGGCGCCCTGCTGTAGCCATGGGTGCGACGCGCGGCGGCTCTCCGAGCAATGCCGACGCAGCCGCAGGAGGTCGATTTTCCTGCCCGTAGCGCGCCGCGCTGCACCTGTCGGACGACACCGCAGACGCAGCGACAAGACGCCAGTGGGTTCTTGTGATGAGGGATGAGAGCAAGCACAGTCCACTCTCCGAATTGATCGCCAATGTTCATCTCTATCGGCCTTCCACTTTTATGGCGCGCACAGCCGACCACCGGGTATAGGCCCAGTCGAAAGCCGCACGCTTGATTTCTCTGTCCAGGCCGCCCTGGTCGTATGCCTGGTGACACCAGAAGCACGCTGGCACGGTCTGCTCGTCGGGGACCTTCAGGCCCATCCCCTTGCCCTGGTTGCGGTGGGCCGGCACGACGGTTTCCAGGCCAGCCGCGCCCCGGCACACGCCCGGGATCTGGAGGTAGCAAGGCTCATCGCGGCACGCAGCCAGGTACTTGGGTTCATGGCCGGCGCGCTTCTTCGGCGCACGGCGCTTGATGGCGGTGCGCTGCAGCGTGGACTGCCGCGTCAGGGCGGCGCTGGAGCCGCCGGCGAGCCGGTCATTCCCGGCGAAGGCCTGGGGGGTCCGCCGGAACGCGGTGGCGCGCAGCGGGATCTTGCGCTTGATCTCGGAGCGGCGCAGCATCAGTCGCCCCTCACTTCCAGCAGTACGCCCCGGGCGGCGAAGTCATCGCGCACCGCGTCGGCGTACTTGGTCAACTGGCGCGTGTTCATCCTGGACGTGACCGGGAATACACGCATCGCCAGCAGCTTGCGTTCGTACGGCAGGCTCTTGATGGCGCCGTCGTACGCCTCGCGGAATGCCTCGTCCTCAGCGCGCAAGATCGGCACGCCATGGTGCAGCTTGCAATAGCACTTCCAGCCCAGCGCATCGTCTTCCGGCAGCGCCTGGGCTATCTCGCCATACCAGGCGTGGGAAAAGGCGTTCTGAGCGCGCGAACGCGGCTTCTGGCGCTCGCGGATCAACACTTCGAGGGGCGAGTCCTCGTCGAGCGGCAAACGCGGCAGCAGCTCCAGCAATGCTGAGAGCTGGCTTGGGCCGACCAACAGGAAGGACTTGGGATTGAGCAGACGTTGGCGCATCAGTGCCTCGTCGAGAATGCAGTGTGGCGGCCAATCACCAGGAAGGCCTCACGCAGTTGGGGGTTAAGGTCTTCGCGCAACATCATTTCCTCGTAGGCCTTGGCGCGGTCCCAGTTGTGCAGGCGCAGCGCTTCCTCGAAGGCGCGCTTGGTGATCGCCAAGGCTTGGTCATAGGTCATGCGGCCCTCTGGGCTATGACTTCTTCCATGATCGTCAGCCGGCCCAGATGGTTCAGGTACTGGCGGATGGCGTGGTTGCCCACGGCTTCCTCGAAGGCATCGATGCAATCGGCGGGCAGATCCAGACGCGGCCGGTTCTTCCCATCCAGGGGTTCGGGATGCAGGTAGCTGCTCACGTGGGGCGCGTACAGGCCGCACTCTTCGGCCAGGCTGCGCTGGGTCATGTTCGGCCGGGCCCGGTGTTCCCAGGCAAGGCGCACGGCCTCGCGGAAGGTCTTGCATGCCGCCACAGCAGACAGCGGCAGGAATCGCTTTCCGGCTGGCGCCGGCAACGAACTGGCGCCATAAACAACTGCGGAATGGGTGTGCACTTCGCTTCCTTTAGGAAAAAATCATCGAGTTACAGCGTGAGTTACAGCGTGGGCCCGGGCAAAAATTTTTCGTACCGACAACCCGAGACGAGAAAAATGACCGAAACCGAAAAGCTTCTGCAGCACGCCCAAGACATCGCCCGCCGGGCCTTCGTGGACCCGAGCGAAGCCGCGGTGATGGACCTGTTCAGGGAGCTGTGCGTGGAGCGCGACCGTATGGCATGGGCCACCGATGGGCGCGACAGCGCGACGGTGCACTGAGCCATGGCGGCCCGAAACTGGCGAGAACCCCATCCTGCGGCTACGATCGGCGTTGCCCGGGCTACCCGGGCGTGGGTACCAACCACTACCAACTTTCCCCATAGGAGGGGTTCTCATGACTCGCGAGGAATACTTCGGAGCAGTAGCCGTTTTCCAGAAGCTCTGCGAACAGCAGCCGAATCTGATAGCGCCAGTAGTTCCCGGCGCAACGCTCGGAACCAATCTGGCAAAGACGATGGCCGCTTTCATCACCGAACACGTCCGGCTTCAGAAAGAGCTTCTGAAGGACTAGCCCCGTTCAGAAGCTGCCACGCAAGAACGCCCGCCTCGGCAACGGCGCGGGCTGCTTTCCCTGGGTCGCCGTCAGCAGTCAGGCGCGCGACATCCACCGCCGCCAAAACGGCCTGCAGAATCACGTCGCGCTGGATGTCATGCGGGATATCGCCCGCTTTGATGGCTTCGCTCATCGCGACCTCCGGAATTGCTTCAGTCGAACTGGCACTCGTAGAGCACTGGTTATCCAGCCCACAGCCCTGCGTCTCGCTCACCGGCCGGTACAGCCGGTTTGAGCCGAACGGATACCCGTCCACCTTCACCAGCACACCGAACAGCCGGGCGACTGCGTGGACGGGCCACAGCCGCCACGTCGGGTATTGCGTCAGCTTTTGGTTACGCATGGCTGGCCTCCTGCTGGGCCGGCGCGGGGTCGGCGAGCTCGGGCCAGATGCGGGCGAAATCGCTGGGTCGCAGATCCTGCCGCCGGCATTTGCCGTCGGTGATCAGCTCAATGTCGGCACCGTTCAGGCCGGCCAGCTTGTAGCCGTAGGCGATCTGCCGCAGGTAGCCGACCGACGTGCCGCGCGCGGCACAACGGGCCTCTGCCTCCGCTTTTGGGGTTTCCCGGAGCCACTGCAGCAACGGCTCGACCGGGGTGCGGGACTGGGTATGGGGATCTGTGCTCATGCCTAAAACTTTACCTGTAGGTAATCTTCTTTGGCAAGCAAAATGTTTACCCAGGGGTTGTTTACCCTCAGGCACGCTGCGGGCAACACTCCCGATCATGAAGATGGACGATATCTACGCAACGCGCCTCACTCGGTTCCGCCAGCTCTTGGATGAGCGCTTCGGGGGCAAACAGGCCGCAATTGCCAATGCCGTCGGCAAGCCGGCGAACTACGTTTCGCGGGTGCTCAACGGCACAAAAAAGCTGGGAGAGGAGATGGTGCGCGAGTTCGAGCTATCACTGAACCTCCCGGCCTATTGGTTTGATGGCCTCGACGACCTCGGCGTTTGGCCGTTCGCGACCATCAGCCGCCAGGCCTACGAAGGTCTGACGCCCGAGCAGCGCCGCGGTATAGAACAGTGGGTTTCCCGCCAGGTCGAGGCATATGGAGACGCGCCGGTTGTCAAAAGTGGCAAAGCCGAGAAAGCCGCCTGATCCGCGGCAGTTGGCCCTCGTCTGGTCCTGTGGAAAATTTTTAGCCTAGGTGTGACGAAATGAGAATAGCGAAACAGAACCACACGCCGCGAGCACTCCTATGATGAACTGGTTGCTGCGAAAGGCGACCAACGCCGCTCAGCGGTCTCAAGAGACTGAAATGCTCTCTTTTGTACAGTCGCTCAAAGGCATGACTTCGGACGAACTAGCCACCTTGTTAGTCGCTGCCACACGCCAACGGATCAACCTTACCGATTTCGGCGTACATCTGACTGAAGCTCTAGATGGCATGGCCCCTCCAGGCTACGAGGCATACCCTCTAAAGATCGGATCGGCACTCAGACAAATGCAAAGAGACAAAGACTTCGCCGCCGCCGGGGCAATGATGATCTGGGCCCACTCAATGCGGGCTGTAGTTTCTCCTCCGCTTCGCATTCACGGGAAGTCGGTATGGGCCGAGTTGCTGCGTGGGATTCCTCGAGTGGCAGATGCCTGGATCAACTTACGATTTGCCGGATTGCCACTCGCCGGGGTCGTCACCCCTGAAGACTGCGAGTATGTTCCCATACTGCTTGACCCAAGAATTAGCTAGCGATGACCGATCTTGATGCCCTCATACCTACTGCCGCCCTGGCCCCCGCCGCTTGGCTGATTTGGCTTTCCGCGCGTGCACTCCTTTCACCGGAAGAGCGCGGTCATGCTGTCAATGCCCTCTCCCGCGACCCAGTTCTTTTCATTCTGGTCACCGGCCTCGCCCTGTCGGTCACATGCATGCTGCTCTGGATCGGCACGCAAGGCGCCCTACCGCTTGGTAAGTCTGTTTTCGGAGTGGCCGGGTTTGGCTTCGCGGCGTTGGTCTGGCATGAGGCATTTGGCCGAAAGCGTCGGAATCGCTCCTCTACCGAGTATAGGAGACCTCGATGACTAGTCGTGCAGCACGTTGCCTAACCGCTTGGGCCATCGCATGGTGCTTCGGAAGTGCCCCCCCTATAGCCGTGGCCGATGACTGGCAACCCGATCACGATTGCACGAAACCCTACAAACCCTATACGTTCTCGTCGCAATGGGAGATCGAGAATTTCCGGAATGAAGTGGAGGACTACAAGCGCTGCATCGCCGAGTTCGTCGAAGAGCAGAAGGATGCAATTCACAACCATACACAGGCGATAGATGACGCCATCGACGAATGGAACGATTTCGTGCGGATGGAGTTGAATTGATAGCCCCCAGTGAAGTAGCTTAACCACCACAGCACGGGCCCTTGCATCGGCCGCCTTCGGGCGGTTTTTCTTTGCCTGTTACAAAAAAGATTACCTTTAGGTGCATAAATTTCTTGCTCATAAATTTACCTGTGGGTAATCTACTCCCATGCACTCACCACCCGGTGAGCAACAGATGAACAACGACTCGCAGAACGGTCTAGGCGGAAGCCAGCTTAGTAACGAGTCAGCAGCAGCACCAGCAGTACCGCTCTTTAACAACCGATGTGCAAAACGTTCCGCACCCGCCGAGAGGCGATGCGACAGGGGAGATTGCGGAAGCCCTGGACAGAAAGATGCCGAAAAACGCGACCGTCAGCAGTTGCCCTAGCGCGGGCAGCAGCACTGCGAAGCGGGAGCGCGTTCCAGTTGGACGCCAAGAATCGACCGATGGCGCGTAATCGTGTTGATGACCACCGGGAGTAGACCGGGAACCACTGCATTGCGAGCCGGCCCTGCCGGGAGTTGCGCAACCAGCAGTGCGGGCAGGGATGGCGCTGAGTGATTGCGTCACCCTGCCCCGGAATTCATCCGCCAGCCCGTTCTATGAGCGATGGCTGACGAATGAACACCTCACCGGCAGGTGAGCAAGGGAGAACAGCATGGATCAAATTGTCGACACCTACGGCGCTGCCGTCAGGAACCTGTACGAAATCCGCACCACCGCGAAGGGGCCGGCCGTTGCCCGTCTGACCTCGAACACGCCTGAGGCCGCGCGCCACCGCTACAGCCGCAACAGCGGTTCGCTGGCGCCGACCTGGGCCGTGCTGGTGTCCCGCGCTTTCCCGCAAGACCTCTGCCTGATCCTTCCCGCCTGACCCACTGCCCGCGTGGCGGGCTAGGAGAAACCATGCAACATCAAATCAAGAGCATTTCCGGCGCCGTGCTGTTCACGGCTGACGTGCCCGAGGGCACCGAGAGCGGGCTGATTGCCCGTGTCGCGCTGGAGCAGGCCGTGGAGGCCCGCGCGAACCTGCGCGGCGCGAACCTGGGCGGCGCGTACCTGCGCGGCGCGAACCTGCGCGGCGCGGACCTGGGCGGCGCGTACCTGGGCGGCGCGGACCTGGGCGGCGCGAACCTGGGCGGCGCGTACCTGCGCGGCGCGGACCTGCGCGGCGCGGACCTGGGCGGCGCGTACCTGGGCGGCGCGGACCTGGGCGGCGCGTACCTGGGCGGCGCGGACCTGGGCGGCGCGGACCTGGGCGAGCTGCGCAGCATCTGGGGCACCAGCGGCAACCTCCGCGAGGTCAAGGCCATCCAGTGCGAGACCTACCCGGTCGCCTACACCGCGACGCACATGCAAATCGGCTGCCAGTTCCACACGCTGGAGGCGTGGTGGGGCTTCTCCGACCAGGAAATCAGCCGTATGGCCGGCGATGCGCTGGCGTGGTGGCAGAAGTGGAAGCCGGTGCTGCACACGATCGTCACCATGTCGCCGGCCGTGCCCGGCGCCGAGAAACCGGCCGAGCAGCAGGAAGCTGCCTGACCCCTATCACCCGCCCCGGGTGCCGGGGCAAGGAGACATCCATGGACACGATCACCACCTGCCAGGCCGTCGCTGCGATGCAGAAGTACGGCGGCAATGGCGTTAAGAAACTGGCGGCCTGCTGGCTGTCGTTCGACGCGGAGAAGCGTGCGCGTCTTGAATCCGCGTTCAAACCGGAATTCGACCGCTACCGCGTGATGGCGAATCAGGAGGGCGACTATGCGGCCCAGCAGACGCTGGCCCAGCGTGCGGCGCTGGACGTGGCTGCTTGCGAGTGCAGGAACTGAGCCATGGCCTACCCCCAGCGCAAACTTACGCCCGAGCAGGAGCTGCGCGTGGATCTCGAATGGGATCTTCGTCTGGCCTTGCGTGACGGCAAGGATGTCATTTTCCAGCGCGCCTATGGTCCTGAATCCGAGAGTGCAGCGGACGCGGTGTACCAGGACAGCATCGGCACGCCGGCGCTGGTGACTGCCTATCAGGAAGCCGTGCAGGCCTTTGCCCGCGGCGACACCTACGGCCGGATCGGTGAGCTGTTCACCGAGTTCATGCGCCAGGCCAGCGCGCACTACGTGGAAACGCTGGCCTCGGGCGTCGAAGACCCCGAAATGCGGCTGCGCGTGACCTTCGGGAGGAAGCAATGACGACGAAACACACGCCCAATCCAGTCTTCATCAGTCCTGATCAGGTGTACGAGCTGAACGAAAAGCATGGCTGGTTCCAGTTCGGCGATGCGCAGAGCGACGTCAGCAACGCCTTCGCCAACGAGGCTATCGCGCGCTACGAGCGTATCCGCAGCGCCGCGCCGGAGCTGCTGGCCGCCCTGGAATCCGAGGAAGAATGGCGCGCCCGAGAAGATGCTGGCGAGCTCGACCCCGAATGGGACTACGACACGATGGTGGCCTCAAAGCGCCGCGCCGCCATCGCCAAGGCCAAGGGAGAGCAGCAATGAACAAGATCAACGACGGCGGCCCGGCGTTCAACTGCACCAAGTGCGGGGTCCAGTTCGAACCCAAAGCGTGGCAGATCACCGGCCGTGATAAGCGCTGCCCGGCCTGCAAGCGAGCCCAACAAAACGCCGCGAACGCAGCCAAGGGCGACCGCTTGAAGGAAGAAGCCAAGGCCGCCTATCAACGGCGGAAGGCCTATTACGACGGGTACTGGACCGACAAGAAATCGTCCGAGGATCACCGCATTAAGCGGGCGGCGCGCCGAAAGGTGGCGACCGAGATTGAAGCTGGCCGACTGCATCGCAAACCTTGCGAGGTCTGCGGCGCCCAGCGCTCAGACGCTCACCACGACGATTACACGAAGCCGTTGGCGGTCAATTGGCTCTGCCATAGCCACCACATGCTTCGTCACGCCATGCTGGCCGCGCGAGGTGCCCAATGAGCGAAATGATCGAAGCATACAAGGCGCTCAAGGACCACAAGAAGGCGGTCCGCGCCAAGTACGGCGTGAGCTGCCCGGCCTGCAAGGTCGCGCGTCCCAAGGCCCACCCGACCATTCTGATGCCGCAGCAGCGCTGCAAGGTCGACGGCTACCGCGACCCGCGCCCGGAATTGACCGAAGAGGAGTGGCAATCCGTATGAAGCGCCTCCTGAAAGACCGCGACAACCGCGTCGCCGCCTACGTCGTGGCGGGCGTGCTGACCGCCCTGCTCTTCGGCTACGGCGAAGTCCAGCAGCGCGACGAGCAAGCCCAATCCACCCTCACCGCCTGCGAAGGCTGCGGCAAGACCGTGGTCGTCGCGAAGGAATGACCTTGAACAACCTCGCAGTCATCACCCAGGACATCTACGGCACCCGCGACTCGTTCGCGGCAGTGCTGACCGACCAGAGCATCAGCTTCGAGAAGGAAGCCGGCTTCGCCATCCAGGTCCTGCAGAACAACGACTACACCCTGGGCGTGGCGATGAAGAATCGCCAGTCGGTGGTCAACGCGGTCACGAACGTGGCTGCCATCGGGATCAGCCTGAACCCGGCGAAGCGCCAGGCGTATCTGGTTCCGCGCGACGGCCGGATCTGCCTGGACATCAGCTACATGGGCCTGATTGACCTGGCGGTCGCCACCGGCTCCATTCGCTGGGCGCAGGCCGAGCTGGTGCGCGCCAATGACACGTTCGCCCTGAACGGCTTCGATGCGCCGCCCACGCACGTTTTCAACCCGTTCAGCAAGGATCGCGGCGAAATCGTCGGCGCCTACGTGGTGGTCAAGACCGCCGACGGCGACTATCTGACCACGCCCATGAGCCGGGACGACATCGACGCGATCATGAACCGCTCGCAGTCGGTGAAGTCGGGCAAGTCGTCGCCCTGGAAGACCGACTACGGCGAGATGGCCAAAAAGACGGTGGTCAAGCGCGCCTACAAGTACTGGCCGAAGAACGACCGGCTGTCCGAGGCGATCCACCACCTGAACACCGACGGCGGCGAAGGGTTAGCCACCACCGGCGGCGCACCTGTCGATCCTGACCTGCTGCCGCGCCTGCGCAAGCTGGTGGAAGCCGCGCCGGACGCCGCCGCACTCGAGAAGGTGTGGAAGGACGGTCTGGCCGAGGTACGCGCCACCAAGGACATGGGCATCTACAACACCTTCAAGGCCGCCGTGGCTGCCCGCGGCGCCGTGCTGCGCGGCGAGGCCGTGCCCACCACCACCCCGCCGGACGACGGCAAGACCATCGACGAGCCGCCCCGCGACCCGTCCGACCCCGACGACGGCTTCGGCCGTGACGACCAAGGAGGTACCCAGGAATGAACCGCTACATCCTCTCCCCTCATGAGCAAGGCAGCGACGGCTGGTTGCTGGACCGCTGCGGCCGGGTCACTGGGTCGCGCGCGGCGGATATGCTGGCGATGACCGCCAAGAAGGAATGGTCCGCCAAGCGCGCGGACTACAAGTTCGAGCTGGCCATCGAGGTGCTGACGGGCATGCCTCAGGGCAACGACTTCGTCACCCGCGAAATGCAATGGGGCATCGACCAAGAGCCGTTCGCCCGCATGGCCTATGAAGAGAAGTCCGGCAACGTGGCCATCGAAAGCGGCTTCATGTACCTGCCGGACGTGGACGCGGGTTGCAGCGTTGACGGCCTCTTCGTGGAAGACGGGCGCCGCGGCGTGCTGGAAACGAAGTGCCCGAAGAGCACGACGCACATCCGCTACTTGGAAGCGGGCGTCGTGCCGGACCAGTACCGCCCGCAGTGCCTGCACAACGTGTGGGTGACCGGCGCCGCGTTTGCCGACTTCGTGTCGTTCGATCCGCGTTTCCCGGAAGAACTGCAACTGTTCGTCTGCCGCTACACCCCCACCGCCGAGGAACTGGCCGCGCACGAAAAGGCCGTGCTGCTGTTCCTGGCCGAGCGCGACGAGCTGGTGGCCCAGCTCAAGCGCCTGGCCGCCTGATCTCCCCAGGGCGGCGCCTCACCAACGGAGGCATCCCGGCGTCGCCCGCCCATTTCCCCAGCAGCACAACCTACGGAGCAATCCCGCATGTTCTCGATCACCGAGCAAACCGCAACCCTGGCGCACATCAACGTGCGCACCGAGCGCCATGGCGAAGAGCCGGCCGGCGCTGCTGACCTGAAGATCCAGTTCACCGCTGGCAATGGCGGCCTTTCCGAGTTCCACCCGCGCCTGCGCCACGCCCTCTACAAGGCCGAGGAAAACCCGGACCAGGCCAATGTCGAAGGTGTGCATCCCGAGCCGACCGTGCGCGTGTTCGGCGACCTCATCGAGAAGATCCGCCTGAAGCATGAGCTGGTGGGCGCCAAGGTCGTGATCGACTTCGGCCTGGGCGGCGATTCCGACATCGAGCTGGACCCGGCCGACGTTGACGGGTTCGCCCTGGAATTGATGGAAGGCGGCAGCGTGGTCACCACCTTCCGCGTGAAGTGCCACCCGAGCGGCGAGCAGGTCAAGAAGCTCTACGAGGTGCTGGGCAACGACATCACGATCAGCATCACGCCGGCGGCCGAAAAGCAGGGCTCGCTGGGCCTGAACCTGGAGCCCGAAGCGGCATAACCCTTTCCCCAACGCAGCAAACCAAAGGAGCAGTGATGGAAAACCAGCACCAGAAGATCAAGGGCTACCGTGACCTGTCGCAGGCCGAAATCGACGCCATGAACGAGGCCAAGGCCCTTGCCGAGCAGTGCGGCGCGTTCATAGAGAAGCTGCGTGCCCAGGGCGATGCCCCGGATCAACGCTGGGTCAGCATCGGCGCGACCAGCCTGCAGCAAGGCTTCATGGCCGTGATTCGCGGTATCGCGCAACCGACCACGTTCTAACCCTTTGGCCGGCCCGGCGGCGGGGCTTCCCTCCCTGAGCCATCCTCACCGCTGCCGGTGCCCGGCCACCTGATAACGAGAAGACCATGAGCGACAAGATCATCATCCTTGAGCACGACGGCACGTCGTACATCCGCACCGAATATCAAACCCTGAGCCCGGAGCGCTTGCTGGTGAACGGCCAAGCAGGGACCGCTCAACCGTGCCCTGGTAATGCCCGCTGGCTCATGGTCGAGGGCGGCGTCCAGACGCTGGCGCAGATCCCCGCACCTGGCCTTGAGGTAATCGGCTGGAGTTTGAAGCCTGAATACCGCGAGGTAACCACGTTCCCTGCTGAGCTGGGCGCGGATGCCTTCCGCTACGAATATGACGAAGACGAAGAGGACCACTACATCCCCACCGACCCCACTGCGGTCTACAAATCGGTCTTCTACGAAAAGAAGATGCAGCAGGTTCAGCGCGATCCGCAGCAGCTCGAATTCATCGTCGTTGACCGCAATTGCGCGCCGAAGACCAAGCCCGACGACATCAAAGTCGAGTTTCCAGCCAGCCTGCGCGAGTATCCCGAGACGTGGCACAAGCACCCGGTCACCATCGACGGCAATGCGCTGTTCGGGCGCGCGGCGACCGCACTGGTGGACGCGGCGCGCGAACGAAGCGGCGACTTCGTTGTGACCGACCATCGCAGCATTGGAACGGTCACGCTCATGGGCTACATGCACCACGAGCCTAAGCAGAGCGAATACAAGGTCGGCCGTCGCACGGTGCGGCGCACGTTGACCAAGTCCGAATTCAAGATCATGGAACTCGCTTCTGGGTCGTCCAGCTACGCGAAAAGCGCCGACATCGTTTGCCGCGGGCTGTCCGGGAAGGACTGGGCCGACCTGGAATCCAAGATCAACGGCTTCATCGACATCGTGCTGTCCTACATCAAGCCCGGCAGCGTGCGCGTGTGCGAGTGCTGCAAGGGCGACGGTTACATCGTGGCGGTGAAGCCATGACCCACGCCATGAACCGCCAGCAGCGCCGCATGATGGAAAAGCAGCAGGCCCGCATCAGGGCCGGCCGCCGCGTCCAACGCGACAAGCGCGCTCCCATGCTCGTCGCCACCGACCTGGTGCTGCGCCCGCTGGAAGCCATCATCGACCAGATCAACCGGGACGGCACCGTGCACACCGACGCCCGCGGCATCCCGCAATTCCGCGCGGGCGACGGCAAATGGTACGAGTCCGCCGGCGCGATCGAGGGCGTCATCTGGCACTTCGAAATGTGGTGTACGCGGCACGATCGCGCCCTGCCCCTGGACCCGCTGCGCGAGCTGCACATCGCCCTGAAGTACCTGGTCCCTATCCGCGCCGAAACCATGGCCGGCCTGGCCACCACCATGCCCGCCCTGCGCCGCGCCATGGCCACCGCCGACCCGGACGACCAGACCGACCTTCTTCTGCAAACCCAGATCCGCGCCGAGCTTGACGCCGCGCGCGCCACCGGAGCCTGACATGACCACCCTCCCCGCCGGCTGGAAGCTGGTGCCCGCCACCATCACGCTCGACATGAGCATCGCCTTCGCGGAGGCGTGGTTCAGCAAGGTGCGCTGCATTGATGACGCCGAGATGCAGGATGCCTATGCCGCCATGATCGCCGCCGCTCCCGCTGCTGGCGATGCGCCCAGTTTGACCGAACTCAATGCCGACTTGATCGATATTCTCGGCCGCCCGAACTTCACCTGCATCCGAATTGCGCAACTGCTGCGCCTGTCGGGCGTCGAAATCGACAAGAAGGCCGAAGCCGAACAAGCCACCGTCATCCACTACCTCCTGGGCTTCTACCTGACGCACGGCAGCCAGTGGGCCGAAAAGGCAGGCGAGGACATTGAACGGCTGCGCCTGGCCGCCATTGCCGCCCAGCAGGGCAAAGGGGGTGCGGAATGCTGAACCCACAGCTCGTTCTTGGGCTAAGCGCCAAGCTGATCGTGGACATTTTCGCTGGCGGCGGCGGCTGGTCCACCGCGTATGAACATG
>Ga0222420_100374_pt1 | contig 25937 bp, 25 predicted proteins | sample 3A2ome_FD_182470 | JGI IMG/M metagenome (GOLD analysis project Ga0222420, IMG submission 182470) | Enriched microbial communities from leaf-cutter ant dump, University of Wisconsin, Madison, United States - 3A200A (version 2) | ecosystem: Environmental > Terrestrial > Nest > Insects nest > Nest...
CCTCATCCGATCTCCCCGGCGCGCCGCGCCCATAAGCGTGTTCAGCAGCCGCCGGCCGTGCCCGTGCCGTTGACGATGCAGACGGCGCCCGGCATTTCCTGCAGGACGGAGCGGCGCACCGTGTAGCGCTTGCCGCCGGCTTCCTTCGGGATCGAGCCCGTCGAGATCATGTCGAATTCGTCCGGCACGTTTGCCATCATGCGCTTGTCCGACTTGGCGGAGAGGACAGGGGTGAGGACCAGCGCCAGGGCGATCACGGCCGTGCCGAAGAGGAGCGCGAGATTGAGCGCGCCGGTCCGGGTATCGCCGGCCGGCGTGAAATCCTTCTCCTGAACGGCTTTCCAGAAGTCTTCGTCACGCATCACAAGGTCTCGCAGGCATTCAACGTTCAAAGCCGATCTTTGAACGAGGGTGCTAAACGTTTGCTTAACGCAGGCCGGAAAATTGCGGGTAGATCCCCGGGGATTGGTCCTAGAGGAGGTCCATCAGGAAGGGGATGAGGGGCTCGTCGGCGGGGGGCATCGGGTAGTCGCGCAGCGCCTTCGGGCGCACCCACTTGATCGCCTGACCCTCGCGGCCATGCGCCGTGCCCTCGAAGCGGCGGCACACATAGAGCGGCATCAGGAGGTGGAAGTCGTCATAGGTGTGGCTGGCGAAGGTGAGCGGGGCAAGGCACGGGATCTTCGTGGTGATGCCGAGCTCCTCGTCCAGCTCGCGGATCAGCGTTTCCTCCGGCGTCTCGCCGGGCTCGACCTTGCCGCCGGGAAACTCCCACAGGCCGGCAAGCGTCTTGCCCTCGGGACGCTGTGCCAGGAGGACGCGGCCGTCCGCATCGACGAGCGCGCAGGCGGCGACGAGGAGGATACGGCGCTGTTTGGCGATGGTCTCGGTCATGCCGCGGCTGGCCCCCGGTAGCTGTATTCGTAGACGGCGGCAAAGCCGGCGCGGCGGTAGAGCGCGAGGGCGGCCGCATTGTCCGCCTCCACCTGCACCCAGGCCTGGCGGGCGCCCTTGAGCTTTGCCCAGCGCAGGCTGGCATGAAGGATCGCGGTGCCGAGGCCCCGGCCGCGCCGTTCCGCCGCCACGCCGAGCTGGAGGATGCCGGCAAGATCGTTGTCCTGCACCGCGATCGTCACGGCGGCCGGGCCGAAGCCCGGCTCTTCGACGATGAAGAGGCCGGCCTCCGGCTTGATGGCGTTGATGATCTCGGTGAGGCCGGGCTTGAGGGCCGGGTCGTCGCCGGCCACGCGGATGCGCGCGTCGACGAAGCGGCCGACGTCGCGGCTCGGCAGGTGGTCGAGGCCCTCGTCGCGGGGAAGGGTGGCAAGGTCGGCCGTCATGACGACGGTGCGGCCGATATCGGCCCAGCCGGCCTCGTCCATGTAGGCGATGAGCTGCGGGGCGGCGAGCGGCGTCTGGCGCACCAGCAGCGGGCGGCCGTAGTCGGCAAAGCGTTTCGCCGCCTTTTCCAGGCGGATGTCGATGTCGCGGATATCGGACGGGTCGAGCGGGTTGACGGAGTTCAGCCGGCGCGAGGGGTGGCCGGCGGTCAGCCGGCAGAGCCAGCTTCCGTCATACTGCACGGTGGCCGCGGGCCAGGCGCGGAAGCCGACGGCTTCCAGCCGGCGGACTTTCGGGAGATCGCTCATCGTCGTTTTCTGTCCGGAAGGGGTCACGCTGTCCGGGCCTCTGTTTCTTTGGCAGTCCGCGGCGCGAGCCTGCCGGAACGTGCTTAGCTGCGATAGTCGCCGTTGATCTCGACATATTCCTTGGTGAGGTCGCAGGTCCACACCGTCGCGCGGCCGTTGCCGAGGCCGATCTCGACGCGCACCGGAATGTCCTCACGCTTCATGACGGCGGAGGCCGCGTCCTCGGAATAGGCGGGATCGCGCTCGCCGTCGACGGCCACGCGCACGTCGCCGAACCAGATGGCGAGGCGGTCGCGGTCGGCCATCTCGCCGGACTTGCCGACGGCCATGACGACGCGGCCCCAATTGGCGTCCTCGCCGGCGACGGCGGTCTTGACCAGCGGCGAATTGGCGATGGAGAGCGCGATGCGCTTGGCGGCTTCGTCGCTTTCGGCGCCCTCGACGGTGACTTCGACCATCTTGCGCGCGCCTTCGCCGTCCCGCACGACCTGCAGCGCGAGGTCGCGCAGGAGGTCGGTGAGCGCGGTGCGGAAGCCGTCGAGCGCGGCGTCGTCGGCCGTCACCGGCGTCTGGCCGGCGGCGGCGGCAGCGCCGGTGGCGAAGAGCATCAGCGTGTCGGAGGTCGAGGTGTCGCTGTCGACGGTCACGGAATTGAAGGTCGGGCCGACGCCGGCCGACAGCAGCGATTGCAGCACGGGGGCCGGAATGTCGGCGTCGGTGACGACGAAGGAGAGCATGGTCGCCATGTCGGGCGCGATCATGCCGGCGCCCTTGGCGATGCCGTTGATGGTGACGGTGACGCCGCCGAGGCTTGCCGTGCGGGTGGCGACCTTCGGATAGGTGTCCGTCGTCATGATGGCCTTTGCGGCCTCGAACCAGAAGTCCTCCGTGCCCGAGGCGGCAAGGCCGTCGAGCACGCCGGAGAATTTCGTGGCGTCGAGCGGTTCGCCGATCACGCCCGTCGAGGCGAGGAAGACTTCGCCTTCGCTGCAGCCGACGGCCCTTGCGGCGGCTTCCGCCGTCATCCTCGTCGATTCGCGGCCCTTGCGGCCGGTGAAGGCATTGGCATTGCCGGAATTGACCACCACGGCGCGGGCAACGCCGCCGGGAAGGTTCGCACGGCAGAAATCGACCGGCGCGGAGGGGCATTTGGAGCGCGTGAAGACGCCGGCGACCGCCGCGGGGCGGTCGAAGACCATCATCAGGACGTCCGTCCGGTTCCTGTACTTGATCCCCGCGGCGGCGGTCGCCATGCGCACGCCGCGCACCGGCGGCATGTCGGCATAGGTTTTCGGGGCGAGCGGGGAAATCGAGCCGGACATTCTTGCCTTCCTGCGGGAAAAAGAGGCCCGGCATTTGCCGGGCCGTCGCCGTGTCTTACTGCTGGCCTTCGGTGGCCGGCGCTGCCTCGCCTTCGGCGTCCTTGGCTTCGGCTTCCGGCTTGTTGACCGCGTCGTAGGCGGTCTTCAGCGCGGCGTCCGTGATGTCGACGGGGGCCGCGGCCTTGGCCTTTTCCAGGAGGTCGAGATACTTGTCGCGCATGACGAGCTGACGGACCTGGCCTTCGACCTGGTCGAGCGCCGGGGGCTGCTGCTTGCGCTTGTCCTCGACCTTGATGACATGGTAGCCGAACTGCGTCTTCACCGGGGTCTTGGTGTAGGCGCCCTTTTCAAGGGCGAAGGCGGCCGCTTCGAATTCCGGCACCATGCGGCCCTTGGCGAAGTAGCCGAGATCGCCGCCTTCCGACTTGTTCGGATCGGTCGACTTTTCCTTGGCGATTTCGACGAAGTCCTTGCCGGCGTCCAGCTCGGCGATGATCGCCTTGGCCTCGTCCTCGGTCTTGACGAGGATGTGGCGGGCGCGGATCTCGTCCTGCGGCTCGATGGCGGCGACTTCCTTGTCGTAGCGCGCCTTCACCTCTTCCGGGGTGACGGAATCGACGACGTGCTTCTTGAAGTAGGCGTTGTGCAGCTCGCGGTCCGTCAGGAAGGCGAGGCGCTGCTTGAAATCGGCCGTATCCTGCAGGCCTTCCTTGCTGGCGTCGGCGGCAAGCAGCTTGACGTCGATGATGGAGGAGAGCGCGGCGACGCGCTTCTGGTCGTCCGGCAGGTTGGCGAGCTGCGGGTCGAGGCCGGCCATCGCGAGCTTGAGTTCCGATTCGTGGATCTCGGTGGCGCCGACCTTGGCGACGACCGGGTCCGCCGCGGCGTCTTCCGCGCGGACGCCGCCGGCGGCGGCAGCGATCGCGATGAGGGCAACTGCCGCAAGCTTGCTATACTTCAACATATCGAAAAGACCTTTCACATCCTTGCCGGAATCGGGCCGATATCCGGTGCCAGACGGCTCAACACCACCAGAATGTGGCAGTTGTGCAACCGTCTGAGCCGTTGACATCATTCGACCCCCCTCTTATCTGTCACGCAATCCCGCGTCCAGAACAGTTTCCGGGCGTTTCACGGCTTTGCGCGCAATTATCGTGCGACCTGTCACGCGCCGGGCGCCCAGAAAGAAAGGACCATCCTGATGGTCAGCCTCGGCGGCATTGCCCGCAAGTTGTTCGGTTCCTCGAACGATCGCCGCGTCCGCTCCTTCAAGTCCCGCGTCGACGCCATCAATGCGCTCGAGCCCGAGATGAAGGCGCTTTCCGACGAAGCCCTGCGGGCGAAAACCGTGGAATTCCGCGAACAGCTCGCAAACGGCAAGACGCTCGACGACATTCTCGTGCCGGCCTTCGCCGTCGCCCGCGAGGCTGCCTTCCGCGTCCTCGGCCTTCGTCCCTTCGACGTCCAGCTCATCGGCGGCATGATCCTGCACGAGAAGTCGATCGCCGAAATGAAGACGGGTGAAGGCAAGACGCTCGTCGCCACGCTTCCCGTCTATCTCAACGCGCTGGCCGGCAAGGGCACGCATGTCGTGACGGTCAACGACTACCTCGCCACCCGCGACGCGGCGCAGATGGGCCGCGTCTACGGCTTCCTCGGCCTTTCGACCGGCATCATCGTGCACGGCCTCGACGACGAGCAGCGCCGGGCGGCCTACGCCTCGGACATCACCTACGCGACGAACAACGAACTCGGCTTCGACTACCTGCGCGACAACATGAAGTACGAGCGCAGCCAGATGGTCCAGCGCGGCCACTTCTTCGCCATCGTCGACGAAGTGGACTCGATCCTCGTCGACGAGGCGCGCACGCCGCTGATCATCTCCGGGCCGCTCGACGACCGCTCCGATCTCTATACGACCATCGACGCCTTCATCCCCATGCTGGACGAGGCGGACTACGAGATCGACGAGAAGCAGCGCTCGGCCAACTTCTCGGAAGTCGGCACGGAGAAGCTGGAGAACCTGCTGCGTGCGGCCGGCCTTCTCAAGGGCGAATCGCTCTACGACGTCGAGAACGTCGCCATCGTCCACCACATCAACAACGCGCTGAAGGCCCACAAGCTCTTCACGCGCGACAAGGACTACATCGTCCGCAACGACGAGATCGTCATCATCGACGAATTCACCGGCCGCATGATGCCGGGCCGGCGCTATTCCGAAGGCCAGCACCAGGCGCTGGAAGCCAAGGAAAAGGTCACGATCCAGCCGGAAAACCAGACGCTGGCCTCGATCACCTTCCAGAACTATTTCCGCATGTACGAAAAGCTCGGCGGCATGACCGGCACGGCCGCGACGGAAGCGGAGGAATTCGGCAACATCTACGGCCTCGACGTGGTCGAAGTGCCGACCAACCTGCCGATCCAGCGCCTCGACGAGGACGACGAGGTCTATCGCACGGCGGACGAGAAGTACCAGGCCATCATCGAGGAGATCAAGGCGTCGCGGGCAAAGGGCCAGCCGGTCCTCGTCGGCACGACCTCCATCGAGAAGTCCGAGCATCTCGCCGAGCTCCTCAAGAAGGCCGGCTTCAAGGATTTCCAGGTCCTGAACGCCCGCTACCACGAGCAGGAAGCCTATATCGTCGCGCAGGCCGGCGTGCCGGGCGCCGTCACCATCGCCACCAACATGGCCGGCCGCGGCACGGACATCCAGCTCGGCGGCAATATCGACATGCGCCTCGAGCGCGAGCTGGCCGACATGGAGCCGGGCCCGGAGCGTGACGCCAGGCGCGAGGCCATCGTCGCCGAGGTGAAGAAGCTGAAGGAGCAGGCGCTTGCCGCCGGCGGCCTCTACGTTCTCGCCACCGAGCGCCACGAAAGCCGCCGCATCGACAACCAGCTTCGCGGCCGCTCCGGCCGCCAGGGCGACCCGGGCCGCTCGAAGTTCTTCCTGTCGCTGCAGGACGACCTCATGCGCATCTTCGGCTCCGAGCGCATGGATTCCATGCTCCAGAAGCTCGGCCTCAAGGAAGGCGAGGCGATCGTCCACCCCTGGATCAACAAGGCGGTGGAACGCGCGCAGAAGAAGGTCGAAGCCCGCAACTTCGATATCCGCAAGAACCTCCTGAAGTACGACGACGTGCTCAACGACCAGCGCAAGGTCATCTTCGAGCAGCGCATCGAGCTGATGGACAGCGAGAACCTCACCGAGATCGTCGCCGACATGCGCCACGAGGTCGTCGAGAACCTCGTGCACATGCATATCCCGGAAAACGCCTATGCCGAGCAGTGGGATGTCGCCGGCCTCAAGAAGGGCGTGCTCGAGCAGCTCAACCTCGACCTGCCCGTCGACGCCTGGGCCGCCGAGGAAGGCATCGACGAGAAGGACATCCTGGAGCGCCTGAGGACGGCCGTCGACGAAGCCGCCGCCGACCGCGCCGAGCGCTTCGGCCCGGAAATCATGACCTATGTCGAGCGCTCCGTCCTGCTCCAGACGCTGGACCACCTGTGGCGCGAGCATATCGTCAACCTCGATCACCTGCGCTCCGTCATCGGCTTCCGCGGCTATGCCCAGCGCGATCCGCTGCAGGAATACAAGGCGGAAGCCTTCGAGCTCTTCCAGGCGCTTCTGGCGAACCTGCGCCAGACAGTCACCGCGCAGCTGATGCGCGTGGAGCTGGTGCGCCAGGCCGCCGACGCGCCGGCCCCGGTGCCGCCGAGCATGGAAGGCCATCACATCGACGGCACGACCGGCGAGGACGACTTCAACGAGGCCGCAGGCCCGATGGACGCCGCCGTCGAGCCGGAGAACCGCGACCCGAACGACCCCTCGACCTGGGGCCGCGTCGCGCGCAACGAGCCCTGCCCCTGCGGCTCCGGCAAGAAGTACAAGCATTGCCACGGAGCCTTCGAGCAGGCCTGACCGGACGAGGGAATAAAGTCCCTTTCTGCCGCTGGCATCTCCTCCACAAGAGCGGGGTAATCGCCTATGGCGGGCGGTTGCCTGTTTCCCCTTCTCCCCGCCGGGGAGAAGGTGGCCCGCAGGGTCGGATGAGGGGGCAAGCGTGCCGAATTTCGCCTGCGCCTGCGGCTCCCCCTCGTCCCGCTGCCGCGACCTTCTCCCCGAGGCGAGAAGGGGCTGGTGGCATCTGTCGAACTCCCTATCCGATTGCCCTGCCCTTAAAGGGAGATGCCGGTAGGCAGAGAGGGTCTTTTCACCGTCATCCAACCGTTTGTTAACCCTGATCTGACAAGACTCCCCTCGGTGAGTTTTGCGTAGCGTTCGGGTTCCTGTGTTGATGGCGGTCATTCAATCGGCGGAGAGGTTGCTGCCATCGGGCCTGCGCGGCAAGGCCGAGCCGCTGCTGCGGGCGCTTGCCGGCAGCGATCCGCACAGCCTCGCCCAGCGCATGGCGCTCGTCGCCTTCGCCATCCGGATCGCCAGCGCCGCCATCGCCTTCCTCACGCAGATCGTCCTTGCGCGCGTGATGGGCGAATTCGAATACGGCATCTTCGTCTTCGTCTGGGCGCTCATCGTCATCGTCGGCGACATGTCCTGCCTCGGCTTCCACACGACGGTGGTGCGGTTCCTGCCCGATTATGCCGGCCGCAGCGCCCATGCGGAGATCCGCGGCCTCACCTCGACCGCCCGCATCTTCGCCATGCTCTCCTCCACGACGCTGGCGGCTGCCGGCTTCCTTTGCCTCTTCCTCTTCCGCGACGCGGTGACGGACTATTATGTCCTGCCGCTCTTCATCGGCCTTTTCTGCATGCCGATGATCGCGCTCGGCGACGTCCTCGAAAGCACGGCGCGTGCCCATAGCTGGGCGCTGGTGGCGCTCAGCCCCACCTATATCGTGCGTCCGCTGCTCATCCTCGTCTTCATGGTGGCGGCCGTCCGGTCCGGCGCGCCGCATACGGCGCTGACGGCGATGGTCGCCGCGCTCGCCGCGACCTACCTCACGACGGTCGTCCAGTTCTTCAACATCCTCTACCGGCTCGGCCGGCGTTATGTCGCCGGTCCCCGCAAGATGGAATTCTCGCTCTGGATCCAGGCGGCGCTGCCGATCTTCCTCATCGAGGGCATCGGTTTCCTGCTCACCAATTCCGATGTCATCGTCGTCGGCCTCTTCCTCGATCCGGAAAGCGTCGCCGTCTATTTCGCCGCCGCCAAGACGATGGCGCTGGTGCATTTCGTGTTCTTCTCGGTGAAGGCCGCCGCGGCGCCGCGCTTTTCGGCGCTCTTTGCCGCCGGCGACCGGGTGGCGCTCGCCCGCTTTGCCGGCGAGACGGTGCGCTGGAGCTTCTGGCCGTCGCTGGCCGTCGGGCTCTGCGTGCTGGCCTTCGGGCACCTCCTTCTCTCGCTCTTCGGTCCGGCCTTCACGGCGGGCTGGGAGCTGATGTTCATCCTCTTTTCCGGCATTCTCGCCAAGGCGCTGGTCGGGCCCGGCGAGGTGCTTCTGACCATGTCCGGCGAGCAGCGGCTCTGCGTCGTCGTCTATGCCGTGGCGCTTGCCGCCAACATCGCCTTCAACGTCACGCTCATTCCGCTTTTCGGCATCGAGGGTGCGGCCATCGCCACGGCCGGCGCCATGGTCGTCGAGGCGCTGCTGCTGCACGCCGCCGTGCGCACGAAGCTCTCCATCATCCTCTTCGCCTTCGCCAATCCGGTGAAGGCGAGCCTCATCGACGGGACGGACCATCATGACCGATAGCCACGGCTTCGACCACGCCATCGCGGCAGGGCGCGCCCAGGCCGTTCTGCCTCCGGCCGCACCCGGCGCGCAGCCGCCGGCGGACCAGCGCATCGCCGTCGGCCGGCCGGGCCGCTCGCTTGCGCTCTATCCGGCGACGGCCGGCTACGACCTGCAGCAGGAACTCGATTTCCTGTCCAACCGCGTCATGGAGGCGAACGTCTTCTTCACCGGCCGCTTCCTCGCCCCGGCCATGCCGCGGCTGGAGGACCGCACCGTGCGCCTTTCCGTCATCCGCGACGAGGGCGCCGGCCGCAGCCGCATCCGCCTGCTGATGCCGTTCTCCGTGGAGAAGCCGGGCTTTTCCATCGGCTCCAGCATCCTGCGCGCCTGGTCGAACCCGTTCGGCCCGCTCGGAACGCCGCTGGTCGACGCGGAAGACGCCGCCGAGACGCTCGACAATTTCCTGGAAGCGCTGGGCGGATCCGGCACCGGCCTGCCGCCCATCCTCGTCCTGCCGGACCTTCGCCTGGGCGGTCCGTTTGCCCAGTTGATGCGCGCCGTCGCCATCGGCCGCAACCTGCCCGTCACGGTCACCGACACCTATCGCCGGCCGATGCTGGAAAGCCTGCTCGACGGCCAGGCCTATCTCCAGCACGCCATCTCGCCGGAGCATTTCCGCGAATTGCGCCGGCAATGGCGGGGGCTCGACCGGCTGGGCGAGCTGAACTACAACGTTGCCCGCCAGCCCGCCGACATCCGCCTGCGTATGGAGGAGTTCCTGCTGCTGGAAGCCGCCGGCTGGAAGGGCAAGAGCCGCACGGCGATGATCAACGACCGCTATCGCGCCGCCTTCGCCCGCGAGGCGATCGCCAACCTCGCCGAGACGGACGGCGTGCGCATCCATACGCTCGACCTCGACGGCCGCGCCATCGCCTCGATGATCGTCTTCCTCGCCGGCGGCGAGGCCTATACGTGGAAGACGGCCTATGACGAGGATTTCGCGAAATATTCGCCCGGCAAGCTGCTCGTCGCCGAGCTCACCGAATGGCATCTCGACGATGCCAATATCGCCCGCTCGGATTCCTGCGCGGTGCCGGACCATCCGGTGATGAGCCGGTTCTGGGAGGAGCGCGAGGACATGGGCACGCTCGTCATCGGCCTGCAGCAGAACCGCGACCGCGACGTGCGGCAGGTGGCGACGCAGCTCCACCTCTACCGCAACACGCGCAATGTCGCGCGGCTGCTGCGCGACAAGATCCGCTCGCTGGCGAAACGCTAGAGCATTTCCAGGCGGAGCGAAGCCGCTTCGGCGCCGGACAATGCGAAAATGCTCTAGGCAGCGGCCGAGGTCTCCTCCGCCGCACGCTTGCGCAGCAGATGGCGGATGACCTTACCGGAGGTCGTCAGCGGCAAGGAATCGACGAATTCCACCTCGCGCGGATATTCATGCATGGAAAGGCGCGATTTCACCCATTCGCGGATATCGGCCGCCAGCGCCGCCGAGGGCGCATGGCCGGGCTGCAGCATCACATAGGCCTTGACGATTTCCGTGCGCACCGGATCGGGCTTGCCGACGGCGGCGGCGAGCTGCACGGCCGGATGGCCGGCAAGGCAATCCTCGATCTCGCTCGGGCCGATGCGGTAGCCGGAGGAGGTGATGACGTCGTCGTCGCGGCCGAAGAAGGTGACGTAGCCGTCCGCGTCCATGCGGCCGAGGTCGCCCGTCGTCATCCAGTCGCCGATGAATTTCTCCGCCGTCGCCGTCTCGTTTCGCCAGTAGCCGAGGAACATCACCGGATCGGGGCGCTTTACGGCGACCTGGCCGACGGTGCCGTGCGGCAGCTCCCTGCCCTCGGCATCGACGATCGCCACCACATGGCCGGGGATGGCCTTGCCGATCGGCCCCGGCCGCGAGACGCCGAGCTTGCCGATGGAACCGAGCACCATGTTGCACTCGGTCTGGCCGTAGAATTCGTTGATGGTGAGCCCAAGCGTGTCCTGCACCCATTCCCAGGTCTCGCGGCCGAGCGATTCGCCCGCCGAAGCGATGGTGCGCAGGTTCAGCCGGTATTTTTCCCGCGGGTCGGCGACGCTCTTCATCAGCCGCAGCGCGGTCGGCGGGATGAAGGCGTTGCGCACGTCCATGTCCTGCATGATGCGGTAGGCCATGTCCGGGTCGAACTTCTGGCCCGGCGAGGAAACGACGGGCACGCCGAGCAGCAGCGCCGGCAGGAGCACGTTGAGAAGGCCGCCCGCCCAGGCCCAGTCGGAGGGCGTCCAGATGCGGTCGCCCGGCTGCGGCAGGAATTCGTGATGCATCTGGAAGCCCGGCACATGGCCGAGCAGCACCCGGTGGCCGTGCAGCGCGCCCTTCGGCGGGCCGGTCGTGCCGGAGGTGTAGATCATCATCGCCGGGTCGTCCGGGCCGCTGTCGACCGCCGAAAAGGGGCCGGCATGGCGCGCCAGCATCTCGTGGAAGGACCTGGCCGCCGGATCGCCGGAAGGCTCCGTCGTCACGCGCAGGGCAAGGTCCGGCAGGTCGGCGAGGATCGGGCCCAGGCGCTCCAGCCCGAAACGGCTGGTGACGACCGCCTTCGCGCCGGCATTCCTCAGGCGGAAGAGGAGCGCATCGGCGCCGAAGAGCAGGGCGAGCGGCAGGGCGATGGCGCCGAGCTTGTAGATCGCCATATGGGCGATGACCGTCTCGAAGCCCTGCGGCAGGAGAATGCCGACACGGTCGCCCTTCCCGATACCCTCGGCGGCAAGCGCGGCGGCGAAGGCATCGGAGCGGGCGGCAAGCTCGCCATAGGTGAGCTCAAGGGGCGGGGCATCGGTAAGGAAGTGCTGGAGGCACACGCGGTCCGGCGCGCGCGCGGCCCATTCGTCGGAAACGGCGGTGCCGATGTTGAAGCGCCCGGGGATCTGCCAGCGGAAATCGCCGTAGAGCGCATCGTAGGTGGATCTTTCGGCGAGCATCCTGCCTCACTCCAATTTGCTGCAATGCAACTAGCATCTTGGAGGGGTGGCCGGCAATGGCGGCTTTTCGCGGGGCGTCAGAGCCAGGAAAGCCGGTTGTCGACCTCGGCGACGTCCTTGACGGAGGCTGCGATCTCCGTCGCGCGCCCGGCTTCCTCGGGCGTGCCGACGCTGCCCGAAAGCACGATCCGCCGCCCCTCGCAGGTCACGGCGATATCCGAGGCGTCCACGTCGCCGGCCAGCGACAGCGCATCGGCGACCGCCGTTTCGAGCCAGGCCGGATGGGGCCCGTCGAAATGCTCGGGCATCTCGCCCTTGAACGTACCTTCCTTGAAGACCATGACGCGCTCCTTCGGCTCGAATTGCGGGGAGAAAACGCAAAGCGGGCGAATATGTTCACCGCACGCAGCATAGACGGATTTGGATGGGGAAAACAGGCCTCGAAACGGTTGAGACCCAAGAGCGTGCACATCGCTCTCGGGTCCCCCTCACAACCGCGTCCGGGGGCGTTTGCGGTTGCACAGAAGGAATGCGGCTACGCAATATTTGTTCCCGCTAAAGAGCGAATTTTATGAGGAGGATGATGATCCGGCGTTCGGAGGCTGCTGGCAAGATTTGATGGTGCCCCATGCCGGCATTGAACACACGTTCAGCAACGTATATGTTTGTACAGTAAACTCGAAAGTTAATTGATTTTCCCGCATATTTTCATATTTCAGTGTTTAGCGAAGTACAGGTTTGTGCAGCTGAAGCGAAAAACAAAAGGGGGATCAAAATGACAAGGGCATTGAACAAGCTTTCGGTGCTTGCCGTGAAGAACGCCGGCCCAGGCAAAACCTCGGACGGTGGTGGATTGTGGCTCTACAAACGTGAATACGGTCCGGGGCAATGGGTCTTTCGCTACACGCTGCACGGCCGGCGTCGTGAAATGGGGTTGGGGTCTACGCAAACTGTCTCATTGAAAGATGCCCGGGCAACTGCCGATAAATGGCGGGGGATTGTCGCCAAGGGGTTCGATCCGATTATTTAACGCGAGGCCGAGCAGCGCAAAGCAGAAAAGCGCTACCATTCGCTGGAGGAAGTCGCGAACGATGCCTTTGAGAGCCGAAAGGCCGAGTTGAAGAATTAGGGCAAATCAGGCCGTTGGTTCAGCCCGTTGGAAATCCACGTCCTACCAAAACTGGGCAAGAAGCCGATTGGTGAGATTGACCAAATCAATATCCGAGATGCGCTCTCTCCCATCTGGCATTCAAAGTCCGAGACGGCACGAAAAGCACTGAATCGCCTTGCAATATGCTTGCGTCATGCCGCCGCGTTGGGTCACGAGGTGGATCTGCAGGCAACGGAAAAAGCGCGAGCGCTGCTTGGTCAGCAGAGGCATAAGGCGGGAAACATACCAGCGCTCCCTTGGTCGGAGGTTCCTGCGTTCTACGCGTCCCTTTCTGATGGCACCACGACGCATCTCGCGTTGCGGCTTTTGATACTCACGGGCGTGAGGTCAGCTCCCCTTCGTTTTCTGCGACTTGAACAAATCGAGGGCGATGTTTGGGTCATTCCCGGAGAGCAGCAGAAGGGCCGCAAGGACAAAACACAAGATTTCCGGGTTCCGCTCGTGCCTGAAGCGCCGGCCGTTATTGAGCAGGCAAAGGCATTTGCTCGTGACGGCTATCTCTTCGCAAACCTCAAAAAGGGGGTGATTTCGGACGCGACAATGGCGCGGCTTATGGAGCGCCGGCAAATGGTGGCCCGTCCGCACGGCTTCCGCTCCAGCCTGCGTGATTGGATCGCTGAGACCACAGACACCACGTATGAGGTTGCCGAGACGACGTTGGGGCATGTCGTTGGGGGCAAAGTTGAACAGGCGTACAGGCGCACTGACTTTCTTGATCAGCGGCGAAAGCTCTTGGAGAACTGGGCAGCCTACGCTACTCGAGCGGCAGAGAAATCCCCGGAACTCAATCAAAATTGATTTGTCGTCTGATTTCTCAACACCGTATTTCTTCTGAGGATGCTGAATGGCTGCAGCTTGACGATCCATCAAGCGAGGTCTGTTGCATCCAATATCGGCGTTTGCTAGAGCATCCATGCAGATTCGCTTGAGTTGCTGATGCATTGGCAAGCAATTTTGCGCGATGGGGCGTCGCCAAGCGGTAAGGCACCGGTTTTTGGTACCGGCATTCCCAGGTTCGAATCCTGGCGCCCCAGCCATTCCTCGTTTGCCAAGCCAAAGTTGCCGTTTCCCGATCTTTTAAGCAGGTTGGGAAACCGTTCGAGAGTGCTGTCGTCCTCTGTGCCCACGCGCAATCCTGTATGGGGGCAGTTCCTGTCCTGACAGAGATCAAAAGGCTGATTGATAAGACCGTGAGAGGTTTGGGGGATTCCGTACATACTGCGCCTCATAGTTTGATAAGAACCCAAGGCAATTTCGAATTAAAGACCGCGGACGACCGCTGTCGCGAGGAGCATTGTTATGGAAAACGGGCATATCACCGTGACAGGAGCAACGGGCTTTATCGGGAGGCATCTTGTCGCGCACCTAATCAAACATAGAATCCCGGCGACGCTCCTGCTACGGCAAGCTGGCGCATGTCCGACAGAGTGGAGAAGATGCCCGAATCTCCGTTTGGTCGAGATAGGTGATATCGAAATAAGTTCGCAGTTGCCTGATATTTTAATGGGTACGCAAACGTTGCTTCACCTAGCTGGCCTCGCGCATGTGAAGAACGCTGACGCAAACAAGTTCTTCGCAGCAAATGCGCGAGCTACGGAGCAATTAGTGAATGCCGTATCTCAGTCGGATGTTCGCAAGTTCGTCCATCTTAGCAGCATCGCCGCCGTTACGTCGAATGCATCAAATTCGGTTATTGATGATAACACAATACCCCGCCCGGCTGGAGCCTATGGTGAGTCCAAGCGCGAAGCAGAAGCGCAGGTTGCGCGTCTCGCTCTCCAAGGTAGGTTTGCAGTGTCTATTCGCCCTCCATTGGTTGTAGGGTCGGACGCTCCCGCCAATTGGCGACAGTTGCAAAAGCTTGCGGCCAGATCGTTCGTCCTGCCCTTCGCCGGTGTCGATAACCAGCGTTCTTACATTAGTGTGAACTGTGTTGTGGAAATGCTTATGCACCTTCATGGCGGCAATTGGCAAAGTGGTGTATCGGGTGAATATTGCATTGCTGCCGATGGGGCACTTTCTCTATCAGAGGTATTAACGCTACTCAGACGCGGTATGAATAAGCGCAGGAATCTCTTGTATGTCCCCCCAAAAATCTTGGATTGGATGCTGAGATTGGCCGGGCAAGAGAAAATCGCTAACAGTTTGCTTGGAGACCTCCGTATCAGCGGAACACGTTTCAACGAGACTTTCCAATTTCACGAATTTCTGGGAATAAAGGAATCCATCATTTTATCGGCCATGGAGTTTTGGAAGAGGGAAAACTCTTTTTCAGGAGAATAGCCTTTTAAAGAGCGTCTAATATTTCGTCCATCCAGCCGCTAATGCTGTATTTTTGATATAGACCATCTGGTAGATCTTTGTAGGGTTGCATAAGAAAATCATCTCTGATGATGGGATTTTCACGATTGATGATGGCGATATTATTAGGATCGTAAAAATCATAGCTGGCGATGTCAGTGTTAGTGGTAATAAGTTTTTTACGGGTCCCAACCGTTTCAAAAGTCCTCATTGTCAAACCGCTTTGCTTCCGATGTTCAATATCCAATATTGCATTGGATCTTGAAAAGACCTGCTGAAGCTGCGGTTTCGGCAATGGATAAAAGCGAAAATCTGTCGATTTTACGTTCTTGAATGCCGGATTCGTGATGCGGTTTGCATGGAAGACCCATTTGGCCTGCAGGTAGAGATACCAATAGCGCTTGGTTTCTTTTGGTAATGTGCTGTCGAGTGATCGCACCACCTTCACCCGATCCCCATGCGCCGTGCCGACAAAACTAATATCATACTGTGTTCTAGATTCCGTGACATTATTAAAGTTTTTTCCGTAAAATAGCGGGCGGAAATTCATTCCAAATCGCTTGGCATCTGAATGATCAAAGGTAAAGGATGAATCGACGTATTTAAGAAGGCGAACGATGCTCTTCCTATTGGATAATGAATCCCATACGTAGTGTAGAAATTTGGCGCTTGGAAAATTGGAGCGGAGCTCCAGCGCAAACTCCGTATCCAATGTTTGTCCATTTATGATTAGGATAAGGGAATACTTGCTTCTTCCGTAATTTAATAATTGGCGACGATAAAGAGCGGTTGCTAGTTTCGCAGAACATACGGGAAAATATTTAGCAGCAGCCTTACCCCAGGATGTTGCAAACGGGCGGTCAGCAAGAAAATCAACGTTGGCACCCCGCTTTGAGAGCTCGCCCATGATGTCGGCTTCGTATCCAAAAAAACGCGGTGCGATCAGTAGAACGTTCTGATTGTCGAGGTTCATAGCTATGGTTGCTCCGGCTCCGGATTGCTTGCATGTCGGGCACGTGCTGCGAAAGCTCGACTTCCTTCGGGCAGTGACTCCATTACCAAACTCTGTGCTCCTATGCGTGTGCTGTCTGCGATAATAATGCCGCCGAGGATAATTGCGCCCGCGCCGACAAGCACGTTCTGTCCGAGCGTTGGGCGAGAGGATTGAGAATAATCGAAATCCAATTCCTTAGCGCCAATAGTCACTCCTTGATAAATCGTGGCATTCTCCCCAATAGACCAGGCGCCAATCACGGTTCCTTGCGTATGTGGAAGAAAGAGTCCGCCTCCTATTTTGCAACGAATGGCGATCTCGATGCCAAAGAAAGTAAAATTCATAAGTGAGAATAGCTTGGCCAGCGGTGATAGTCGCATGCGTTGGCATGCGAAACTGATCCTGAAAAGAAGCATGGGCGCGAAACGAGGGGAGAGGATCGAAATCCAGTCAAGAATGACCAGCGGCTGGTTGGGTGTCGATCGATTGGTGATCTCCCGAAACCGCTTAAGATCCTTCTTGAGCAAGGTTAAGAACCTCTGCCCGTTCGTTGAGCGAGTGTGCAAGTCAGTTCCCCATCAATGCTCTGTCTGATAGCTCCTTGTTGGCCTTCTCCAGAAGGTCCTCAGGAAGTGGCTGGGTTAGAACCCACTCCGCGAACCTTTTAAGGCCTGTTTTGAGGTCTACTTGTGGGGTAACTCCCAATATTTTTTCGATCTTTGATATATCTGCAAAATTATGCCTTATATCACCGTGGCGATACTGCGAGGTTACCGTCAATTTTGGAGATTGATTCAGTGCTAACGATAATTCTGAGGCGACTTCCGAAACACTTGTTGGAATCCCGCTTCCTACATTGAAAACTGTATTGGGATGTCTCCCTGCATCGATACCCTTGACGAGCGCGCGCACGACATCATCAACGTGAACAAAGTCACGGCTCTCCAATCCGTCTTCGAATAGCGGCAGCTCCAATTGCCGTCGGATACGAGTCGAGAAAATGGATAGGATGCCGGTATAGGGGTTCTTTAACGATTGCCCTTCGCCATAGACGTTTTGAAAGCGGAACGTCGCATACCCAAGGCCAAACGATTCAGCGCTGATCCTGACAAGGTGCTCCTGAGCCAGTTTGGTCGCCGCATAGATCGAGCCGGGCCTCTCCTTATCTGTTTCCTTCGTGGCTTGAGCGGACAATGGTGCTGAACATTGGGGGCAGGCGTGCTCCCACAGATGGGATTTGAGCTGAGAGGCGCTCCGTGACGAAGGATAGACGGGGCTCAGACCGCAGCTGTCGCAGTGATAGCGCCCTTCACCATAGACAGAGCGGCTGGATGCGAGAAGTATGCGCTCGACAGAATGCGAGCCTTGCTCTGCGAGCGAATCGAGAAGTAGAGCTGTCCCATAGCTGTTGACTTCGTCATACCTCGCCACTTCGTACATGGACTGTCCAGTGCCCGTCTCCGCAGCGAGATGCACGACGCAATCGACACCCGTCAGGCTTCGCCGCCAATCGGCTCTGCTTGTGACGCTGCCACGGTGTAGCTCGATGTTTGATACTTTCAGCCAGTCAAGGTCATCAGGCACCTCGCCGTGGATTTGCGGCGAAAGATTATCCATAATTCGTATCGCGTCTCCCCGGTTTGCTAAATGGATCGCCAATTTACGGCCTATAAAGCCTGCTCCGCCGGAGATAAGCACGGTTTTCATTTGTCTACCTTTGGTTCCGTTCATTGCTGATGATCTGGGCATAGCGATGCTTGATCGCCGACATGCGCATGGCTTTGGAGCCGGCGATGTACACTAATGCCATTTGAAGTAAAAATGTAGAATATAGCACCGTGTCAATGAATGGGCTCAGTATTATGCTCTGAAATAACATGGAATATATAATAATATGCGAAAAGCTTCCTGATATCGCTTTTTTGTAGAATGCAAAAGATATCAAAAGAAGTGGTATTGTAAAGGAAAATCCGAAGTATCCAAAATCAGAAACAACGCCTGCATAGGCTGTCGATACCGTGAATGCCGGATGCGCTAGCGTGAAATTGTCATACTTCTTCTCGATGTTGAGGTATTTATATGCCGCAGTCGGAATTAATTTCGCCAAGGTATACCGAGGTGTATAGTTTTGATCTGCCTTTTCGAGATTGAAGATGAGGTTATTAAGACCTCCAGTACTATAGGCGTAGAACCATAAGAATTCTGAGGGAATAAATCTGAATAGATCCGCCCTTCTGTTGTCAACCATAAAAGTATAGACATTACACCCGCCGCTTGTGAAGGCGAGCATGTCGTTCGGCGAGGTAGACGAATCGTCGCTTACAGCCAATGCTTTTCGACTTTTGAAGGGTAGTGACGCGGTCTTGGTGTCAACAATTGGGTTATCTTTCGGGAGCGCTACGTCAGAGCAATCAAGACGCAAATTTCCCATGACGCCAAAGCCAAACATCAGAAAAATGACAATGGCCATTGAATAAAGGTAATGCTTTGTGCGCATTTTCCGAAACAGGATAAACAGTGCAACGGATCCAAGCTGTATCAGCGTAATGAAAATCATCGCCCGACTATACAAAACAACCATCAGAAGAACTGCGATGCCTAGAATGATGGCGCTTCTTCTCGTGTCGAATTGTATGATGACAAAGCCACCAGCCACAGTCGCTACAAAAAGCAATAGTGCATTAAAAAAACCATGCAGTGAAGTTATGCCGAAATCCGCGTAGGTTCTCGAGTCTCCTGTAAGCAGCCATAGCAAAGGTAGGCCTTTAAATATCGCAAGTTCAAAGAAAAATATTGCGAGTACGATGAAGAAGGCGAAAATTAGAAAGGCTCGGATTTGCCTGAGTTGGTCTTCGCGAGCATCCGACGTCATCAGAGCAGTGTTCCAGCCAAAGACACGCGTGATTAACAGAGCGGCTATATAGCCAGAAATGATAGAATAAAGTGCTTTCCAGGAAAAATCCTCGTAGAAATATAGAATATGAAAATAGTGCAGGGAGAAGACCAAGGACCAAATCCCAGCAAAGGAAAGAAATGGGTTCATGACTTTACTCGCATTTCGGCATAACGAAATATCCAGCGCAAAAGCTTTACCTTGTGCAAATGGAGGCCAGAGGCTAGGGCACCAATGCCGCAGACGATTTTCAACGGAAAGTCATCTTGTAAGAATTCCGTCTTCAATCTTCTAAGTTGGATAGCATTTCCAGTCATAGTAGAGCGGGCGATTTCGCCGAGCAGGTACCGCCGTTTTGCATGTAGGCATGCCTTATCAAGACGCGGGTCGGAGTAGCGAACCCGAACGATCTCTAGCGTCTGAAGGCTTTCGGCCATAAATTGCATTGTCTTCCTACTGGCTCCAGCGGAATGGCGCCGATAGCCGGCATAAATACCGTCCAAACGAACCAAGTTCCCTCGTATGGCTACCTCGATCAGGAAGAGCCAATCAGATACATTCGGCAAGGCTGGATCGTAGCCCCATGCAGGGATGAAGCTACGCTTTATCATCACTGAGCCGACATAGGGTAAGCCTCCATTGCAGATGACGTCCTCGGCGACGCGGTACTTATTGCTGGTATCATTCCACGTGGCGACTTTATTGTCGTTTTCATCAATTATGTCGATGCCATGATACGATATTGCGGCATTCGGATGTTGCAGGAAATGTTCGATTTGTGCGGCGATTTTCCCGGGATAAAACAGATCATCACCGGCAAACAAGCAGACGTATTCGCCAGCGCACAGATTCAGTGCAACGTTACAGTTCGCGGTGATGCCAAGGTTTGCTTCGTTTACATTCACGATGACCTGACGGTGCGGGAATTCGGCAGCCACTGTCCGGACGATCTTTACCGTATCGTCTTTGGAGGCATCGTCAGAAATTACAAGTTGGACATGGGCGTATGATTGGCTCAGCACACTACGCATTGCTGAAGCGATATAGGCTTCTGCGTTGTAGGTGGGGCACATGACGCTCACCAAGGGAAGTTCGATCATATCGCTCCTTGAGCAAGAAGGTAGGCAGCAGGGTGAATGCCATACTAAGCAGTGTGGCGATTTAAGGGTGAGGCGGGTGAATTGATGTGTCGATGTGTAATGATCGCAGTGGCTCCCCAATATGCCGCATAGTTTAGGGCGTAAGCCATTTGAGCTCCTAGGGGGCCGTTGTTCCGAACAAACAAAATTGAAAGGATGACGCTTGTGGTTGCGAAAATGAGTTCCGTCGCTATAAAAGGTTTATAAAGTCCCCGCGCCAGCATGAGGAAGCCTAATAACCAAGAGCCGATTTTCAACACATCCCCAACGCATTGCCATCCCATCAGTACATTCATTGACACAAATTTTTCCGAGAACAGCAAGACAGTGAGTTCAATGCGATAAAAATATATCAGAAAAGCTGATAGAATTGAGCAGGGTAGTATGATCAAGTATCCAAGTTTTATCTCACGTTTAAGTTCGTTTGCTGCCCGGATCTCAGAGAATCGAGGAAGGTAATACACCGTCAGTGGAGAGATAACGATCAGAAGATACATTCCGCTTAGCCGATTGACTGCCTCCCATAGCCCCGCAGAATCGACGCCATGCGTTTTGGCTAGATAGGTGCGGATGGCATATTGGGCCAGTGGGCCGGTTATGGCTGAAATAAGCGCCATTATGGAATATTTTCCTAAGAGCCAACAGTCGGTTAACCGGCCAAAGCTGGAAAATTGTCCTATCGAGAACAACCTTTCACGAAAGCATAGATAGAGAGTTAATGGCATTGTTAACGCTTGGTACAGTGCGAGTGAGGCAACGATTCCCTGGACGCCACTTGTCTTCACCAGCAGGCAGGAGATTGCGACCAGGATGATGCTGGTAGCGACGTTGGCTATGACGTAAGATCCGACCTTCTTCCTGCCGTTGAGAATGGCAAGAAAAACGAGATGCAATGCTGTTGGAAAAATAAATAACGACAAGAGGCGGATGGAGCTCTTGAATTGCTCGTCACCGAGGATGTAGTAGGAGAGTGGCGCAGCGAGAATGAAACAAAAAATTGCCAAAACCGCAGAACAGACGACTGTGATCGACAGAGCGGCTCGCCAAATCTCCTGCTGACGGGGTTGGTTGTCGAAATGCTCCGCCGTGTATTTTGTAATCCCTACTGCCGTCGAGCCGGCTGCAAGGCTGGAAATAAGTACATAGGCATTCTGAAAATTACCTAAGACAACATATGCGCCGGGTCCAGCGACGGACGCCAAAAGCTTGTTGACAATCAAAAGTGACAAGCCGCGCGCTACGACGGATAGCGCACTGAGAAAGCTCGTCCGGAAAAGCACTTTTAACATTGCTGGCCAATATGTTATAATGAGTTAGGTCTGAAGCCGTTGACTGCGGTGATAATCTGCGTGACTTCATCTTCCGTCAGGCCCGAATGTACAGGGAGGCTCAGCACCGTTTCGGCAAGCGCCTCAGCTATCGGCAACTCAAGATTGTTCATGTTCTTGAAGGCGACCTGTTTATGCGGTGCGACGGGATAATGGATTATCGGATGAACGCCATATCCGGCAAGATGTTCAATCAAGCGGGTACGATCTTTGGAGGTGACCACGAACTGATGCCAGACATGTTGGCCCTCTTTACCAGGATCCGGTAAGGATACGATAGTTCTATCGATTTCAGCCAAATAGCGGGCAGCGATCTCGCGTCGCTTGCTTGTTTCCTGATCGAGATGTCTAAGCTTGACTGTGAGGAAGGCAGCTTGGATTTCGTCCATGCGGCTGTTGCGTCCCTGATAGTCATAATAGTATTTCTTGCCTGACCCGTAGTTGCGTAGCGACCGCAAAATATCTGCCAGCTCTGTGTCGTTGGTTGTTATCACTCCTGAGTCGCCCAGCGCACCAAGATTTTTGCCAGGGTAGAGACTGAAGCCGGCGGCGTGCCCGAGGGTGCCGGTTCGCTGATCATTCCAGTAAGCCCCGTGAGCTTGGGCGGCATCCTCCAGAACTAACAAATTATGCGCGTTGGCGATGCGCATGACCTCGGACATGTCGACGGCGCGCCCGTAGAGATGAACCGGGATGATTCCTTTGACTTTGGCGCTAATCGCAGCCTCAATTCGGGACGTGTCGATATTATGTGTTGCTGGATCTGGCTCCACAGGAATCGGTACGAGTCCAACACTCGATACAGCTAGGACGGTAGCGTAAAATGTATTCGCAGGAACGAGGATATGGTCTCCTTGATGCAAACGTTCCTGCTCCATCCAGGCTTGGAGTACAAGGATTAGCGCATCTAGCCCGTTCGCTACGCCTACACTCTCTTTAGAGCCGCAATACGCCGCGTAACCCCGCTCGAAAGTGGTCAATTCGTTTCCGAGGAGATACATTCCGGAATCGATCACTCGACACGCCGCTGCGACAAGCTCGTCACGCATATTCTGGTGCAACAGCTTCAGGTCAAGATTGGAAATCACGAGTGTCTACCTCATATGTATCAATGATTGCGGAGCGCGCACCAAAGCCTTCCTTCTGGTTCAGAAGACCTTGGTTGAGATATCGCCCATCATCTTCTGTCGAAATTCCGAAACTAAAATAGCGAGCCGATTCAACGGACGCTTCAATGCAGGTTTCGATCAGGAAATCCAGAGCACCAAGCGCCTTGCCCTGTTCCGACACAGCCAGATATTGAGTATGGACGACGTGACCGAAGTCGAACAAGATGGTCCCGGCCAACAATTCTTCATCCTTCACCGCAACGAACAATTTTACATGCGCCGGATGTCTTGACGAAAGATAATCTAGCTCGGCCGGCGTGTGAACCGGTTTTGCGCCATGTCGCTGGAGGACGTTGGCTAGCAAGTTGTAAAAGCTCTGCCAATCTTCGCTTTGCCGGAGCTCGACACCGCTCTGTCGCGCTTTTGAAAGGAGAGCTTTGCGCCCCTTGGAAAGCTTTAAGCGCGCGTTCAAATCAATAATACTGGATAGGTCGCGTCGGGCTAGCCGTCCTCCCGGCTGCCTCATGATAAAATATAGGTCCTCTTCGCTTGGCAGTGTCCTTAGGAACCACGGAACAGCCTTGTATCGTAAACGGTCGAAGCCGTTTTCAGCGAGAAAGGACAGCGCGGAGGACAATACCACCCCAGCGATAGAACTGCGAGCTCGGGCGTCGACAATAACGCCTCCAAAGGTCAGGCCACCGTGCGAAACGACTATGCGGTCATGCCGAGTGGCGGGTATTAGACCGACAATCTCTCCGTCCTGGAATGCCACCAGTGAAACGTCTGTGAACCGATCCGAATGATACTCGAGGAACGAACGCTGAAAAAAGAAAAGCGGCGTCTTGCTGTTGAGAATAAAGTCATCCCATCTCGCTTCCAGCTCCCGGCTGTAAAAGCGAACCTCTACCATTCCAACAGCTCCGCGAGTCCAAAACCCTCTATACCCATGTTGTTGCCGTTATAGACCGCAAAGTGCCGATTGCCGGCCTTGAAGATTCGCGGATAGCAGAGGTGGAGCCGATCGAAAGCATCTGTTCCGCTGGTCGTAAGTCCGATATCCTGATCCATTCGGCGCCATGTTATTCCGTCATCAGAAACGGCAAGGCCCGCATCGTACCGATCATTATCCAAATATCCGGCTGTATAGAACATTCCTAGCTTGCCATCCGGCCTTTTGAACACGGAAGGGCGACCGATGCGGTATTCGTTGTTTCGCACCGATACTACCTTTTGTGCCTGGTTGAACTGCAAGCCGTCCGCGGATGACATTTGCCAGATTTCATAACGAGGATAGGGTTTACCCTGGCGGATTTCCCATCCCTCTCCACGCGCCGCCCATGCTAGCCATCCATTTTCAGTTCTCTGAATGCTGTGCAAGGCATGAATTGTTGACGCTCCGGCAACGCGATCGAGAATAGGAACCTCGGAGAAGCGCTCGAACGAATTGCCGTTATCCTTACTTATGGCCAAGCCGGTGAAAGCGAGAAATTTTACTTTCTGTACTAGCTGGAAACCGATATAGTACATGCGGATTTCATGGTCTGTGCGGATCACGTCGCCAAGAATTACGCCGTTATCGTCAAAGCATCCATCGCGGCCAATCTCCAAGATAGGAGTTTCTGAAACGCCAAGGACATGAGTAGGGTCGGTAGCCGCGAGATCGACATAACCAATGCGGCTTACGCCGCTCTTGTCTCGAAAGCCCGCGAAAATACGTATGACATCAGTCGAAAGGTGGAAGGGCGTGGGCGTCAAGGCTGAAGTTGTGCCCCAACTACCAATTCCCGGGTTTGACCAGACGAGCCCTTTTTTTGACCAGCGCATGAGATGACTATAACTTTATCTTACGGGCGTCGACTCGTGGAACTTCTTCAGCCGGACTGCCTCGATAAACCTTGGCAGGCGTCTTGAGCGACTTCGTCACATGCGTTCCCGCCGCAATTATGCAATCGGTCGGGATATCGACGTGATCATTCAGTGTTGCATTCACCCCAATGAACGAACCTGCACCAATCCGGCAATATCCCGATATAACCACGTGAGACGTGATGAAACAATTATCCTCAATCACACTGCGGTGTCCTAGATGATTACCACTCCACATCACAACATTGTTGCCAATCTGCGTGAAGGGCTGAATGGTGTTGTCCTCGAAAATGAAGCAGTTTTCGCCAACTATCGCGTTTCGCCACACGAATGACCATGAGCTGACGTAGCTAGCGATCGTGTAGCCTTTGTGTTTTGCTGCTTTGTAAAGCCGTGTTCTGGTCGCGTTGAGATCGCTTGCCGGAACCGCGACAAACATCTCGTACTCTGAAGGTGGAAAGGCAGCTTCAATGGTTTCGAATGCGACAACTGGAATACCCTCGGCGGGCGTATCTCCAACATATGCGCTTTCGACTGAGAACGCCGCGACCTCGTAAGGCGAATCATAACTGAAGTACTCGTGTGCTATCGCTGCAAATTCGCCTGCGCCTACGATGATAATCTTTTTAAGCTTCACTTGTTCTAGATATTTCATCAAGGAACTCCTCGTAGGTTCTCAGGTAGTCTAATTCAGTATAGGGCTCGCTTGCCATTACCATCAATACACAATCATCGCTGAAATCATGCATTTCTCGCCAAATTAGATTCTCAATATACAGGCCGACACTAGGCGAATCAAGGACGATTTCCTCCCGGGAGCGGCCGTCATCTAGGACAAAGCGACAGCTGCCCGATACGCATACAGCGACCTGCTTCAGATTGCGATGAGCATGGTATCCTCGACTCGCTCTGACATCCAATTTGCTAAGGCAGTAGACCCGCTGGATTGTGAAGCTGATTCCCTTATCCTTCTCGTAAACCGTCAAAATACCGCTTGGGTCGGAAATTGTCTGAAAATTGATGAGCTTCACCAAAGGCATAGCAGCCGAACTCCGAGCATCACAAATGCAGAGCTGACTGCTCTGCCCCACTTTTCCGCAGTAAAAACGTACATTGCGCCAGCCTAGCCAACACGATCCAGGGATTCGTAACGATTGTTCTACGTTGTTTCCAGCCCTTTCTTCCAGATTTGTATATCAATGGGCTGATCCTTAGGATGTGAACATGGCGGAATGCTCTTCGTTTTTCCGGTTGCGATACACAAGTTTAATGCCTTAGTGGTGCTCAGGATTGTAGGTGGAGCGTTGGTCTGCGCCGTGAAATCCGGTCGCGATTGCACGTGTCCGTGCTGTTCGGTTGGTGCTCTCATTTATAGAGCTGACATTCTCAGGAGTGAATATCATGACGATTTTGGTGACCGGCGGAGCGGGGTTCATTGGATCAAATTTCGTGCATCATTGGCTTGCCGAACGCGACGAACCTGTCGTGAA
>Ga0222420_100377_pt1 | contig 25647 bp, 18 predicted proteins | sample 3A2ome_FD_182470 | JGI IMG/M metagenome (GOLD analysis project Ga0222420, IMG submission 182470) | Enriched microbial communities from leaf-cutter ant dump, University of Wisconsin, Madison, United States - 3A200A (version 2) | ecosystem: Environmental > Terrestrial > Nest > Insects nest > Nest...
CAGGCGGAACTGGTGCTGCAATGAACAAAGGCATGACGCTTCCCGCCCTCGCACGCAAGCTGGCGCTTCCCCTTGCCGGTTTCGTGATGCTCGCCATCCCCGGCGCCTTCGCCGAGGAACGGCCGGTCATCACGACCACCAAGGCGAGCGCCGATGAGATCCGCGAGTTCTGCACCAATATCGCGGACGCCGCGCGCGACCAGCGCTACCTGCTCCAGAAGCAGGAACTGGAGAACCTGCAGAAGGACGTCGACGAGCGCATCAAGACGCTTGAGGCCCGGCGCGCCGAATACGAGGACTGGCTGAAGCGCCGCAACGATTTCCTGAAGTCGGCGGAAGCCGGCCTCGTCGAGATCTACAAGAAGATGAAGCCGGATGCCGCCGCCGCCCAGCTTGCGGCGCTCGATCCGGAAATCGCATCGGCCATCGTCATGAAGCTGGCGCCGCGCCAGTCGAGCACGATCCTCGGGGAAATGCCCGCCGACAAGGCCGCCGTGCTCACCCGCATCATTGCCTCGGCGAGCGATCCGAACACGTCAAAGGACCCGTCATGAAGAAGACCGCCTCCGCACTCGCCGTCGCGCTGGCCTTGTCGGGCTGCGCCAGCCAGGCCGTGAACGAGATCGGCAAGGCGCCGTCGATGAGCCCCATCGGCAGCGGGCTGAACTATGCCGAGACGCCGCAGATGGCCATGTATCCCAAGCAGCCGCGCACGGCCGTCTCGGGCTATTCCATCTGGCGCGACCAGCAGTCGGCGCTCTTCAAGGATTCGCGCGCCTTCAAGATCGGCGACATCCTGACCGTCAACATCCGCGTCAACGACAAGGCGAGCTTCGACAACAAGACCGACCGCTCGCGTACCAACAAGAGCGGCATGAACATCGGCTTCGGCGGTTCCGGCAACAATTTCGACGTCGATACCAAGGCCGACCTTTCCTTCGGCTCCTCGACCAGCACCAAGGGCGACGGCACGACGGAGCGCTCGGAGAAGCTGAACCTCCTCGTCGCCGCCGTCGTCACCGGCGTCATCGAGAACGGCAATCTCCTCATCAGCGGCTCGCAGGAAGTGCGCGTGAACCACGAGCTGCGCATCCTCAACGTCGCCGGTATCGTGCGTCCGCAGGATGTCGACGCCAACAACCAGATTTCCTACGAGAAGATCGCCGAAGCGCGCATCTCCTACGGCGGCCGCGGCCGCCTGACCGAGGTGCAGCAGCCGCCATGGGGCCAGCAGGCCGTCGATCTGTTCTCGCCGCTCTGACGCAACACGGGAAGAAGCCTATGGCGGACGAAGAACAGGCCACGGAAAAGAAGAAGCCCTCGCTGGTCGTCACCATCGCGGCCGTCGCGGTGCTGACGCTGCTTGCCGCCGGCGGCGGCTGGTTCGTCGGCAACATGCTCGCCCCGCCGCCGGCCGAAAAGCCGGCCGCGGAAGTGGCGAAGGCAGAGGGTGGCAAGGAAGGCAAGGAAGGCGAGGGCGCGGAGATCCCGCATATCTCCACGCAGGAGAACGGCATCGTCCTGCTCGACCCCATCACCAGCAATCTCGCCTATCCCTCCGACAACCGGGTTCGCCTCGAAGTGGCCCTCATGTTCAAGGGGGCGCCGGACGTCAAGCTGGCGGAGGAAATCCACCAGGACATCATGGCCTACATGCGCACGGTCTCGCTCCAGCAGGTGCAGGGACCGCGCGGTTTCCAATATCTCAGGGAGGACCTGCAGGAGCGGGTTGACCTCAGGTCCGAAGGGCGCGTAACCAACGTCATGTTCCGCACCTTCGTGATCGAATGATTCGAGTCCTTCTGACCTTTCTCGCCATGATGGCGATGACCGGCATGGCCTACGCCCAGCAGCAGTTGCAGTTGCCGGGCGACCTCCTCAATGCGCCGGTCAACGGCTCGGTCGCTTCCTGGATCATCCGCACCTTCGGGCTCCTGACCGTCCTTTCGGTGGCGCCCGGCATCCTGATCATGGTGACGAGCTTCCCGCGCTTCGTCATCGCCTTCTCGATCCTGAGATCCGGCATGGGGCTTTCCACCACGCCGTCGAACATGATCCTCGTCTCGCTCGCCCTGTTCATGACCTTCTACGTCATGGCGCCGACCTTCGACCGCGCCTGGCAGAACGGCGTCGAGCCGCTCATCGCCAACCAGATCGACGAGACGGAGGCGGCCAAGAGGATCGCCGAGCCCTTCCGCGCCTTCATGGTGGCCAATACCCGCGACAAGGACATCGATCTCTTCATCTCGCTCGCCGAGGAGCGCGGGCAGAAGGTCGTCGAGGGCAATGTCGCGGACCTGCGCGTCGTCATCCCCGCCTTCATGATCTCGGAGATCCGCCGCGGCTTCGAGATCGGCTTCCTCGTCGTGCTGCCCTTCCTCGTCATCGACCTGATCGTCGCCACCATCACCATGGCCATGGGTATGATGATGCTGCCGCCGACCTCGATCTCGCTGCCCTTCAAGGTCCTGTTCTTCGTGCTCATCGACGGCTGGAACCTCCTCGTCGGCAGTCTCGTGCGCTCGTTCAACTGACCGGCGTTAACCAATCCGATTAAGGTTTCGTTCACTACACGCCGGGGATGGCTCGCTCCCTCCGGTGCCGGTTAAGCTGTTGGCAAGAAATGGCTGCGAATTTTGCCTCAGATGACGGGTTTGGTATCCCTCCGGAACGCCGGAGGAGCCGAGTTGGCATGAGGCCGAACCGTCATGACCGGTAAGTAATCCAACCCGGTATGTCCCCCTCAGTATTTCGTTCAAAGGGACAAGCAATGACCAGCATTCTCACCAACACCAACGCAATGGCAGCGCTTTCCACGCTGCGGTCCATCTCCAGCAGCATGGAAGATACCCAGAACCGGATTTCTTCGGGTCTGCGCGTCGGTTCGGCTTCCGACAACGCCGCCTACTGGTCGATTGCGACCACGATGCGCTCCGACAACGCTGCCCTTTCGGCTGTTCAGGACGCCCTCGGCCTCGGCGCCGCCAAGGTCGATACCGCCTATGCGGGCATGGACTCCTCGATCGAGGTGGTCAAGCAGATCAAGAACAAGCTCGTTGCCGCGACGGAAGACGGCGTCGACAAGGACAAGATCCAGGAAGAAATCACTCAGCTCCAGGACCAGCTCAAGAGCATTTCCGAAGCCGCTTCGTTCTCCGGCGAGAACTGGCTGCAGACGGACCTGTCCGGCGGCACGGTCACCAAGAGCGTCGTCGGCTCCTTCGTCCGCGATTCTTCCGGCAACGTCTCGGTCAAGAAGGTCGACTATGACCTCAGCACGTCGACGGTTCTGTTCGACTCCCGCACCGCCACCACTGGCAAGACCGGCATCCTCGACAGTGAAACATCGATCGAAGACCAGAGCATCACGCTGAACATCAACACGGGCGGCGTCGTCAGCCCCGTCACGGTCAAGGCCTACACGATCGACGACGTGATCGCAGCCGGCGGCGGTAACTCGACCTTCGATGGCAACTACGCCACTGACGGCACGAAGGACTACGTCAAGGTCACGGGCGACGTCTGGGTCGAAGCCGTCGACCAGAGCACCGTTTCCACGCAGGAAGTCGCCACCAACGACGGCGGTACGGCCTGGGCGGTCGATACGACCAAGGCGCCTGCCGCCACGACCAAGGCTTCGGTCTCCGGCCTGACGATCGACTCGAACACGACGGCGACCCAGCTCGGCAAGCTCATCAGCATGGTCGACGACGCCCTCAACACGATGACCAGCGCCGCTGCATCGCTCGGCTCGATCTCCTCGCGCATCGACCTTCAGACGGAGTTCGTCTCCAAGCTGACGGACTCGATCGACAAGGGCGTCGGCCGTCTCGTCGATGCCGACATGAACGAGGAATCGACCCGCCTCAAGGCCCTGCAGACCCAGCAGCAGCTCGCCATCCAGGCTCTGTCGATCGCCAACTCCGACTCGCAGAGCGTGCTGTCGCTGTTCCGCTAATCGACGCGCATGGAGGTTGGCTGAGCCTCCATCGCCTCTCGAATGCCGCGCCCGGAAACGGGCGCGGCATTCGTGCTTTGTGATGCATATCGTTAATTCAAATTTAGAGTTCGTTAACCATGCCACGATTATATGGGCACAACGAAACGGCGAGTTAACACTCTTTAAGAAGCTCGTTAGCAGGCATGACGCTGCTCGTCGTTCCCGGCGCCACCCGGAATGTCCCTCTCCCGTCAGCCAACTATGGGGCACTTATTATGACAAGCATCCTGACGAACGTCGCAGCCATGGCTGCTCTCCAGACACTCCGGTCCATCGATTCCAGCATGGAAGATACGCAGGCCCGCGTTTCGTCCGGCCTTCGCGTCGGCGAAGCCTCCGACAACGCCGCCTACTGGTCGATCGCGACCACGATGCGTTCGGACAACATGGCCCTCTCCGCCGTTCAGGACGCCCTCGGCCTCGGCGCCGCCAAGGTCGACACCGCCTATGCCGGCATGGACTCGGCCATCGAGGTCGTGAAGGAGATCAAGGCCAAGCTCGTTGCCGCAACCGAAGACGGCGTCGACAAGGACAAGATCCAGGAAGAAATCAGCCAGCTTCAGGACCAGCTTGCCAGCATCTCCGACGCGGCGTCGTTCTCGGGCGAGAACTGGCTGCAGACGGACCTGTCCAGCGGCACCGTCACGAAGAGCGTCGTCGGCTCCTTCGTCCGTGACGACGCCGGCAACGTCTCGGTCAAGAAGGTCGACTACGACCTGAGCAGCGCCACGGTGCTCTTCGACACCGTCGGTAACGCCGGCATCCTCGACACGCAGGTCGGTATCGAGGACGACAGCTTCACGCTGAACATCAACACGGGCGGCGTCGTCAGCGCTGCCACCGTCAAGGCCTACTCGATCGACGACGTCATCGCCGACACGGGTTCCGTCTTCACCGGCAACTCGGCCACGGGCGGCGCGAAGAGCTACGTCAAGGTCTCGGACGACGTCTGGGTCGAAGCCGTCGACCAGAGCACGGTACCCACGCAGGAAGTCGCCTTCAACGACGGTACCACGATGTGGGCGGTCGATACGACGGCCACGCCCGGCACGGTTCTCACCGCTTCGGTCTCTGACCTGACGATCGACAACTCGACGACGGGCGGCCAGCTCGACAAGCTCATCAGCATGGTCGACGATGCCCTTTCCGCAATGACGAGCGCTGCCGCCGACCTCGGCTCGATCGGCATGCGCATCGACCTGCAGGAAGACTTCGTCAATGCCCTGACCGACTCGATCGACTCCGGCATCGGCCGCCTCGTCGATGCGGACATGAACGAGGAATCGACCCGCCTCAAGGCCCTGCAGACCCAGCAGCAGCTCGCTGTCCAGTCGCTGTCGATCGCCAACTCGGCTTCGGAAAGCATCCTCACCCTCTTCCGTTAAGAGGCGGAAATGCCAAGTCGGCGGCCCTGACGGCCGCCGTGCCTTCCCGAATGCGAACCGCGCCGGACCCCCGGCGCGGTTTTTCTTTTCCATCCTGCTTTTTCCGCTCACCCCTTCGGCATTCATTAACCATCTTGCGGTTAGATGGTCTTATAGAAACGGCAGGTTAACCTTGAAAATTAATAGGTTAGCAAGCATGACGCTGCCTGTCGTTCCCGGTGGTGACCGGAATGTCCCTTCTCAAATCAGCCATTCAAGGGGCACTTAGTAATGACGAGTATTCTGACCAACGTCGCAGCCATGGCTGCGCTCTCCACCCTCCGGTCCATCGAGACCGGCATGGAAGATACGCAGGCCCGCGTTTCGTCCGGCCTTCGCGTCGGCGAAGCCTCCGACAACGCCGCCTACTGGTCGATTGCGACCACGATGCGTTCGGACAACATGGCCCTTTCGGCCGTTCAGGACGCCCTCGGCCTCGGCGCCGCCAAGGTCGACACCGCCTATGCCGGCATGGACTCGGCCATCGAGGTCGTGAAGGAAATCAAGGCCAAGCTCGTTGCCGCAACCGAAGACGGCGTCGACAAGGACAAGATCCAGGAAGAAATCACGCAGCTTCAGGACCAGCTCACGAGCATTTCCGACGCGGCTTCGTTCTCCGGCGAGAACTGGCTGCAGACGGACCTGTCCAGCGGCACCGTCACGAAGAGCGTCGTCGGTTCCTTCGTCCGTGATGCTTCCGGCAACGTCTCGGTCAAGAAGGTCGACTACGACCTGAGCGCCTCCTCGGTGCTCTTCGACACCGTCGGCAACACCGGCATCCTCGATTCGCAGACCGCGATCGAAGACGACAGCTTCACGCTGAACATCAACACGGGCGGCGTCGTCAGCGCCGTCACCGTCAAGGCCTACTCGATCGACGACGTCATCGCCGACACGGGTTCCGTCTTCACCGGCGATTCGGCTACCGGCGGCGCGAAGAGCTACGTCAAGGTTTCGGACGACGTCTGGGTCGAAGCCGTCGACCAGAGCACGGTACCCACGCAGCAGGTCGCCTTCAACGACACCACCAACGGCATAATGTGGGCAGTCGACACGACCGCCACGCCCGGCACCACGCTCACGGCTTCGGTCTCCGACCTGACGATCGACAACTCGACGACGGGCGGCCAGCTCGACAAGCTCATCAGCATGGTCGACGACGCCCTGACGCTGATGACGAGCGCTGCCGCCGACCTCGGCTCGATCGGCATGCGCATCGACCTGCAGGAAGAGTTCGTCTCCAAGCTGACCGACTCGATCGACAAGGGCGTCGGCCGCCTCGTCGATGCGGACATGAACGAGGAATCGACCCGCCTCAAGGCCCTGCAGACCCAGCAGCAGCTCGCTGTCCAGTCTCTGTCGATCGCCAACTCCGCTTCGCAGAACATCCTGACGCTCTTCCGTTAATCGGAAGGCATCGTTTGAACCTGAAGGCCCCGGTTCTGCCGGGGCTTTCTTCGTTTCGCCGTGCCGCTCAAAGCGGCGGATGCAGGAAGGTCGGCATGGCCGCGTTTTCGGCCTTGCGGGCAAGGTAAAGCCGTGCGGTATCCAGCGCCTCGCGGATCGTCACGTCCATGTCGAGATAGCGGTAGGTGCCGAGACGCCCGACGAAGGTGACGCCAGCCTCCCGCTCGGCGCGGGCGACATAGTCGGCAAGCTGCGCCTTCTCCTCGACGAGGCGGATGGGATAGTAGGGAATGTCGCCCGGCTCGCAGGCGCGCGAGAATTCGCGGTAGCAGACCGAGCCCCGATGCTCCTCCCAAGGCGAGAAATGCTTGTGCTCGGTGATCCGCGTATGGGGCACCGAGACGTCGCCGTAGTTCATCACCGCGCAGCCCTGGTAGTCGCCGTCATGGGTGAAGCGCTCGAAGTCGAGCGTGCGGTAGCCGAGCCGGCCGAGCTCGTAGTCGAAATAGCCGTCGAGCGGGCCGGAATAGAAGACATGGCCGAAGCCGGCCTCCTCGCCGCGCCTGAAATTCCTCTCCAGGGTCACCGTCATGTTCGGATGGTCGAGGATGCGCTCGATCATCGCGGTATAGCCGTTTTCCGGCATGCCCTGGTATTTGTGGAAGAAGTAGTTGTCCTCGTAGTTGAAGCGCACCGGCAGGCGCTTCAGGATCGACGCCGGCAGCTCGGTCGGCGAGCAGCCCCATTGCTTCTGCGTATAGCCCTTGAAGAACGCCTCGTAGAGATCGCGCCCGACGAAGCGCAATGCCTGTTCCTCGAAGGTCTGCGGATCGGCGATGGTCTTGTCCGCCTGGTCCTCGATGAAGGCGCGGGCCTCGTCCGGCCGGAGGCACTTGCCGAAGAACTGGTTGATCGTGTGCAGGTTGATCGGCAGCGAGTAGACCTGACCGCCGCTCGTCGCCTTCACCCGGTTCTTGTAGGGCATGAAGGCCGAGAAGCCGTTCACGTAGCCCCAGACTTCCTCGTCGTCCGTATGGAAGATGTGGGGGCCGTAGACATGCACCATCACGCCCGTCGCCCCGTCGCGCTCGGTATGGCAATTGCCGCCGATATGGCTGCGCGCGTCGATGATCTCGACCCGGTGGCCGGCCTCGGCGAGTTCGCGGCCGATGACGGCGCCGGAAAGCCCCGCGCCGACGATGAGAATGCGTTCGCCTGCCTTCATGGCCTTTTGTCCCGGTGGAGAGGTTGCAGTAAGAGGGCCTTGGCTCTGGCTAGCGCAACTGCCTTGTGTCGGGCTTGCAGGCAGATGAAGAGCGTGTTGGCAAAAATCATAGATTTTCAAATATATAGGCGCGCCTATCAGGCCTCGTTAATAAAAATTTAACGATCAACAGTTAACTCTTGACTTATTGGGGGTAGCTTGCCGAAAATCGCACTCGCCGAAAGGTGGCTGGCACGCCCGGTTTCAATACGGGATTTTCCCGCCCTCAGCGCAGGATTTCGAAGCTGTTTCCGGCTTCGAATGCATGATGTCCTTCCAGCGCGAGGCTCGTCAGAGCCATGTATTTTCAATCCTTTTCGACGTGTGTCGTTGCATTGCCGACCAAGGCGGCACGCGGAAGAGAACGGACCGCCCCGGCGCGTTGCGTTCTCGAATCGAAAATGACGTCAATATTTGGAAGGTAGCTTATGACATCGACCATCCCGACGCTTTCCACCAGCCAGATCCGGACACTCTCGACGGCTGCGATCCAGGCTTGGACTGCGGAGGATGTGGCTGCCCTCAGCACCGCGCAGATCGGCGTGCTGAACGCGCGCCAGGTCGCAAGCATCGATGCAGGCTATGTCGGCTCGCTCACCACGCAGCAGATCCGCGCCGTGTCGGCGCGCTCCATCAGCGGCCTGACGGTCGACCAGTTGGCCTACCTGTCTTCGCAGCACATCCAGGCCCTTACGACGGCGCAGGTCGGCGCGTTCTATTCGCAGCAGATCGACGCCCTCGACGCCGACCAGATCGCCGCCTTCGACAGCACGCAGATCGCCGCCTTTACCGCGAAGGAAGTCCACGCCCTCACGTCCGACGACATCGCGACCTTCACGACCGGCGAGATCGCGGCGATCAATGCCAAGGCCTTGCCGAGCCTTACGACGGATGCCATTGCCGTGCTTTCGCCCGAGCAGGTCGCCGCGTTCACGACGGCGCAGGTCGCGGCGCTCTCGGTCGCGCAACTGGCCGCCTTCACCTCCGAGCAGGTGGAATCGCTGAGCACCGTTCAGTTGGGCGCGCTGACCATACGCCAGGCCGCCGGCCTCGACATGACGGCGCTGTCGACCGAACAGACCGCCGCCCTCTCGACCGCCTTCATCGCCGGGCTGAAGACGCAGCAGGTCGCCGCCCTGACTTCCGACCAGGCCGAGGCGCTGACGAGCAGCCAGGTCGCGGCGCTCTCGGCCACGGCCATAGTCGGCCTCGAGGCCGAGGACATCGAAACGTTCTCGACCGGCGAAATCGCCAGCATCAAGACGCAGGTGCTCGGGCGCCTCACCACCGACGCCATCGCCGCCCTGACCTCCGAGCAGGTCGGCGCCCTGACCACGGCGCAGGTCGCCGCGCTCTCCATCGCCCAGTTGTCGGCCCTGACCTCCGAACAGGTCGGTGCGCTGAATTCGGGGCAGGTCGGCGCGCTGACCGCCCGCCAGGCCGCCGGCCTCGACGTGACGGCGCTGTCGACCACGCAGACCGCCGCGTTGTCGACGGCCTTCATCAGCGGGTTGAAGAGCAATCAGGTCGCGGCGCTTTCCTCCGACCAGGCGGCGGCTCTTACGAGCGCCCAGATCGGCGCGCTCTCGGCCGTTGCGGTTGCCGGCCTGGAAGCCGAGGATGTCGAGACGTTCTCGACCGACGAGATCGCGGGGATCAAGACGCAGGTCTTCGCGCGGCTCGCCACCGATGCCGTTGCCGCACTCTCCACCGCGCAGGTCCGTGCGCTGACGACCGCGCAGGTCGCGGCGCTCTCGACCGGCCAACTGGCCGCGCTTTCCTCCGAGCAGGTCGGTGCGCTGACGACCGCGCAGGTCGGCGCGCTTGCCATACGCCAGGCCGCAGGCCTCGACGTGACGGCCCTTTCGACCGCCCAGACCGCGGCCCTTTCGACGACCTTCATCGCCGCGTTGAAGGGCGATCAGGTTGCCGCATTCTCCACCGAGCAGGCCTCCGCCCTCGGGACGGGGCAGGTCGCCGCGCTCTCGGCCGCTGGCGTTACGGGCCTTGCGGCCGCGGATATCGAGACGTTCACGGCCGACGAGGTTGCCCGGATCGCCACGCGGGCGATCGTCTGGCTTGCGACCGATGCCGTCGCGGCCCTTTCCACCGCGCAGGTCGCCGCCCTGACGTCCGATCAGATCGCGGTGCTCAAGCCCGCCCAGCTCGCCGTCTTCAACTCCGACCAGTTCGGTGCGCTGACGACGACGCAGATCGGCGCGCTGAATGCACGCCAGGCGTCGGGCCTCGATTTGAGCGCGCTGTCGACGGCCCAGACCGCGGCTCTTTCCACGGCCTTCATCGCCGCGTTGAAGAGCGACCAGATCGCCGCCCTTTCGTCTGACCAGACGGCTGCCCTGACGAGCGGGCAGGTTGCGGCCCTTTCGGTCTCCGGCGTCTCCGGCCTCGAGGCCGAGGATATCCAGACGTTCACGACGAGCGAGATCGCGCAGATCGGTTCGCGGACGATTGCCCGCCTGTCCACCAGCGTCATCGCCGCATTGACGAGCAGCCAGATCGGGGCCCTGACGACGGGCCAGGTCGCGTCGCTGTCTTCCGAGCAGATCGCGGCCCTGTCTTCCGAGCAGATCGATATCCTGAACTCCGCGCAGATCGGCGCGCTGAGCAGCCGGCAGATCGCGGCGATGCTGCTGGAGGATATCCAGACCTTCAAGACGGACGAGATCGCGGCGATCGCCACGCGGGCCATCAGGGGGCTGTCGGAGACCTCCTTCTCGGGTCTCAGCGTGGAGCAGCTCGACAGCATCACGACGGCGCAGGCCAAGGCGATGACCGTGGCACAGGTGAACGCCGTCATCCAGGCCTACGCCGAATTCGGCACCTGATACGGGCCACCCGAAGGCTCTTGCCGCCCCTCGGCCGCAGGTTGCAGCATTTTTATCCGAGCGCTCCCTCGGGCGGCGGCCGTTAACCATTGATCCGGGCCGCTTGAAGCCGCTCCCGGCAGGGGGACGGGGCATGCCGCGCGCCGTTCGCGCCGCGTCGGAAATGCACCGGCCCGGCGGATGAAATCGGAACGGCATTAACCCAAAATTAAACCCTCGATAATAATCTCCGGTTGAACGCGAAATTCCCTCGCGAACCGTCGGCCTGGAGATGTTTCCCGGCTGCGCCGGCAGGCGGCAACGGATGGGGGGAGGATTGCCTTCAGGGGCGTGGGGACAGAGACTTTCGTTGCTCTGGATGCATGATGCCATCCCGCTGTGCTGGCTCGCGCGAGCCATGTTTTACCCAGCAACTTTGCCAATCTAGGGCGGTGCCGGTCCATTGAACGCTGTACGACGGTGTTTGCGGAACGGCGGCGACGTCATGCACAGGACCTTCTTCCCTGGAGCGTGGCTCCCTGAATTGCGCAGGCGGCGGGTGATGACTCCGCCAACTTCAACTATGGGATACCATCATGGCAGTTTCTGATTTTATCGGCGCTCTGAGCGCCACGCAGATCAAGGGCCTCACCACCAATACCATTAATAAGATGGACACGGACGCTATCGGCGCGCTCAAGAGCGAGCAGGTAAAAGCCCTCTCCGCTACCCAGTTCGCCGCTATCGATGACCCGGACGAGTACGCAAACCTGAAGGTTAGCGCCCTTTCGAACGTTGTGGTCGCCAGCCTGAACAGCACGCAGTATGCGGATCTCGCGTCGACGGCGACGGAAAAGCTGGTGACGAGCCAGATCGGCAGCCTCAATGCCACCATCATTGATGGTCTTGACGCGGCCGGCATCGAAGGCCTTGGCGCGACCCTCAGTGGCCTTAGCGCGGCGCAGCTAGCGGTCGTGGAAGGGGACAAGATCAACGCAAATGCCATCGCCAACCTGACGTCCTCCCAAGTCGGTGCTCTGACCGGCACACAGGTCACCGCTCTGTCCGGCACCGCTGCGGCGGCTCTCGATGCCGACCAGCTTGCCGGCCTGAGCGCCGCCGGTGCCGCCGGCCTTGAAGCTGCGGATATCACCAGCCTCTTCAACGGCGGCGATGCAACCAGCGCGGCCAATATCCAGGCCCTCAGCACCAAGGCCATTGCCGGTCTGACGGATGCCAACGTCGCCGCGCTTAGCGCTGATGCCGTCGGTGCACTGAAGGAAGCGCAGATCAAGGCGCTCACCGGTACCCAGGTCGCGCAGCTCACAACCGCTCAGGTCGATGGTTGGACTGCAGATCAGGTCAAGGCCCTGACGGCCAAGCAGCTGCAGTCGCTGAATGTCGCTGTTCTCAAGGACACGCAGGTCGCCGCTCTGAGCGCGACCCAGATCGCCGGGCTGGACGACACGAAGATCGCCGCTCTCAATGAGGATGGTTTCGGTAGCTGGGATGCCACTCAGCTTGGCGCCATCTCCGCCACCGGCATTACCGGCCTGACTCCCGGCCAGGCTGCCAAGCTCGATACGGCAGCCGACGTCAACGCCCTCAACACGAAGGCCTTCGCCGCTCTGTCCAACACGGTCCTCGCTGGTTTGGACAAGGATGCCGTTGTCGCGCAGCTCGATGCGAACCACATCAAGGCTCTGACCGCCGGCCAGATCGTTGCCCTGACCGACGACCAGGTCACGGCGCTCACCGGCGACCAGCTCAAGGAAATGTCGTCGGCCCAGATCAGCGCCTTCGCGAACGGCGATATCAAGCTCTTCACCAAGGAAGAGCTTGCGGAAATGTCCACCTCCGCCCTGAAGGGCCTGGAGGAAGACGACATCATGAGCCTGACCGACGACCAGCTCGATGAACTGACCGGCGGCAGGGAAACGGCCTTCACGCAGGACCAGACCAACTGGATCATCGCCGCCTACATGACCCCGGATACGCCGTAATCTGCGGGAACTGCGTGCACGGCCTCGGCCGCGCCGCATCCTCCACCGCGATACGGGAAACGGGCGGCGCTCTTGCGCCGCCCGTTTTCGTTCATGGGTCCATGACAGCCAGCCCCGCACAAGCCAGACGGGCAATAAGCGCAGGGTGTTTCACTGCGCCTGCAATTGCGTTTCCGCGGCCGTTTGTCGGAGGATGACATGAACGTAAAGACCACTGTGGCTGCGGACCCGGCATCGCCCATCGTCAATGTGTTCCAGCGCGCGCGCAGCCAGAAACTGTCCCTGGCCGAGCTCATGCAATCCGCCGAGGCCCTGACGGGCGCGGGGCTGCTGGCGCAGGCGATCGACCTCTACAAGACCTGGATCGCCTTCAACGAAAGCAATCCGCTCGTCCACATGGCCGCGTTCAACTATGCCGTGGCGCTTCGCCAGGCGGGTGATGTCGTCGGCACGATCCATGCGCTGCAGGCCTGCCTGAGGATGGATCCGACCTTTGGCCCCGCCCATATCAATCTCGGCCGCGCCTTCGAGGATGGCGGCCAGATCGACCAGGCCGTGCGCCAGTGGCTGTCCTTCGTCGAGGCGACGAAGGAGATCACGCCCGAAAGGCTCGGGCATCGCCTGATGAGCCTCCAGCATACCGGGCGTGTGCTGGAGAATGCCGGCCGGCTGGAGGAGGCGGAAGCCATCCTGTGGCAGGCGATCGAGCTGCAGCCCATGAAGCCCGAGGCGGCGCAGCACTGGCTGTCGATCCGCCAGCACCAGTGCAAGTGGCCGATCATGACGCCGTCGAGCCATGTCACCGCGCGCCAGCTCGTCGACGCGCAGTCGCCGCTGACGCTCGGCTGCTATGCGGACGATCCGATCTTCCAGCTCGCGAGGGCCTACCGCTACAACAAGACGCTGGTCGGCCGGCCCGACATCAGCGTCGTCCCGCGCAAGCCCGCCCGCAGCAAGTCGGGCAGCGGCCAGCGCCTTCGCGTCGGCTACGTCTCCTCGGACCTGCGCCAGCATGCGGTCGGCTTCGCCCTCAGCGAGGTCCTGGAACTGCACGACAAGAAGAGCGTCGAGGTCTTCGCCTATTATTGCGGCGACCCGGCTCCCAACGATCAGACGCAGGCGCGTATCAAGGCCGCCGTGGATTGCTGGCGCGACATCGCGGCGATCAGCGATGTCGAAGCGGCCAGATTGATCAGCGACGACGAGATCGACGTCCTCGTCGACGTCAACGGCTATACCAAGCACGCGCGCACGGCGATCTTCGCCTATCGTCCGGCGCCGGTCATCGTCAATTTCTGCGGCTATCCGGGCTCCATGGCGAGCCCCTACCACCAGTACATGATCACCGACGGCTATATCATCCCGCCGGAAAACGAGATCTATTATACCGAGAAGGTCCTGCGCATCGCCTGCAGCCAGCCCGTCGACCGCAAGCGCGAGATCGCCGCGCGGCCGACGCGGGCCGAGGCGGGCCTGCCGGAGGACGCCTTCGTCTATGCCTGCTTCAACGGCATGCAGAAGATCACCGAGGAGTGCTTCACGCGCTGGCTCGCCATCCTGGCGGCCACGCCCGGCAGCGTGCTATGGCTGCTCGGCGAGAACGATACCGCCAGCCGGAACCTGCGCCAGAAGGCGGAGCAGGCGGGCGTCGCCCCCGAGCGCATCATCTTCGCGCCCAAGATCCCCAATCCGCGGCACCTTGCCCGCATCGCGCTCGCCGACCTGTTCCTCGATACGTTCCCCTACGGCGCGCATTCGACGGGCGCCGACGCGATCAGCATGGGCCTGCCGGTCCTGACCGTTCCCGGCAAGACCTTCCCGGCGCGCTTCTGCGCCAGCATCGTCGCCGCCGCCGGCATCGCGGACCTGATCTGCGCCTCGCCGGAGGACTATGTCGAGCGCGCCATTACGCTCGCGAAAGACCGCAAGCGTCTCGACACCGTCCGTAAGACGCTCGCGCAGAACCGCGACACATGCGTCCTGCGGGACATGCCGGGGCTTGCCCGCCGGCTCGAGGAGCTCTTCTGGCGGATGCAGGGCGAAGCCGAGCGCGGCGAGACGCCCGTGCCGGACCTGCGCAACCTCGACGTCTATTACGAGATCGGCGCGGAGCTGGTTCAGGAGAACCCCGCATTCGAGAGCGAGGAGGCCTATCGCCGCCGCTATCTCGAGAAGCTGGCGCAGTGGGATGCGTTCTCGCCGCTGCCGCACGACACCCGCCTCTGGCCGGCCTGAGGATCGACGCATGGCCAGATCTGACCATGCGAAATTTACGCTTTCTTCATTTTCGTTTATGAAGCGTTAACGGCGTTAACCATTTGTTAACCATTCGCCGTTAACCAGTTGTTAAGAACGATGGATCGGCGCCAGGGCAAATGCGCGCCGAATGCATGAAGCCCCTGTCGTTGCCGGTCCCGCCTCACTCCGGCCTGTCCCCGACACTTCTTTCCAGGGCAAGTGCCAATGACCAGCATATTGACCAACTCCGCCGCCATGGCGGCGCTGCAGACCCTTCGTTCCATCGACAAGGGCCTGGAGACCACCCAGGCACGCGTTTCCTCCGGCCTTCGCGTCGAGACCGCGGCCGACAATGCCGCCTACTGGTCTATCGCGACCACCATGCGCTCCGACAACCGCGCCATCTCCACGGTGCAGGACGCCCTCGGCCTCGGCGCCGCCAAGATCGACACCGCCTATGCCGGTCTGGAATCCGCCATCGAGGTCGTCACGGAAATCCGCGCCAAGCTCGTCGCCGCGACCGAAGAGGGCGTCGACAAGGCGAAGATCCAGGAAGAGATCACCCAGCTCCAGTCGCAGCTCGTCAGCATCGCCGAAGGCGCCTCCTTCTCCGGCGAGAACTGGCTGCAGGCCGACCTGACGGCGGCCAGCGGCTCGGTGACGAAGAGCGTCGTCGCCTCCTTCGTCCGCAACGCCTCGGGCACCGTTTCCGTCAAGACGGTGGACTATCTGCTCGACGGCTCGACCGTTCTCTTCGACCAGGGCGGCAATCTCGGCATCCTCGACAAGACGTCCGTGATCGAAGGTCCCGCCGTCACGCTCAACATCAACGAGGGCGGCGTCTTCACCGAGCACACCGTCGCCGCGTTCACGACCGACGAAGTGATTGCCGCCGGTGCCGGCGCCTCCACCTTCGACGGCAGCTATGCCACCGACGGCTCGAACAACTACGTCAAGGTCGCCGACGACACCTGGGTCCTCGCCGTCAACCAGACCACCGTTCCCAGCCAGGAAGTCGCCTACGAGGATTCGAGCAACAACCTGTGGGCCGTCGACACGACCAACACCGTGTCGGCCACGACATCGTCCGTCGAGTCGCTGTCGATCAGCAACAGCACGACGGCCGCACAGCTCGACGGTCTCCTCAAGATGGTGGATACGGCGCTGGAGACGATGACCAGCACCGCGGCCGACCTCGGCGCGATCTCCACCCGCATCGACATGCAGGAAAGCTTCGTCGCCACGCTCAACGACGTGATCGACAAGGGCATCGGCCGTCTCGTCGATGCCGACATGAACGAGGAGTCGACGCGCCTCAAGGCCCTGCAGACCCAGCAGCAGCTCGGCATCCAGTCCCTCTCGATCGCCAATTCCAGCGCCGAGAACATCCTCCAGCTCTTCCGTCAGTAAGGGCAGGCGCTTCACGAATCCCCCCGGCCGAAGGTCAACGGCTGGGCGGGCGGTTGGGCCGCGCGATTGCCCTGGCGCGGCCCAACACCCTCCATCTTCATCCTCGCACAAGTTTGAACGCCTAGGTTCGACGGCACGATCAGGAAGATCGCGCGCGTTTTCCTTCATGAAGGCGCGGTGTCCGGGGAGACAGGTCAGCGGTGTTGTCAGGTTCCAGTGTTATCAAGAGCGAACGTCGAAGCGGCCCGCGGGTTTCCCGCCGGGCCTCGTTTGCGTTCGTCCGGCACGCGTTTCGGCCGGGAGGCGCGGCATGAGCGCCCAACTCGCCCGCTACCTCAAGGATTTCGGCGCCCCTGCGCGCGCCAAGGCCCCGGCCTTCCAGCCTTCGCCCGCCTTCGGCCTCGATGAGCCGGATGCCGGAATGGGCGAGCCCTTCGCCATGCCCGCCGCGCTGCCGCCCGTCGATATCGAGGCCGAGCGCGCCGAAGCCCATGCCGCGGGGCGCGCCGAGGCCGAAGCCGAGCTCGTCGCCCGGCACGAGGCGGAGATCGCCAGCCTCAAGGAGGCGCAGCGCGCCGAGGCCGAGGCGTTGCGGGCGCGCTACGAGCAGGATTATGCCGCAGCGCTCGCCGAGCGCTTTTCGGCGCTCTCCTTCGAGGTCGGCGAGCTCGTCGCCGCGCAGGTCGCCCATGTGCTCGCCCCGGTCATGAACGAGGTCCTTACCAAGGGCGCCGTCGCCGACCTTGCGCGCATGGTCGCCGAAGGCCTTCCCGAAGGCGAGGGGCTGACGATCACGGTGAAGGGGCCGGCAAATCTCTTCGAGCAGTTGAAGTCGCATTTCGGAGAGGCCGCGCCGGTCTTCCGCCATGTCGAAATGCAGGATGTCGATCTGACGGTGGAATTCGGCGACACCGTCCTGGTAACGCGGATGGCGGCCTGGGCTGACACCGTGCGCAAGGTGCTTGGATGAGCGAAGGCGAAAATCACCACCACGGCAAGAACGAGATCATCATCGTCAAGCGCCACGGCGATCACGACGGCGATCACCATGCCGCCGCCTGGAAGATCGCCTATGCCGACTTCATGACGGCGATGATGGCGTTCTTCCTCGTGATGTGGCTCGTCAACGCCGCCAACGAGGAGACCAAGGCCTCCGTCGCCTCCTATTTCAACCCGATCAAGCTCACCGACGACAAGCCGGCGGAAAAATCCGTGAAGAAGCCCGCCAACAGCGCGGAGGGCGAAGCCACCCAGGACAAGTCCAAGGAACAGGGCCAGCAGCAGGAAAGCGGCAACGGCGCGGAAAAGGGCAAGGACGAGAACACCACGGCCGGCGAGGAAACCCAGTATTCGCAGGCCGATTTCTTCGAGAACCCGTATTCGGTCCTCTCCGAGATCGCGCAGGAAGTCGGCCAGCAGGCCAATGTCAGCGCCAAGGGCGAGGGGGGCGCGGCCAATTCCGGCCCGGCGACCGGCGCCAATGGCGGCGAAGCCTATCGCGACCCGTTCGACCCCGATTTCTGGACGCAGCAGGTCGAGATCTCGCAGGCGACCGATGCCGGCAGCGAGGCGGCGGCGAAGGACGGCAAGCCCGCCGAGCAGCAACAGCAGATGGCCGCCGTCGACGCCGACCGCACGGTCGAGGACGCGCTGAAGGAGGCCGACAGCGAGGAAGCGGCGAAGAAGGCCGAAGAAGCCAAGGCCGAAGCCGACAAGGTCGCGGCCGCCGACGCCAGGGACAAGACGGAAGACGCCAAGGCCGAGGAAGAAAAGAAGGCCGACGACCTGAAGCAGCAGATCGCCAGGGAGATCGGCTCGCTCGGCAAGCTCGCCGAGGGCCTCACCGTCACGCCCGCCGAGGGCGGGCTTCTGGTAAGCCTCACCGACCAGCTCGACACGCCCATGTTCAACATCGGCTCGGCCGTTCCGCGCAAGGAAATGGTGCTGGCCATGGAGAAGATCGGCAAGATCCTCGAAGGCCGGCCCGGGGCGGTCGCCATTCGCGGCCATACGGACGGACGGCCCTTCGCCGGCGGCAAGAACGACAACTGGCGCCTTTCGATGGACCGCGCGCAGAGCGCCTACTACATGCTCGTGCGCGGCGGCCTCGAGGAAAAGCGCGTCAGCCAGGTCTCGGGCTTCGCCGACCGCCGCCTGAAGGTTCCGGACGATCCGATGGCCGATGCCAACCGCCGCATCGAAATCCTCATCCAGGCCGAAGGCGGCTGATGCGATGGGCCTCCTGCGTCGCCTCCTCCTGACGGGTACGGTTTTCGGCGCGGCGCTCTGCGCCGGTGCGGCCGCACGCGCCCAGGCGCCGGACGACCTTGCGCCCTACAAGATGATCCGCTCGCTGCAATATGTGCAGGACACGGTGGTGCTCGGCGACCATTCGGCCATGGAGATGCAGCGCTTCCTGCTCGGCACGATCGACGAGCGGCTGCGCACGGCGGACCCTTCGATCTTCGACGATCCGCGCAACGTGGACGCGGCGCTCGTCTATGCCATGAGCGGCGGCAATCCCCAGACGCTGGAATACCTGATCCGCAAGGATGTCGCGGGGCACTTCGATTCCCGTCTCACCGATGCGCTGCGCGGCTATCTGAGCGGGCGCGGCAACCAGAGCGTGAAGTCGCTGGCGGAGATCTTCCCCGAATACAAGCGCTCGCGCGTCGGGCCATACCTCGCGCTCGTCTCGGCCAATTCGGTGATCCGCAAGGACCCGAAGCTGGCGCTCGACTATTTCGACTGGGCGCGGCTCGTCGCGCCGGGAACGATCGTCGAGGAGGCGGCGCTGCGCCGTTCCATTTATGTCGCGACCGAGGCCGGCTGGATCGACAAGAGCATGGCCTATGCCAACCGCTATGCGCGGCGCTACCTGCGCTCGCCCTATGCCAGCCAGTTCGCCGACCTCTTCGTGAAGCTCACGGTCGACCATTTCGACGAGATCAAGGAAGAGGACATCCTCGAGATCCTCTCCTTCATGGATGTACCGCGCCAGCGCGAGGTCTATTTGCGCATGGCGCGCCTTGCGGCGATATCGGGCAAGAACAAGCTCGCCTCGCTTGCCGCCGAGCGCGCCCAGATCCTGTCGGGCGACGGCGAAAGCGTGCCGAAGGTGCTTGCCGACCTCTATTCGGGCCTCGCCTCGGTGCCGTCCAACGACGTCGCCTCGGCCATGGAATCGATCATCGCCATTCCGGACGAGAAGCTGTCGGCCAAGGACCGGGCGCTGAAGGCGGCCGCCAAGGCGGTGGCGGAAGAGGTTCTGCGCGCGCCCGCGGAGGCGAAGCCGGAGGAGACCGCCCGCAAGAGCGCAGAGGTAGCGCCCGCCGTGGCCGAGGACGCCTCCTACGAGGGGCTGAGCGAGGCGGAGGCAGCGGATCGCGCGATGGACCCGCAGGCCGGGGCGGCGGATACGCCCGTCGCGCTCGACGCGGCGCCGGACAAGGAAAAGAAAAAGCAGGAACAGAATGCGGCGGCGGGCATCGACCCGGCCTTCGATACATTCGTATCGGGCGGCCGGTCCAAGCTCGACGAAATCGACGCGCTCTTGAAAGGAGAAGGCAGTTGAGCACCATCGACAGCGGGGTTCTGGGCATCGTCCAGGGGCATGCATCGGCGAAGGGCAAGGCCGGGCAGGGCAAAGGCGAGGGCATGTCCGAAAAGGGCGATTTCGCCACCACCATCGCCAATCTCCAGGGGCGCGAAGGCGGCGAGGGCCGCAAGGGCGGGCGGATATCGATTTCCGCGACGGCCCACGGCGAGAAGGCCGAGCAGGCGGGCGGCACGCGCGGAAAATCCGCGCTCGCCGACATGGCGGCGCTTGCCGAGGCCTTCCGCAAGGCGGGAAAAGAGCCGGAAGGCGAGGCGGCAGCGGCGCAGGCCGCCGCTGCCGAGCATGTCGGCCACAAGGAAACCGCCGAAAAGCACAAGTCCGCAAAGAAGGCCGGGGACGCTGCCGACGACGATGCAGGGGATGCGGGGGACAAGCCCGCGGCGCGCACCGAGGTCGGCACTCTCCTGGATATGCTCGCGGCGCCCGCCGTCTTGCCGCATGCTGTCGGCAACGCCGGCGGCAAGGCTGCCGTGCACGGCGTTTCCGACGTGAAGGCGGAGGCCGGCGGCAAGCCGCCCGGCAAGGTCGCCGCGGAAACGGACACGGGAACCGAGACCGGCAGCGCCGAGGATGCGGCGGAGGGCGCGGACCTTCCGAAAACCGGCACCGACCGGCTGTTCCGCCTCATGCGGGCGGACGGCAAGGGCCGCAGCCTCGACATGAGCATTTCCGGTAATGGCGAGCGGACTTCGGTACGCGACGCCAACCCGACCGGGCCGAAGGGCGAGGCGGTGGCCGTCCTCGACGCGCGCCGCTATATCGGCCTTGCGCAGACCGGCAACGCGTCGGCGGTGACCGCGGCCATCACGCAGGATCCGCAATGGGCGGCCTCGCTGAGCGCCACCGGGGGCCTTGCAAACACGGATGCGGCGGCGACCGGCAGGGTCGTCAACACGCTGAAGATCCAGATGCATCCCATCGAGCTCGGCCTCGTGACGGCGACGCTGCACCTGCAGGGCGAGCAGCTCGTCGTGTCGCTGCAGGTGGAGACGGGCGATGCCTATCGCCAGCTCAGCGACGACCAGGATTCCATCGTGCGGGCCCTGCGCGGCCACGGCTTTGCCGTCGACCAGGTGAGCGTGCAGCTCGCCCCGACGGATCGCAGCGCCCAGACCAATGCCCAGGGCCAGCCGCAACAGCAATTCTCCGGCCAGCCGCAGGCCCAGGAGGGCGGCAACGGCCGCCAGGGCGGCGAGGGTGCGTCCGCACGCGAGGGAAGGTCCTATGAAGGCAATACGTCGGAAAACGCTTCTGCCGGCTCTGGCGGGCAGCCTGTGCGCTCTGGCGGCGTCTATCTCTGACGCCAGCGCGTCCACGGGCGCCTGCGAGCGGGAAATCCTCTCGGCGGCGGCCAAGTACGATATCCCGCCCGGCATCCTCTACTCCGTCGGTCTCGCCGAGACCGGCCGGAAGGGATCGCTGCAGCCCTTCGCGCTCAACATCGAGGGCAAGGCCTATTTCGGCCGGAACCGGGAGGAGGCGCTGCAGGCCTTCGAGGCGGCCCGCGCGCGCGGTGCGAAGCTGATAGACCTCGGCTGCATGCAGATCAACCATTACTTCCACGGCGAGCATTTCGCCTCGCCCGCCGAGATGTTCGACCCGCGCCGGAACGTCGACTACGCGGCTTCGTTCCTGGCGCGCCTGCATGCGCGCCACGAGACCTGGACCATGGCCGTCGCGCGCTATCATGCCGGCCCGAACAACGACCCGGCGCAGAAGCAATATGTCTGCCGCGTGATCGCGAACCTGGTGGCGACCGGCTATGGAAGCTGGACGCCGAACGCGAAACAGTTCTGCCGCTGATTCATCCGATAGTTGAAATCTGTCGCCGAAAACGACCTGTGCCGTATTGTGGCAAGAATGCGCCCCATTTTGGAGTGGCAAGGCACGGCGTTAACCTTTGTTAACTTTTCCACCGTAAAATTGTGGCTATTTCCAATTTAGCATACTATATGTAGATCAAATCGGCACGCAATTCTTAATCAACTGTTAATTCCACCCAGTCACTTCCTCTAGTTGCCGGTGATTCGCCCGATTCGTACCACTGCCTGAACGAGGCACCACACTGATTCGGAGGCGGACGAATGATCGTAGTGGTTGATGAGCGCGAGCTCGTTAAAGACGGCTATACTTCTCTTTTTGGTCGCGAGGGCGTGCCCTCGACGGGGTTCGATCCCCGTGAATTCGGCGAGTGGGTGAACACCGCTGCCGATTCCGATATCGACGCGGTCGAGGCGTTCCTGATCGGCCAGGGCCAGCTCTCCATGGATCTGCCGCGGGCGATCCGGGATCGCTCGCAGGCCCCGGTGATCGCGGTCAGCGACACGCCCTCCCTCGAAACCACGCTCGCCTTCTTCGACAGCGGCGTCGACGACGTCGTGAGGAAGCCGGTCCATCCCCGTGAGATCCTTGCCCGCGCGGCCGCCATCCGGCGCCGCCTCAAGGCGCTTGCCAACCATACCGACATCGGCCCGATCCGCGTCTTCTCGGACGGCCGCGACCCGGAAATCTCCGGCGACGTCTTCGCCCTGCCGCGCCGCGAGCGCCGCATCCTGGAATATTTGGTCGCCAACCGCGGCCGCCGGCTCTCCAAGACCCAGATCTTCAACGCGATCTACGGCATCTTCGACGAGGACGTCGAAGAGAACGTCGTCGAAAGCCACATCTCCAAGCTGCGCAAGAAGCTGCGCAAGAAGCTCGGTTTCGACCCGATCGATTCCAAGCGCTTCCTTGGCTACTGCATCGACTGGCAGGGTTGAAAGAAGATTGCCGGCTGGCGGGAGGCGGACCCGGCAGCCAGCTTCACGCAAGGCCCGTCCCATAGGGTCCTGGTACGAGACGAACGGGGAAATGACATGAGCCTCTACGGTACGATGAGAACGGGTGTTTCCGGCATGAATGCGCAGGCCAACCGCCTGAGCACGGTTGCCGACAACATCGCCAACGCGAATACGACGGGCTACAAGAAGGCCTCGACCCAGTTCTCCTCGCTGATCCTGCCGTCGACCGGCGGCGCCTACAATTCGGGCGGCGTCACGACGGACATCCGCTATTCCATTTCCTCGCAGGGCACGTTCACCTACACGACGTCGACGACGGACCTTGCCATCAACGGCAAGGGCTTCTTTATCGTCGAGGGCGCGGACGGCCAGGAATACATGACGCGCGCCGGCGCCTTCACCCCGATGGACGACGGCACGCTGCGCAACAGCGCCGGCTTCACGCTGATGGGCTATCCCTATTCCTCCACGGAAGACCCGACGATCGTCATCAACGGCTTTGCCGGCCTGGAAAAGATCAACCTCGCTTCCGGCGAACTGAACGTGAAGGCGTCCGAAAGCGGCTACCTGCACGTCAACCTGCCGTCGAACGAGGCGCATCCCTATTCGAAGGCGACCTCGCTGGTCGCCTATGACAGCCTCGGCAACACCCGCAAGCTCGACTTCACCTATTCGACGACGGCAACGCCCGGCGAGTGGAACCTGAGCGTGACCTATACGGACGATTCCGGCGCCATCCACGACATGCTGAGCCCGACGCCCGACACGGCCATCGTCGCCTCGCCGGCCGCGGCCACGCAGGAGGCGCTCAGCTTCGACACGTCCGGCAAGCTCACCAACCCGACCGACATCAGCACCTTCGGCATGACCATCGGCGGCGGCGAGCTCAACGCGCTCAACATCTCCATCGGCGGCGACACCGGCGGCTCGACGCAGCTCGCCTCGGCCTTCGCGGCCAAGGGCGACATCGACGGCATCGGCCCGAGCGGCGTGGCCGGCTACGAGATCAGCGACGACGGCATCGTCTACCTCAAGTACGAGAACGGCGACATGGCGCCGAAATACCGTATCGCCATGGCCAATGTGCAGAGCCCGGACAACCTCAAGCCGCTGCCCGGCAACGTCTATACGCAGAGCCCGGATTCGGGCGTGGTCGTCATGGGGTACGCCGGCAACGGCGGCTACGGCACGATCCTGTCCGGCGCGCTGGAGGATTCCAACGTGGATATCGCCGAGGAACTGACGAGCATGATCGAATCGCAGCGAAACTACACTGCGAATTCCAAGGTCTTCCAGACCGGCTCCGAACTCATGGAAGTCCTCGTCAACCTCAAGAGATAGGCGGCCTGAAGCCACCGCGTGCATTCGAGAGTTAGGTAGATCCGATGTCGCTTACAGCAGCAATGAAGACTGCTCAGTCCAGCTTCTCCAACGTGGGCCTGCAATCGGCCGTCGCGTCGAAGAACATTGCCAATGCGAGCAACCCGAACTACGCCCGCCGCGCGGCGGTCCTCGCCACCGCGTCTTCCGGCGCCACGGTGGTGGAAACGCAGCGCGCGCAGAACGAGGCGCTGCTGAAGCAGAACCTGCTCTCGATCTCCAAGTCCTCCGGCCAGGACACGCTGCTCTCCGGCCTCACGCAGATGAAGATGATGCTCGGCGGGGAGGACTACGAGCTCTCGCCGTCGACCTATCTCGCCAAGCTGCGCGACAACCTCCAGACCTTCGCCGACAAGCCGAACGAGGTCTCGCTGGCCGAGACCGTCGTGTCGGATGCCGTCGACGTCGCGAACTCGCTGAACAGCACCTCGCTCGCCCTCCAGAAGGCGCGCGCGGAAGCGGATGCGGATATCGATACCTCGGTGACGGAGCTCAACCGTCTCCTCTCCGAATTCCAGACCTACAACGACAAGGTCCGGCAGGGCACGGCCGCCGGCACCGACGTCAACGACGCGCTCGACCAGCGCGACAAGCTGCTGACCGACATCTCCTCGATCATCGGCGTGACGACGGTCACCCGCACGAACAACGACCTGGCGCTCTACACCAGCGACGGCACAGTGCTGTTCGAGACGGTGCCGCGCGCGGTCAGCTTCCAGCCGACGACCACCTATACGGCGACGGTCGAAGGCAACCAGATCCTCATCGACGGCGTGCCGGTACAGGCGGGCACGGGCGGCAATACCAGCGCCCGCGGCTCCCTTCCCGCGCTGCTCCAGCTTCGCGACCATACCGCACCCACCTTCCAGGCCCAGCTCGACGAGATCTCGCGCGGCCTCATCAACATGTTCTCCGAGAACGGTGACGACGGGCTCTTCGTGCGCAACGGCGTTGCCGTCGGCGACGACCTCACCGTCACCGCGGTCGTCCCCGGCCTTTCGACGGTCATCAAGGTGAACCCGGATGTCATCACCAGCCAGGGCGGCAACGCCATGCTGCTGCGCGACGGCATCAACACCACCTACAACGTCAACGGCGACGCCAGCTTCTCCGACCTGCTGAACAACTACACGACGGCGTTCGAGACCCCGACGACCTTCGCGCCGGAAGCGGCGATCGACACGACGGGCACGATCCTCGCCTTCTCGACCGGCTCGGTCGGCTGGCTGGAACAGAACCGCAGCGCGGCGACGACGGCGAGCGACGACAAGAACGCGCTGCTCGGCCGCACGCAGGA
>Ga0222420_100383_pt1 | contig 25095 bp, 25 predicted proteins | sample 3A2ome_FD_182470 | JGI IMG/M metagenome (GOLD analysis project Ga0222420, IMG submission 182470) | Enriched microbial communities from leaf-cutter ant dump, University of Wisconsin, Madison, United States - 3A200A (version 2) | ecosystem: Environmental > Terrestrial > Nest > Insects nest > Nest...
AATTCGTCTACGGCGAAGACGGCGGCATCCTGTTTCCGCGCCGCATCGTCAGCTTCACCGACAAGACGCGCTACCTGTTCCACATCCAGAAAGGCATCATCGGCCGCGACTTCCGCAACAAGCCCTTCGAGGTCAACCGCAAGGTTCCCGAAGACCGCCTGCGCGTGCCGTTCGACCAGATGGTGTTCGTCGGCGACGGCTACACCGACATTCCCTGCTTTTCGCTGATCCGCCGCGCCGGCGGCTTCGCCTTCGGCGTCTGGGATCCGAAACACCGCGACAAGCGCAGCCGGGCCTGGGGCTTCATCGAAGAGGGCCGGGTGTCGAACCTGAACCAGGCCCGCTACGACGAAGAGGCCGAACTCTACCAATGGCTGGAAGAGGCCGTGACCAGCCTGGCCGGCCGCATCGCGCTGAAGTCCCGGGTGTACCGTGGTTGAGGCGGACGCGCCGGCGGCGGTCCCGCCCTGGACCGCGCAGGACGCCGGCTTCATGGCGCTGGCGCTGGAACAGGCCCAGGCCGCCTACGACATCGGCGAGGTGCCGGTGGGCGCGCTGGTGGTGTCGGCCCAGGGCGACATCCTGGGGCGCGGCTACAACCGCACCATCATCGACCACGACCCCACCGCCCACGCCGAGATCGTGGCGCTGCGCAGCGCCGCGCGGGCGCTGGAAAACTACCGCCTGCCGGGCATCACGGTTTACGTCACGCTGGAGCCCTGCGTCATGTGCATCGGCGCCATGCTGCACGCGCGGCTGGCCCGCGTGGTATTCGGCGCCTACGACCCCAAGACCGGCGCCTGCGGCAGCGTGCTGGACGTGGGATCGGTTCCCAAACTCAATCATCACACCTCAGTCACCGGCGGCGTGCTGGCGGAACCTTGCGGCGACCTGCTGCGCCGGTTCTTCCGCGAGCGCCGCAGCAAGGAATCCATAGCATGAGCACCCCCAAAGCCGCCAAGCCGCGCGGCGCGAAAGCCGCCGCCAGCCACGGCCACGGTCACGATCACGAATGCGGCGACGACTGCGGCCATGACCACGGCCACGTCCACGCGCTGCCCGACGCTCGCGGCATCTACCTGATTTCGCCCTCGTCCGCGGTGCGCGATCCGGCCGCCGTCGAGCTGGCGCGCGAACGCCTGCAGCAGCAGGGGTTCAAGACCGCCCTGGACCGCACCGCGTACGCCGAGCACCAGCGCTTCGCGGGCACCGACGCGCAGCGCCTGGCCAGCCTGGCGCGTGCCGCCAGGCAGAAGCTCCCCATCGTGATGGTGACCCGCGGCGGCTACGGCATCGGCCGCCTGCTGCCCGCCATCGACTGGAAGGCCATGGCCGACAGCGGCAAGCGCTTCGTGGGCATGAGCGACTTCACCGCCTTCAACCTGGGCCTGCTGGCGCAGACCGGCGCGGTCAGCTATACCGGCGCCACCGCCGTCGCCGATTTCGGCGGCAAGAAGGTCGACGACCTGACCGAGGCCCTGTTCGGCGAAGTGATGCGCGGCGAACTGGAGATCCTCAGCTTCGAGACCCAGGACGCCGATCCGGTGGACTGCCGCGGCATCCTCTGGGGCGGCAACCTGGCCATGCTGACGTCCCTGGTGGGCACGCCCTACATGCCCAAGGTGCGCGGCGGCATCCTGTTCCTGGAAGACGTGGCCGAACATCCCTACCGCATCGAGCGCATGCTGATCCAGCTATACCAGGCCGGCATCCTGGGCCGCCAGAAGGCCATCGTGCTGGGCCGCTTCTCGGATTACAAGCTGGCTCCCCACGACAAGGGCTACGACCTGCACGAAGTCGTGGCCTGGCTGCGCCGGACGGTCAAGGTCCCGGTGGTGACGGGGTTGCCCTACGGCCACGTGGCCACCAAGGCCACGCTGCCGATCGGGCAGAAGGTCGGCCTGGCCACCGAGCGGGGGCTGGCGCATCTGGTGCTGGACGAGCACCACCATTGAGCAAGGCGGGCCGCGAGGCCCGCTTTTTTACCCTACTTCTTGAACAGGCGGTCCACGAGCGACTGCGCTTTTTGTTCGCTTTTGCGCTTGGCTTCGGCTTCTTCGGCAGGCGTTTGCGCCGCTTTGCTGCAAGCGCTTGCGTAGCTGGGAAAGCGGGACGAGCAGTCCTGCGCCAACTGGCGCGCCTTATCCCAGTTGCCGGCCTGCCCATAGAACCGGATGGCTTCGGGCCACGCCAGTCCGGCGTCCTTGAAATAGTCGAAGCCCTGGTTCATCACGGCCGTGGCGGGGCCGCGCTGGCCCGCGCCTAACAGGTTGTTGGCGCGCAGCACATATACCCTCCAGGTTCGGTCGCCCTCGGATTGCAGGTTGCGGTCCAGCAGCGCCGCAGCGCGGCTGGCAGCCTTGCCTTGCTCGCCTTGCGCCATGCTCAGCGCCAGCAGGGGCAGCGCGTGCCGGGCGGTGGGGCCCGATGCGGCCTGGCCTGCCAGCCTGAGGGCCCGCGCGTAGTCCTGTTTTTGCAGCGCCTCTTGGGCGTCGTTGGCGACCCGGTAGTTCTTCAGGATGGCCGCGCTGCGGCGTTGCGCGCGGGCCTTGTCCCAGGGCGCCGTTGTAGCCGGCGGCCGGGGCTTGCCCGCCATCAGCGGCATGACCTGCTCGGTCAGCGAGGTCAGGCGGGCTTCGGTGCTGGGGTGATTCACCGTCAGCTTCTTCCAGGTGTCGTCCAGCCCATTGCGCAAATCCTCGCCCGCGCCGGCCAGGCCTGCGCTCAGGGAGGCCTGCATCTCGGTCAGAGGCGCGATGCCGCCGCCGTTCGCGGTGGCCTGCTTGCGCGCGTCCTGCGCTGCGGCTTCCTTGATCTGCTCGACCATGCGCTTGCGGGATTCATCCTGCGCCTTGGCATTGTCGGTTTCCCAGGTGGCCTGGCGTTCCAGGAAGGCCTTGAAGCCTTGGGTATAGGAGTAGCCCAGTTGCAGGCTGACCGTGGCGCCGAAACGGTCGGCGTTTTCTTCCTGCTGCCGGCTCCAGGCGGGCAGCAGCACGTTCTTGCCCAATGTATAAGAGGCGATCACGCTGTCCACGGGGCTCCAGCCGGCGGCGCTGCCGGCCTTGAGCGCCAGCGAAGCGCCCAGCGCCGCCAGCGCGACCACCTGGTCTCCGGCGACGTTGGCTGTTTCCAACTGGTGGTAATCCAGATAGATATGGCCGAACTCATGCGACAGGATGGCGACGATTTCGTCCTCGGATTCGGCAGACGACAGCCAGCCGATGGACAGATAGATATTGCCCGCGCCGGTGCTGTAGGCGTCCAGGGCAGGCGAGGCGGTGACGTGGACGGCACCCGGCCAGCCGGGCACGCCCGCCGCGGCCTTGATCCGGGCCAGCAGGCCGTTCAGGTAGGCCTGCATTTCCGGCATCGCGACCAGGCCCATGTTCTGGGCGCGCTGGTTGCGGGCATCGCGGCTGGCGTCGGGCCAGACCCGGTCGGCGGGCGGCGGCGGCAGTTCGCCGGTCTTGAGCGAGAACGCGCTGCCGCCGGGCAGGCTGGCGCAACCGCTCAACGCTGCGGTCAGCGTTAGCGCGGCCAGGCGGGAAGAGGGATGTTTCGCCATGTCAGCGGCACGCGTCTTCGCCGGCGCCGGCGGTAGATCCCGTGGGCGCAGGCACGCCCTTGAGCACCGGGCCGCACTTGGCCGAGGAACCGCGCGAGATCCGCACCTGCATGCTGTCGACCCAGTAGTCCGCCCCGTTCACCTTGACGCGGTAGAACTCTTCCCGGGTTTCGAGCACCGGCCAGGGCAGGTCCTGGCCGTCGGATTTGGCTGTCGGCGTCCCGCCGCCCGGCTGCGCATACAGCGGCAGCGGCTTGAGACTCGCGCCGACGATCTGGTCGGCGAAGGCGGCGGTGCCGGACAGGGCCAGCGCCGCCGCGACGGCGGCAATCACGCAGGAATGCTGGGTCATGCGGTTCTACTCCTTGCGGGGGGTGGGGGAATTCGCCTTCTGTTGTTCGGACGGTGAATCCGCGGCGGGCGCCGCCTTGGGGGCGCCACCCAGGAAACGGGTGACGTGATTGGTCCAGCCCAGCCATTGCGCCGCCAGCGCCATGACGGCCAGGTCGACGATGGGCAGGGTGCCTACGTGCACGAATTCCTGGGCAAGCAGCACGATGTACATGACGACCAGCGTGGACAGGACGATGGCGGCCGCTTTGCGCAGGGCCAGCGCCAGGGCGACGGCGAGCTTTTCGGCCGCCGCGCGCGCGAGCCAGCCGCAGGATGCGCGATCGGAGGCGGCCCGCCGCAGGAGGCGCAAGCGGGAGCCCAGGTCGTCCGCGCTGCCCAGCGCTTGCAGAGGGGCGGGGGGCGCCGCGGCGGGGCCGGAGGCGAATCGCCACTGCGTGGGGGACACCAGCCACTTCCGAGCCCAGGTATGCCGGCCGCGCAGCCGTTGCGTCAGCCACGTCGCCAGCCAGTGCAGGAAATGAGCTGCCATGATCACCGGAATGCCCAGCAGCCACAGGATGTTCGGTGGCCAGATTTCCCATTCCACCGCGCGCTTGTAGCGGTCCTGGTAGGTCAGCAGGTTGTCCAGCGCCATGGCGTGCATGAATACGCCGGGGATCACGTCGTGCACGGGCGACAGCACCGTATCGTTGAATCCGCTCAGCGCGGCGCCGATCATGACGTAGCGGCCGCTGAGCATATCGGCCAGCCGCGCCTGGTCGGCGTCCTGGGCGCGCAACTCGGATAGCGTCAGCGTGCGGGTGTACGGGCAGATCGGCATGTCGGCTTCGGCGTCGCCCAGCAGGCTGCGCACGTGGGAGGGCAGCAGTTCGGCGTAGCCGCCGCGGGCCAGGCGGCATTCGGGAGTGAAGCGGCGCAGGTCCAGGTTGTTCACGCCCCAGGTCAGTGCCATGGCGTCGTCCGTTCTGGAAATCGCGATCCCGGCGGCCTCCTGGGCCATGGCCAGTGCCGCGCTGCGCGCGCCGCCGTCGGCGGACCACAGCGGATAGCTCCAGATGAGGCGATCGACCTTGCTGGGCGTGTAGCGCACGTCCACCATGGTGAAACAGGGCGCTTCGCCAGCGGGGTTGTCCAGGCCGCGGCGCAGTTGCAGCTTGCCGTCTTCGCCGGGCAGGGCGGCCAGGAACACGGGCACGCCGGCATCGCGCAGCTCGCACATGGAGGACACCAGTTCAGGCAGCGTGGGGTCGTCGCGCTCGCGCCCGAACGTGATGTCCAGAAAAATGGCCCGAGGCTTGTGGATCAGGCCGATATTGCGCAGCCAGCGGGCATGCGTGCGATACGGAACGGGCCATGCGCCTTTCTGGGGGTCGAGGGAAGCGTCGTCGATCAGTACGACGGTGGTGTCGTCGCGGCGCGCGATGTCGTAATGGCCGCCCACCAGTCGCGCCTGTAGCCGGGCGACGGCGTAGGTCAGGAGATCGGAGCTGGGCGTGAGCCTGGGCGTTGCCCACAGCATGGTGATCGCGACGATCGCGGCGACGATCAGCGAACGGAAATAGAACCGGACGTTTCCAAGGGACTTTGACGAGTCGGGCACGAAGCGGGGGTTGAAGCGTTGAGCCAGCCCGGCAGGGGGAGGCGTGTTGTCATGGAGCAGCCAATAGTACCCCAATTAATACAAATATTTACGATAAGACATTAAATGAGATGTTGACTGTTACGTCTGAAATGCGGGGCGGGTTCGCGAGCGCTGCGGAGGATGGCCGACTTGGTACACTATCGGGTTTCTCCGGGTGAGCCTGCGGGCGCCTCGAGACGTCAAAACCAAGATCCCAGCCAAAACACCGTGATATCCACCGCCAATCTCACCATCCAGTTCGGTCCCAAACCCCTTTTCGAGAACGTCAGCGTCAAGTTCGGGGAAGGCAACCGCTACGGGTTGATCGGGGCCAATGGGTCCGGCAAGTCGACCTTCATGAAGATCATCGGCGGTGATCTGGAGCCGTCGGGCGGCAACGTGTCGCTGGAACCGGGCGTGCGCCTGGGCAAGCTGCGCCAGGATCAGTTCGCCTTCGAAGACCAGCGCGTGCTGGACGTGGTCATGATGGGCCACACCGAGATGTGGGCGGCCATGTCCGAACGCGACGCCATCTACGCGAACCCGGAGGCGTCCGAGGACGACTACATGCGCGCGGCCGAACTGGAAGCCAAGTTCGCCGAATACGACGGCTACACCGCCGAAGCCCGCGCCGGCGAGCTGCTGCTGGGCCTGGAAATCGCCGTCGACCAGCACAACCTGCCCATGCGCGAAGTGGCGCCGGGCTGGAAGCTGCGCGTGCTGCTGGCGCAGGCGCTGTTCTCGAACCCCGACGTGCTGCTGCTGGACGAACCCACCAACAACCTGGACATCAACACCATCCGCTGGCTGGAAAACGTGCTCAACGGCTACCAGAGCACGATGATCATCATCAGCCACGACCGCCATTTCCTGAACCAGGTGTGCACGCACATGGCCGACGTGGACTACGGAGAGATCCGCGTCTACCCGGGCAACTACGACGACTACATGCTGGCCTCGACCCAGGCCCGCGAGCGCCTGGTGGCCAACAACGCCAAGGCCAAGGAGCGCGTCGCCGAACTGCAGGACTTCGTGCGCCGCTTCTCCGCCAACAAGTCCAAGTCGCGCCAGGCCACCTCGCGCCTGAAGCAGATCGACCGCATCAAGTCCGAGCAGGTCGTGGTCAAGCCCTCGTCGCGCCAGAATCCGTACATCCGCTTCGAGCAGAACAAGGTCATGCACCGCCTGGCGGTCACCGTCGAGAACCTGTCCAAGGCCTACGACGCGCCGGTCATCCGCAATTTCTCGGCCATGGTCGACGCCGGCGAGAAGATCGCCATCATCGGCGCCAACGGGGTCGGCAAGACCACCTTGCTGCGCCTGCTGGCCATGGACCTGCAGCCGGACTCCGGCTCCGTCAAGTGGTCCGAGAACGCCGACCTGGGCTATATGGCCCAGGACGTGTCGGACCAGTTCCTGCAGACCGACATCAACCTGCTGGACTGGATGGGCGAACACCGCCAGCCGGGCGACGACGACCAGTCCATCCGCTCCGTGCTCGGCCGCCTGCTGTTCTCGGCCGACGACCTGCCCAAGGCGCCCAAGGTGCTGTCCGGCGGCGAAAAGAACCGCATGACCTTCGGCCGCCTGATGCTGGGCCGGCACAACGTCATGCTGCTCGACGAGCCCACCAACCACCTGGACATGGAATCGATCGAGTCGCTGCAGTTCGCGCTGGAAAAGTACCAGGGCACGCTGGTCTTCGTGTCGCACGACCGCGAGTTCGTTTCCGGCCTGGCCACGCGCGTGATCGAAATCCTGCCCTCGGGCGAGATCGTCGACTACCGCGGCACCTACGACGACTACCTGACTTCGCGCGGCATCGACGGCTGAGGCCGTCCCGGGCCGCCGCTGACGGAGGCCCGGGTACCGTTCACATGCCTATGGTCATGCCGCCATTGGCATAGAGATGCTGCCCCGTCATGTACGAGGCGGCGTCCGACAGCAGGAAGCACACCGGCCATGCCACTTCCTGCGGCTGGCCGAAGCGGCCGAGCGGAATCTGCGACAGGTAAGTGTCGCGGAACTTGTCCTCGCGTATCGTCTCCGTCATGGGCGTTTCCACGACGCCGAAGCCGATCGTGTTCACGCGTATCCCGTACTTGCCCCATTCGCGGGCGGCGCTCATCGTCAGCCCCAGCACGCCCGATTTCGCCGCCGCGTAGTTGATCTGCCCGATCGTGCCGCGCCGGCCCGCGTCCGACGTGATGTTGACGATGGACCCGCCGGGTTTGCCGGTCTCGCGGGCCGTGGCCAGCATGTGGCGGCCGGCCGCCTGCAGGAACTGGAACGAGCCGGTGAGGTGCACGTCGATCACCTTCTGCCATGCCTCCTGCGTCATTTTCTCGATCATGGCGGTGCGCGTGATGCCCGCGTTGTTCACCAGGCCGTCCACGGCTCCGAAGCGCGAGGCGCTGCGTTCCACGGCGGAAGCCGCGAACGCAGGGTCCGATACGTCGCCGGCCAGCGCCAGGAGCCGGCCTGCGGGCGCGTCGCGCTCGAAGGCGGCAAGCGCGTCCGCGTTCATGTCCACCGCGGTCACGCGGGCGCCCAGTTGCAATGCCAGTTCGCTGATGGCGCGGCCGATGCCCTGGGCCGCCCCTGTCACGATGATGCTGCGCTGGTCGAGTAGATAGGCTGTGTGGTTCATGGTTTTTCCCTTGGAGTCGGAGCGTTTCGGCGGCGCCGAGGGCCCGCGTGGCCTGGCTCGACGGTTCGCCGCCGGGCGCGTTGCGGCCGTTCTCGAGTCATGCGGTTCAATCCCATTTGTAGGCCAGCGGCTGTTTTTCCACGAAGCGCCGGGCGGCGTCGCGGTGGTAGGCGCTGTCGCGGCAGATCGCCTGGGCCATCGCTTCTTGCGTGTAGATGTCTTCGCGTGTGGATTCGAAGGTCCGGTTCATGATCGACTTGGCCAGGCCCAGCGCCTGCGTCGGGGCGGCATGGAACCGTTCGGCCATGGCCAGGGCCTGGTCCAGCGGATCTTCGTCGCACAGGGCCTGGACCAGGCCGAGGCTCAATGCTTCCTCGGCCTCGCACACCCGGGCGGTGAACACCAGTTCCTTGGCCCGCGCCAGGCCGACGGCCCGCGGCAGCAAATACATGCCCAGCATGTCCGGCACGTAGCCGATGCGGGCGAACACCGCGCAGAATGTGGCGCCGCGCCGCGCGATGGCGTAGTCGGCGCACAGCGCCAGCGACAGGCCGGCCCCGAAGGCGACGCCGTCCACCGCGCTGATCACGGGTTTCTCCAGGTCCACCAGTGCGTCGTACCAGCGGTGGATCCTGCGGATGCGCTTGCGTCCTTCGAAAGCGTCCAGTCCTTCGGCATGCGCCTGCGCGATGGACTTGATGTCGCCGCCGGCGCAGAAGTGGCCGCCGGCGCCGGTAAGCACCACCGCCTTGATCCCATCGTCCTCGCGCAATTCCGGCAGGGCGCGCGCGAAAGCGTCGCGCATTTCCAGGTTGAGCGCGTTGCGCTGGCCGGGGCGGTCCATGGTCAGCACCGCGGTGGCGCCGTGGCGGGTTATCTTCAATGTCATGGCTGTTCCTTGTTGTCGCTGTGGTTGGCGATCCTGGAATCCAGGGCGGTCATGGCCCGGCCTCATTGCGCCTTCAGGCCGAGGCCGCGCGCGACGGGGATCCAGCGGTCGCGCTCGGCCTGCACGAAGGCGGCGAATACATGGGCGTCGCCGGGCATGGGGACCGCGCCGATGCTGGTGAGCTTGCGTTGCAGCCCGGGTTGCGCCAGCGCCTTGTTGACGTCCTGGTTCATGCGTTCGACGGCGGCGGCCGGCGTGCCGGCGGGCGCCACCAGGCCGAACCATGCGCTGGCGTCGATGCCGGGGTATCCCAGCTCGGCGGCGGTGGGCACGTCGGGCAGGCCGGCGAATCGCTGGTCGTCGAGCACGGCGAAGGGGCGGATCTTGCCGGCTTGCGCCTGCGCCATGCTGGACGGCAGGGCGTCGAACATCATGTCGGTGCTGCTGCCCATCAGGCCCACGATGGCCGGCGCGCTGCCTTGGTAAGGCACGTGCGTGACCTGGAAGCCGAGCTTGCTGACCGCGTACTCTCCTGCCAGGTAGGTAATGTTGCCGGTGCCCGCGGAACCCATGGTCAGTTTGCCGGGGGACTGTTTGCCCAGCGCGATCAGCGCCTTCACGTCCTGCGCCGGCAGGTCCCGGCGTACCACCAGCAGGAGCGGCGATTTGGCCATGCCGGAAACCGGGACGAAATCCTTCGCCGGGTCGTAGGTCATTTTTGCGTACAGGGCCTGGTTCACCACCAATGGCGCGTTGGAGCCGACGAAGAAGGTCTTGCCGTCGGGCTTGGCGCGGGCGACGTGGTCGGCGGCGATCATGCCCGCGGCGCCGGGTTTGTTGTCCACGATGATGGGCGCGCCGTCCTTGCTCAGTTCCTGCGCCACCAACCGGGCGATCTGGTCGGCGGCGCCGCCGGGCGGATAGGGGACCACGAAGCGGACAGGGGCGTCCTGCGCGCCGGCGGGGGCGGCCGCGAGGGCCGATAAGGCCATGGCGGCGCAGGCCGCCGCGGTAACAATGCGCATGGGGTTGTCTCCTTGGGTGGTTTTTATGGCCGTTGCGACGGCGGTGGGGTCAGACGATGCCCTTGGCTTTCAGCTCCGCGATGCGGTCGTCGCTCAGGGCCAGGCGCTCGCGCAGCACGGCGTCGGTGTGCTGGCCCAGCGTCGGCGCGGCCCGCTCGTAGCGCAGCGGCGTGTCGCGCATGCGGATGGGGTTGGCCACGGACGGGGTGTCCACGCCGGCGGCATGCGGCAGCGACAATTGCATGCCGCGATGGCGCACGTGCGGGTCCTGGAACACCTGGTCCATGGTGTAGATGGGGCCGCAGGGAACGTTCGCGGCCTGCAGGACCTGTACCCATTCGCCCATGGTGCGCGCGCGCATCGCCTCGGCGATCGGGGGAATCAGGGTTTCGCGGTTCCGGTTGCGCCGTCCCGCCGTGGCGTAGCGCTCGTCCGAGGCGAGATCGGGCCGCCCGATGGCGCCGCAGAATGCCCGGAACTGGGCGTCGTTGCCGACCGCGACGATGACGTCGCCTTCCTTGCAGCCGAACACCTGGTACGGAACCATATTGGAATGGGCATTGCCCATGCGCTGCGGCACCTTGCCGGACAGGAAGTAATTGATGGCCTGGTAGGACGAAATGGTGACCACGCAATCCAGCAGCGACATTTCGATGTACTGCCCCACGCCGCTGACGCGGCGGTGCTCGACCGCGGCCAGTATGGCCGTGCTGGTGTAGACGCCCGTCAGCAGGTCCGTGATTGCGATTCCCGACTTCATCGGTTCGCCGGCGGGGTCGCCGGTGATGCTCATGAGGCCGCCCATGCCCTGGAACACGAAGTCGTAGCCCGGCAGCGGCGCGTAGGGGCCGTCCTGGCCGAAGCCCGTGATCGAGCAGTAGATCAGGCGCGGATTGACTGCGCGCAGGCTGTCGTAGTCCAGCCCGTAGCGCGCCAGGGTGCCCACCTTGTAGTTCTCGACCAGCACGTCGGAATCCCGGGCCAGCTCGACGATGAGCGCCTGGCCCTCGGGCGTGGACAGGTCGACGGTGATGGAGCGCTTGCCGCGGTTGGCGCTTAGAAAGTAAGACGAATCCCTGGTCTCGGCGCCGTCCGCGTCCACCAGGAAGGGCGGCCCCCAGCCCCGGGTGTCGTCGCCTTCCTTGGGCCGTTCGACCTTGATGACGTCGGCGCCCATGTCGGCCAGCGTCTGCGTCGCCCAGGGGCCGGCCAGCACGCGTGTCAGGTCCAGGATTTTCAGATGGGAAAGCGCGCCGGGCGGCTGCGCGGCGGCGGGGTTGTCTCGTTCCATACGGCTCCGATCGGGGTGGGCCCCGTTATGTCTCGAGTCCACCTTAATGACGGGGCGATAGAGCGTCCAATATCGTTTTGCGTGATATCGATTCGATCGGCGTATTGCCGGCCGGGAAGTGCGTCCGTTCAGCCGTTTGCCAATTGGCGTGCGCTATCATCCGGGTAAACCCTGGTGCCGCTTCGGCCAGGCATCTTTTCAGCCCCCTTCATGTCCCCCACACCGCATACCGCGCCCGACGGCGCGCAGATCGGCGCGTTCACGCTGACGTTCCGCATCGTCTCCATCGCCTTTTTCACTTTCATCTGCTATCTGGCCATCGGGCTGCCGCTGGCCGTGCTGCCCGGCTATGTCCACGACCAGCTCGGCTACGGCTCGGTGCTGGCCGGGCTGGCCATCAGCGTGCAGTACGCGGCCACCTTGCTCAGCCGCTCCCATGCGGGCCGCATGGCGGACACGGTGGGCCCGAAGCAGACCGTGGTGATCGGCATGGCGGCCTGCGCGGCCAGCGGGGTGTTCCTGCTGCTGGCCTACGCCTTCGAGCGCAGCGCCTGGCTCAGCCTGGGGATGATCATCGCCAGCCGGCTGGCGCTGGGCTTCGGCGAAAGCTGGGTGGGCACGGGCTCGGCGACCTGGGCCATTGCCCGGGTGGGGCCGCTGCACACGGCCCGCGTCATCTCCTGGAACGGCATCTGCACCTATGGCGGGCTGGCCCTGGGCGCGCCGCTGGGCGTGTTCCTGGAAACGCAATGGAGCATGGGCGCGCTGGGCGGGACGGTGCTGTTGCTGGGACTGGCCGGCCTGGGAATGGCGGCGGCGAGGGCGGCGGCCGCCGTCGTGGGCGGGCACCGCATGGCGTTCAAGAGCGTGGTGTTGCGCGTCTTCCCGCACGGCATGGCGCTGGGCCTGGGATCGGTGGGCTTCGGCACGCTGGCCGCCTTCGTGGCGCTGTACTACGCCAGCGCTTCCTGGGACGGGGCGGCGCATGCCTTGAGCGCCTTCGGTTGCGCCTTCATCGGCGTGCGCCTGCTGTTCGCCGGCACCATCACGCGCTTCGGCGGCTTCCGCGTGGCGCAGGTGTCTTTCCTGGTGGAGGCGGCCGGCCTGCTGTTGCTGTGGCTGGCGCCCAACCCGGTTGCAGCCTTGCTGGGCGCCGCGCTGACCGGCTGCGGCTTCGCCCTGGTGTTCCCGGCCATCGGCGTGGAAGCCGTGGCGCGCGTGCCCGCGGGCAGCCGGGGCGCGGCGCTGGGGGCGTACTCGGCCTTCCTGGACCTGGCGCTGGGCGTCACCGGCCCCATCGCCGGCTATATTTCCAGCGGCTTCGGCTATCCGGCCATCTTCCTGGCGGCCGCCATGTCGGTGCTGACCGGCTTCCTGATCGCCTTCGGCCTGCAACGCCATGCGGCGCGGACGGCATGATCTTTATTACTAAAAGAAGTTAAGACATTCGATATTGATTGTTTGGATTCATATAACGAATTGTTAGATTTGAGGCTCGTTTCCACGCGCGCCACGATTCGTTCCATGAACCTTACTTTCGACCACGTCCACAAGAGCTTCGGCGACCTGCCGGTGGTGGACGGCTTTGCCAGCGAAATCAAGACCGGTGAACTGGTCGCCCTGGTCGGCCCGTCGGGCTGCGGCAAGTCGACCTTGCTGCATCTGGCCGCCGGCCTGGAAAAGCCCACGCAGGGCAGCGTGCTGGCCGACGGCCGCGCCGTCTCCGGTCCGCATCCCAGCCGCACGCTGGTGTTCCAGGAACACGCGCTGTACCCCTGGCTGACGCTGCTGGACAACGTGGCGCTGGCGCTGGAATTCCAGAACACGCCCAAGGCGCGCGCCCGCGACGCCGCCCGCCAGTGGCTGGCGCGCGTCAGCCTGGCCGGCTTCGAACACTATTACCCCCACCAGGTGTCCGGCGGCATGCGGCAGCGCGCCGCGCTGGCCCGGGCCTTCATCGCGCAGCCGCAGACGCTGCTCATGGACGAGCCCTTCGGCGCGCTGGACGCGCTGACCCGGCTGAGCCTGCAGGACGTGCTGCGCCAGTTGATCGCCCAGGAAAAGCCCACCGTGCTGCTCGTGACCCACGACGTGGACGAGGCCCTGTTCCTGGCCGACCGCATCGTCGTCTTCAGCCCGCGTCCCGCGCGCGTGCTGCGCGAGTTCAACCTGGCCCACCACGAGAAAACCCACGACCTGTCCGGCCTGGCCGACGAAAAGCGCGAAATCCTGCGCCTGCTCGGCATCGCGGTGGACGGGTCGGGCGCCCACGCCGACCTGGCGTTGGCCGCCTGACGATACCGAACGGATTCTTCCAGGCGGCGCGTTTGCGCCGCCCATTCCCGATTCCCCTGGAGCTCCTCTCATGAAACTGAAGCAATGGCTGTCCCTGCCGCTGGCCGCGGCGCTGCTGGCAGCGGCCCCCGCGATGGCGGCCGAGAAATTCCGCGTGGGCTACCTGCGCGTGATGGACGATGCGCAGGCCATCGTCGCCCAGGAGGGCGGCTACTACCAGAAGGCCGGGCTGGATTCCGAACTGATCGAGTTCAAGTCGGGCACCGACCTGATCAAGGCCATCGTCGGCGGCCAACTGGACATCGGCGTACTGGGCTTCACCAACGCCGTGGCCTGGGCCTCCAAGGGGGCCGACCTGAAGGTGGTGGGCGGCGCGCAGCAAGGCTACCATTCGCTGATCGTGCGCGACGACTCCGGCATCCAGGACATCGCCGGCCTCAAGGGCAAGACGCTGGCCTCCCAGGCCGAAGGCAGCACCGCCGACGTGGTCCTGAAGGGCGTGGTGCTCAAGCAGGGCAACCTGGGCGCCGACGACGTCAACGTCATGGGCGTGAGCCCGGCCGTCGCGGTGCAGTCGCTGGTGGGCAAGCGCGTGGACGCGGCCTTCCTGTTCGAACCCTACGACCGCATTGCGCAATTGATCGCGCCGGTCAAGCAGATCTACGAAGTGGGCCAGGCCTGGCCGTTCCCGTGCATGGTCGTGATCACCTCGGGCGAAACCCTGGCCAAGCGCAAGGACGACGTCTGGAAGGCGCTGGACGCGCAGAACCAGGCCATCGAGCTGCTGCAGAAGGAACCCGCGCAGGCCTCCAAGCTGATCGCCTCGTACTTCATCGCGGAGCCCACGCTCAAGACCCTGACCCGCGGCGAGCTGCCGCGCGAGACGGTCATCGCCGAAGCCATCGGCACGCAGGTCTTCACGCCCAAGCTGACCGACAAGGATACGCGCCGCATGCAGGAGATCGCCGACATCCTGCAGGCCCAGGGTTCGCTGAAGACGCGCGACGGCAAGCCGTACGACGTGTCCAGCATCGTCGACCTGTCCTGGCAAGAGGCTCGCAAGCTTTGAGCGCATCCACTCGAGTCACCGGCGCCCGCAAGCATCTCGCGGGCGTTTTGGGCGTGTTGTTCATCCTGGCGCTGTGGCAACTGGCGTCGTTCGCCTTGCCCGACTTCCTGATGCCGGGCGTGCCTGCCGTCGTCGAGCGCCTGTTCGAGGACCTGGGCAAGCAGTCCTTCCACCAGAGCCTGGTGGGCACGCTGGGGCGGCTGGGCGCGGGCTACGGCCTGGCGCTGGCGGCGGGCATCGGCTTCGGGCTGGTGGCGGCCGTGCTGTTCTTCTTCCGCGAAGTCCTGCGCAGCGCCATCGTCATCCTGCAGTCGATTCCGTCGATCGCCTGGGTGCCGCTGTTCCTGATCGTGATGGGCTTCGGCAATACGCCCATCATCGTGGTGGTGGCGCTGTCGGCGTTCTTCCCGGCCGCGCTCAGCGTCATGAACGCCACGGAATCCGTGCAGCGCGTGCACGTGTCGGCGGCGCGCGTCATGGGCGCCACGCCCTGGGGCCTGGTCAAGCGCGTCTATCTGCCGGCGGTCATGCCCGAACTCATCACCGGCGCGCAACTGGCGTTCGGCAATGCCTGGCGCGCGCTGATCTCGGCGGAAATGCTGATCGGCTTCGGCAAGGGGCTGGGACGCTCGCTGGCGTATTCGGGCGAGATCGCCGACATGACCGGCGTCATGACCAATATCCTGGTCATCGCGGTGCTGGCCGCGCTGATCGACCAGTTCGTGCTCGAAAACCTCAAGCACCGCCTGCTGCGCTACCAGTACGTCTGAGCCGGAGGCTTGCATGATCCGCCGTCTACGCCTGTACGCTCTCGGCGCCTGCCTGGCGGCGGGCCTCGCGCATGCGCAGGCCGAGCCGTTCGCGGCGGCGCGGGCGAGGGGAGAGCTGGTGGTCGGCGTGCCCTACCTGGCGCCGCTACCCGTTGCCGGCGCCAAGATCCGCACGCCGGACGGCCTGGACGCCCCCATGGCCGAGCGGCTGGGGCAGAGCCTGGGCCTGCCGGTGCGCTTGCGCCAAGTGTCGCCGGAACAGGCCGCGGCCGCGCTGGCGGCGGGCGAGGTGGACCTGGCGCTGGCCGACGGCGCCGCCGGCCTGCCGCCATCGGTGGCCGCGCAGCCCACCGGTTACGCCGCCCGGCCCAAGGCCGTGATCCGCAGCGACACGCGCCTGCGCAAGCCGGCCGACGCGCGCGGCCACAGCGTCTGCATGGCCGAGGCGGCGACCGCTTCGCAGGCCCTTGCGCAGAGCTGGGGCGCGGTGGTGCGCACCTATCGCGTGCCGTCCGACGCCCTGGTGGCGGTGCGCGAAGGCAGTTGCGACATCGGGCTGGTCGATGACGCGGTCTGGGATCCCCTGATGCGCTTTCCCGAGTGGAAGAAGTTCTCGTCCACGCTGGCGGCCGACGGCGCGAAGCGCGAGCGGGTATGGCTGCTGGCCGCGGACGACAGCGCCAGCCGCGGCTGGCTGGGCCAGGAAATGCGCGCCTGGGACCGCGCCGGCGCATGGAAGGCCATGACCGCCAAATGGGCCCGCGACGTGGCCTTCGACGTGTACCTGGACCAGGAAGTCCCCGACTGCCACGGCTAGGGCGGGCGGCCCCCGCGCCTGCACTTACAATGCCGGGCATGACGCACACGTTGACCGCTCCCTGTTCCTACCAGGAAGACATCAAGAAAAGCCGCTTCGCCGCATACGCGGCGCCGGTGTCCACGGTGGAGGAAGCCATGCGCTTCTTCGCCGAGCGCAACGACCCGGAGGCGACCCACAACTGCTGGGCCTACCGCATCGGGCAGGAATACCGCTTCAACGACGATGGAGAGCCCGGCGGCACGGCGGGCCGTCCCATCCTGCAGGCCATCGAGGGCCAGGACATGGACCGGGTGGCCGTGCTGGTGGTGCGCTGGTTCGGGGGCGTGAAGCTGGGAGCGGGCGGACTGGTGCGCGCGTACGGGGGCTGTGCGGCGAATTGCCTGCGTCTGGGGGAAAGGACCGAGATCGTGGATCTCGCCACCGTCGCCTGCACCTGCGGCTTCGCCGAACTGCCGCTGCTGAAGTCGCGCCTGGCGCAGGCGGGCGCCGTCATCGTGCAGGAAGATTTCAGCGCGGAGGGCGCGGCGCTGCGCTTCACCGTGCCGCGCGCGGCCGTCGCCGACCTGGAGGTGACGGTGGCCAACATCACGCGCGGCAAGGCGGGGTGGGAGGCCGCGTAAGCGTCGCTACGCGTCCTGGCCGTTCTGCGCGGCGGCGATTTCCTTGTGGACCTGCTCCATGTCCACTTCCTTGATCTTGGCGAGCAGCTCGTTCAGTTGGCCGGCCGACAGGGCGCCGGGCTGGGAGAACAGCAGGACCTTTTCGCGGAAGACCATCAGCGTGGGGATCGAACGGATGCCCAGCGCGCCGGCCAGTTCCTGTTCGACGTCGGTATTCACCTTGGCGAACGTGACGTCCGGATGGTCGGCGGCGGCCTGCTCGAAGACCGGAGCGAAGCCGCGGCACGGGCCGCACCAGGGCGCCCAGAAGTCGACGATCAGGGTGCCGTCGGGAGTGATGGCGTCCTGGAAGCTGTCTTTGGTGAGTTCAACGGTACTCATTTTGCATCCTTACCGCCTGGGCGGCGAAAAAGCGGTGTCTGATTGGGCAACGCTGCGGCGGTTTGCGCTCTTTGGACCATAGTAGAGCGGGTGGGCGCGGCGTCGCAATGGTTGGCGCCGGGACGGGCGCGGTCGGCGGGGCTCAGGCCGTGGCGGTGGGCGCCGCTACGTCGTTTTTCAGTGACGCGACGATTTCGAAGGAGCGCAGGCGGTCGGCGATGTCGTAGAAATCGGAGACGATCATCACTTCGTCGGCTTCGGTTTCGGCGACCAGGGCCTCCAGCTCGCGCCGGACGGTATCCGGGCCCCCCACGATGGCGGCGCCCAGTCTTTGATTGACCGCTTCGCGCTCCCATTCGTTCCACAACCCGTCCATGCTTTCCACGGGCGGCTGCAATTGCAGCCGGTTGCCCCGCACCAGCGACAGGAACTTCAGTTGCTGGGTCGTGGCCTGGCGCCGGGCCTCCTCGTCGGATTCCGCGGCCACGATGGGCACGCCGATCATGGCGTAGGGACGGGCCATCGTCGCCGACGGCTTGAACAGATGCCGGTACAGGCGCATCGCCGCCATGCCTTCGGGCGAGAAGTGCCCGGCGAACGAGAACGGCAGGCCCAGCTCGGCCGCCAGCCGGGCGCTGAAATCGCTGGATCCCAGCAGCCAGATCGGGATGTCCAGCCCTTCGCCGGGAATGGCGCGCACCGGCTGGCCCGGACGGGAAGGCGCCAGGAAGGCGCGCAATTCCTCGACCAGCGCCGGGAACTCCAGGCCGCTGCGCGGTCCGCGGCGCAGGGCATGCTGGGTGGCGCCGTCGCTGCCGGGCGCGCGCCCCAGGCCCAGGTCGATGCGGCCGGGGTACAGGGTTTCGAGCGTGCCGAACTGCTCGGCGATGATCAGGGGCGCATGGTTGGGCAGCATCACGCCGCCCGACCCCACCCGCAGGGTGCTGGTGTGGGCGGCGACGTGGCCGATCAGCACGGCGGTGGCGCTGCTGGCCACGCCGTTGATGTTGTGGTGCTCGGCCAGCCAGAAGCGCTTGTACCCCAGGCGCTCGACGTGCTGCGCCAGCGCGACCGTGTTGCGGAAGGCGTCGGCGGCGCCGCGGCCCTGCACGATGGGGGCCAGGTCCAGGACGGAAAAGGGGATGCGGGCGAGGGGGCTCATGCGCGACGCTCGGCGCGGAAGGGGGCACAGGAAACAGGCATGGCGTGGGAAAGCAAGATCGACTCCATAGTCTTTTATACATGGGGGAGTGTATCGGCGAAATCAACCTCCGCCTCCAGCAACCATGAGGGCCGGCGGGTTGATAGTCCAGCTCAATGGCGGCGATTGGCCGGCCTGGCGGCCATCCGTGGCAACTGTACCGTTATAGTGGACGTTTCCGCTACGCAGGCATCGGTTTCCATGGTTCGCGGCCCAAGCAAAGACACCGCCGGGACACCCGCCGTCGCGGGTATGGCCGGCACCTACGAAGAGACCGTGCCGCGGGCCGCCTTGCGTCCGCATTTCCTGTGCGCCTGGCGCAGCGAACTAACCGCGGGCCTGGCCGCCGACGTGGCGGTGCTGCCCGATGGCTGCGCGGACATCCTGTGGATCGACGGCAGCTTGAGCGTGGTCGGCCCCGATGCGGTGGCCGCGCGCCCGCAGTTGGCGCCCGGCGCCCGCGTGCTGGGGTTGCGGTTCCAGCCCGGCGCGGCGCGCGGCTGGCTGGGGGTGCCTATGTCGGAGCTGGTGGGCCGCCGGGTCGGCCTGGACGCCCTGTGGGGCGACGGCCGCGCCGGGCGCGTCGCGCGGCGCTTGTGCGAAGCCGCCACGCCCGAAGCCCAGATGCTTGCGCTGCAGGACGCCTTGGCGCCGGAGGCGGCATGCCATGAGCTCCCCGTGCCCCGAGCTGCGGCAATGTTCCGCTGGCTGGCGGCCATGCGGCAACCGGCCGCGCGACGCCTCGAAGACCGGCTCGAGATGAGCGAACGCAGCCTGCGCCGCTTCAGCCACGATCATTTCGGCTACGGCCCCAAGACGCTCGAGCGCATCCTGCGGTTGCAGCGCTTCCTCGGGCTGCTGCGCGGCGAGCCCGATGCCGGCCTGGCGCTGCTGGCCGTGGACGCCGGCTACGCGGACCAGGCCCACCTGAGCCGCGAGGTGGGGGCCCTTTGCGGCATGAGCCCCTCGGCGCTGCGAGAGCAGGCGCGCGGCTAGCCGCTCGCGGCCTGCGCCGCGTGGCCGTTATGTTCAAGACGGGGCCCCGCGATTCGGGGATGATGCGGTTTTCTTCGTTATCCCCGGGAGACGCACATGGGCGCCAGCGGCAATCATCACCAGATCGACAACATCGAGTTCAACGTCGCCGACATCGCGCGTAGCAAGCGCTTTTACGGCGAGGCGTTCGGCTGGACCACCACGGATTACGGCCCCACCTATACCGAGTTCACCGACGGCCGCCTGAAGGGCGGCTTCACCACCGGCGAGCCGGTGCGCCCGGGCGGGCCGCTGGTGATCCTGTACGCCGACGACCTGGCCGAGGCGCAGCGCCGCGTGACGGCCGCGGGCGGCCGCATCAGCCGCGAAGCGTTCGACTTTCCCGGCGGCCGCCGCTTCCACTTCACCGATCTGGACGGCTACGAGCTGGCGGTCTGGACCGCCGTGGCATGAGGGGCCGGTCCGCCATGGAAAAAGCCGCCGCTTCCGGCGAGGAAGGCGGCGGCCTCTTGGCGGCGCGCGGCTAGCCCGGGAAGAAGGCGTAGCGGATCACGAACAGGGCGGCGACCAGCCAGGTGGCCGGATGCACGTCGCGGACCTTGCCGGTGGCCGTCTTCAGCACGACATAGCTGATGAAGCCGAAGGCGATGCCGTTGGCGATCGAATACGTGAAGGGCATGACCAGCGCGGTCAGCGCGGCCGGGGTGGCTTCGCAGACGTCGTTCCAGTCGATGTCGATCAGTTCGCGCATCATCAGGCCGGCGACGTAGAGCAGGGCGGGCGCGGTGGCGTAGGCCGGCACGGCGCCGGCGAGCGGCGAAATGAACAGCGCGGCCAGGAACAGCAGCGCCACGACCAGCGCCGTCATGCCGGTGCGGCCGCCGGCCTGCACGCCCGAGGCGCTTTCCACGTAGGCAGTGGTACTGCTGGTGCCCAGCATCGAGCCGGCCACGATGGCGCTGCTGTCGGCGAACAGCGCGCGGCCCAGGCGGTTGGGCCGGTTCTCGGGCATCAGGCCGGCGCGCCTGGCCACGCCGACCAGCGTGCCGGTGGCGTCGAACACTTCGACCAGCACGAACACCAGGATCACGTGTACGAATCCGCTGTGCAGCGCGCCGACGATGTCCAGCTTGAACAGGGTGGGCGACAGGCTGGGCGGCGCGGCGAAAATGCCCTTGAATTCGTTGTAGCCCAGCGCCATGGACAGCAGGGTGACCGCGACGATGCCGATCAGGATTGCGCCGCGCACGCGCAGCGCGTCCAGCGCCGCAATGATGAAAAAGCCCAGGATGGCGAACAGCGGGCCGGGCTTGGTCAGGTCGCCCAGCGTGACCTTGGTGGCGGGGTGCGCGACCACGATATCGGCGTTGGAAAGCGCGATAATGGCAAGGAACAGCCCGATGCCGGCCGCGATCGCGCTGCGCAGGGAATGCGGAATGCCCTTGACCAGCCAGACCCGGATGCCGGATATCGTCAGGAACAGGAAGATCACGCCCGAGATGAACACGGCCCCCAGCGCCTGCTCCCAGGTGTAGCCCATGGTCTTGACCACGGTGAACGCGAAGAAGGCGTTCAGGCCCATGCCCGGCGCCATGCCGATGGGCCAGTTGGCGATCAGCGCCATCACCAGCGAGCCCAGCGCGGCGGCCAGGCAGGTGGCGACGAACACCGCGTTGCGGTCCATGCCCGTCGACGACAGGATGTCCGGATTGACGAAGATGATGTACGACATCGTCAGGAATGTCGTCAGGCCGGCCACGAGTTCCGTACGCGCGGTCGTGCCGTGTTCACGCAGCTTGAATAGCTTCTCCAGCATTCGAGTCCCCAGTATTGTTTGCGGGCTTGCAGGTCGTCATTTTCGCATCAGTTGTAAACTCTGCCGCCATGATTATTCTCGGCTTTGAAAGCTCCTGCGACGAAACCGGCGTCGCGGCCGTCTGTACGGAACGGGGACTGCTGGCGCACGCGCTGCATACCCAGATCGCCATGCACCAGGAATACGGGGGCGTGGTGCCGGAACTCGCCTCGCGCGACCACATCCGCCGCGTCGTGCCGCTGACCCGCCAGGTCCTGGACGAGGCCGGCCTGCAGATGTCCGACATCGGCGCGGTCGCCTATACGGCCGGCCCGGGCCTGGCCGGCGCCTTGCTGGTGGGCGCCAGCGTCGCGCAGTCGTTCGCCTGGGCGCGCCACCTGCCCGCCATCGGCATCCACCACCTGGAAGGCCACCTGCTGTCGCCCATGCTGGCGGATCCGCGGCCGGACTTCCCCTTCGTGGCGCTGCTGGTGTCCGGCGGCCATACGCAGTTGATGCGCGTGGACGGGGTGGGCCGGTACGAGCTGCTGGGCGAAACCCTGGACGACGCCGCGGGCGAGGCCTTCGACAAATCCGCCAAGCTGATGGGCCTGGGCTATCCCGGCGGCCCCGCGCTGTCCAGGCTGGCCGGCAGCGGCGACGCAACGCGTTTCGAGCTGCCGCGCCCCATGCTGCACAGCGGCGACCTGGATTTCAGCTTCAGCGGCCTGAAAACGGCCGTCCTGACCCGGGTCAAGGCCGCCGAGGCGGCCGGCGGCCTGGACGAGCAGACCCGCGCAGACCTGGCGGCGGCCACGCAGGCCGCCATTGTGGAGGTGCTGGCGGCCAAGGCGATCCGCGCGCTGAAACAGACGGGCCTGAAGCGGCTGGTGGTGGCCGGAGGCGTGGGCGCCAATCAATTGCTGCGCGCCAAGCTGGACGCCGCGCTCAAGCCATTGAAGGCGCGCGCCTATTTTCCGCCGCTGGCACTGTGCACCGACAACGGCGCCATGATCGCCTTCGCGGCGGCGGAACGGGTCAAGGCGGGCCTGGCCGTCCTGGACGCCGATGCGCACAGCTTCACGGTGCGGCCGCGCTGGGACCTGGCCGAGATCGCCTGAAGGCGCAGCCCCTCGATCCTATTTCTTCTTGCCGCCGCCGATCTTGCTTTCCGTGCCCTGGAGCAGGCGGGCGATGTTGGCGCGGTGGCGGTAGAACAGCAGGATCCCGATGATGGCCAGCGCCACGCCCATGGCGGGCTGCGCGTACCAGGCGAGGCCGGAGCCGAACACGTAGTACACCGGCGCGAAGAAGGCGGCCACCAGCGAGGCCAGGGACGAATAGCGGAAGAAAATGGCGACGATCAGCCAGGTGGCCGCCGTGGCGACCGCCAGCCAGGGCTGGATCGCCACCAGCACGCCCAGCGCCGTGGCCACGCCCTTGCCGCCCTTGAAGCCCAGGAAAACCGGGTACAGATGGCCCACGAAGGCGGCCAGCGCCACCGCCGCCAGCGCCCCGGGGGCAATGCCGGGGGCGAGCTTTTCCGCCAGCCAGACCGCGAACCATCCCTTGGCCGCATCCCCCAGCAGGGTCAGCGCCGCGGCGGTCTTGTTGCCGGTGCGCAGCACATTGGTGGCGCCCGGGTTCTTGGAACCGTAGCTGCGGGGGTCCTGCAGGCCCATCAGCTTGCTGACGACCACGGCGAAGGGCACGGAGCCGATCACATAGGCCAGCAGGATGAGCGCGACATTGAACGCCAGGGAGGGTGCGGTAATCGCCATGGAAAGGGAATCCGTTATTGTCGTAATGGCTGCGGATTCTACCGCGCTCCGCGCCGCGGCCGGCTACGGGTTATCGAGCGTGGGGCCGGAACCCTTGCCGCGATCCCGTCATCCGGACGGCGGCCGCGGAAGGTACAATCGGACACGTCCACCGCTGTCTTATTTCTTTCGGATGCACAATGCGAATTCTGGTTTCGAACGACGATGGTTACTCGGCCCCTGGGCTCGAAGCGCTGGTCGCGGCGCTGCAAGGGCTGGGCGATCTCACCGTCGTCGCGCCCGAGACCAACCATAGCGGCGCGTCCAATTCCCTGACGCTGAACCGTCCCCTGTCGGTGCGCACCGCCTCCAACGGCTTCATCGCCGTCAACGGCACGCCCTCCGACTGCGTGCACGTGGCCCTGACCGGGCTGATGGACGCACGCCCGGACCTGGTCGTGTCCGGCATCAATAACGGCGCCAACATGGGCGACGACACGCTTTATTCGGGCACCGTCGCCGCCGCCAGCGAAGGCTATCTGTTCGGCATTCCCGCCATCGCGTTCTCGCTGGCCGAGAAAGGCTGGGCGCATATCGACTCCGCGGCGCGCGCCGCGCGCCTGGTCGTGGAACGCCATCTGGCGCAGCCCCTGGCCGCGCCGGTGCTGCTGAACGTCAACATTCCCAGCCGCCGCTTCGAGGACATGCACGGGTTCGCGGTCACGCGCCTGGGCAAGCGCCATCCCTCGCAGCCGGTGGTGCGCACCACCACGCCTTACGGCGATACGGTGTATTGGATCGGTCCCGTGGGCCTGGCGGCCGACGCGGCGCCCGGCACGGATTTCCATGCGGTCGAACAGGGCACGGTGTCGGTGACGCCGCTGCGGCTGGACCTCACCCAGCACAGCCAGCTCGACGAAATCCGCAACTGGGCGGAGCCGCTATGCGTAAACGCGTAAGCCAGCCGGACGTCTCCCAGGCCGTGCCCGGCCGCAGCGGCCCGGTCCGCTACGATTCGGGCCGGCTCAGCCCGGGGGTCACGCCGGCCAATAGCAACACCCGCATCTCCGCGCCCACGCTGCAGCGCCAGGCCCAGGCGCCTGCGCCCGCGGCCGGCGGCAACCTGGGCCTGAATTCCGACCGCCTGCGCCAGGCCATGGTGGAACGCCTGCGCGCGCAAGGCATCGCCGATGAACGCGTGCTTGCCGCCATGGGCGCGGTGCCCCGCCACCTGTTCGTGGACGAGGCGCTGGCCAGCCGCGCCTACGAAGACGCGGCGCTGCCCATCGGCCATTCGCAAACCATTTCCCAGCCCTGGGTCGTGGCGCGCATGATCGCGGCGGCGTGCGAAGACCGCGCGCCCACCCGCGTGCTGGAAGTCGGCGCGGGTTGCGGCTACCAGGCCGCCGTGCTGGCGCAATTCGTGCGCGAGGTGCATTCCATCGAACGCATCCGCGGGCTGTACGAGCTGGCGCGCGAGCATCTGCGCGCCTTGCGGCTGACCACCAGGATCCGCTTGATCTATGGCGACGGCATGCTGGGCCTGCCCGGCGTGGCGCCGTTCGATGCTATCGTTGTGGCTGCCGCTGGCCTGGCCATCCCGCAAGCGCTTTTGTCCCAGCTTGCGCCGGGTGGCCGCCTGATCGCTCCCGAAGGGGGCGCCAACCAGCGCCTGGTTCTGATCGAACGCACGGGCGCGGCTAGCTGGAAACGTACTGAACTAGAGGCCGTGCGCTTTGTGCCGCTACGGGCCGGAATACAATCTTGAGCAAACAGGAGAAACGTATGCTCAACGGGCAGTTGCAACTGACCGATATCACTCTGGGCGCGTCGTCGACGCGCCTGCGCCGCCCGCTCTTCATCGCGGGGGCGCTCAGCCTGGCCATCCTGGCCGGCTGCGCATCCAAAGGCACTCGCGCTCCGGTGGTCGACATGACCGGCGGACAACCCGCGTCGCCGGTACAGTCCGGCGGCACCTATGTGGTCAAGC
>Ga0222420_100384_pt1 | contig 24961 bp, 18 predicted proteins | sample 3A2ome_FD_182470 | JGI IMG/M metagenome (GOLD analysis project Ga0222420, IMG submission 182470) | Enriched microbial communities from leaf-cutter ant dump, University of Wisconsin, Madison, United States - 3A200A (version 2) | ecosystem: Environmental > Terrestrial > Nest > Insects nest > Nest...
GCCCGATCCCATCATGTTCCCGGCAACCATCAACGTCGCCGGCACCAGTCCGATCTTGTTACCGTTTGCCATGACCGATCCCCTGTTTTGAGGTTCGGGGCGCGATCAGCGCTTGCGCGCCGCGCCCTTCTGCCGGATGCACAGAACCTGGTAATCGCCGCCCTCGACCTCGACGCCGTGGGTATCGTGGGTGAAGCCGGGGAACAGGCGGTCATACGCCTCCAGCGACTTCAGATAGCCGAGCAGCGGCCCGTCGGCCGGCCCGGCATTCTCGCCCGGCATCATCAGGGGGATGCCCGGCGGATAGGGCACCACGCCGGTGGCGACGGTGCGGTTGGCCATCTTGCTCAGCGGCACCTTCTCGACCTCGCCCTTGACCAGCAGCTCGTAGGCTTCGACCGGGCTGTGGTCGGGATGCGGCAGGATCGAGAACGCCTTGGACAGGAATTCCGTCGTGCGGAAACGGCCCATCGCGGCAAACATCTCGGTCGCCAGGTCCTTGAGCCCCAGCGCGCCGTAGCGGTCGGGATAGGCCGCGGCCAGCGCCGGCAGCACATGTTCCAGCGGGGCATTGGCGTCGTAGTCGCGCTTGAAATCGAGCAGGGCGTTGACCAGCGTGCCCCACTTGCCCTTGGTGATGCCGAGCGAGAACAGGAACAGGATGGTGAAGTCGGTGGTCTTCTCGACGACGATGCCGTGCTGGTCGAGATAGGCGGTGACCAATGCGGCGGGAATGCCGCTGGCGGCCAGGCCGCCCTTGTCGGCCACGCCCGGCGTCACGATCGACACCTTGATCGGGTCGAGCATGCAATAGTCGTCCTCGATCGCGCCGAAGCCGTGCCAGGCCTCGTTCGGGCGCAGCACCCAGGCGCCGGGATCGCGGACCAGCAGGTCTTCGGACGCGACGTGGAACTTGACGGGTTTGCGCGCCGACGGATCCTTGATCCGATCGGGCTGCCAGGGCGTGAAGAACCATTCGCCGCGATCGGCGAATTCGGCCGACAGCCGCGCCATCATCTGGCGGAAGCCGACCGCCTCGCGGATCGATTCGGTCGTCAGCACCTCGCCCGACGAGCCGTCCATCATCGCCGCGCTGACGTCGTTCGACGCCATGATCGCGTATAGCGGCGAGGTCGAGGCATGCATCATGAACGCCTCGTTGAAGCGGCCATGTTCGATCGGCCGGCGGCCGTCGCGGATATGGATGTAGGACGCCTGGGACAGGGCCGCCAGCAGCTTGTGCGTCGACTGGGTGGCAAAGACCGTCGGCCCCTTGGGGTCATGGTTCTTCGGGTCGCCGTGCATCGCATGCCGGTCGCGATAGATCGGATTGAAGCGGGCATAGCCGTACCACGCCTCGTCGAAATGCAGGCGGTCGACGGTCTGGCCCAGCAGCCCTTCGACCCGCGTGACGTTGTAGCACAGCCCGTCATAGGTCGAATTGGTGATGACCGCGTGTACCGGCGTCTGGTCGATGCCCCGGCCCTGGGCCAGCGGATTGTCCGATATCGCCTGCTTGATCGCGCCTGCCGTCAGCCGCTCGGGCAGGATCGGACCGATGATGCCATAGCGGTTGCGCGACGGCGTCAGATAGGTCGGGATCGCACCCGACAGGGTCATCGCATGTTCGACCGACTTGTGGCAGTTGCGGTCGCACAGCGCGATCTGGTTGCGCGTGACGCTCGACATCAGGATGACGCGGTTCGAGGTCGACGAGCCGTTGGTGACGAAATAGGTGCGATGGGCGCCGAATACCCGCGCGGCATTGCGTTCCGCCGCGCCGATCGGCCCGGAATGATCGAGCAGCGAGCCCAGCTCGCCGACCGAGATCGACAGGTCCGAGCGGAACGTCTCCTCGCCGAAGAATTCGAAGAAGGCGCGGCCCGCCGGGTGCTTCAGGAAGGCGGTGCCGCCGGTATGGCCGGGGGTGTGCCATGAGTATTCATGGACCTGCGAGAACCGCGCCAGCGCGCCGAAGAACGGCGGCAGGACCTGGGCGCGATAGCGTTTCATCGCCGCCACGATCCGCCCGCCGATGAAGCTGGCCGTGTCCTCGTGCAGCCAGATGAAATCGTCGGCCTGCTGCATCACCTCGGCCGGGATGTCGGACGCGGCGCTGCGGGTGGTCAGCAGGAACACGGGCATCGTCGCGTTGCGGGCGCGGATATCGGCCAGCAGCGCCTTTTCGCCGGCGTGGTCGACATCGTCTTCCAGGTCCCAGTCCAGGATCACGCACTGGATCGAGGAATCGGAATTGACGATGGCGCGGGCATCGGTCGGGGACAGCGCCTCGACCACGTCGACGCCACGCCGGGCCAGGTCGGCGCAGATCGCCCGCACCGCCCGGCCATTGGCGTTGGCCGTCGCCAGTTCATCGTCGATGATCAGGATACGCATACCGAGGCGCGCTTCTACCGGGGTCATGACGCAGCATTCCTCCCTTGCTGTTGCCGAGCCTTGTTACGCTGTAGCAGGACGTAGAGGGGCAGACCGGCCAGCAGCAGCAGCAGCCCCCACATGCCGGCCGCCGGGCCGGATCCGAAGATGGTCCACATGGAAAAGATGAAGGCGACGACGGCCAGCGGCACATAGGTGCGCGGGCTGCCGAACCCTTCGCGGCGGCCCAGCGTGACCAGCAGCACCCCTTCGACCAGCGAGCAGAAGACATAGGGCACCATCTCGGCCACCGTCGACAGCGTCACGACGAAATCGTAGATCGCGATCAGCCCCGATACCCCGGTCGATTGCAGGATCAGCAGGGTCGAGGACAGCCCGACCGAGATGTAGATGCCCTTGGCCGGCACGCCATGTCTGTTGAGATCGCCGAAGATCGCGGGCAGCGCGCCGTCGCGCGCCGCCGCCATCGGCACCTGCGACATCAGCAGCGTCCAGCCGTTCAGCGCGCCCAGCGATGACAGCATCGCGGCAAAGGCGATCAGGTAACCGGCCCAGCCGCCCCACATCTTGTTGGCTGCATCGGCGAAGGGCGCGGCCGACCGGCTGAGTTCGGCCATGGTCAGCACGCCCATCACGGACGCGGTGCCCAGGATGAAGACCAGGGCCGACACGCCGGTACCCAGCATCGTGGCCAACGGGATCGTGCGCCTGGGATTGCGGACATTGCCTGCCGGCACGGTGGCCGATTCGATGCCGAGGAAGGCGAACATGGTGAGCGGCATCGTCGCCGACAGCGCGACCAGGAAGGTTTCGTTGGTCGGATTGACCGGGGTGTAGCGCCCCCAGTCGCCCCAGAACAGGCCGAGCAGCGCGACGGCCAGGAATGGAATCAGCTTGAACCCGACCATCAGGATCTGAAGCTGGCCGGCTTCCTTGACGCCGCGCAGGTTGACGGCGGCGACCGACCACATCGCGGCCAGCGCCAGCGCCAGGCTGAGCATGGGGTGGTCGGCCAGGCTGGGAAAGAACACGCGCATGTAGCCGGCGAAGGCCAGCGCCATTGCCGGCTGCGACACCCACATCGAGATCCAGTAGCCCCAGGCGATCAGGAAACCGGCGAAGTCGCCGAAGCCGAGCCTGGTATAGGCATATGGTCCGCCCGCCTCCGGCGCGATATGGGCCAGCCTGGCGAAGATCAGACCCAGGCACATCGCCGCGATCGACATCAACACCCAGCCGATCAGCGCGACGCTGCCATAGGGGGCCAGCGCTGCCGGCGACAGGAAGAAGCCGGAACCCACGACATTGCCGATGACCAGGGCGGTGCAGGCGATGACGCCCAGCGAACGCTCGGGCGCCGGTGCGGCGCCGGAAGAAGCCGTATCGGCAGATGAATTGGCCAAGGTGGTCATGCCCTCCCCCAAAGGCTTGCATGTGCCGGACCAGCGTCGATCCGATACCTGCTGTGCTGCGCAAAAAGGTTCGACGCCCTGCACCAGCCGATCGATTGGCAATCACCTCCTTCGAGGTAACTCCCGTCTCGACCGGTCCGTCAACCATCGATTGCGATCTGGAAGAAGAATCCGTGCGGAAAAGCCGAACCACCCGAGGCGTTTTTTCTTTGCGCCGCAGCATTGTTGTCAAATAAAAATTCTACTTCTGTCCGAACAAGCCTAACGCGCGATCGGATGGACAGTATCAACCATCGGCGTAAGAATAACGTCCGGGGAACGAGATCCGCATCACGCGGAGGGGGGATCGCATGAACACCGGAAAACTGGGTCGGACTGGTCTGCGCGTCGCCTTGCTGGCTTCCACCGCGCTGGTCGGCACGATGCTGGGTCCGCAGGCCGCGCGCGCCGCTTCGGGCAGCATCGCCGTCGGCGGATATTTCCAGGGTTACTTCGTCACCAACAGCGACCAGGACGGGATCGTCAACGGCCAGCAGCAGCCGGGTTACGGGATGCGCAATTATGCGATCTTCCGCCGCTCGCGCATCGAATTCACCGCGCTGGCCGAACTCGACAACGGGCTTAAGGCCGGCTTCACCATCGCGCTGCGCGGCGAGGCGCATTCGACCGACCAGGTCGAGGGCGCCTTCGGTCATTTCACCGGCAATTTCGGCCGGGTCGAGATCGGCAAGACCTATTCGGCGCCCTACAAGATGTTCTACGGCGCGCCGACGCCGATCCCCGGGCTGGGCGCCAATTCGCCCAACATGATGACCGCGTTGCTGCCGGGCGGCAATTTCGCCTCGTCCCCGGTCAGCTACATCAATTTCGGCCCCGGCTTCCTCTACGACCGGATGGAAAAGGTCAGCTATTTCACCCCGCGCATGTCGGGGTTCCAGTTCGGCGCCTCCTACACGCCCAACGACTGCGTGATCGGCGTCCTGCCGGCAGGCAACCCGAACCAGGCCTATTACTGCGGCATCGGCAACGGCCTGGCCCGCGCCGACGTGCCCGCGGCCCAGCAGGATATCGTCGAGATCGGCGTCAACTACGTCCAGGACTATGGCAACGGCACCACGCTCGGCGCCTATGTCGGCGGCGGTTATTCGAAACTTGCCGCCCAGCAATACGTCAACAACAGCATGCGCAACCAGAGCCAGATCGGCCTGGGCGCCACCGTGACCTGGGCCGGCTGGACCTTGGGCGCGGATTATCGCCTGAACAACCTGGGCAACAAATACGGTGGCATCGACACGACAGGCGCGGGGGTGAACCTGCCCAAGACCCAGCATGACTGGCAGGTCGGGCTGACCTACGGTTTCGGCGCCTGGGTGCTGGGCTTCCAGTATCACGACACGATCGCCCAGGTGCAGACACCGGCCAATACCCGTGCGGGCGACGACCGGTTCCGCATGATCTCGATCGGCGGGACCTATACGCTGGGGCCGGGCATCCAGTTGGCCGGCGGTGTTCAGGGGTTCCGGGCCACGTCCTATAACGGCCAGCCCGACAACGAGAACCGGGGCTGGAACGTCGTGCTGGGCACCAGCCTGACTTTCTAGGCCGCCCCTTCCCTTTCCTGCATCGCAAGATAGTTGGTACCCGGCACGATACTGGGCGACAATCGAGCGATGAACGACACCATGAAACACCAAGGCTGCGGCGCCTGCCGCGACGGGCAGGCGCTGGATTTCGAGATCGCGATGGCGTTCCAGCCGATCGTCGAACCGGCGCGCCGGGCCATCGTCGCTTATGAGGCGCTGGTCCGCGGGCCGAACGGCGAACCTGCCGGAACGGTGCTGGCGCGGGTCGATGCGGAAAACCGCTATGCCTTCGACCAGGCCTGCCGCGTGGCAGCGGTCTCGACCTTTTCGAAACTCGGCAAGGGCGAAGCCGACAGCCGGCTGCATATCAACTTCATGCCGAACGCGGTCTACGAGGCCGAGACCTGCATCCGCGCGACCCTGGCCGCCGCGCGCCAGCATGGCCTCGACATCGGCCGCATCACCTTCGAAGTGACCGAGGGCGAGCGGGTCACCAGCCACGACCATCTGCGCGGCATCATCAATGCCTATCGCCGCACCGGCTTCGGCACCGCCATCGACGATTTCGGGTCGGGTTATGCCGGGCTGGGCCTGCTGGTCGAATTCCAGCCCGACGAGATCAAGATCGACATGACCCTGCTGCGCGGCATCGACCGCGACCCCGTGCGCCGCGCCGTGGTCGCCGGCATCGTCACCACCGCCCGGCATCTCGGCATCGCCCTGATCGGCGAAGGGGTCGAGACGGCCGAGGAATACGCCGTGCTGGCCGACATGGGCATCACCCGCTACCAGGGTTACCTGTTCGCCCGGCCCGCCTTTCAGACGCTGGCCCGGCCCGAGGACATCACCTGGCCCTGAGGAATTGACGGGCATGAAACGGGGCGCCGCCGCCGCGGCGCCGGATTAAGCTCGGGCCGATCATCCGGCCAGGAGCACCCCTTGTCATCGTCAGCCCAGATCAACCGCGCGATGACCCCCGCCGAATGGGGCCTGTTGCTGGCCCTGTCGGTCCTGTGGGGCGGATCGTTCTTCTTCAATGGCGTGGCCCTGCGCGCCTTTCCCCCGCTGACGCTGGTACTGCTGCGGGTCGGGCTGGCCGCCGTGATCCTGTCCGGGGTGATGCGGGTGATGGGCCTGGCCATGCCGCGCGATCGCGGCGTCTGGCTGGCCTTCCTCGGCATGGGGCTGCTCAACAACATCGTCCCCTTCGGCCTGATCGTCTGGGGCCAGACGCATATCGCTTCCGGCCTCGCCTCGATCCTCAACGCGACGACGCCGCTGTTCGGCGTCATCGTCGCCCATCTCTTAACGACCGACGAGAAGATGACCGGGGCCAGGCTGGCCGGCGTCCTGGTGGGCTTGGCGGGCGTCGTCGCGATGATCGGCTGGGGGCTGGTCCTGGGCGAACACCTCAGCCCAAGGCATTTAGTCGGCATGGACGTGATCGAGGCAGGGCTCGCGACGATTGATGGAAGAATGCCTAAATTCAGGCTAGATAGAAACAAGCACTTTGATGTAAATAACATATCTATTTTTAAAAAAATTTATGAAGACACTACGGTCTCAATACGAGATTTTAATAAATTTTTATCGAAAAAACTTCCACCCATTTCCAAATAAACCTCAATTACTGCATCACACATTGCTGAGATTATAGAATTCCACTGATACGAACTGATTTTATCAGCGCTCATCGCCGGTCTAAAATGCACGTGAGAATTTCTCAACTTATAAACGTAGGATGCACATTTTTCCCCCGTTGCTTCAGATAAATCAGTTTGCCCCACAAAAAAGGAAGAGATTAAGGATTCTCTTGCCGTTCTCGAGAGTTTATTCAATAGTGTGGCAAGAGATTCTTCCTCTCTAGGCCGCCAAGAAAGTACATTTTCAAGAATTCTTGCTAAATCAGACAATGAACCGTCGTGATGAACTTTTTCGATCAAATTAGCCAACCTTGGAGCACTATACAATTGCTCCAAGCATCTATAAAGATCCAAAAATAAAGATGGCCAACTATAAGACATTACGCCCTGGAGAGGCAGATGATATGGTATAGCATCTGGCCCCCCTTCAAAAAGCTCGACGAGCTTCTTCAACGTATTTGGGTTAAGATCCAGAGGGCGCTTCTGATAGCCTCTTGAAACATATGATCCCGCTACTCTTTCAAGATTCAGTAGGTAGTTCTCATCAACACCATCACTAACCTCAAAAAAAGAAATTTCCGGAAAAAATAATAATATATCAGATAAATCGTGCCCATAGTATCCATCAATACCATGGTATTGCTGACCGATAGCATCAAGCACTTGGGCGGCAGAAGCTATGGCTGGCATATCACCCAACACAACTGCACATGCGAACAAACCCGGCGTTGCATCAACAGGCGATAACCCAACAGGAACCTCGGCGGGCTTGGGAAGCCCAGAAAAACAAAAAAACCTTTTTGTCTTGTACGATACAGACATCGAAAATATCTGCATCCCCAAGGGAAGTACTCTAATTTCAGCATTTGCCATTAGATCTGCGTCAACATCATCCTTGCGAGCTATCCATCTCGGATGGCTATCCGCTACATAATTTTCATCATTCGCAAATGCCGCAGCGTGAATTCGATCGAAAATATCCGTAGACATCTGTTTTCTATTTCTAGACATTTTTTTAGGCTCGCCAGCACGGTTCCATACTCGGAACTTCAAAATTCTCGTCGATCAGAACCTTAAAAGAATTTTCAAAGAACGATCGCTCCCATCTCCCAACTGCCGAACTGGGGCGTCTGGTAAGCTTCTCCGCCAGCACGTCCAGAGCGATAAAGTTACCAAGTTTCTCTAAATTGAAATTATTTAACTTACCAATAAGACTACGGCAAGCATGCTCAAGTTGTTCACATCTTTGATCGCTGAAAGATTCATCCTTGTCCATTCCTACTCGACCCAAAATTGAAATAGCGCAAGCAACGACAAATCCGACGCGCGCAGCTTGTGTATCGAAGATATTTCGCCCACGAACCAGCTTCCGGCCTTTTTGAGGCACGTCGCTGCCGTCATCCCCCTCACTTTGATCAGAACTATCTGGATCAACCACTTCATTGTATCTTGAAAGAGCAACATCAAAATCAATAAGCATTTGCACAACCCTATAAAAATACTGATCGTATTTTTTCGTCGTCAATGCCTCAGCAACATCAAGTCTAGAAAACTCATCTGCTAAGCTTTCTTGAGTATCAATTTCTGTCCTTCGCAAACCAAAGGCTATATATGCCTCAATTAGCGAATCTGATTTAAATTCCCCACCCTTCCAACGGCGATCACTACCAACGAGAAGTCGGGTAAATTTGACTTTTGATGAAATATTCTTCACCAACGGAGAGTAAACCACTTCCAGTTGCTGCTTTAGATTCCAAGGAACTTGGCCTGTATTCAGAACCAACATTCTATAAATCAAACTCTCGGCCGTTCGGGCAATCCACGCCTCCACCCTTATTATCCGACTAGCTACAGTCTTATCATGCGTCACTGCCTCTTTAAGAGCAGTTGTGCGCTGCATCCCATCGATTATAGAGAGATCCTCAGAGTACCGATTTATGATTCCTTTAACTTCATTTGAAGTCGACGCATCATTCAACCGAGGCCAATCTTGATCCTCAATAACGATACCAATTACAACTGGGGGTATTACGGCGCCCCTGGTCAAATCCTCAACCAACCTATTTCTGATTCGTCTAGCGGATGTAGTCTTCAATGCTTCACGCTGATGCTTTATGCCACCACGATTTCCATAAGCAACCTCCACAAGTGGAATATAGTCTGACACAACCATTTCTATAAGAGCAGACCAACAATCAACTCGTTCGTCTTTAATCTTACTTATGAATTCTGAATTCACCATCTTTCCCTCCGAAAGATCTGCACGCTCGACAGTTTTGGTATCTTGAACTGTCAAAAAGCTAGCTCCCGACATGTGGGGAGCATGGAAGTAGCGAGCGCGACGTCGAAATCCCGCGGTGTCATACTAATAGTTCAAGGCAACACCGTCCACATTCAGCGCGGTAAATGCTTCAATCGCAACTAAAGCCAAGAAGCTATCCCAGGACCACGATCTTACTGATCGTCAAAAAAATCGCTTAATAAGATTCGAAAAATTGGCTGGGGCGGGAGGATTCGAACCTCCGCATGCCGGAATCAAAATCCGGTGCCTTACCGCTTGGCGACGCCCCAACACGAGCGCGGCCGGATATAGGGCAAACCGCGGGCTTAATCCAGCGATTTCAGCCCAATATGGCCGCCTTGGCGACCCACCAGCCGGGGTGGGCGGCGCCCAGGCGCTGGGCGGCGCGCTCAGCCGTGGCGGGGGTCGTGAACAGGCCGAAGCAGGTGGGACCGGAGCCCGACAGGCGGGCCAGCAGGCAGCCCGACATCTCGCCCAGGGCCGACAGCACGTCGTCGATTTCGGGCAGCAGGAACCGGGCCGGCGGTTCCAGGTCGTTGCGCCGCGGTTTCAAGGCCAGGGCCAGGTCGAAGACGTTGGCGCAATCGCGGTCCAGCGGATCGGCCGGCAGGAAGTCGCCTGCGCGCGCACCGAACACATCGCGGGTTGCCAGCGGCAGGCCGGGATTGACCAGCACGGCATGCAGCGGCCCGCCCAGGGCGGGCGCCGGGCGGATCATCTCGCCGATGCCGCTGACCAGGCAGGGCCGGCCGTGCAGGCAGGCGGGCACATCGGCGCCCAGCGCCAAAGCGATGTCGTCGAGGGCCAGATCGAGGCCCCACAGCGCCGACAGCGCGGTCAGGGCGGCCGCCGCGTCGGCCGACCCGCCGCCCAGGCCGGCGGCAACCGGCAGGTTCTTTTCCAGCGTCAGGGCGGCGCGCGGCGCGATGCCGGCCGCCGCCGCCAGGGCGCGGGCGGCGCGCAGCACCAGATTGTCGCCCTCTCCGCTCAGCGCGGGAGCAAACGGCCCGGTCACGGTCAGCGACAGGTCGTCGGCGGCGCGCGCGGTGACGCGGTCGCCGACATCGGCGAACACGAAAAGGCTGTCCAGCAGGTGATAACCGTCCGGGCGCCGGCCGGTGACGTGCAGATACAGGTTCAGCTTGGCCGGCGCCGCGACGGCGCCGGCCCCGGCATCAGCCAAGGTCATCCGCCGCCATTCGCCGACCCGTTCCGGGTCACCGCGGTCGTGTCGGTCAGGCCCTTTTCGAGCTTGGCCCGGATCAGCGGTTCCTGGTCGGCCTCGGGCTTCAGGTTCAGGGCACGCGACCACTGGAAACGCGCTTCCGACTGGCGCCCGACGCGCCACAGCGCATCGCCCAGATGGTCGTTGATGACCGGATCGGTCGGCGACAATTCGACCGCCTTTTCCAGCCAGGTCACGGCATCGGGGTATTTGCCCAGCTTGTAGAACACCCAGCCCAGGCTGTCGGCGATATAGCCGTCGCGCGGCCGCAGTTCCACCGCCTTCTCGATCATCCTCTGGGCCTGCCCCAGATGCTCGCCCCGCTCGACCCAGCTATAGCCGAGGTAGTTCAGCACCTCGGGCTGCTCGGGCGACAGTTCCAGGGCACGCTGGAAATCGGCCTCGGCCTTGGGCCACTGCTTGGAGCGTTCATAGGCGATGCCGCGGGCGTAATACAGGTTCCAGCTGCGGCCGCCTTCGCGGTCGTAGCGGTCGATCGCTTGGCTGTAGGTCTCGGCCGCCTCGGCGAACTTGTCCTTGGCGCGCTGCTGGTCGGCCAGGGCCACCAGGGGCGAGGACGAGTTCGGATCGGCCGCGGCCAGCGACTTCAAAAGCGTGGTGGCCTGGTCGTATTCCTTCATCTCGTACATGCACCAGGCCGCGCGGACCTGGGCGGCCTCGTACAGCGGCGAGGACCGTTCGATCGATTCGTAGACCCGCTTGGCATCGGCAAACCGGCTGCGCGATTCCAACTGGGACGCCAGCGTCAGCTGGGCCACGTCCAGGTCGGGCCGCAGGTACAGCGCCAGCTGCAGATAGACCATGCCCCACGGGCCGGCATCGCGTTCCATCGCGCCGGCGGCGTTGAACAGCGCCTCGGCCACGCCGGCCTGCGGCGTCGGCACCAGCGGCGGCAGCGTGCCGCCCTTGCGCAGCGTGTCGAGATCGGCTTCCAGCACGACCGAACCCGGCAGCGTCAGGCCGTTCATCAACAGGACCTGGGCGTCGCCGGCCGCGTTGTTGCGGGCCAGGAAGCGGGCATAGGCATCGATCACCCGGGGCGTGCCGCCCTGGGTCTGCTGCATGACTTCCTTGTAGGCGCGGTCGGCGGCCATGGCATTGCCGAGATAGTCGTTCAGCAAGGCCAGATGAAACAGGCCGAAACCGCCGAAATTCTGGCGGGTGGCCAGCGATTGCGCGGCGTTCAGGGCCTGGGTATTGGCGCCCTGGCCGGCGCGGGCCCAGGCCACGGTCAGCACGCCGACCATGCCGGACTGGTCGTCGCGGTTCTGCCGTTCGGCCCGGTCGGCGGCCTGGGCATAACGCCCGGCCTTGAGGTCGATGGCGGTCAGCACGAACTGGCTGACCGGGTCGTTGGGGCTGGCCTGCTGCAGGCGCTGGGCGAATTCGGCCGCCTCGGCCATGCGGCCGGCGGCCACGTTGGCGATCAGCGCGCGCTGCAGCAGCTGGACCTGGTCGGAATCGGCCCGGGCCGCGGCGGTCAGCAGATCCGCGGCGGGATCGACGTCCAGTTCGGTCAGCGCATAGCGTCCGGCCAGGTAATTGCCCAGATCGGATTCGGTGACCAATGGCCCGCTGTCGGGATCGTCCGGCAACAGCGAGGCACTGCGGCCCGTGCCGCCCGCCGCGCAGGCGGCGAGCAGGCTGGTCGCGAGAAACAGCGCCGCAATGCGTGCGGCCTGTCGGCGGACAGGCTGCACCTTGCGGCGGAACCCTGCGTTACATGTTGGGATAATTTGGACCACCACCACCTTCCGGGACCGTCCAGGTAATATTCTGCCGCGGATCCTTGATGTCACAGGTCTTGCAGTGCACGCAGTTCTGCGCGTTGATCTGGAATCTCGGATTTTGGCCCGCGTCGTCTCGCACGACCTCGTACACTCCTGCCGGACAATAACGCTGCGCCGGCTCGTCGAACACCTTGAGGTTATATTCGATCGGAATGGAGGGATCGGCCAAGCGCAAATGCACCGGCTGATCCTCCTCATGGTTCGTATTTGAGATAAACACCGACGACAGCTTGTCAAAGCTGATCAGGCCATCCGGCTTGGGATAGGCGATTTTCGGGCACTCGGCCGCGGGCTTCAAGCTTTCGTGATCCGCCTTGGTATGCGGGGTGGTCCACGGCGCCAGGAAGCCCAGCTTGAGGTCGTTCAGCCACATATGGGCGCCGCCGATCGCGGTACCCAGCCACATCCCCCATTTCAGGGCAGGCTTGACGTTACGGACCTTGTACAAGTCCTGGTAGACCCAACTATCCTTCCAACCCTCGGCATAGGCGACCAGTTCGTCGCTGCCCCGGCCTTCGTCCAGCGCCTCGAACGCCGCCTCGGCCGCCAGCATGCCGGTCTTCATGGCGTTGTGGCTGCCCTTGATGCGCGGCACGTTGACGAAACCGGCGGAACAGCCGATCAGCGCGCCGCCGGGGAAGGTCAGCTTGGGCACCGACTGCAGCCCGCCCTCGTTGATGGCGCGGGCGCCATAGGCGATGCGCTTGCCGCCCTCGAAGAAATGGCGGATCGACGGATGGGTCTTCATCCGCTGGAATTCGTCGAACGGCGACAGATGCGGGTTTTCGTAGTTCAGGTGGACGACGAAACCGACGGCGATCTGGTTGTCTTCCAGGTGGTACAGGAACGACCCGCCGCCGGTCGCGCTGTCCAGCGGCCAGCCCATGGTATGGACGACCAGGCCTTCCTGGTGGACGGCGGGATCGACCTTCCACAATTCCTTGATGCCGATGCCGAACTTCTGCGGGTCGACGCCGTCGCGCAGGTTGAACTTGGCCTGGATTTCCTTGGCCAGCGACCCGCGCACGCCTTCGGCGATCAGGGTGTATTTGGCATGCAGTTCCATGCCTGGGGTGTAGGACGACTTGTGTTCGCCGTCGCGGCCGACACCCATGTCGCCTGTCGCGACGCCCTTGACCGAGCCGTCCTCGTTATAGAGGACTTCGGCGGCGGCAAAGCCGGGGAAAATCTCGACGCCCAGCGCCTCGGCCTGTTCGGCCAGCCAGCGGCAGACATTGCCCAGCGAGATGATGTAGTTGCCGTGATTGTTCATCAGCGGCGGCATCAGCACGTTGGGCAGGCCGATATGGTTGGCCTCGGTCAGGACGTAGAAGCGGTCTTCGGTGACCGGCACGTTCAGCGGCGCGCCGCGTTCCTTCCAGTCGGGGAACAGCTCGTTCATCGCGATCGGGTCCATCACCGCGCCCGACAGGATATGGGCGCCGACTTCCGATCCCTTCTCGATCACGCAAACCGAATACTCCTTGCCGTGTTCGGCGCAGAGCTGCTTGAAGCGTATCGCCGCCGACAGTCCGGCCGGGCCGGCACCGACGACGACGACATCGTACTCCATCGATTCGCGTTCCATTACTCTCCCCCTGGTGGCTCTCTCATTCGACCGCGGCTGCCTGGTGACCGCTGCGCCTAAAGCCCTCTTTCGGCGCAGGGCCCGCCGTTCATAGCGGCAATGCAGGCCCTGTGACAACACTTAGCGCGGCTGCTAAGGTGCCGTTCCATGCACAACCCGACGGGCGAAAATCCGAGTGCGGCGCTGGCGGCGCTGCGCTTCTACCTCGATGCGGGCGTCGACGAGGCGATCGACGACATCGCCCTCGACCGTACCGTCGCGCCGCCGCCCCAGCCGTTGACGCAACGGCTTCAACCGGTTGCGGCCCAGGCGCGGGCGCCCCTGCCCGCCGCCGGCCGCCCCGCCGTGGCCGTCGGCGGCGACATCGCGCTGGCCGAGGCCGAGCGGCTGGCGCGCGCCGCCCCCGACCTTGAGGCGCTGAAGGCGGCGATCGCGGGTTTCGAAGGATCGGGGCTGAAGGCCACCGCCTCCAACATCGTCTTTGCCGACGGCAACCCGGACTCGCGGGTCATGCTGGTCGGCGAGGCCCCGGGGCGCGAGGAAGACCTGAAGGGCCTGCCCTTCGTCGGCGAAAGCGGCAAGCTGCTGGATCGGATGATGGGCGCCATCGGTCGCGACCGCACCGGATTCTACATCACCAACGTGCTGCCCTGGCGCCCACCCGGCAACCGCAACCCGACCCAGGAAGAAATCGCGCTGTTCCTGCCCTTCGTGCGCCACCACATCGCGCTGGTACGGCCGAAAGTATTGCTGCTGCTGGGCAACATCTCGGCCAAGACGCTGTTCGACACGACCGAGGGCATCACCCGCATGCGCGGCAAGTGGCGCGAAATCGCCATAGCCGATCAGGTGATTCCCGCGATGGCGACCTATCACCCGGCCTTCCTGCTGCGCCAGCCCGGCGCCAAGCGCGAGGCATGGCGCGACCTCCTGAGCCTGGAAGCGCGGCTGACCGAACTCAAGATCTGAAAAGTTTGCGGCAAGTTTGTGGCGAACCCCAATACTTTCCCCTTCGTTCGCATCAGACCCATATATTGAACAGCGATAATATTCGAACATATTACCAAAGTCATAAAAGGAAACGGCAAGAATAGGCAGTTATTCCTGTTACCGTATGGAAATACAACCTGTGTGATTTCAGCTTGCCTCGCGGTCTTTGTCAGGCTATATGCCTCACCCCATGTGCGCGGCCAGCTGTTTACGGCCCCGCCCGCGATACTGGTCTTTCAACGGCTTTCTTTCAGGACTGGTGTTTACGGCGGCGTGCCTTGCCGCATCGCCCCAGGTTCGGGCGGCGGACGAGGCACCGGGCGTGCGGCCTGCTAGCGAGAGCAAAGCGGTAGGTCGGACGGCCGAGGCTACACGGAATGCCACGTTGCCGACGGTACTTTCGCCTCGCGATGTCGAGCGCTATCAGCGCATCTTCGACCTGCAGCGGGCGGGTCGCTATGCCGAGGCCGATCGTGAAATCGCCAAGCTGGACGACCGCATGCTGGTCGGCGTGGCGATGGCGCGCCGGTATCTCGAGGCCAGCTACCGCCCGTCGGTCGGCGAATTGTCGAACTGGCTGTCCGCCAACAAGGACGTGCCCGATGCCGGCCAGCTGTACCAGATGGCGGTCAAGCTGCGCGGCAAGCCCAAGAAGAATTCCCCCGCCTTGGCCACCCCGATCGGCGCCGATCCCGGCGATTTCGGCGGCGGCGAAAAACTGATCCTGCCGCCCAGCCGCGTCGCCCCGCAGAAAAAGCCGCGCTCGGCCGCCCAGGAAATCGCCGTCGAGAAACACGGCACCGCGATCACCAGGGCGATTCGCGCCGGCGAATCGGCCGAGGCCGAAAAGCGCCTGGAACGCCCGGAGATGCGCGACCACCTGTCGGTCGGCGAACTGGACGACTGGCGTCGCAAGGTGGCCTGGGGTTATTTCCTGGAAGGCAACGACGAAGCCGCCCTGCGCCTGGCCAGCGCCGCGGCCGGCCGCTCGCGCAGCGTGGTGCCGCTGGCCGACTGGGTCGCAGGGCTCGCGTCGTGGCGGCTGAACCGCTTCGACAATGCCGCCCATCATTTCAGCGAACTGGGCCAGAACCGCAACGCCATCAACTGGGACCGGTCGGCCGGCGGCTTCTGGGCCGGGCGGGTCGCCGCCAAGCTGCGCCAGCCGCGCGAGGCGGTGAAGCAGTGGAAGATCGCCGCCCAGGAACCGCGCACGTTCTATGGCCTGCTGGCGACCCGCGCGCTCGGCATCAACCAGCCCTACAACTGGGAATTGCCGCCGCTGAGCGAGGACGAGGTTCGCCGGCTGATGCAGCTGCCCGGTGCCCGCCGCGCCATCGCCCTGACGGAAGTCGGCGAATACGTGCTGGCCGAGCGCGAGGTGGCCCGGCTGCAGGCCGGCGCCCGTTCCGACCTGGGCGGCGCGCTGCTGGGCCTGTCGGCGCGGCTGGAAATCCCGGCGGCGCAACTGCGCCTGGGCCATGTCTGGCGCGAGGTGAAGGGGCCGGTCTACGACGCCGCCCTGTACCCCGTGCCGCCGTGGGAGCCGGAAAGCGGCTTCCAGGTCGACCGCGCACTGATGTTTGCCTTCATGCGCCAGGAATCGGGGTTCAACGCCCGCGCCCTGTCGCCGGTCGGCGCCACCGGCCTGATGCAGCTGATGCCGCGCACCGCCAGCCTGATGGCCGACGGTAATCACGGCCGCGGCGGCGAAAAGCGCCTGTTGGCGCCGGAATACAACCTGGAACTGGGGCAGCGCTACCTGCTGCATCTGCGCGACAACGCGATCGTGCGCGGCAACCTCGTGCATCTCGCGGCCGCCTACAATGCCGGCCCCGGCAACCTGCAGCGCTGGCAGCAACAGGTCGTCCACAACAACGACCCCCTGGTCTTCGTCGAGGCGATCCCGGTGGCCGAGACGCGCGGTTTCGTCGAACGGATCCTGCTGAACTACTGGGTCTATCGCATGCGGCTCGGCCTGCCGACCGCATCGCTCGACGCGATGGCGGCCGGGAACTGGCCCATCTATGATGGCGTCCCCGATCCCAATCGCGTGGTCCAGAATGCCCGGAATTGACGAAAGCCGCCGTTTCATCCCCGTCCGCATCGCCGTGCTGGCCGTTTCCGACACCCGCGACCTGTCGTCGGACCGGTCGGGCGACACGCTGGTCGAACGGCTGACCGCGGCCGGCCACGAACTGGCCGCCCGCTCGATCGTGCGCGACGAGGTCGCCCAGATCCAGGCGATCCTGGACGGCTGGATCGCCGACGAGGCGGTGGACGTGATCCTGACTACCGGCGGCACCGGCGTCACCGGCCGCGACGTCACGCCCGAGGCGGTCGAGGCGCTGTACGAAAAGGCCATCCCCGGCTTCGGCGAACTGTTCCGCATGCTGTCCTTCAAGACCATCGGCACCTCGACCATCCAGTCGCGCGCCACCGCCGGCGTCGCCCGCGGCACCTATATCTTCGCCCTGCCCGGTTCGACCGGCGCCTGCCGCGATGCCTGGGACATGATCCTCAAGGACCAGCTCGACTACCGCTTCCGCCCCTGCAATTTCGTCGAACTGCTGCCCCGCCTGCGCGAACACGAGCGCCGCGCCGCCTCCTGATTTGTTCTTGAAATGTTCCTATGATGGGCTCAGGATCGGCGCATGCCACGCGCCGCGCCCTCGCCCCGTCATAAGCCTGCCGCCCCGCCACCGCCGCCGGGCATCGATCCGCTGTCGGCCGCGCCGCTCGACGCCGTGGCCATCCAGCCCGATGCCCGCCGGGGCCGCGGCGCGGCAACCAATATTTCCGGCCGCTTCGAGAAAGAAAAACGCGATCTGATCGATGACGGCTGGGGCTCGGCCGATGCCGAACCCGCGCCGCTGAAAACCACGGTGCAGGTCGATGCGACCCGCACGATCATCGCCCGCAACGATTCGCCCGACATCCCCTTCGACCGCTCGATCAATCCCTATCGCGGCTGCGAGCATGGCTGCATCTACTGTTTCGCGCGACCCAGCCACGCCTATCTCGGCCTGTCGCCGGGCCTGGATTTCGAGGCGCGGCTGTTTGCCAAGCCCGAGGCCGCCAACCTGCTGCGCCGCGAACTGGCCAAGCCCGGCTATCGCTGCCGTACCATGGCGATGGGCACCAACACCGATCCCTACCAGCCGATCGAGGGCGACTGGCGCATCACCCGCAGCGTGCTGGAAGTGCTGAACGACCATAACCATCCGGTCGGCATCGTCACCAAATCGGCGCGGATCACGCGCGACATCGACATCCTGGCCGACATGGCCCGGCGCAACCTGGCGCGGGTGCAGATCTCGGTCACCACGCTGGACCGGGGGCTGGCGCGCGCGATGGAGCCGCGCGCCTCGACGCCCGAACGCCGGCTGGAAGCGATTTCGATGCTGGCCGAGGCCGGCGTCACCGTCGGCGTCAACCTGGCGCCGATCATTCCGGGACTGAACGACCACGAGATGGAACGCATCCTTCGCCGCGCCTACGAGGCGGGCGCGCGCGATGCCAGCTATATCGTGCTGCGCCTGCCGCTGGAATTGAAGGACCTGTGGCAGGACTGGCTGCGCGAACATCGCCCCGATGCGGCGGGCCGGGTCATGAAGCTGCTGCGCGAGATGCGCGGCGGCCGCGACTACGACCCCGCCTGGGGCACCCGCATGACCGGCGAAGGCACCTTCGCCGAACTGATCGCCACCCGGTTCCGCCTGTCGGCCAAGCGCCACGGCTATCGCGAACGGAAAGCGCCGCTCGACACCAGCCAGTTCACGCCGCCGGTGGTGCCGTCGGCACAGCTCAGCCTGTTCTGAGGCAATCGATCACCGCGTGACGACGATCCCGCTGCCCGATTGCACGGCCGGGCCGTGATGCACCGCCTCGACATTGTTGCCGTCGGGGTCCAGCAGGAAGGCGCCGTAGTAGCCGGGATGATAGTCGCGCGGTCCGGGCGCGCCGTTGTCGCGGCCGCCGGCCGCCAGCCCCGCGGCATGGAAACGGTTGACGGCGGCGCGGTCGGGCGCCACGAAGGCCAGGTGCATGCGGCCGGTCAGCGTGCCGCGGTCGGTGACGTAGAGTTCGTCGGCACGAAACCAGCCATCGCCTTCCTGCACCACGCCATGGCCGATCGCGGCCAGCACCGCGTCGTAGAACCACCGGCTGGCGCCGAGGTCGCGCACGATCAGGTCGATATGGTCGATCAGGCGGCCACGGTGGAAATCCATCCTGATCACTCCGCCACGGTGGCGGGTTCGGCGCGCGTGCGGCCGGGCCGGCTGGTCAGCCAGACGCCCAGCCCGATGATGACCGCCCCGGTGATCGCCATGATCCCAGGCCGTTCGGCAAAGGCGATCCAGGCGATGCCGGTGGCGATGATCGGCTGGCCGTAACCGGTGACGGCGGCCAGCGCGGTCGGCAGGCGGCGAAAGGCCGAATTCGAGGCGATGTAGGACAACAGCGACAGCCCCGCCTGCAGCGCCAGCAGGCCCCAGTCGGCCGCCGCGGGCGGGATCATCGAGGACGAGAAGGCCAGCGCCGCGGGCAGCGCCCCGACTGCCGCACCGACCAGCAGCCAGAAGGTGACCAGCATGACATTGTGCTGGCGGCTGAGCCGCGCCAGCAGCATGTAGCAGACGGCATAGGCCGCGGCGGCGGCCAGCGCCATGCCGTTGCCGATCGCATCCGACCCGGCGGATGGGGTAATGCCCGACATCGCCACCATGCCGGCAAAACACAGGGCGAACCCGCCGATCAGCGAGGCGCCCAGTTTCTGCCCCTCCCAGATGACGGCCGCCGCCGCAACCAGCAACGGATAGATCATCACCAGCAAGGTCGCTTCCAGCATGGTGGTGCGGCGGATCGACCCGAACCACAGCACCAGGTCCAGCGCCAGCATGACACCGGCCAGCAAGGCCAGGCCGACATCGCGCCGCGGCATCGGCGGCAGGCGGCGGATCAGGAACCAGGCAGGAATCAGCGTCAGGGCCAGCCGCCAGAAGGCGATGGCGGCGGCATCCATGTCGGTCATCCGCACCAGGGCCGGGGCGATACCCGAACAGAGCGTGGCGACCGCCAGCAGCAGATAAGGATGCCTGTCCATCGCCCGTCACCGCCTTAAACGATTAGACTGGTTACTTAACCCCGTCCTTGCAACCGGTCAAATTGATTATGCCGGTTTCGGTGTTATGATGCCGGCATGACGGCGCCCGAATTCTTCAGCGGCAATCTGGGGCTGGACCTGTGCAACTCGGTCTCGGACCGGTTCGAGGCCAGCCCGCGCGACCGCCTGGCCAGCCCCGAGGCCTTCCAGGCCTGGGCCGCGGCACGCGACTGGCCGGCCGCCGACCGGCCCGACGATGCCGGGCTTGATCGTATCCGCGCCTTGCGTGGCGCGCTGCATCTGCTGGGGGATGCCCAGGCCAGGGGCGACGCGTTGCCACCCGATGCGGTTGCGATATTGGGTGCCGCCTGGGCCGAGGCACAGGCGGCCAAGCGCGTGGTGCTGGCCGATGGCCTGGTCACCGTGACCGACGAGGCGCCGGAAGATTGGCGCCGCCTTTATCATCGCATCGTCGAAGACGCCGTCCGGCTGTTCGGCGGCGATGGGCTGGACCGGCTTAAACTATGCGGGGCCGCGGACTGCGGCTGGCTGTTCCTCGACCACTCCAAGAACCGGTCGCGCCGATGGTGCACGATGGCAGACTGCGGCACCCTTACCAAGGTACGGCGCTTTCGTGCCCGAAAGGCGAGTGGCGGCAAATAATACACGCCCGTGATTGGCGGACGCTGCCGACTGCGATAGCGTGACGTGGCAGGACCTCGCAGAAGGACCACGTCATGACCGAAGCGATCATGGCAAGGCCGTCGATCGAAGCGCAGCTTCACACGATCATCGACACGGCCGTCGACGGGATAGTGATCATCGACGCGGCGGGCCGCATCGAATTGTTCAACCCCGCCTGCGAGCGCCTTTTCGGGTACGAAGCGGCCGAGGTGATCGGGCAGAACGTCAGGGTCCTGATGCCCGAGCCCTATCATGGCGAACATGACGAGTACCTGGCGAACTATCATCGCACCGGCGATGCCAAGGTCATCGGCATCGGGCGCGAGGTGATCGGCCGGCGCAAGGACGGCACCACATTCCCGATGGATCTGTCGGTCGGCGAAACCCGCGAAGGCGATCTGAGTCTGTTCGTCGGCATCATCAGGGACATTTCGCGACGCAAGGCGGACGAGGCCGCGCTGCACGAATCCGAAGCAATGTTGCGCGGCGTCGTCGATACCGCGGTCGATGGCGTCATCGTCATCGATTCCAGCGGAAACATCGAGTTGTTCAACCCGGCCTGCGAACGGCTGTTCGGCTATGCCGCGGCCGAGGTGGCCGGCCACAACGTCAAGATGCTGATGCCGCCGCCCTATCACGACGAACACGACGGCTATATCGAGCACTATCACCGCACGGGCGAACGCCGCATCATCGGCATCGGCCGCACCGTCGTCGGCAGGCGCAAGGACGGCACGACATTTCCAATGGACCTGTCGGTCGGCGAAACCAGCCGGGGCAGCCGGAAACTGTTCGTCGGCGTGATCCGCGACATCTCCGACCGGCTGCGGACCGAGGAACAGCTGCGGCAGGCCCAGAAGATGGAAGCCGTCGGTCAGCTGACCGGCGGCATCGCGCACGACTTCAACAACCTGCTTGCCGTCATCTCGGGCAACCTGGAACTGCTCACCCTGCAGCGGAGCATTTCCGAGGATACCCGGAAACTGGCCGAATCAGCGATCCGCGCGACCGAACGGGGCGCCGACCTGACGCGGCGCCTGCTGGCTTTCGCCCGGCGGCAGACGCTGAATCCGGTAGCCGCCGACGTCAACGAGATCATCCGCGGCATGAGCGACCTGCTGCGCCGCTCGCTCAGCGAAATGATCGCCATCCACCTGCGGCTTGCCCCCGATCTGTGGCCAACGGTGGTCGACCGGGGACAGATGGAAAACGCGCTGCTCAATCTGGCGCTGAATTCACGCGACGCGATGCCGGGCGGCGGCGACCTTCTGATCATCACCCGCAACCTCAGCCTGCAGGAAGACATGCGGGACGGCATCTGGTGCCTGCCCGCCGGAGACTACGTCGAGATCGCCGTCGGCGATTCGGGCACCGGCATGACCGCCAACATGATTGCCCATGCCTTCGAGCCGTTTTTCACGACCAAGGAAACCGGGCGCGGCACGGGCCTGGGCCTGTCGATGGTCTACGGCTTCGTCACCCAGTCGGGCGGGCAGGTCAAGATCTATTCCGAGGTCGGGCACGGCACGACGGTGAAACTGTACTTCAACCGTGATCGCCACGGCCAGGCCGGCCGGGATCCCGACGCCGCCACCATCGCCAGACCGGAGCCTGTGCCCGATCTCGTCCTCATCGTCGAGGATGACGTTGCCGTGCGCGAAGATGGCCGTGGCGATGGTGATCAGCCTGAATTATCGGGTGCATGCCGTCGGCGACGGCCGCGCCGCGCTCGAGGCACTGGATCGCATGCCCGACATCGCCATTCTGCTGACCGACGTGGTCCTGCCCGGCGGCCTGCGCGGCCCGGACATCGTGCGCAAGGCAAGGCTGCTCAGGCCCGACCTGGCCGTTGCCTACATGTCGGGGTTCGCGCCGGAACTGCTGTCTGGCGACATCGTGCCCGAAGCCGACGCCATCCTGATCGACAAGCCATTCCACCGGGCAAGCCTGTCTCAAGCCCTGCGCACGGCCAGGGAGCGTCGCGGCAGGTAGGCTGCCATTACGCCAATACCGGGATCGTATCGCCGATGGCGCTCGCTGCGGGCTCGCCACGGCAGGATCATGGCTATAGCTTATCTCCGACCTTAGGGAGCGAGATCATGATCAACGTGCCGGACTATCGGACCGCCGCGGCCGCCTTCGACTTCGCCCAGGCCGCCCAGATCCTGTCGGGCAGCCTGGATTCCGGGTTGAACGCCTGCATCGAATGCTGCGACCGCCACGCCCAGGGCGACCGCATCGCCCTGCATCACGAGACGCGCGACGGCGGCGGCCGCAGCTACAGCTTTGCCGAACTGCGCGACCGGGCGGCCCAGTTCGCCAATTTCCTGGTCAGCCGCGGTGTGCAGCCGGGCGACCGCGTCGCCGGCCTGCTGCCGCGCAGCCCGGAATTGCTGGTCACCATCCTGGGTACCTGGCGGGCCGGCGCGGTCTACCAGCCCCTGTTCACCGCCTTCGGGCCCAAGGCGATCGAATACCGCATGGCCAGCGCCGAGACGAAGCTGGTCGTCACCGATCCGGCCAACCGCGCCAAGCTGGATGACATCGCCGCCTGCCCCCCGGTCGTGACGGTGGGTGCCGACCGGCCTGGCGATCTCGACTTCGCCGCCGCCATCGACGGACAATCGACCGCGTTCGAGCCGGTGCTGCGCCGCGGCGACGACGCCTTCCTGATGATGTTCACCTCAGGCACGACAGGGCCGGCCAAGGGCGTGATGGTGCCGCTGAAGGCGCTGTTGTCGTTCCATGGCTACATGCGCGATGCCGTCGACCTGCGGGCCGAGGACAAGTTCTGGAACATCGCCGACCCGGGCTGGGCCTATGGCCTGTATTACGCCGTCACCGGCCCGCTGCTGATGGGCCATGCGACGACCTTCTACGAAGGCGCCTTCACGGTCGAGAGCACCTATCGCATCATCCGCAAATACGGCATCACCAACCTGGCCGGGGCGCCGACGGCATATCGCCTGCTGATCGCGGCGGGACCGGAGGCGGCGGCCGCGGTCAAGGGAGCGTTGCGCGTCGTGTCGAGCGCCGGCGAACCCTTGAACCCCGAGGTGATCAGGTGGTTTGCCGACCATCTGGCCTGCCCGATCAACGACCATTACGGCCAGACCGAGACCGGCATGGTGGTCAACAACCACCACGGCCTGAAGCACAGCGTGCGTGCCGGCTCGGCCGGGTTCGCGATGCCGGGTTACCGGGTCGCGGTGCTGGACGAAGACAACCGCGAACTGCCGCCGGGCGAACCCGGCATCCTGGCGGTCGACCTGAAACGCTCGCCGCTGTTCTGGTTCCAGGGGTATTGGCGCCAGGAAACCCCGGCCCTGACCGCGGACTGGTATCGCACCGGCGACACCGTCGCGCTGAACGCCGACGGGGCGATCGATTTCGTCGGCCGGTCGGACGACATTATCACCTCGGCCGGCTATCGCATCGGGCCGTTCGACGTCGAAAGCGCGCTGCTGGAACATGCGGACGTGATCGAAAGCGCCGTGGTCGGCAAACCCGATCCGGAGCGCACCGAACTGGTCAAGGCCTTCGTCGTGCTGCGCCCGGGCGTCGAGGGCAATGCGGCCCTGGCCGAGGACCTGCAGCAACTGGTCCGCCGCCGCCTGTCGGCCCATGCCTATCCGCGCGAGATCGAGTTCGTGACCGAACTGCCCAAGACGCCGTCGGGCAAGCTGCAACGCTTCATCCTGCGCAACCAGGAGATCGCGCTGGCCGCGGGGCCGAGGACATAGGAAAAAAGGCCGATCGTCGCCCCGGCGAAGGCCGGGGCCCAGAGCAGGAGCATCGCAAGCGGACCGGCGCTTTCCCTGGATCCCGGCCTGCGCCGGGATGACGATGACGGGTGGTTTCGACGCGGCGCCTACCGCCCGGTGAACTTCGCCGGGCGCCTTTCCACGAAGCTGCGAACCCCTTCCTTCAGGTCCTCGCTGGCCAGGAGGCCGGCCTGGACCGGGATGAAGTCGGCGACGGCGGCGGCCGCCCCCTCCCACACCGCCTTGCGGGCGTTGGCCATCGTCGCCACCACCGCCAGCGGCGCCTGGGCGGCGATCAGCCGGGCCAGGTCCAGCGCGCGGTCGCGTTCAGTGCCGGCCGGCACGATCTGCTGGATGAAACCGCAGCGATAGGCTTCGTCGGGCCCGAATTCGTCACCGGTCAGCAGATGCAGCATCGCATTGCCCCAGCCCGCGCGTTCGACGAAACGCAACGT